>Ga0335077_10011514_pt1 | contig 11061 bp, 8 predicted proteins | sample Lox_Sample_31_FD_207151 | JGI IMG/M metagenome (GOLD analysis project Ga0335077, IMG submission 207151) | Soil microbial communities from Loxahatchee National Wildlife Refuge, Florida, United States - Lox_Sample_3.1 | ecosystem: Environmental > Terrestrial > Soil > Wetlands | place: USA: Florida...
CACGACCTTCGAAGACCGCACCTGGTAGCGATACACCGTGCCCTCGTCGTTGACCATGTAGGTGTCGACGTCGCCCGAGCGGTTGTGGAGGATGAGGCGCTGGCCGCTCTCGGCCAGGCGGACAAGGGCCTTGATATTCGGGACGTCGACCGGCGGCCATCCCAGGTCCTCGCCGGCGACGATCGGAACGATCAGATGGCCGTGCTGGCGTTGGATGTGGAGGCTCTCCTCGAACGGCTCCGCGCGCTTACGCAGAAACGCATACAGGGCAATCCCGCCCGAGAGCAACAGCCCGATCAGAGCGATCCACCGCAGCAGGCCGACCTCGGCCGAAGCTCCGAGAACCGTGATGCTCGCCGCCGTGACCCCCGGCGAGGAGACCTTTCCGGTCTGGGTCTGCGTGTAGTTGGCTTGCGAACTTCCGGAGCCGGCCGTATTTCCACCGCCGACGACGAGCTGGCCGGATTGAGGTGAGAGGGTGAGCGTGGGGGCAAACTTGCTGGTGACCCGGTGGCCCCCGACGACGCCGGTGACGTGAACGCGAGGGCCGACCGCGACCGTGAAACTTCCGGTCCCGGGGCTGCCGGTCAACCCCTCGATCCTCGAAAGCAGCGCCTCAAGATACGGCAGGTCGAGCGTCACGTTCGTGCCGGTGTGGCCACCGGTGAAGTGCGTTGTTGGGGTCAGAACGTAGTTCCGGCTCCAGCCGTTTGCGCCGACAAGCTTGAGCACGACCTCCTCGGTGCCGGTCACGGTGCCGGGTGCCGCTCCGACGATGGTGTAGTCGATGTGCATCATGAGGCGATGGACAAGCGTGAGGAAGATCGGATCGCCGGTCCTGATGACACGGCCCGGATACACAGGCCCGGGGGTCACATGAGCGCTGTAGCCAAATGTGACTTGCTGCGAATAAGGCGTCGTCCTGGCCGCGGGTTTCGCGTCGGGACGAGTGAAAGCGAATAGCCCGAGCACGACGAAAACCGCGGCGGCGCACGCCGACGCGGTGAGGAGCGCACCGAAGTTGAACGGTCGCGCGAGGTCGTCAGTTCGAGGTTTGGTCACGATGGGAATTCTCGGAGGGCCCGATCCCGTTGCCCCTTTTCGGCGCCGCCTACGACGTCGATTGTCCTTGACGCCGACGAGCACCAGGAACCCGAGCAAGGCGCACAATCCCGCAGCGAAGACCGGTGTGTGGACGGCCTTGAGAAGGAGTCCGCCGTGCGGCACGTGCAGCCAGAGCTTGCCAAGGAGTTCGGAACGGGTGGGCTGGACCGGATCGATGAAGTTGTTGTTGTCTCCCTTGAAGACGTACCTGCCGTTGCGGATCGCGATGATGCGATGTAGCACCGTCACGTGCAGCAGGGTGCTGTGGTAGGCGACGATCTCCCCAACCCTGTATGTGGATGCCGGCCGGACGATCGCGAGGTCGCCGGTGTGGAAGCGTGGCTCCATGCTGACGCCGCTTGTGACCACATACCTGGTCGAGCCGCCGATGTTCGTCGGCGCGAGATGCCACCACGCCACGGCCGCCATCACGATGACGGCGCCGGTAAGCAGTGCGGAACGAAGTCGGGGTCGCTTCACGGTGACGGTTCATTCCGCTGTTCGGACAACGCGGTTGGGAGAGCGCGGCGTTGCGCCGCGCCCTCCCTCCACGCTTGGTCAATAATTGTTACTTACGAGCCGCTGTTATTCGTCAGGTCGCTCTGCGCACCCGGGCTGGTGACGGTCAGCGAGAACGAAGTCGCGGAGCCGGTGGCCTCGCCCGCGCTTTGGTCATGGAGCGGGTCGAAGTCGCAGGTGACGACGGTGTCGTTGTTGCCGCTGTCAAAGGAGCCAGGCGTGCAGGTCTCCTTCGTCGACGGGGTGTTGTTGAACATCCCCACGAACGCGTCCGAGCCGTTGCTCGGCGTCGCCGTGTTGCCGACGCCGGCGCTGTAGTCGCCCTGGAGGGTGACCAGCACCTGGTCGATCTTCGAGTTGTCCGGGCTGAGCTCGTACTGCAGGTTGGTCGCCGTCGCGCCGACGATGCTGTCGCTCGCGTAACCAATCTGGTCGTTGTTCGAGCCGAAGCTCGCGATGCTGTTCGTGAAGGCTGCGCCTCCCGCGGCCAGCAGAGCAATCACGGCCACGGCCGCGATGATCCTTCTGGTCTTGCGCTGCATTAGTAGTGACCTCCTGGGTCTCCGTTTGCCCGCTGACCGATCGGTCATTTACTAATCGCTTCGCCTCCGTGGACAGCGGTTTTCTGCCCAATGTCATCGTCCAGACAAGCGGCACCCTTATCCGTAGTTACCTCGGATCAAGCATTCGGCTTTACCGTCTGGCCTAGAGCGGCACGGAGTGCTACGCCCGCTTTAGGTAGCTATTGGAGGGTCGGGCGGCGGCGGCTGCGAGTGCGCGCCAGCGCGACGCCGGCGAGACACAGAGCGCCGCCCGGAAACACGAGCAAAGGCGGCACTTCGCCGAGAAACGCCCAGCCGAACAGAATCGCGAGCGGCGGGACTAGGTACGTGGTCGAGCCCATCCGGCCAGCGGTGGTGCGGGCCAGCGCGTATGCCCACAGAACGAAGCCGGCGGCGGTCGGCGCCAGTCCCAGGTAGATCATCCAGCCGATCGTGGAGGCGCTTGCATGGCCAAGCCCGTGCACGAGCGAGCCCGCGTACGGGAGGCAGCTGACGGCGCCGATCGTGCACGCGAGCCACGTCACCATCAGGGGCGAGGCATGGCGTAGCACCGGCTTCTGGGCGACCACACCGCCGGCGTAGGCGGCCGCCGCGACCAGGCACAGGACTGCGCCAAGGCTCTCGTGAAGACCGTGGCTGGAGGTTGCCAGCCCGATCACCACGGCGCCGGCGAACGACACGAGGCAGCCGGCCAGCAGCCGGGGTGGGAACCCCTCGTGCAAGATCCAGCCGGCGAGGATCGCGATCAGGATTGGCCCGACGTTCACCAGCATCGCGGCCGTCCCCGCGTCGACTCGCTTCTCGGCCGCGTTGAGCGCGACGTTGTAGAGGCCGAACCAGAGGATGCCGCAGACGGCGATGCCCGCCAGTTGGCGCCGATCCGGGAGGGTGGAGCGGCGGGCCACTACGAGTGCCCCGAGGGCTGCGCTGCCCACGAGCAACCGACCGAGCGCCAGCGCGCCGGGCGTCAGCTCACGGTCGGCGAACCGGATCGCCACGAATGCCGACGCCCACAGGCAGACCATCGCGCCAACCGCGGCGACCACGATCGCGCGATGACGCTCGCGCTTGGGTTCGGGCCCCGGAGTCGGGGATACGGCAGGGGCAACCGCGGCCATACGCACTAGAACGTTACGGAGCGGAAACTGTGATACCCGTCGAAATGTCCCCGGCCCGACGAGGGGCGGTAACGGCATACTGAGGCGCATGGCGGTCCACTCCACGCCCGAGATCATCCGCGAGGTCCTGACCGAGACCCGCACCTGGGCGGTGGTCGGCTGCTCCCCCGACCCGCGCCGGGACTCGAACCGGATCGCGCGTCTGCTCCAGAGCCGCGGCTACCGGGTGATTCCCGTCAACCCGAACGCGGACGACGACGAGCTCCTGGGCGAGTGCCGCTACGCGAGCCTCGCCGAAATCCCGGAGACCGAGAGGATCGACGTCGTCGACATCTTCCGCCGCGCCGATCACGCCGGCGTCCACGTCGACGAAGCCATCGCCGCCGGCGCACGTGCGGTGTGGCTGCAGCTCGGTGTGATTGACGAGGCGGCGGCGCAGCGAGCGCTCGACGCCGGCCTCAGCGTGGTCATGAACCGCTGCCCGGCGATCGAGCTTCCGAGACTGGCGGCGTGAAGCGCGAGACCGAGCTCGCGCGCGGTCAGGTTCCGAGCCTCGACCGCGCCACCATCCACCCGTTCGTCGATGCGACGCCGGGTCCGTTCTTCTACCAGCGGATGGCCCACCCGGTCGGGGTGGAAGCCGAGCGGCTCATCGGCGAGCTCGAGGGCGGCGACGCGCTCCTGTTCTCCTCGGGCTCGGGCGCCACCACGGCGCTGTTGCTGGCGATGCTCAAACCCGGCGCGACGATCGCGGTCGCCGACGGCGGCTATTACGGAACCGTTGGGCTGATGCGCGACCTGTCCCGCTGGGGGCTCGAGATCGAACCCTTCGACCAGACGGGCGAGCCGCCGGTCGCCGACCTCGTGTGGTTCGAGCCGTGCTCGAACCCGATGCTGACCTTCCCCGACCTGGACGTCGCGATCGGCCAGGCGCACGCGTCCGGGGCGATCGTCGTCGTCGATAACACAATTCTCAGCCCGCTCCTGCTCCGTCCGCTCGAGCTCGGCGCCGATTTCGTCCTCCACAGCGGGACCAAGATGCTTGCCGGCCACCATGACGCACTGATCGGCGTCGTCACTTGCGCACGCGAGGAGGATCACAGACGCCTTCTCGCCTTCCGCACGGCAAGCGGGATCGTCGCCGCCCCCGATCCGGCGTGGCTGATGCTGCGGGGAATGAAGACGTTGGCCTTGCGGGTCGAGCGGGAGTCGGCCACTGCGCTCGAGCTCGCGCGCCGGCTGTCGGGCCACTCCAAGGTCGAGCGCGTGCGCTACCCCGGGCTCGGCGACCCGATCGCCGAGCGGTACGTGGACGCGTTCGGGCCGCTGCTGTCGTTCGACGTCGCTGACGCCGAAGCCGCGGCCCACGTCGAGCGCTCGCTCAAGCTGATCGAAAACGCGACGAGCCTCGGCGGGGTGGCCTCGACGCTCGAGGCCCGGGCCCGCTATGAGGGGTCGCGGGTCCCGCCCGGCCTGCTCCGCCTGAGCGTCGGTCTCGAGGACGTCGACGATCTGTGGGGTGATCTCGCGCAAGCTCTGGGTAACTGAGCCTCGGCTGAGGCTCGCTACCCTGCCCAACTCCCATGAAGATCGTCTACACCCTCACGGATGAGGCGCCGGCGCTGGCGACGGCGTCGCTGCTCCCGATCGTGCGCGCGTTCGCGGCCGCCGCCGACATCGAAATCGAGATCCGCGATATCTCGCTGGCGGGGCGCATCCTCGCCCAGTTCCCCGACGCGCTGAACGGCGATCAGCGCGTCGCCGACGCACTTGCGGAGCTTGGCGAGCTGGCGCTTGAGCCCGAGGCGAACATCATCAAGCTCCCGAACATCAGCGCATCCGTGCCGCAGCTCAAGGCGGCGATCGAGGAGCTTCAGGACAAGGGCTATCGGATCCCGGACTATCCGGACGAGCCCGCCGACGACGAGCAGCGCGACGTTCGCGAGCGCTACGACAAGGTCAAGGGGAGCGCCGTCAACCCGGTTCTTCGCCAGGGCAACTCCGATCGTCGCGCGCCGTCCTCGGTCAAGGAGCATGCCCGCCAGCACCCGCACTCGATGGGCGAGTGGTCCTCGGAATCAAAGTCGCATGTCGCGACGATGAGCGAAGACGATTTCCGGGCCACCGAGCGCTCCACGACGGTCAACGAAGACGGCACGGTCCGCATCGAGCATGTCGCTCCCGACGGCAACTCGACCATCCTCAAGGACAAGATCGCGGTCAAGGCCGGCGAGGTGCTGGACGCCGCGGTCATGCGCCGCAAAGCCCTCGATGCGTTTCTGGCTGAGCAGGTCGCCGACGCCAAGGAGAAAGGCGTCCTGTTTTCAGTGCACCTGAAGACCACGATGATGCGGGTGTCGGACCCGATCATCTTCGGACACGCGGTCCGGGCCTACTTCGCAGATCTGTTCGCCGGGCACGCCGACGAGCTCAAGGCCGCGGGCGTCAACCCCAACGACGGCCTGGGGGCGCTGCTGAAGGCGATCGAGTCCCTGCCCGAGGACCAGCGACAAGCGATCCAGAAGGCGATCGACTCGGCCTACGAGCATGGCCCGCGACTGGCGATGGTCGACTCCGACCGGGGCATCACGAATCTCCACGTACCGAGCGACGTGATCATCGACGCCTCGATGCCGGCCGCGATCCGGTCCTCGGGCCAGATGTGGAACGTGGAGGCAGAGCACGAAGACGCGAAGTTCGTGATCCCCGACCACTCGTACGCGGACCTGTACGCCGCGACGGTCGACGATTGCCGGAGCAACGGCGCGTTCGACCCCGCGAAGATGGGGAGCACGCCGAACATCGGCTTGATGGCACAGGCAGCCGAGGAGTACGGGTCGCACGACAAGACGTTCGAGATCGAGGAAAGCGGGTCTGTGCGAGTCGTACGCACCGACGAGGGCGAGACGCTGCTCGAGCATGAGGTCGAGGCCGGCGACATCTGGCGGATGTGTCAGACCAAAGACGCCCCGATTCAGGATTGGGTCCGGCTTGCCGTTGCGCGCGCGCGTGAAACAGCAACGCCCGCGGTCTTCTGGCTCGACGAGACGCGGGCCCACGACGCCGAGTTGCTGCGCAAGGTCCGGCCGGCGCTCGAGGAGCTCGACACCGACGGTGTTGAGATCGAAATCCTCGATGTCGGGGATGCCGCGAGGTTCACGCTCGAGCGCGCCCGCCGCGGCGAGGACACGATCTCGGTGACCGGCAACGTGCTGCGCGACTATCTCACCGACTTGTTCCCGATCCTCGAGCTCGGGACTAGCGCCAAGATGCTGTCGATCGTGCCGCTGATGAACGGCGGCGGCCTATTCGAGACCGGCGCCGGGGGATCGGCGCCGCGGCACGTCCAGCAGTTCCTCGCGGAGAACCACCTTCGGTGGGACTCGCTCGGGGAGTTCCTCGCGCTCGGACCCTCGTTTGAGCTGCTCGCCGAAAAGGACGACAACCGGCGGGCAAAGCTCCTCGCCGACACGCTCGACCGCGCGATCGGACGTCTACTCGAGGAGGACCGCTCGCCCTCGCGCGAGGCCGGTGAGCTCGACAACCGTGGTACTCACTTCTACCTCGCCCTCTACTGGGCACAGGAGCTCGTCGAGCAGGACGAGGACGGCGACCTGGCGGAGCGGTTCAAGCCGCTGGCCGACGAGCTCGCTGCCAACGAGGACAAGATCATCGAGGAGTTGACCGAGGTTCAGGGCTCTCCGGTCGACATCGACGGCTACTACCGCCCCGACGCCGACAAGGTGGTGGCGGCGATGCGCCCGAGCTCGACGTTGAACGACGCGCTCGACGCCCTTTAGGCGGGCGGCTCAGCTACCGAGTGAGGCGGAGTCGTCCGACCACCTGGAGGGCGTCGGCCTCGCGGGCCGGCGATTCTACGAACGAGAGATAGCGCCGGACGCCTGTGACTTGGAGCAGACGCCACACCTGCGGGGACTCGCGCGTCAGCGCCAGCCGGGCGCGGTTGTCCCCGGAGATCGAGAACTGGAGCAGCACGTGCAGGCCCGCGGAGTCCATGAAGTTGACGCGGTCGAGATCGACGACGATCGTGGCGGCCCCCGTAGCCTCGGCGACTGCCAGCGACTCTTCCAACACGGCGGCTGCGTCCACGTCGACTTCGCCTTCCACGGCGACGACGACGAACTCGCCGTATTCGACGATCTCGATGGCTATGTTCGCGTTGTAGTCCATCCGCGGGAGGACCGCGCTAGGTCGCGGTCAATCAACGCAGGCTGAAGGGTCTTTTCTCGCGCTAATCCGCCGTATTTTGTGCGTCATGTTCGGAAGCAACCCGGGCGAGCTCGGCCAGCGCCGCCACGAGCGGGGTGGCGGCTCCCTCAGGCCACACCAGCTCGAGCACAGCCGCCTCGGCGTCGGTCAGTGGAATCGCTCTGATTCCGAGGTGCGCGAATGGGACCGCGACGATCGCGGGGACGGTTGTGATCGCGCGGCCGGAGGCGACGATCGAGGCGACTTCCTCGGGAGTCACTGCCGCGTCGTCGGTCCGACGGGCGGGCGCGCCGCGATAGGCATCGAGGCCCCAATAGCCCAGCCATACCGGATCGGCCCAGTCGACGATCCCTGGGAACGGCTCATCGAGCACCTCGGCGACTCTCAACTCTGACCGCTCGGCCAGTGGATGGGTCTCGGCCATGACCGCCACGAGCGGGCTGGTCCGGATCGTCTGGCCGGTCAGACCGGGTGCGCTCGGGGCGAACCAGATCAGCGCCACATCGGAATCGCCCAGCCACGCTCGGGCGTCGAGCGAGGGATAGCCGAGCTGGCGCCACTCGATCGACGTCTCCGGATGCGCGGCCTGGAATCGCGAGAACAGATCGCCGGCCATCATCGGCGGAGTCATCGCCATGAACCCGGCATGCAGCCGGCCCTTTTGATCGCGCGCCCAGGAGCGGGCGGTCGCGCTGGCCTCGTCGACCGCGGCGAGCGTCGCCTCGGCCTTCTCGAGGAACGCCTCACCGGCGGGTGTCGCCGTCACCCCGCGAGGACCCCGTTCGAGCAGCCTGACCCCGACCTGCGACTCGAGTCGGGCGATCGCCTGCGAGAGCGCCGGCTGGGCGAGCTGGAGGCGCCGAGCCGCGCGGGTCATCTGACCCTCGTGCACGACGGTCACGAAGTACCGCAGCTGCCTGAGATCGAGGTCGCTCAGCTACCTCACTCGGGGGACCGAACCGAGCTCGCTTCCGACATAAGAGGCCGTTATAGCAAGCCGGAGCGAACGTATTTGACTCCGCTCAGACCCTCTGGAAGCATCGATCGGACCACACCAGCGGGTGTCGGGGGCAAGCATTGGGACCGGTTCACAGATCCGGGCCGGCCGTGGTGAGCGCCTTGGGGCGGCGCCATCTCGGCCGACTCGCGGTCTGTGGGTCCCCGTCCCGCGCAGGATCAACCGCGCACGAGGATCAACCGCGCAGGATCAACCGCGCACGCCAACGGCGCGCGGACGATCTACCCCGGAAAACGCCTACCAGGCCTGCGTTCGCGTGCAGTGGGGGCAGCCGACTGACGTCGTGACGAGCGCCTCGAACGCGTACCCGCATTCGCAGGTGTACAGCGCACGGTCCTCGGAAGGGCCGCCATGGCGTCGTTCACGAGTCGGGGCGTCGCTCTGCGACGAAGCGCTCATGCGCGCTTCCGCATTGTGGCCGTCGCGTGCTCGCCGACGCCACCGGACGCTGCTCTCGCCTTGTTTCGATCTAACCAACATCTCTCTCTAATAACGCCTCTGGATCGGATTCGTTTCTTAACTAGAGGCCGGTTCACAACCTTCTAATACGACATTAATCGGCAGGGACCCCCAGGCAATGAACGACGGGGGGCTTCTGAGTTGGGGTATGGGAGAATCATCCGAGAGCATGGATCCCAGCCGCAAGCGCGCCATACGGCTAACTGTCGCCCTCGCCGCCGCCGTGCTGCTGGCGACGGCCCTCGTCTACGTGAGCTTCACCGCCGGCAACAAGGAGTTCACGGCCTCTCAGCTGCTCGCCAAGGGCAAGCCGGGACAGACCTACGAGCTCGCCGGCACGGTGCTGACGGGCTCGGTGCAGCGCGACGGCACCCTGCTGCTGTTCCGGATCCGCGATCCGAAGCTCCCGGTCTCGGTTCCGGTCCGCTACGGCGGGATCGTGCCGGACCCGTTCGCGGCCGGCCGCGCGGTGATGGTTGCCGTCGAGAAGGACGGCACCGGCTATGTCGGCCAGGGAAACTCGCTTACGACGAAGTGCCCGTCGAAGTACCAGGCGGCGGCCGCGTCGTAGCGATGCTCGTGCTTCTCCGGCGGCAAAATGAGGCTGTGCCATGGCGCTGATCGGTCGCGCGCTGTTGATCATGGCGCTCGGAGTCGCGGTGTTCGGCATCGGTGCCTCGATCTACGGGGCGCGAACCGGCCTGCAGGAATGGGTCGTGGCCGGCCGGCGGTCGGTTTATGCCCTCGCGGCACTGGCGACGCTCGCCTTCGCGATCCTCGAGGACGCGTTCTTCCGCTCGGATTTCTCGTTCAACGTGGTCGCCGCGCACTCGTCCACGACCACTCCGACCTTCTACAAGCTCGCCGCGGCGTGGTCCTCTCAGGAGGGCTCGCTGCTCCTGTGGGTGTTCCTGCTGTCGCTCTGGTCGAGCCTGATCCTGTTCCTGACGCGCCGGCGGGCGCGCGAGATCGCCCCCTACGCGACCGCCGTCCTGCTCGGCTTCGGGACCTTCTTCACGTCGCTGGCGGTGTTCTACGCCAACCCGTTCACGACGAGCGCGAACCCGCCCGCCGAGGGCGCGGGCCTCGACCCGCTCCTGCTCCACCCGAGCATGATGATCCATCCCCCGATGCTGTATTCGGGGTACACGCTGCTGACGATTCCGTTCGCGTTCGCGATCGGGGCGCTGATCACGGGGCGCCTCGGGGCCGAGTGGATCTCGCTCACCCGCCGGTTCGCGCTCGGGGCCTGGCTGTTCCTGGGGATCGGGATCCTGCTCGGGGCCCGGTGGTCATACACCGAACTAGGCTGGGGCGGCTACTGGGCCTGGGATCCGGTGGAGAACGCCGCGCTGATGCCGTGGCTGTGCATCACCGCGTTCATCCACTCGATCATGATCCAAGAGAAGCGAGGGATGCTGAAGATCTGGAACGTGTCGCTCGTCCTCGCCGCCGGCACGCTGTCGATCCTCGGCACGTTCCTGGTGCGCTCGGGGATTCTCGACTCGATCCACGCTTTCGGCGCCTCGACGCTCGGGGTCCCGTTCGTGATCCTGCTCGGGGTCATGGTGATCGGCTCGATCGGGCTGATCGTGTGGCGGCGAGAGCTCCTGCGCTCGGACGCTCGGCTCGAGTCGCTGCTCTCGCGCGAGGCCATCTTCCTGTTCCAGAATCTCGTGTTGGTCGGGATGGTGTTCGTGGTCTTCTGGATCACGTTCTTCCCGCTGATCTCGCAGGCACTGACCGGGACCAAGGTGTCGGTCGGCCCGCCGGCGTTCCGGCCGTTCATCGTGCCGCTCGCGCTGATTCTCGTGCTGCTCTCGGGGATCGGCCCGATCATCGCCTGGCGGCGGGTGACGGCCGCGAACCTGCGCCGTAACTTCGCGCTTCCGGTCGCCGCGGGCCTGATCACGTTCTTCGTGCTGCTGTTCTGGCCGGGAGGCCCGAGCTCGCGGCCGTTCGCGCTGATCATGTTCGCGCTCGCCGGGTTCGTGCTGACGTCCGTCGGTCAGGAGCTGTGGCGCGGCGTCGCGGCGCGCCGGGCGATGAC
>Ga0335077_10011516_pt1 | contig 11061 bp, 11 predicted proteins | sample Lox_Sample_31_FD_207151 | JGI IMG/M metagenome (GOLD analysis project Ga0335077, IMG submission 207151) | Soil microbial communities from Loxahatchee National Wildlife Refuge, Florida, United States - Lox_Sample_3.1 | ecosystem: Environmental > Terrestrial > Soil > Wetlands | place: USA...
CTGGATGGAGCACCTTGTGGGTCGGGAAGAATCACAACGTGCCGGTCGATGCCTTCGATATCGGCGCCAACCGCAAGCACTGGCCGCTCGGCCTCGGCTATGACCGCTTCTACGGCTTCATCGGCGGGGAGACCAACCAGTGGTACCCCGAACTCATCGAAGACAACCACTTCGTCGATCAACCCGCCAAGCCAGAAGACGGTTACCACTTCTCGAAAGATATCGCCGACAAGGCGATTGCCTTCATCCGTGACACAAAACAGTCGCGGCCAGAGAAGCCCTGGTACCTGTGGTACTGCCCGGGCGCAAATCACGCGCCGCATCATGCACCCAAGGAATACAGCGACAAGTACAAAGGCAAGTTCGACGACGGCTACGAGGCCTACCGCGAGTGGGTGCTCAAGCAAATGATCGAAAAGGGGGTCCTGCCCAAAGGTACAGAACTCACACCCCTGAATCCGATGCGCGAGGGCACGTACATCGAAGGCGACAGCGTGCGCCCGTGGAACTCCCTGTCGGCAGATGAGAAGCGGCTCTTCAGCCGTATGGCGGAGGTGTATGCCGGCTACTCCGAATACACCGATGTGCAGATCGGCCGCCTCATCGACTATTTGCAGGAATCGGGGCAGCTCGATAACACGCTCATCTTCTACTGCGCTGACAACGGGGCTTCGGGCGAGGGCAGCCCGAATGGGTCAGTCAACGAAGATCGATTCTTCAACGGCTATCCGGACGACATCAAGTCGAATCTGGCGATGCTGGACAAACTCGGATCGCCGGACACCTATAACCACTACCCGACTGGCTGGGCGGCTGCCTTCAGCACGCCCTACCGGATGTTCAAGCGGTACTCCCAATACTCTGGTGGCACGGCAGATCCCTTGGTCATTCACTGGCCTAAAGGCTTCAAGGCGAAAGGTGAGATACGTCATCAGTATCACCACTGCACGGATATCGTCCCCACGATACTCGAATGTTGTGGCGTCGCGATGCCCGAGGTTGTCGACGGGGTAAGACAGACGCCGCTCGCTGGCGTATCAATGCGCTACAGCTTCGATGCCAAAGACGCGCCCACGCGCAAAGAGACGCAGTACTACGAGATGCTCAGCACCCGAGGCATCTGGCATAAGGGTTGGAAAGCCTCGACCGAGCACGGGCCCATGATCGACAAAGGCGAGTTTGATAAGGACCGCTGGCAGTTGTTCCACACCGACGTGGATCGGTCCGAGGCCCATGACCTGGCCGACAATCATCCGGAAAAGGTCAAAGAGCTCGCCGCGCTCTGGCTCGCTGAGGCAAAGAAGAACCATGTGCTGCCGCTAAACGACTATGGCGCCGCCGGCATTCGCTCACTGGAGTACAAGGTCGCGGCACCCCAAGACGGCCGCTTTGTTTACTACCCGGGAACGACCGAGGTCCCCGAGGCGTCAGCCGCACGTACGCTCGGGGTGTCTTTCAAGATCCTCGCCGAGGTCGAGTTCAATAAGGACTCGCAAGGCGTAATCGTCTCTCAAGGTTCTCGGTTCGGCGGGTACACGCTCTTCGTTAAGGACCAACAGCTCAATTTCATCTATAACTTCCTCGGGATTTCCCCCGAACAGAAGCTCAGCTGCCCCGCGCCCGCCTCGGGCAAGCACATCGTGGGTGTTGAGTTCAAGAAACAGTCGCTAAGCAAGCTCAACGAAGCGCTGGGGAAGATGACGCTCTATGTCGATGATAAAGTCGTCGGCAGCGCGGACTTTCGGACTCAAACCGGCCACTACGCGCTCGCGGGCGAGGGTTTAGCGGTCGCTCGCGACACGGGTGACCCCGTATCGAAAGAGTACTCAGCGCCGTTCCCCTTCAGCGGGGGCCAGATATTCAAGGTCGTTTTCGACATCGCCGACGACATGTATGTTGACCAAGAGCGTCGACTGGCGGCGGCTTTGGCGCGTGACTAACCGGACACAAGAAGTACTCACTGTCGTGCGATCAGCAGTCTGAATCGCTCCCCGGCGCCAATCATGTGATCCACGTCCTTCGCTGCGGCATCGACGCCGATCTGTACCCAGTTCGCCGTCCCGTTGAATGCGTTGTCGACGGGCCCGTAGTCAGGTGACACCGGCTCGCCCACGTCGCAGCCAATTTCGAGCGTCTCGTCCATCGAGAAGAACAATGCCGTCGTGCGAGCCAGGCGGCCTTCACCGACCTGCTTCCCGTCGACATACAGTGTGACATTCGCGCCCTTGCCGATGCCCCCGCCGTCGTAGGTAAATTCCATCCGCGGCTGGTGCTTGTCGGAAGGAAGCGGTGAGCTTGCGGTCGCCTCGAAATGCAGGAGGCCGCAGAAGTTGTAGTGGTACTTGAGTTTGCCTTGGTGACCCTCGTTAGCGCGAGCGACGCGGTACTTATCCTAGGGCCAAGGTCTTATTACGATCTGGCGGCGTCGGCCGTACTATTCACAGCTCCCGGGCTTCGCGCGCTCGCGTACGCGCTGACCTCGCGTACGATTGAATGCGATCCGGCAGCAGGAGAACGGCATGTCAATCATTGCGTGGCTTGTCCTCGGACTCATCGCTGGTTTCATTGCGAGCAAGATCGTCAACAAGCAAGGCGAAGGACTCTTACTGGACATCATCCTAGGCGTAGTCGGCGCCGAGGCGGGGGGATGGCTGTTTAGCTTGTTTGGGATGTCAGGAGTGAGCGGGCTCAATGTCTACAGCCTGTTGGTGGCCGTAGTCGGGGCAGTCATTCTCCTTTTCATCTACCACCAAGTAATCCGGCGTCGCACCTGACTAGGGCTCTAATTCCTGCACCAGGTCTACCGCCCTCCGTGGAGATTGAACTTGTGCCGATCTAGCCAGGATTCTGACTCGTCCGCCGTTCGCGGATGACAGCGCACTGCGATCCTCACCCAGTGCGAGGCTCGGACAAACTGATACCCGGCGTCCATGAACTTCGATATAGGGATGTAGGAGACGGACATGGCTAACTCGATATTGGAATCAATTCTCGGGATGGTCACACCGGACATGAAACAGGCCCTCGCGTCGCGCCTCGGAGGGTCAACCACCGGGGTGCAAAGCGGCTTGAGCGCCGCGACGGCGACTACCCTGAGCGGCCTGGCCGAGAAGGCGAGCGACACCGGCTTTCTCGGCCAGATCACCGGCCTGCTCGGTGGCGGAGCGGGCCAGAACATCCTGGCGAGCCTGCCTTCAATCGCCTCGAGCGGTCCCACCGGCACCGTGGGAGAGGTGATCGATAGGTTTCTGCCCATGGTTTTCGGTACGCAGCAGGGCCAGGTGGCGGGCGCGATCACGCAATCCGCAGGCTTGAGTCCGGGATCAGGCCTCGGCCTGTTGAAAATGGCTGCACCGCTCGTACTGGGTTATTTCGCAAAGTCGAGCAGCGCCGGCTCACTCACGACGAGTTCGCTCGCCAACGCGCTGCGAGCCGAGGCTCCGAAACTGCAGAGCTACCTGCCTGCCAACCTGCTCCCCGGTGCCACGGGCGTGGTGAGCCCCACCCCAGCGCGCGCGGCGTTCGTGACGCCAGTGGTGGCGGCACGCACCACGCCGAGGTGGATCGTGCCGCTCGCTATCGCGGGCGCGCTGCTGCTTGGCTTGCTGGCGATCCGCTCGTTGATGAGCCCAGGACCGCCGGTGCGAACCGCGGCGACGGTCACGAACGGGGCGGCCGACACGGCTGCCGACGCCGTGAGCCGTGCGGCGAAGACCGCGGGCAATACCGCCCAAGCGGCCTGGGCGGCGTTGGGCGACATGATGAACGTGAAGCTTCCCGATGGCAGTGAGCTCAATGTGCCCTCACGGGGGGTGGAAGCGCGGCTGGTGTCATACCTGAACGACAGCTCTGCGCCGGTCAGTGCAAACACTTGGTTCGATTTCGACCGGTTGTTGTTCCACACCGGCGCGGCCACCCTTCAGCCCGCTTCGCAGGAGCAGCTCACCAACATCGCCGACATCCTCAATGCGTACCCGCAGGTCAAGGTCCGTATCGGCGGCTACACCGACAATACGGGCGATCCGGCGGCAAACCTGCAGCTCTCGCAACAGCGCGCCGACAACGTCATGGGCGAGCTCACTCGTCTCGGGGTCGACCGCTCGCGGATGAGTGCCAAGGGCTATGGGCAGGAGAACGCGATTGCCGACAACTCCACCGAGGAAGGACGGCAGAAGAACCGCCGCATCTCGCTCCGGGTGATCGCGAAGCCGGGATCGGCGACCTGAGCTCCGCCTTGCTCCCCGTGCCGGCATGTTGCTCTCGAGAGAAGCGCGGCTCGAGGGGTTGGCTGTCCGCGACTTCTTCCGGCCCACGGAAGATCAACAGGCGCAGGTGATTCGTGCACTCGCCCACAACCTCGCGCGTTCCAGCGACACCGTCTGTGCGGACGCCCTCAGCCCCGCGCAGCGAGTGAGACGATAGTCCGATGGAAGCAAGCCCGGCGCCGGTCCTACCTTCAAGTTTGGGGCGAGTGCGACGGAGGAACGACGTGGTGGATCGAGATTTGATTGCACGGGGCTCGGGCAGCCGCGTGAAGTGGGATGGCAAGAAGTGCCGTAGTAGGCTCGCGATTTGCGATTCCGCCCCTGGCCACCATCACCAACACGTCTAGTGCCGGCATTTGACATCGGCGCATGCGCGTGTCGGGGCTCAGCACGCTCTAATGGCTACCATTCTGCTACCTCTGACCCTGACGTGATGGCGAGCGGCAATCCCGGCACCTGAGCTGTTCATGGAGCCGACCCACGTTAACGCGTTAAGAGCCCGGTGAGCTCCTTAATGCGTTAACAGCACCGTGCGGCTCTGAACGCCTCGCGGCCGCCGGACTGGTCCTCCCCGACTCTGCCAGAGAGGCGTTACGGGGAATCAATCAAGACCTCTCTAACAATGAGCCGTACGTGACCCTCTTGAACCCATCGAGCGACTCGACCCCCCTCTGGGTCATTCCCGTCGCAAAGGGAGGCGAGCGAATCAAGGCCGAGCCCGCCAAGTGAGTCGGCCTCTTGACGCTACAGGTGCAATGGAATAACATTGTTATTACATGAAGGCACTCCATATCACCGTACGTCGTATCGGCAACTCGCTCGGTGTCGTGATTCCAAAGCCGGTGCTCGCGCAGCTCGGATTGGAGCGCCAGGCGGAGTTGACGGTGGAGCGCGACGCGATTGTGCTGCGCAGGCCCCGCAAGGCGGTTCGCAGCGGATGGGCGGAGGCTGCCCGGGCCGTGGCCGCGCGTGGGGACGATGAGCTGCTTATAGGTGAATTCGCCAACGCGAGCGACTCGGAGCTCACCTGGTGAGGCGCGGCGAGATCTGGCTCGTCAACCTGGATCCCACCGTTGGCAGCGAAATCCGCAAGTCGCGGCCCTGCGTAATTGTGTCACCACCCGAGCTCAATACGCACTTGCGCACGATCATCGTCGCTCCCATGACCAGCAAGGGCTTCGCCGCCCCCTTTCGGGTACCCGTGACCCATGCAGGCACAAAGGGGCTCATCGTGCTGGATCAGATCCGAGCGGTCCACAAGGTTCGCATGGCGAAGCGCCTCGGTGTAGTCACCCGCAAGACCCTCGCGACGACGCTAGCGACTCTGCAGGAGCTGTTCACGGAGTAGAAATGTGATCGATATCGATCAGTTGACAGAATCCGAGCTCATCGACCTCAACCATCGCATCGTCGCGCGGCTGCGGATGATGCACGAGCTCAATGCCCATGCCAGCATGCTGGAGTTTCGAATCGGCGAGCGCGTGACCTTCCACCCCGAGGGGCAGCGGGCGGTGCTGGGCATCATCACGCGCTACAACAAGAAGACAGTCAGCATCATCACCGATGATGGGCGGCGCTGGACGGTGGCGCCGCAGCTGCTGAGGCGGGCGGAACGCAAGCCGAAGGCCGCCGAATTCCCTGAGCTCAGCGATTACAATGTCGTTACCCTGCCCCGTCCGGATCACTCCCGCAAATGATGTGCCATGTCTGCTTCGAGTCTCGGCGCCGCGCGTCGCGATTGGCTGGGACACTTTTGGGACAGTGCGCTCGTGACATTGCGTGATATCAAATGACATCACGTGATACCAAGTGCCTGTTGCAATTGGGAACTCGACTCACATATCGTTGATTTGTAATCCCCATACCCCCGTTTCACACGGCAGGGGCCACTGGTTCGATCCCAGTACCGCCCACCATTCAGAAACGTTGGCGGAACGCATCATGCTCCCGTCAACCCGAGCCGCTCGCGAAGGCGACGCAGCACTGCTTCATCAACCGGCGGCTTCATCTGGCGCGCATGCCGTTCGGCGCCGACGACTAGCGCCAGCACTTTCTCCCGACCCTCCGGATCGCGCACCGCTTCGAGCGGCATGCGGTCATCAAGCGCCGGGATGTTCTCCGACACCCAGCTCTCGAAGTGCTCGGCCATCAGCTGCTGCACGGCCGCCTCCGCCTCTGGCCCCTTCTCCAATCCGACCGCGTCCCAATCGGTCCCGTGCGCAGCCGAACCGGACGGCGTCCGCTCGGCGAGGAGCTTTTTGAGCGACTGAATGCGGTCGGCGCGAAACCGTACTTCGTCCCCGAAGCGCGACTCGATGAGAATCTTGAGCTCGATTGCTCGACGCGCCGAGTTGACCTCCGCAGTTAGCTTGCGGCCCTTGATCTCGAGGTGACCGAGGATTGTATTGCTCCAGCTCTTGTGCATGCGATTGCCGGCTTTCTTCCAATCCCACGACACGCGCTTGATCTCACCCCGAGACCCGCGCTCGGCTCGCGTGAGGAGCTCCTCAGCCGTCACTTCGAAATCGAGATCTGCGAGCGCCCGAAGTACGGGCTCAGGCGAATCGATGTCGAACACGAGTCGGTGCAACTCGACCGGCTCGCCGTCGGTGTTCTGGATGACCCGTGGCCGGGGGTTAAGGAGATCCTCCGCAATCTCGAGATAGCGCTCGATGAGCTCGAAGTCCCAATCCCGCAGCGCCTCCGGCGTGCAACGCGCCTCCCCGCGCAGGACCTTCTTGCGGAGATCGATGAGTCCGATCTTGCGAATCGGCGGGATAAAGCAAGGACCCGCGGATTCCAGCATCGTAATGCCCTCCGCATCGACCACTTGGCCGAACAGGATGTCGCCGATCTGCATACCGGCAGTGGCGCTCCGCTCCATGACGTCCCGCTCCTCGCCCGTGAAGAGATCACGCGTCCTGAACCCGCGGCCCGGATCGAACCGCAGGACCTCGTGGAAACTGAAAGGCGTCTGTAGACATGCCACCAGATAGCTCCGCAACGCCGGGTCCAGCCTCCGACCCGCGCGCTCAAGGAAGAGCTGCGTCGGGATGCGCTCATGAAGAGCAGCGTTTACGGTCGAGGACGGATGGTGCGGATCCGGCGACCAGCGATGAAAGAGCCACGACATGAAGAGCGCCACATGTGGCGTCTCCGGATCGAAGGATTCGTCCATACCTGAGAACTCCGCCCAGGCCTCGTCGGGCGCGCCCGCACCGTAGGTGCGCACGACGAACTCGAGCAAGGTTTCCCCCATTGCGAATTCATCGAGTACCCGGCGCAGCCGGCGCCAGGCGAGCGCCTCGGGGGTCTCGAGCGCCGCGTCTGCCGCGCGCAGACAGCAATGCTTGAATTTCTTGCCGCTGCCGCACGGGCAGGGATCATTGCGACCAGGCGCGGTCATGGCAGGTGCATTTTAGGTGGTACCGCAGCGATCGTAAGCACTGCCGTTTAAGAGCGGCATGCGATGACTCGGCAGAAATCAAAGTGCCGGGGGGTGCCGCCTAGCGCGCACCAGCCCGAAGTCAATGAGCTGGGACCGGGGGTCGTTCAGAATTGAATGAACTTGGCAGACCTTATCATTTCAGATGTATAGATCTGTAAGACCTGCTAAACTCCATCAAACCCTATGGATCCCGTCCGCAACCCTTATAGCCCGGGCGCCGGCACCCCACCGCCCGCGCTGGTGGGGCGCGATGCTTTGATCGAATCCTTCCGCGTCGCCGTGGCGCGGACCCGGCAAGGTCGGCCCGGACAGAGCCTCATGCCCATCGGTCTGCGCGGTGTCGGCAAGACCGTACTACTGAACCGGTTCATCGAGGAAGCGCAAACACGCGGCGCACAGGCCGTAATGATTGAGGCTCCCGAGGATGGCAACCTCCGGCAGCTCTTGGCGAAGGAGGCGCGACGGTTTCTGTTGCAGCTCGATCGCGCCGGCACCTTGTCGCGGAAGGTCAAGCGGGCACTGCGCATCTTCAAGAGCTTCAGCCTCACAATCGGACCCGATGGGAGCCTCACCGCGAGTGTTGACGTTGATCCCGAAGTCGGTGCGGCGGATTCCGGAATCCTCGCCGACGACGTCACGGACCTTTTCGTCGCTCTGGCAGAGGCCGCACAGGACCGCGATACCGCCTTGGTCATCGCGATCGATGAGTTGCAGTACCTGTCAGAGGAAGAGCTCGGCGCGCTCATTATGGCCGTGCATCGCACGACGCAATTACAGCTGCCACTCATGCTGGTGGGAGCGGGTCTTCCGCAGCTGCCGGCTCTCGCGGGTAACGCCAAATCGTATGCCGAGCGGCTATTCACGTTCCCTGAGATCGGGCCGCTGGCTCCCCAGGAGGCGCAGCTCGCCGTCGCACGCCCCGCAGAAGCTGTTGGCGTCACCATCGAGCCCAAAGCGATTGCTGCAATTCTCGCCCACACGCACGGGTACCCATACTTCCTGCAGGAGTGGGCCTACGAATCCTGGAACGTCGCACCGGCAAATGAGATCCGCGCGACCGACGTCGAAAGAGCGGGACCTCGGGTCACCGAGAAGCTGGACGGCAACTTCTTCAGAGTGCGCTTCGATCGTCTCACTCCGACCGAGAGAAGATATCTGCGGGCGATGGCCGAGCTGGGACCCGGGCCCCACCGCTCCGGAGAGATCGCGCGGGCATACGGCGCGAAGGTCGAGACGGTGGGCCCGATGCGCGGTGCCCTCATTAGAAAGGGTATGATTTACAGCCCTGCCCATGGTGACACCGCATTTACCGTGCCGCTCTTCGACGAATTCCTGAAACGTTCAGTCTCCTTCGAGCGCCGCGGAACGAAGTCCGCCCCACGTCGCCGCCGTTGAGATGCCGACCGTGCCAGCGAAACGCGTTACCAATCATTGGGTCGCACCCGCGCGCGCATGGATGAAACGCCCGCACGCTTCGCAGCGGCATGATGCCGTTTCCCCTCACTGGGCAGTGCGGTGCGGCGAGACTACCGGTGACTCGACCGAATGCAGTGATGGGCGGTGCTCTGGGCTGGGACAATTCTGGGACACTCCGCTCGTGACATTGTGTGATATCAAATGACATCCCGTGATACTAAGTGCCTGTTGCAACAGGGGAGGCGTCTCGCATATCGTTGATTCGTAGGCACCCTACCCCCGTTTCACACGGCAGGGGCCACTGGTTCGATCCCAGTACCGCCCACCAACCCAAAGTCAGACCGCCCGCGTGGCGTCCGTCAGTCCGATCGTGAGCCGCTTGCCGACGGCGGTGGCGGCCTTCTGGACGGTATCAAGCAGCACGTTCGGATTCTCAGGGTCGAGGAGCCGCTCGAGCTGGCTACGGCTGGTTCCCATTCGCTTTGCCATTTCGCTCTTGCTGATACCTCCTTTCTTCATGGCCTCAGTGACTTCCCAGGACAACACCCGCTTCCACGCTAGTGTAGTCACCTTCTCATAAAGCCCCTCGGATCGCAGGAACTCCTCGAACGAAGAGCCCAGATGCTTATTTCGCCGTCTTGCCACTTTCCACTTCCTTCTGCCGCTTTACGGCAAGATCCAACTCCTCCTCGGGTGTCTGCTGTGTCTTCTTGATGAACCCGTGCAGCAGCACCATTTGCCCCTGGTACACGATGAACAAGATCCGCGCGATCCGGTTGTGGGTGAGAGAGCTTCTGACCTCCCAAAGTCCCCGCCTTGACGCCAGAGACCGGCAAGTGGGCATGCCCACCGGCCAACCAAACTCGACGGTAGCGATATCCGTCCCGACGATCCGCTTGTCCTCGCGCGATAGCGCCTTGAGCCATTTGCGCACGGGCTCGGCACCCGTTGCCGTCCTGTAAAATATCGCCGGCAGGATCTTGCGCTTCTTGGCAGTCATTTGCCTCCATGTACCTTACACGGTACATTGTACCTTATGCGGTACTAGATGCAATGGCCGGCTGCGAGGATGCCCGACGTCAACTGAGCGCAATTGAATGGACTGAAGCGTATGACTCACATTTCCGACCCCCATGTCGCCGAGCGTGTCCGCGAAAGTTTCCGGCGGCAGAACGTGATGCACCTGATCCGGGCCACGTTGACCGTCGTTGAGCACGGCCGCACCGAAATCCATCTTCCGCATTGGGAAGGCATCGAGCAGCAGCACGGCTTTGTGCACGGCGGCATCGTCGGTACGATTGCCGATTCGGCTGCCGGCTACGCGGCGATGTCGGTGGTGCCAGCTGGCGCCTCAGTACTGACCGTCGAATACAAAATGAACCTCGTTGCGCCGGCCGACGGACAAAGCCTTATCGCCCGAGGCCAGGTCGTCCGCCCCGGCCGTACGCTGATCGTCACCAAGGCAGAAGTGTTTGCCGTCAACGATGGGAAGGAAACCCTTTGCGCACTGATGCAGCAAACAATCATGGTGATGCACGATAAGGTGGAGAAGTAGGATCAAGCCGCTATTAGGTCAATAGCCGACGCCGGGCGCGATTGCGAGCCCTGGGACAATTTTGGGACAGTGCGCTCGTGACATTGCGTGATATCAAGTGACATCACGTGATACCCAGGTCCCTGTTGGAACTGGGAGGCCGACTCGCATATCCTTGATTCGTAAGTACCTTACTTCCGTTTCACACGGCAGGGGCCACTGGTTCGATCCCAGTACCGCCCACCAACTCGAACAAAAACTTCCAGCGTTTACTTCAGGCTAATTCACTCGCATTTGGGACAGTGGGTCTTGGATCCGCGCTCCGCTGGCCGCCATTATGGCATGTTGCGCCATAGGTGACCTTATGGCATCCTATGCCATATGAAGGCGCGCCTGGC
>Ga0335077_10011520_pt1 | contig 11058 bp, 10 predicted proteins | sample Lox_Sample_31_FD_207151 | JGI IMG/M metagenome (GOLD analysis project Ga0335077, IMG submission 207151) | Soil microbial communities from Loxahatchee National Wildlife Refuge, Florida, United States - Lox_Sample_3.1 | ecosystem: Environmental > Terrestrial > Soil > Wetlands | place: USA...
GGCCGTTCGGAAATGAGGAGTTCCTCGCACGGATGGAGGCACGTTTTGGGCGGAATTGGCGCCGGTGGGGTTTCGAGAAGGCAGCATCCGCACAGATCGCGTGATTCGGCAAGAGGACAGAGCGGTCTGTCCTCTTAGACCAAAATTCGAAGTGCTCGATTCAGGCTGACCCGTTCTGTCCACAGGTGTGTTGAGACAGCTTAGTGGGCCACCAAGCCCCAAACGCCTACGACTAGAAACCCAAGCGCAATCGCACTGACTCCGAGAAACTTCGACAGAGGGATCTGTGAGTCGGCACGACGCCTTTTATAGTCCATCCACGTTTTTATCAATACCCAAGCGCCAACAATGACGAAGAGCCAAGAAAAGAATGGTCCCTGTCCTTTCGGACTTGCAGACGAAAGTGGGCCAAGCAATAACATCATCATTGTCGGCATTTCCCAACATTGGTTAAATTAAGGTACGCTCCTACACCGCCGCCTCGACCGAAGAGGAAGCCTTCACCATAGACACCTGCCCCGGAAACGTTGCCGCCCGATCCGAAACCCACCACTCCCGCAGAAGCGGCACCTATCGCAGAATGGACACCAACGCCTGCGTAGCCCAAGCCAGTTCCCGCAAGTTGCCCGCCGCTCGTGGTTGCGGCATAACCTGCGCCTCCAACAAGGCCCTCGCCACCGCCAGCCTCAAACAGGGCACCTTTACTCGATCCTTCACGGCTGTCGTATTCCATAATGGTCCCGGCAAATGCGTTCGCCGCGCCAACGTCAAATTCCTTTCCGAGATAGAGGTACACGCCACCACCGCACACGGTCGGGTAATTGTCAATCCGTTTGCTCAACTCGTGCGTGACGATCTGGCCCTTTGCGTCCAGGGGTGTATCGTTTGGCACGTAACGAGGAACCGGAGGCGCTGAGAGGAAGGCCCACAAAGAACCTTGCTGAGCACTTACATTGAACTGCTGCGGAGCGACATCGCTGGCGTCCGCAGGCGGTTTCTGATCCTTGGTAGGAGCGACTTGGGCGTCTTTGCAGCCTTGGCCGTCGCCGTTGTCCGCTTGGTTCGATGAGCCGTCTGGGTGGGTAACTGTCACACACGTCAAGCCGCTCGGATCGATGTTGACCAATGGATTGTTTAAGCCATAGGTGTAGAGATTCCAGGTCTGCGGATTGCGAGGGTCGGCAAGAAAAATCCCCGCTGGATCTGCGCTGCTGAACCTGCCTTGGGCGCTGCTGAAGTAGCGAGCGTTGAAAAAGTCCAGCCCCGTTTCGGCATCTCGTTCTTTGGAGGTGAATTTGGGGCCGACATCGTCGGGAGAGGAGAGATATCCCGTGGAGCGACCGTCTGTGCCGGACAGAAGCTCCGTCCCGAAAGGCAGGTAATCGTAGCGCCGCTGGACCGTGCCCGTGCTGTCCATCAGCATGCGGGTGCTGCCGAGGTGATCGACGGACACGTAGCACGGCGTGGGATTGGCGGTGCCGCATGGACTCGCCTCGGACGGACCGTATTCGGCAGCGAGGTTGCCGAAGGCGTCGTAGACGTAGGTTGTTTGCACGACGCCTTGGCTCGCACCGGTGCACGGCCCCGCTCCAGGACAAACAAATTTCATGACGCGCTGCCCAAGTCCATCGTACACGTAACTGGCGCTTGCGCCGTTGACGCTCGCGGTCACCTGCCGGTTCTCGGCGTCATCTCGCGATGCTCTGCGACTGGAGGCTGCCCTCGCCGCCGTTCGTGCATTGAGTTGCCGTTCCGGAGCAGGGGTAAAAATCAGAAGGTTCCCCGGTTGCGAGTGCCCGGCGGAGCGGCCATGGTGGGCAACTCTGAGACGCCTGGCTCTCACACGTGCGGCGACAAGTAGAATAGCAGCATGCGATTCCTGCTTCCCGCGCTCCTGCTGCCCGTCCTGTTCGCGCAAACCACCACCGAGCGCGCCCATGGTTACTTGAGCGAGGGTCTCAAATCCTACAATCCCGATACCCGCAAGCAGGCCGTTCAGGCCCTGGGACTCATCGGACCGCGCGAGCCGTACCTCTCCTGGCTCCAGGGCATGCTCGACGACAAGGACGTGGAAGTGAAGCTCGCCACCATCACCAGCCTGCTCGATCTCAAGAACAGGCGCACGGTTCCAGCGCTGCGCAAAGCGATGGCCTCCGGGGTTCCCGAAGTGAGCTTCGCCGCGGCCAAGGCGCTGTGGTCGCTCAAGGAAACCGACGGGCGCGACACATTGCTGGCGATTCTGTCGGGCGACATGAAAACTTCCTCCGGATTCATCACCCAGCAGATGCGCGATTCCCTGCGCATGCTGCACACCCCGCACACGCTGTTCCTGTTCGCGGTGAAGCAGGGCATCGGATTCGCGCCGGTGCCGGGACTGGGCGAAGGAGTCTCCTCGCTTCAGGGAATTTTGTCGGACCCCGGCGTTTCCGGCCGCGCGGCCACCGCGCTGCTTCTGGCGCCCGATAAAGATCCGCTGGTGCTGGCGGCGCTGATCGACGCACTGGGCGATAAGGACGGAACGGTGCGCGCGGCGGCGGCGCACGCCATCGCGCTGCGCAACGATCCTAAGCTCGCGGACAAGCTGGTTCCACTGCTCGACGACAAGAAAGAAGCCGTGCGCCTGCGTGCATCGGCGGCTCTGCTGCGGCTCGACCTGATCAAACGCCAGACCGGCACGCCGCGCCGGCGTCTGGCGTCGAAGAAGACGGCATAAAGCTATGCGAATCGCGATTGTATTGCTCGCGTTCCTGGCGGCCGACGTTCCGCCGCCGCCCGATACCCCCAAGCGGCCGGTGACCGACGAATATCACGGCGTCAAGGTCACCGACGATTACCGCTGGCTGGAGGACAGCTCGAACCCGGAGGTCCGCGCGTGGAGCGATGCGCAGAATGCGCGCACTCGCGCTTACCTGGACGCCGCACCGCTACGCGCCGGGATCGCCGCGCGGCTGAAGCAGCTTTACACCGGCCAGGGTCCCAGCTTTTCAGGACTCTCCGAGCGCGGCGGCATCCTGTTCGCCATGGAAAACGCCCCGCCCAAGGCGCAGCCGATGCTGGTGCGGCTGGCTTCCATCGACGATCCCGGCGCGGCCCAGCCGATCGTCGATCCCAACGCGCTCGATCCCGATGGATCGACCAGCATCGATTTCTTCGTCCCCTCCCTCGACGGGAAACTGGTCGCGGTCTCGATTTCGAAAGGCGGCAGCGAGGACGGCACGCTGGCCGTGTTTGAAACTGCGACCGGCAAACGCCTGCCCGATTCGATCCCGCGCGTGAACGAGGCGACCGCCGGCGGAAGCGTCGCCTGGAACGCCGATTCGAGCGGCTTCTGGTACACGCGCTATCCGCGCCCGGGCGAGCGCCCGCCGGCCGATCGCGATTTCTATCAGCAGGTGTGGTTTCACCGCCTGGGCGCGGGCGCCGACACCTACGCTCTGGGCAAGGAACTGCCCCGGATCGCCGAAATCACGATGCAGGGGTCCGATGACGGGAAGTTCGTGCTGATCAAAGTCGCCAATGGCGATGGCGGCGAATACCTGCACTACATCATGAGTCCGCCCGGAGAGCCGGCGCAAATCACGCGCATCTCCGACCAGACGTCGCTCGCGGCTTTCGGCCCCAACGGCGCGCTGTACCTGATGTCCAACAAGGACGCGCCCATGGGCAAGCTTGTCCTGGCCTCTCCGCCGAGATTTCTGTTCGCCGATGCGAAGCCCGCGGTGACCACGGGCCGCTCGTTCATCGACGGATTTCTGCCCGTCGGTCCGCACCTGTACGTGCGCTACATGGCGGGAGGGCCGTCGCGGCTGCTCGATAAAACCGCCGGTTCGGAACGGGTGGTGAACATCCCGCCGATTTCGTCGATCGATGAACTGGCGCGCGTGAAGGGACAGATGGTGTTCGAAGACGAAAGCTACGTCGATCCGCCGGCGTGGTATCGCTACGATCCGGCAACGGGTGCTGTCGCCAAAACCGCGCTGGCGCTGAAGTCCGCCGCGGATTTCAGCGACGCGGAAGTGGTCCGGCAGGTCGCCATCTCCAAAGACGGGACGCACGTTCCGCTGAACATCGTCCGCCGCAAGGGGACGCGCCTCGACGGAAACAATCCGCTGCTGCTGACCGGCTACGGCGGCTACGGCATTCCCGAAGCGCCCGCGTTTTCCGAGCGCACACGCCTGTGGCTCGATCACGGCGGCGTGTGGGTGGACGCGAATCTGCGCGGCGGCAGCGAGTTCGGCGAAACCTGGCGCGAGCAGGGGCAGCTCGCCAAAAAGCAGAACGTGTTCGACGATTTCCTCGCCTGCGCCGAGTACCTGATCAAAGCGAAGTACACCAATCCCGCGAAGCTGGCCATCGAGGGATGGAGCAACGGCGGATTGCTGATGGGCGCCGCGCTGACCCAGCGTCCCGATCTGTATCGAGCCGTCGTGAGCCACGTGGGAATCTATGACATGCTGCGTGCCGAAAATTTTCCCAACGGCGCGTTCAACGTGACCGAGTACGGAACGGTGAAGGAGGCCGAACAGTTCAAAGCTCTGTACGCGTACTCGCCCTATCATCACGTGAAGGACGCGACGGATTATCCCGCGGTGATGTTCCTGACAGGCGCCAACGACGGCCGCGTGGATCCGATGAATTCCCGCAAAATGACCGCGCGGTTGCAGGCCGCCACGCATTCCGGCCGATTGATTCTGCTGCGGACCAGCGCCAACTCGGGCCACGGATTCGGAACCGCGCTCCAGGAAAGGATCGAGGAAGACGCCGACGTATTCGCGTTCCTGTTCGATCAGTTGGGAATGAAGTAGGCGAAAAAAAGCCATGCCGGAGCGTGTCCGGCATGGCTTAAAGGAGGCTACTCACGTCAGCTTACTTCTGTAACAACGAGAGGACCAGTTGCGGAGCCGAGTTGGCCTGCGCCAGCGCGGCGACGCCCGCTTGCATTTGAATCGAAGCTTGCGTCAGGTTGGCCGATTCGGCCGCCATGTCCGCGTCCTTGATGCCGGATTCGGCGGCCGTCACGTTGGTCAACTGCGAGTTGGCCAGGTTGATGGCGTAGTTGAACAGGTTTTCACCGCGCCCGACAGCCGCTTGCGCGCTGCCGAGCTGGGTGACCGCGGCGCTCAGCGCGTTCACCGCGTTGGTGGCCGTCGAAACGTTGCTGATGTCCAGTGTCGCGCCGGTGCCGTTGGCTGCCGAGGTCAGAACCGCGCCGCCGTCCGTGCCGCCGCCGTTCGCGCTCGGGCCGCCGTCGGTGATGCCCACCGCGACGCCCGAAGTCGCGCTGGCCGGAGATGCGCCCAGGCTGACTTTGAACTGTCCGCCGGCGCTCATGAACGTGACGCCTTCCACACCGTTCACTTCATCCGCGTCTTCCTGACCGGTTGGCGTCTGGCCCACCTGCTTGAACGCGGCGATCTGCCCTAGCGTCGAGTCGTTCGAAGCCGCGATCGCGCTGTTGATGGTATTCAACGCCTGGTCGAGCGTGCTGGCGTTGCTGGCGTTGAGCGCGATGTTGAGAGAGTGCTGATTTCCCGCCGCGTCCACAGCCGACAACGTGATGGTCTGCTGGTCACCGGCGTTGGTCAGCCCGGTGAACTGGTACACGTCCGAGTTGGCGGAGTTCACGCTCTGCTGTGCGCCGCTCGAATCGACGCTGGTGATGCCCTCGCCATACTCGCTGGCCGAGTAGCCCGTCGTTGCTGCGCTGGTGGCGGCCGCGCTCACGTCTCCGAAGCCGAACACGTTGCCCTGCGCCGCGGCGGAGGTCAGATTAATGCGGAAGTTCGTGTTGGTGGAGCTGGAGATGACGATCTTGCCCGAACCGTTGTCGCTTGCCGTCAGACCGGCGGCGCGAACCGCGGCATTGCTCTGGAAAGCGGTGTTCAACGCATTGATCGCGGCCGTTTCCGCCGCTCCAGCGCTCGCTCCACCGGCCGTGGTCACGTTGCCGAGATCGATGGTCGCGCCGCCGTTGAGCGAAATCTGCACGTCCTGCGTGCCGCCGGCATCCGGCGCCACGGCGTTGGCCGTGAGGGTGTGGTAGTCGAAGTTGCCCACCACCGGTCCGCCCGTCGCGGAATACCCGCCCGAAGACGCCCAGGTTCCGAAGCCCAGCGCGTTCTCCGCGTCACCCGCGGTCTGCACCTGGAAGCTGGAACCCGCCGGTCCGACCAATTGGATCGTGGGGCCGTTGGCCTGCGCCTGGATTCCGGTCGCCGCCAGCGCCGAGTTGCCGGCGATGGCCGTGTTGATCGCTGAAATCGCGTTAGTCTGCGATTCACCGATCGTGAGAGCCACGTTGAATTCGCCCTGGGTGCCGGTGAGGCCCGCGCCGACGATGCGGAAATTCACCGTCTCGGTCGCCGTAGGAGCGGCATAGTTGGTTTCTGTGGTGGCCGTCGGAGTGGCCGTAACACCCTGCGCCTCGCTCTCGAAGTTGCCCAGGAACGCGTTGGCCATCTGGTCTCCGCCCTGCACTTGAAACGCGGTGCTCGCCGAGCTGAATGCCAACTGCTCTTTCCCGCTCGAATCGGTATTGACCGACGCGGTGATATTGGCGTTCTTGAACGCCGTCGCTTGCTGGCTCGAGCCGTTGCCCGCATTCTGAATTGCCTGGTTGATCGCGGTCACCAGCGTATTGGCGTCGGTGACGCCGTCCAGGTTCACGTTCACGGCCAGCTTGTTGTTTCCATAAGTACTGGAGAAGCCGGGACCGGTGAAATAGAAGGTCGCGGTGTTGTTGCTGATGGACGCCTGGTTTTGCGTGTTGGCCAGAATGTCCTGCACGCTGGTGGTGCTGCCGTCGCCGATGTCGGTGCCGGCCACGCCGGTCGCCTGCACGCCCGCGAGCCCAAGGCTCTTGGCGTCGACCGTCGCGTTGCTCAGGTTCACCGAAACCGTCCCGTTCGAGGTGGAGCTGATTCCGTTGGATGCCATGCCGCCGCCCACGAATACTTGCAGGTTGGTGGCGAACGTGCCGCCCTGGTTCAAACCGATGGCCTGCGCTTGCCGGTCGATTTCCTGGATCACGCTCTGAAATTCCGAATTCAGCACCCCGCGGTCGCCGGTGAAGGCGCCCGAAGCCGATTCGGTGGCGAGCGTGTTGGCGCGGTCGAGAAGCTGCGTGATGTTGCTCATGCCGCCGTCGGCAATCTGCAACTGGCTGAGACCATCGTTGGCGTTCTGGATGCCCTGCGTCAGCACGGCATTTTCCGCACCGTCGGAGTTGGCGATCGCGAGACCCGCCGCGTCGTCGCCGGAATTGACGATGCGCAGGCCCGAGGTCACCTCATTGATGGTCTGGTTTTGAAAATTCTCGTCGGTGCGCAGGTAATTTTGCGCTTCGAGCGAGGCAATGTTGGTATTGATTGATAACACGTGTTCTCTCCTTGAATTGTGTCCGGGAATCCTTTCCCGGCTATTGCTCGTGAGGCTTATCGGCAGGGAGAGAACAGCCTTGAAAAATTCGTCAGGCGAAGGAATGTATGGGTGATTTGACCCGGATCAGCGAGGTGCCCAGGTTAAATCGGCTCGCGTGGCTCTTCAAAAAGTTCGATCTTGTTGCCATCCGGGTCCGTTACCCATGCGAATTTCCCATATTCGTAGTCTTCCGTCTTATCAATCGCCACGCCCTTCGCCTGGAGATGAGCAAGAGTCTCCGCCATACTTGTTACGCGGTAGTTGATCTGGCCCGTGCGAGGCTTCCCGGTAATATCGGTATCGGAACGTAAGATGGCCCATGTCGTCGTTCTCTTGACCGAGGCGTCGGTGAAATCCCGGTACTCAAAGGATCTATAGATGGAGCTGCAGTCCGGGCTCTCCGTGTAACTGATGCCGAGGTTCTCGCGATACCACTCCGCCAATCGCTTGGGATTGTTGGAGAACAAAAACACTCCGCCGATGCCTTCAATTAAGTTCATTGGTTTCCTCCCCAGAGAGTCACTTCATTGCCGTCTGGATCGTGAAAGTCCGCAAACCGGCCTTGATCCGGATCCTGTTCGGTCGAATCGGCCGCCTCCTTCGAAATCCTCGACCCGATAGACGACGGGAACACCTGTTGTCGAGTTTTCCGTAATATCCGCCGTGCTATTCCCTGGTCTCGATTCCAAACCACGAATACATCGAGCGCGCGTCCCCCCAGTTTACGCCACCGACTGAGCGGCGGGATGAATGGGAATCCCGTAGCGCATCAGAACCGCTTCGACGTCGGCCTTCATCAACCGCGAGGCGTCGTAATCTACGGTGATCGCGCTGAGCGTCGGCGCGACCTGCACGCGCACCACTCCGTAAACGCTGTGCACGTTGGCGATGTTCTGAAGATCCTCGTCACCGAGCGGACGAAGCAGATTGTAATGCAGGGTCACTTTGGTCATGCCGAGTCCTCATTATCCCAATTTCCACAAAATCTGCCGCAGCATGCCCAGCCACACTGCGGCGTCGTGCGCGTTCAGGTCCAGGCGGCGGACCAGGCGGCGGATTTTGAGCTCGGTGGACGCGGCGACGCGCGCGTGCACGTAGCCGGATTTTTCGAGAACCTCTTCGAGAATTTGCGTGATGCGCTCCAGGTCGCCCGCCGATGCCGGGCGGCGCGGCTCGGGCGTGGCGCGCGCCGCTGCGGGGTTACGAACCAGCTCGTACAGGCACACCGCGACCGCCTGGCCCAGGTTCATCGAGCCGTGCGCCTCGCGCGTGGGAATGCGCATCAGCCAGTGGCAATGCGACATGTCCTGGTTCGAAAGGCCGAATTTTTCCGAGCCGAACAGCACAGCCACCGGCGCGGCCCCCAGTTTTTTGCGAATGATGCGCGCGCCAGTTTCGAGCCGCCGCAGCGGATGCTCCAGAGCGCGATGTCCCTTCGCCGTGGTGCCCACCACCAGCGCGCAATCTTCCACGGCTTCGGCGAGCGACGAAAATTCCCGCGCCTTTTCGAGCACCGCCCGCGCCTTCACCGCTGATTTCGCCTCGCGGAAGGCGACTTCGTACGGGTTCACCACGCGCAGCTCCAAAAATCCGAAATTGCTCATCGCGCGCGCAGCCGCTCCGATGTTCAGCGGATTGCGCGGAGCGACCAGGACGACGCGAAGCGGCATACTTTAAGATATGAGTCCTGAAGGCCGGCGAGGCTTGACGCTCGCCATCGGCGGAATCGCGGCGCTGCTGCTCCAGATCGCCATTTTGGTGATCCTACTCACGCACAAGCTGCCCATGGCCGCGCTCTCGCTGTTCCTGGCCGGACCGGCGATCCTGGTGTTGATGGGCATCTACCTGCGCGCGGCGGCGAAACGAGACAAGAAGCAGCAAGCGGGCGAAACTCACCTGGACTCGCGGTGAACCGCGTCCAGAACGCCGTTGATGAAAGACACGGATTCGTCGCCCGAGAACTGGCGCGCGAGTTCCAGCGCTTCGTCGATCACCACCGGCGCGGGCGTCGCCAGATCGGTCATTTCGTACACCGCCAGCCGCAGAATATTGCGATCCACCGCGGGCATGCGCTCCAGGCGCCAGTGCTCGGATTTTTCCATGATGCGCTTGTCGATATCGCTCGCATGTTCGGAGGTGCCGCGCACCAGCGTTTCCATGAATTCATCCGGCGCGGTGCGCTTGGGATTTTCTTCATCCGAGGCGAGCGTTTCATAAAACGCCGAAATCGCTTCGTTGATCGGCTGGCGCCGCAGGTCCCAGGAATACAGCACCTGCAAGGCTCGCTGGCGGGAGCGATGTCGCGCGGGCATACAATCAGCCGCGCGCGGCTTCGGCGACGGCCCGTCCGAAGCGCGCCATCTCGATGGCGGTCATGGCGGCGTCGAAACCTTTTTCGACGCGCGCTTCTGCCTGCGCCAGGGTGTCAGTGGTGAGCACGCCGAAAGCGACGGGAATTCCGGTTTCAAGGGCCACCTGCTGCAATCCGTGCGCGGCCTCGCCGGCGACGTAATCGAAATGCGGCGTTTCCCCGCGAATCACCGCGCCCAGCGCGATGATCCCGTGATAGGCGTGGGTGTGCGCGAGCATTTTCGCGGCCAGCGGCAGCTCAAACGCGCCGGGAACGCGAAAAATTTCAGGCTCGCCCGCGCCTGCCTGCGCCAGACCGCGCCGCGCGCTGTCCAGCAGCTTTTCGGTGATCCGCTCGTTAAAACGCGACACCACCACCGCGAATTTCAATCCGCGCCCGTCCGCAGGCACCCATTTTAGCTGCTCGTCCGACATCGTGTGGGATAATGAAGTTTCCAGCATCAGTTTACCGCATGGACCCCGCCAGAATACGAAACTTCAGCATCATTGCGCACATCGATCACGGCAAATCGACGCTGGCCGATCGGCTGCTGGAGGCGACCGGCGCGCTGTCGCAGCGCGAAATGATGGACCAGGTGCTCGATTCCATGGACCTGGAGCGCGAGCGCGGCATCACCATCAAGGCCCACGCCGTGCGCCTGAATTATCGCGCCTCGGACGGCCAAGACTATCAGTTGAACCTGATCGACACGCCGGGCCACGTCGATTTCACCTACGAAGTTTCGCGCAGCCTGCAAGCCTGCGAGGGCGCTCTGCTGGTGATCGACGCGTCGCAGGGCGTGGAGGCGCAGACCCTCGCCAACACCTACCTGGCGCTGCATCACAACCTGGAAATCATTCCGGTGATCAACAAAATCGATCTGCCCTCGGCCGAGCCGGACCGCATCCGCGAGCAGATCGAGCACGTGATCGGCCTGGACGCAAGCGGCGCGATCCTCGCAAGCGCCAAAAACGGAGTCGGCATTCAGGACGTTTTAGAAGCGGTGGTGCACCTGGTGCCGCAACCCAAGGGCTCGCCCGAAGAGCCGCTGCGCGCCCTGATTTTCGATTCCTGGTTCGATCCGTATCGCGGCGTGATCATTCTGGCGCGCATTTTTTCGGGCCGCCTGCGAATCGGGCAGAAAATCCGGTTGATGGCGAAGGGCACTGTGCACGAAGTGGAGGGACTCGGGTATCAATCGCCGAAGCCTGTGCCATGCGAAGAGCTTTCAGCGGGCGAAGTTGGATTCTTATTCGCGAATATCAAGACCGTTTCCGACGCGCAGATCG
>Ga0335077_10011522_pt1 | contig 11058 bp, 13 predicted proteins | sample Lox_Sample_31_FD_207151 | JGI IMG/M metagenome (GOLD analysis project Ga0335077, IMG submission 207151) | Soil microbial communities from Loxahatchee National Wildlife Refuge, Florida, United States - Lox_Sample_3.1 | ecosystem: Environmental > Terrestrial > Soil > Wetlands | place: USA...
AACGCCGCGGTCAATCCCGTGATGCCGGCTCCGATGATGGCGACGGATTTCATTCAATTTCGAAGAAATTAAACCACGCCTTTACATTGTCGAGAACGCTTGTATTACCGCAGATTTACAGCCCGAAATCAGGAATTGAATTGTGGCGCTTTTGGAGCAAATTAAGCGCGTGAAAGCGACGACAAAGCGACAGACCAAAACCGAGGCCGAATTGCTCGACCACGCGACGAACAATCTGTTGCGCGCGGTCGAACAGAGAATGATCAGGAAGCAGGGCCGTGTGGCTTACGACAAGCTTCGCAAGGAAGGCTACAGCGAGCGCCTGCTCGCCAAGATGGAACGAGCTTGAGGCTATTCACTTTTGCGAAGCCGCAAAAACTCCGAAACGGTGATGTCAAGTAATGGCGCGGCTTTGTGCGCCAGTTCTCGCGCGTCGGCATAAGTCAATCCCGCTGACATCGCGCGCACAATCCGCCGCGTTGGCCAGCCGCTTGACCCACCCATTTGAATCAGCTGCGCGAAATTGCTATAGCGCGGGATGTCATTGGGAACCAAGGACTTGGCTGCCAAAGAAAATGGCGCTTGACAGACGGCGTTTTATGCTGTTATTTTACTGCCATGAAACATATAAACATTGTTTTGCCTGACATGACATACAAAATTGTCAGCAAACTCGCTCAAAAAAACGGCGTAGATCCGGCGCATTACTGCTCGGCTCTTCTCAGCGAATTGGCTGTTACGGACTCATCCGAAGCTCGCCGTCCGGAAAAGCCTGTTGAACTGGGCCAGAACGGACAGATCACGGAAGTCGATTTAATGCGAGAAATTCTCGCTTACCTGAAGCAACGAGGCGGCGCGGCCCCAAAGATAGCTGTTGAGCAGGCGGTCTTCGAGAAATTCAAAGACGCGTTCAAAACTCCCTATTACATTGAACTGGTCGGCGGTGGTGTTCCTCGCTGGAAGAAGAATGTCCAATTTGCACGGAACACTGCTAAAAACATGGGACTGATCAAACCACCAAACGAATCCGGACGAGGGAATTGGGAACTAACAGAGAAAGGTCGCCTATGGAAATTCGATTCAGAGTAAATCAAGCAGAGTCATTCTGTAGAGGAATCGACGCGCCGGAACCAATCGTGTCGTTGCATATTGATCCAGCTCATTTATCGGAGAGCCAACGAAAGCTCATTGGCAAGCATCTGTTCGGCACGGATGTTGTTTATGATCCAGCAAGCGCGACTGAAGAATATGGTCAAGCGGTGCCAATCGGAGGACATCCGGCATGGGAATTGGTCGAAGCTAAAGGACCCACTTTAGACTTGCTCTTGCAGGCGTTGGAGGAATTGGAATCCGACTTTGACGGCAGATTCAAATCGTCTTGGAATGTCTCCGTTCTCCCATCGGTGACAGCGTGTTGTCAAAGCACATCGCGATGTTGCGAATGAAGAGACGGCCAGCGTCAGTGACTTCCAAACCGGTGGCATTCCGCTTCACCAGACCGTCGGCTTCCAGTGGCGCGAGTGAGGCGAGTTCCTTCGCAAAATGTTGCGTGAAATTGATGCCTAGCTTCTGCGACATCGCAGCGAAGTCGAGCGAAAGGTCACACATCACGCGCATGATGGTTTCGCGGCGGATTTTGTCCTCGCCGGTCACGAAATACGCGCGGTGAAGCGGCACCCGGCCCGCCTCCACGGCTTCCTGCCATTTCGGCAGCTCCTTTTCATTCTGCCAGTAGGCGTCGGGTATTTGCGAGATGCTGGACATGCCAAACGCGTAAATGTCCGCCCCGGCGCGCGTGCTATAACCTTGAAAATTCCGCTGAAGCTGTTTCTGCTTCTGCGCTACCGCCAGTTCATCATCCGGCTTCGCGAAATGGTCCATGCCGATGTAGATGTATTGGCCATTCGCGGTGAGTTTCTCGATGACCAGCTTGAGCACTCGCAACTTGGTTTCGGGCGCCGGCAGGATTTTTTGTTCCAGAATCTTCTGGGACGGCTTGATCCACGGCACGTGCGCGTAACTGAAAACCGCCAACCGCTCCGGCTTCATCTCCAGCACGATGTCGAGCGTTTCGTTGAACGATTCCGGCGTCTGGAATGGCAGGCCGTAAATCAAGTCGAGGTTGATGGAGCCAAAGCCGAGTTCGCGCATCCAATCCATCGCTTGCTGCGTCATTTCGCGGGGTTGGATGCGATGAATCGCCTCCTGCACTTTCGGATTAAAATCCTGCACGCCCATCGAAGCGCGGTTGAAACCGATTTCGCGCAATGCCACCATGTGGTCGCGGGTCAGCCGGCGCGGGTCCACTTCCACGCCCGCCTCGATGTCCGGCGTGAACGTGAAATGCCGGTGGATGATTTCCCCGAGCCGACGGATTTCGTCCGGGTGAAGAAACGTCGGCGAACCGCCGCCAAAGTGAAGTTGGACCACTTTGCGCTGCGGATTCAGACGCGGCGCCATTTTAGCGACTTCGCGGCCCAGCGCCTCGACGTAAGCCATGCCCTTGCTGTGATTGAGCGTGATGACGGTGGTGCAGCCGCAGAACCAGCACAGCGTCTCGCAAAACGGGATGTGAAAATAGACCGACAGGTCGCGCGCGGCGTGGTTGTTCTCGTCAATTTTTGCGGCGAGGTCGTCCCAGGAAATCGCGTCGGTGAATTTCGTCGCGGGCGGATAACTGGTATAACGCGGCCCGGCCACGTTGTATTTCTGCACCAGATCCAGATTGACGTTCAATTGGCTCATTTCCTTTTTTCCTGTAGCAGCCGACGTGAGTCGGCGCTGTTCAAAATAGTGAGCGGATTTACATCCGCTGCTACAAGATTCATTTGAAATTCTTCACAACCTCGACCAGGGCGGCAATATTTTCCAGTCTGGCCTCGGGCGGCACGCCGTGGCCAAGGTTGAAAATATAACCATTGCGCCCGCGCATGACCTCCAGCAGGCGCGCCGTTTCCGCCGCGACCGCCTCCGGTGTCGCGTCGCCAAGCAGCGCCGGGGCAAGATTACCCTGAAGTCCAATGTCGCAGGGCAGCAGCCGGCGCGCGTCCGCCAGCGGAAACCGCCAGTCAATGCCCAGCACGTTCGCGCCGGTGGCCAGGAGATCGTCCCAGTTGCCGTGTGTGCCGAGGGAAAAAACAATGACGGGCGGGACGCCTTCAACGTGCTGCCGGCATCCTGCCGGCAGTGCTGATGCTGGGTTTGCCGGCAGGATGCCGGCAACGCGTTCGTTGAGCGAAGTAATAATTTCCTTTATCCACCGCCCGCTGGCTTCTTGAAATTCCAGCGGCGCCAGCAACCCGCCGTGGCTGTCGAAAATCTGGATCGCATCCACGCCGGCTTCGATTTGCAGTTGCAGGTGGGCGATGATGGCGGCGGTGAGTTTTTCGGCCAGCTCAAAGTATGTCTTGCGGTCTTTCCGAAACAAACTCAGGGCATGGGGGTAATGATCGCGGCTGCCGCCTTCCGCCATGAACGTCGCCAGCGTCCACGGCGACCCGGCGAAACCGATGAGTGCAGTTTGTTTGCCGAGCGCGGCCCTGACGAGCCGCAGGGCGCGCGGGACGTAATGCAGACGTTCGGGCAGCGCCTTGACGTCGAGCCGCGCAACGTCCGCCGTCGAACGCAGCGCGAAGTCCATTTGAATGCCATTGGTTTCGTCGAAGCGGAATTTTTGCCCCAACCCTTCGGCGGTGACCAGAATGTCGCTGAACAGAATCGCCGCGTCGAAACCGAACCGGCGGACAGGCTGGAGCGTGACTTCGGCGGCCAGTTCGGGCGTTTGCGCCAGATCGAGAAAGGAATGCTTCTGCCGAAGCGCGCGATATTCCGGCAGCGCGCGCCCGGCCTGGCGCATGAGCCAGACGGGCGGATGATCCACCGGCCAGCAGGCGCAGGCGTTGAGAAAACGCTGGCGGCTGGTCAGCGCCGTGGCAGCCGGCCCGGGCGATCCGGCGGTGGCAGCGGTCGTTTGCATTTTGACCTCATTTTTCTAGCACATCCGGCGGGTTTTGAACAGACGCGGTTTTGAAATTTTCCGGCGCAACTTTGTCCGGTCAACGGTTTTTAATTCAACTGACACGATGAAAGACGAACCGCTCCAAAACCCATTGCGCGAACTGGCCTGGCGCCGGAAATTGACCGACGCGGAAAAGGCCGGTTTACGCGCGCAACCGGAGGCGCAGGCCGACCTGGAACTGGAATCGCGCCTGACTGAAGCGCTGGCCCGCGTGCCAGACGCGCCCATGCCGTCGAATTTCACCGCCCGCGTGCTTCAGGCCGCCGAACGTGAAGCAACGCGCGGCGCGCGCCTGCCAAGCTGGTCCTGGCATTGGCGCGTCCTTGTGCCCCGGGTCGCGGTGGCGGTGGCGGTGGTTGGCCTGGCCGGTCTGGCTTACCAGCGCCACGCGCTCGACCAGCGCGCCGAGTTCGCCAAGGACATGGTGCTGCTGGCCCAGGCTCAGCCGGTGCCGAGCGTCGAGGCATTGAAAAATTTTGACGCGATCCGGCGCCTGAGCCAAACGACGCCGCGCGCGGACGACGAATTGCTGGCATTGCTCCAATGAAATGGTTGCGGCAGGCGGGTTGGCGGGCCGTGGTCGTGCTTACGGTTGGGCAATTCGCCACCCTGCCGCTCTTGGCTGCACCTGTTACAAACCTTCCGGCCCCGCACCGGGTTCCGGCTGCCCCGGCGAACATTTTGCCGCCGCTGCCGCAGACGAAACCGCCGGTGGAGTTTTTCCGCGAGCTGCTGGCGATGACGCCGGCCGAACAGGAAAATTACCTGACCAACCGCCCGCCGGAAATTCGCAGCCGCATCCTCGCCAAGATTCACGAATATCAGGCCCTTGACCCCAACGAGCGCGAAATGCGCCTGCGCGCCACGGCATTGCGCTGGTATTTGCCGCCGCTGTTGCGCACGACGCCGACCAACCGTGCCGACCGGCTCGCGGCCGTCCCGGATGATTTGCGCGACCTGGTCAAGGCGCGCCTGGCGCAATGGGACATTTTGCCGCCCCCATTGCAGCAGGAATTCCTCGAAAACGAGCGCACGCTGCGCTACTTCACGCATGTGGATCCCACCAACGGCCCGCCCACGCCGGTCAGCGGCTGGCAACACGCTCCGCCGGATTCCGATCTGGCGCGCTGGAATGCGCTTTCCGATGAGCAACGCCAAAGGATTACGGACCGGTTCAACCAGTTTTTTGAACTCGCGCCGGTGGAAAAACAGGCAACGCTCGACACCTTGTCCCCCGTCGAGCGGCGGCAAATGGAGAAAACTTTGCAAACCTTTGGCCAGTTGCCGCCGCCGCAACGCGCCCAGTGCCTCCACGCGTTCACGCAATTCGCGGGCATGAGTCCGCAGGAACGCGCGGAATTTTTGAAAAACGCCGAGCGCTGGTCGCAAATGTCCCCGCAGGAACGCCAGACCTGGCGCGATCTGGTCGCCCATGTGCCCAAATGGCCGCCGCTGCCACCGGTGCCGCCGCCGCCCATTCCCCGGCCGCCCTCCCAGTTGGCACCACACCCGCATCCAGTGGTGGCCACCAATCATTTGTGATTTATGATTTATGGTTTTTGATTTACGGTTTGAGGGGAATTGACGCGGCAACAAATCATAAATCGTAGCTCGTAAATCATCATAAATTATCTCGTGCACCCGATTGCGTTCCACCTCGGCCCGCTGGAAATCCATTGGTTCGGCATCATGATCATGGTCGCATTTGCGGCTGGACTGTGGACGGCCAGCCGCCGCGCCCGCCGCGAAAACATCTCCAGTGAAAAAATCACTGATGTCACGCTCTGGATTCTGGCCGGAGCGATCGTCGGCGCGCGCGGGGTGCATGTCGCCACTTATTGGCAGGAAGAATTTGCCGGCCGGCCGCTTTGGGAAATTTTCGCCGTCTGGCAGGGCGGCATCGTGTATTACGGCGGTTTGATTGGCGCCGCGATCACCAGCTTTATTTACATCCGCTGGAAAAAATTGCCGCTCTGGAAGACCGCCGACGTGCTCGCGCCGAGCATCGCGTTGGGGAGCGCTTTGGGCCGCATCGGCTGCTTTCTCAACGGCTGTTGTTTCGGACGCATCTGTAACCTGCCGTGGGCGGTTCAATTTCCCAATCAGTCCTACGCCTGGGCGCAACAATATCAGCAAGGCCTGGTCGGCAAAGACGCTCCGGCCCTGCCGGTGCACCCCACGGAAATTTACGACGCGCTGCTGAACCTCGCGCTTTATGTATTTCTCGCGTGGTTGTTCCGGCGCAAAAAATTCGACGGCCAGATTTTTGCAACTTATTTGATCTGCTACGCCGTCACGCGCTCGTTCGTTGAATACTTCCGCGGCGATTATTCGGCTGCCCACTTTCACTACGGCCTTGCCCCCGGTCAACTGGTGAGCATCCCCATTTTCATCGCCGGCCTCGGGCTGGCGGCGATTCTCTCCCGCCGAGCTGTCGCGAAACGAGAATAGAGGATGGAGAATTGAAGATGGCCAAACCCAATCTCCCATCTCCCATCTCCCATCTCCCAATTTTAGTCGCCGGGCCAACCGCCGTCGGCAAATCCCAAATCGCGCTGCAACTCGCCGAACGCCTCGCCGGCGAAATCATTTCTGTGGATTCCATGCAGGTGTATCGCGGACTCGACATCGGCACGGCCAAACCCTCGCCCGCCGAACGCGCCCGCGTGACACATCACCTCATTGACATCTGCGACTTGACCGAATCGTTCGACGCCGCGCAATTCGCCCGGCTCGCGCAACAGGCGGTCGCGGAAATCCAGTCACGCGGACGCGTGCCGATTTTTTGCGGCGGCACCGGACTCTACTTCAAGGCCTTTGTCGAAGGACTTGGCGAAGCGCCATCTGGAGATACCAAGTTGCGTGCCGAACTCGAAGCCATGCCGCTCGAAAAACTGCTGGAAGAATTGCGCGGGCACGATCCGGTCGCTTATGAAAAAATTGACAAACAAAATCCGCGTCGTGTCATCCGCGCCGTGGAAGTTTTGCGTTTGACCGGTCGGCCAGTTTCCGCTCAACGCGCCGACTGGAGTTCTTGTCACTCGTCACCCACCCGCCACGCCAAAGCTTCGGAGCGAAGGCTGGTCACTCGTCACTTTTTCTGTTTCACGCGCAAGCCTGCCGATTTGCACACCCGCATCAATGCCCGCGTGGACGCCATGTTCGCTCACGGTTTGGTGGACGAGACGCGCGAATTGCTCAAGCGCGGCCTCGCGGAAAACAAAACGGCGATGCAAGCCATCGGCTATCGGCAGGTGGCGGAACATCTCCGTGGAGCACGGTCGTTGGCGGAAACCATCGAACTGGTGAAAATCCGCACCCGGCAGTTTGCCAAACGCCAACTGACCTGGTTCCGCGCCCGGAAAAACCTGGAGTGGATTGAATTGAAGCCGGATGAAATGTTTGAAGAGATTTTGCTCCGATTGAAATTGGCTTAATCCACAAATTCAAAATCCACGTCGGGAAATGACTTTGTCCGGCGACGGTCGCGAGTGAGGTGTGGGATATTTCGTGTGGCAGCCTGGGAGCGGATGAAAAAGTCGGGCAGGACCGGTTTGTCCTTTTCATTCGGGCGAAACTGGCGGAAAGCCATCCCTGCGCGCCAGGCATCATCAAAATTGACTTCCAAGCGCTCAAACAAATTCAAAGCTTCTTCAACATGTTCTCGCGTCCTCGCACCGGCCGCCAGCTCGGCAAAGGTCACGGCACTCACCGCCAGTTGATCCTGACGAACCCACTTTTCAATCGCAGCGACACAGGTTTTATGCGCCACATGATGCTTGTCCAGCCACGCCACGATGACCGACGTGTCCACCAAAATCATGGTCGCGTCCTCCGTAGCAGTTCCTCACCGGAGCAATAGCCGTCCCAAGTGCCGGCAAAACGACGGATATGTTCCACCGCGGCATTACGCGCCGCTTGATTTTTTTGGACATAATCAGCCGCAGCGCGGCGCAGAATGGCGGTGGGGTTGGTCTTGGCCGCGCGCGTCTTGGCGCGAAAGTCCCGCGCCAAGGTTTTGGGCAAACGAATGGTAAGCGTCTCTGTCATACGCAGACTGTAACACGCACGCAACAATTTGCCAAGCGGCAACTGACCGCGCCCGGAAAAACCTGGAGTGGATTGAATTGAAACCGGATGAAGCGCTGGAAACAGTTACGACAAATTTGCATCACAGACTTAACGCGGCTGAAAGCCGCAGTTATATGTAACTCAGTGAAAAAAGTTACATATACAGTTTCCGAGGCCCAGGCGAATTTGCCGGGTCTGTGTCGGACGGGGAGGCGGTTCGTGATTTCCCGGCGGGACAAGCCGGTTTATGTGGCCATGCCGCTCGAGGATTACGACGCGCTGCTCGAAACGATGGAGTTGTTGAGCAATCCCACTGCGATGAAAACCTTGCGGGCGGCGAAGGCCGGCAAACTGGCTTACAAGGAACTCAATCTGGCCGATGAAAATTTTGGCCTCTGACCCGGTGCAACGCTGGCTGGTGGCGCTGCCGCCGGAAACCAAAAACCGCGTGCGCGCCGCCTTGTGTGGATTGGGACGTGGCCGCGGCGACATCAAAGCGTTGCGCGGCGAACTGGAAGGTTTTTGCCGGTTGCGGATTGACGGGCTGCGGATTGTCTATTCGCAGCATCGCGGGCAAATCATCCGGCTGGAATACGCCGACAGCCGCGACGTGGTTTATGAAACTTTCCTGAAAGTTTTGCATGAGCAGAGAATGCAAACAGGTTGAAGTAAGCCCGGATTAATCAGTGGAAAAGTTTTGAAGAAAATTTACCAAGCGATTTACCCTTGTTTCTCTTGCGTATCGTTGCCAGAATGAAAATTAGGATTAAGTTCGTTCAGAATTTCTTTTCGGGTCTGTTCGACGTTTACATTAAAATTCTTAAAAACCCGCGATGCTACGCCTTCATTCTCGCGCAGCAATCCAAGCAGCAGATGTTCAGTGCCGACGTAAGTATGATTAAGTGCTTTGGCCTCTTGCTTCGCCGTTTCAAGAACACTTTTCACTCGCGGTGTGTAGGGAATAAAGCCAACTATTTTCTTACCAAGCCCAATACCGACCTGCTTTTCAACTTCCGCGCGAACATTTTCGAGATTCAACCCTAACTTTTTGAGCACATTGACTGCGACACCATTTCCTAATTTGATCATGCCAAGCAAAAGATGTTCAGTGCCAATGAAATTGTGATTTAGCCGTTCGGCTTCCTTGCGCGCGAGTGCGAGTACTTGCTTTGCGCGCGGTGTAAATTGCTCTGCAAACTCGAGAGAAGCCCTTTCCTGCGCCTTCCATTTCGCGAGAAGTTTTTTGGCAGATTCAAACCAGTTCATCGAAGTGCGTATTAGGTTTCAACTTTCTCCCGTTGTTTGACCACGACATCAATTCCCGCCTTGTTCTTGGCAATCATGTTGGCGGGCAGGATGCCGCGCCAAAAAACGTTCGGATAAATCACCGCGCCGCGCCCGATAATGCTGCCGGGGTTCAGCACGGCGTTGCAACCCACTTCCGCGCCGTCGCCGAGCAGCGCGCCAAATTTCCGCAGGCCGGTATCAAATGGCTGGCCTTCCATCTCCACCTCGATGTTGCCGGGGAACATCTTGAAGTTGGAAATTTTCACGCCCGCTCCGAGGTGCGCCTTGTGGCCGAGAATCGAGTCGCCGACGTAATTGTAGTGCGGCGCGACGGCGTGATTGAACAGCAGCGAATTTTTGATTTCGGTCGAGTTGCCGACCACGCAATCGTCGCCGATGATGACATTTTCCCGGAGGTAGGCGTTGTGGCGGATCTGGCAGTTTTTGCCGATGATGGCCGGGCCTTTGATCATCACACCGTCTTCGAGGAGCGTCCCTTCGCCGATGAAAACTCTTTCGCCGATGTAAGCGCGGCCTTCGCAGCGGTTGCGCAATTCCGGTTTTAAGTTGGCGGCGATATAACCTTCGATTTTCTTGAGGGCGTCCCAGGCGAATTTGCACCCGTCGAAGATGGCGGCGTGTCCGGTCTGGTTGAGGTCAAAAAAGTCGGCTGGCTTGAACATGGCGGCAAGTTAGGCGAAAGAACGCCGGCGGAAAAGTGAAATGACACGCTAAACTCCCCCGGCACTTTGGCAGTGGATTGGTTTGGTGGGGCGAGGCTACCGACGAGCCAAAAGCTTTGGAGTGCGCGGACATGTCCGCGCTTTCAAAGCGGCGACACGTCGCCGCAGTCGAATGACTCAAACCGGCTCGCGACGACGCTCGCCCCACCAAAATTGCAAGCCGACCCACTACCGATACTTTTGTCCGGATTTGGATTGGCACGCGCGAAGAATACGGCAAATTTTGACGGACGCGTTTTATGCCGTTGCTCGAAGTCAAAAATCTGAAGGTGTATTTTCCGGTGAAGCACGGACTGTTCAGCGGCGCCCATGAATTTGTGAAGGCAGTGGACGGCGTGAGCTTCAGCCTCGAACCGGCCGAGACGCTCGGGCTGGTCGGCGAGAGCGGTTGCGGCAAGACGACACTGGGCCGGGCCATCGTGCGGCTGGCCGAGCCGACCGCGGGCAGCGTTTGGCTCAACGGCGAGGACATCACTCGGATGAGCGGTTCGGAGTTGCGGGCGCGGCGGCGCAGGTTCCAAATGATTTTCCAGGACCCCTACGGCTCGCTGAATCCGCGCATGACCGTCGCCCAAATCGTCGGTGAGGCGCTCGATATCCACAAACTGGCGGCCAATAAATCGGCACGACAGAAACGCATCGCTGAACTGCTGGCCGCGGTCGGCCTCGACCCGGTTCACGCGCAGCGGTATCCGCACGAATTCAGCGGCGGACAACGCCAGCGTATCGGCATCGCGCGCGCGCTGGCAGTCGAACCGGAGCTGATTATTTGTGACGAACCGGTGAGCGCGCTCGACGTTTCCGTGCAGGCACAAATCATCAACCTGCTCCGCGATTTGCAGCAGCAGCGCGGCATCGCCTATCTCTTCATCGCGCATGACCTGGCGGTGGTCGAGCACATCAGCCACCGCGTGATGGTGATGTATCTCGGCAAAATTG
>Ga0335077_10011523_pt1 | contig 11058 bp, 9 predicted proteins | sample Lox_Sample_31_FD_207151 | JGI IMG/M metagenome (GOLD analysis project Ga0335077, IMG submission 207151) | Soil microbial communities from Loxahatchee National Wildlife Refuge, Florida, United States - Lox_Sample_3.1 | ecosystem: Environmental > Terrestrial > Soil > Wetlands | place: USA: Florida...
CGTCGCTCGACTCGCCGGACGACATCGTCGAATGGCAGAAGGCTTCACCGGTCCCGGGGCAGACCTACCGTGCTGGGCCCCGTTCGGTGGTCGTTCTTTGGGCTGGCCAGGCATCCCCTGGCGCCAAGTGACGGCTGCGTTTCTCGAAGCGCGCCGGCCTTGTATGAACCGGCCCAATTGTCGTAAAACGAAGGCAATGCTCCTTTCGCGCAAGGGTTTCAAGCTGCTCTGCGACGGGCGCGATCTGCTCCTGGCAGCGAACGACGAGTCTGTTTCGATCAAGAACATCGCCTGTGAACTGCACACCTCGCCCTTCCACTTCATCCGCCAGTTCGAGGCAGTTTTCGGCCTTACCCCGCACCAGTTTCGGGTGCGACACCGCCTGGACCGGGCAAAGCTGCTGCTGGCCAGGGGGCAGCACTCGGTGACAGAGGTATGCATGGAGGTGGGATTCTGCAGCCTGGGCAGCTTCAGCAGCCTCTTCGCCCGCCGCTTCGGGCAGCCCCCTTCGGTTTATCAGCGCCGCGCCCGAGCGATGGTCCAGGTGCCCGGCACGTTCGCGCCCGCGTTGTTTCCCGGGTGCCTGAGCCTGATGGCCAGCCTGCCGGCCGAAGCGTTCCGCAATTTTCGAGAAGCGCGCCCCGCCGAAGCTGACTAGAATCCGCGGCGAACGTCGAGAACAGGGGGCGGAATGCGAATCAAACTGACAAGCATCATGGTGGCTGACCAGGACAGGGCGCTGAAGTTCTATACGAACGTGCTCGGCTTCCGGAAAAAGATGGAATTCCCGATGGGTGAGTACAGGTGGCTCACCGTAGTTTCTCCCGAAGAGCCGGACGCCGTGGAACTCTCCATCGAACCCAACGCCAACCCCGCGGGCAAAACATTTCAGGAGGCCATGTTTTCGCAGGGCATTCCTGTTGCGGCCTTCGAAGTGAGCGACATGGGCAAGGAGTACGAGCGACTGAAGGGCCAGGGCGTGGTATTCACCCGCGAGCCGACCCGCGCCGGACCGGTGACCATCGCCGTGTTTTCCGATACCTGCGGCAACCTGATCCAGATCTACCAGCGCCACTAGAGCAGGTCAGGAAGTCCAGCTACGTCACCAGCGCGCGAGCGCAAGACGCCCGCGCCGATCACGGTGACGGATTTGGGGTCGAGCTTCAGCGATAGATTGCCGGCTTGCACCTTGGCCCAGACGGGACGGGGCGCGACCGTCGAGAGCGCTTCGAAGGTGTTAACGGAATCGACCTTCGGCGCGCTGAGCGTTTCGCCTGCGGCGGACTTGGCCGCCATGCCGGGCAATCGGGTGCAAGCCGTTCAACAAAGTCGAGTCTCGCGGCCTAGCGGTGCCAGTTCCGGGCAAGACGCGACGGACAATTGCTACCCCGCAGGATGCAGGCGGATGAGCATCTGCATCAGGCGGTCGACTTCGCGTTGGTTGCGGATGTAGTACGCGGCCGCTGAATCGCGGTCTGTGCCGATGCGTATGGCAAGCAGAGGACGGCGATGGGCGAGCGCAAAAACGTCTTCGTCCGTATCGTCGTCGCCGACGTAGATGGCGCGATCGCAGTGGAGCGCCGAGAGGACGCGCTCCAGGGCCAGGCCCTTGTGAGGGGCCTTCAAGGGAAGAATATTGACGACCTGTTTGCCGCCGACGCACCGTGTGGCGCCGAGGGCGGAGACGGCAGCGGCAATCGCGGCGCGTGCGGCTTGCTTGCGCCGTTCGTGCCGATAATGGACGGCGATAGAGAACCGCTTGTTCTCCACTGCGACGCCGGGAAACCGGCTGAGCGTCGCCTCCAACAGCGGAATCCATCGCTTGACGGTCTCTTCCACGGCGGGCATGGCACTCCACGGCTCGATTCCATGGTTTCCAATGACGGCCTTCAATCCGACGCCGCGAAGGCGGCGCTGCACGTCGTCGCGGGCGCGACCCGAGATGACGACAGCGGGGTAGAGCAGGGCCAGTTGCGTCAACCAGGCTCTGGTGGCCGGGCGCATCGCGGCCCGATCGCGGTCGCGGACAATCGGGGCGAGCGTGCCGTCGAAATCGAGCGCGACCAGCGTCTTTGGCGCGGCGAAGGCGCCGAGAACGCGGCGGTTCCGGGGAGAGAGAAGGTAACGCATCAAAGCGGGGCGCCCTCCACGACATGTTCAGCAAGACGGCCACTCAGGCGCTCCCTGCGGCGAAGACGGGCGGCATCGACAAGCATGCGACCGGCCCAGCGATAGACATTGAACTCCGCGAGGAACGCACGCATGGAGCGCATGCGCTCCCTCTGTTCATCGGGCGACATGTTGAGGGCGGTCGCGAGCGCGGAGCCGGCCTCTTCGGTGTCGTAGGGATTGACGACCAAAGCCTCGGTCAATTCGCGAGCGGCGCCTGTGAACTGGCTGAGAATCAGGACACCGCGCTCATCGTCGCGCGCGGCAACGAATTCTTTGGCGACCAGGTTCATACCGTCGTGGAGGCTGGAGACATAGCACAGGTCGGCAGCGCGGTAATGATCGAATACGGCAGGCGGCTCATGGTGGGAGCGAAGCAGGACGATCGGCCGGTAGGTGCCCTGGCCGAAGCGCTGATTGATGCGGTCCGCAACCTGCTCGACCCGTTCGTTTAGTTGCTGGTAGCGCTCGATGAGCGTGCGGCTGGGCGCGGCAAGCTGGGCGAAGGTGAAGCGGCCCCGGAACTCGGGATGGCGCTCAAGAAGATTCTCGACGGCGAGGAAGCGCTCCTCCACGCCCTTGGTGTAATCAAGCCGGTCGACGCCCACGCCAAGGAGCGCGCCGGGGGCCAGGCCAAGCGACGCGAAGACGCGCGCGCGGCATTCCTCCAGCGGTGACGCGGCACGGACCCAATGAACGGGCCATTCGAGGGAAATGGGATACGGCCTGACGAGCGTGGCACGCCCCTGCTGGATGACGGCGTTGTGCTCGCGGTCGATGCGAGCCTCCAGAAAGCGGTCCACAGAATCGAGGAAGTTGTTGCAGTGCTCCTGCGTGTGGAAGCCGATGATGCTGCTGCCGAGCATGCCGCCGAGGATTTCCCGGCGCGAAGGACAGATGCCGAAGCGCTCGGAGTTGGGCCAGGGGATGTGCCAGAACATGATGACCGTGGCGCGCGGCAAGCGTTCGCGGATGAGGCGAGGGGCGAGGGCGAAGTGATAGTCCTGGACGAGGATGATAGGGTCGTCGGAGTCCACCTCCGCGCAAACCGCGTCGGCGAACTTCTGATTGACGGCCTGGTAGTAGCGCCAGTCTTCGCTGCGAAAAACAGGACGGGCGTGGGCGATGTGGCAGAGAGGCCAGAGCCCCTCGTTGGAGAAGCCATAGTAGTAGCCGCTTTCTTCCTCTTGGGAGAGCCAGACGCGGCGGAGGAAGTACGACTCCTCGCCGGGCGGTACGCGGAGGCGGCCGTCCTTGTCCGCAGTTTCGCGATCGGCGCTGCCGCCGCCGTGCGCAACCCACACGCCGGAGCAGGCGCGCATGACGGGTTCGAGCGCGGTAACGAGCCCGCTCGCGGGGTGGAGGATCTTGATGTTTCCATCGGCCTGCCGTTCGTGAACGTAGGGCTCGCGGTTCGCGACGATCACAACTTTTTCGCCGTGAAGGTGGCGGGTCAGGGTGAGCTTGAGCCTCTGGGGAGTCCAGGCGCCGCCCTCCATCTCCGTTTCCTTCTCGACCATGATGCGGTCGACCAGTTCGCGAACGTCGCGCAGGATGGGACGGAACTCGGGCTGCTTGGGCGGATCGCCGCGAGCAAGCCGGCGGATTTCATCGGTCCAGCTCAGCCACGAGAGCCGGGCGGCGAGCAGGGTAATCGCCGAGGCCATGAGCGCGATGAAGCCGAAGGCCATGAGCACGAACCGCTGTGTACTGGCTTCGCGGTGCTGAGCGTAGCTGAGGTCGTGAACCAGGACGACGAATCCGAGGGGCTGCCCAGCGCTCAAAACCGGGACGGCGCTGACAAGGACCGAGCCTCCCGGCAGAGAGCCCTCGTGGTGCCAGGCCTTCCACATTTGAGGGGGCGCGCCGGGGTCGGGCCGTACGTTGCCGCCGACCTCCTTGCAGGCGAACTCTGTCGGAAAATCCGGGGTGCTGGCGAGCAAAGCCAAGTCGGGGCCGCAGGCCGCTGCGGCCATGATGCGCTCATCGCGAGTGATCTCCGAGAGCGCGCGCCGGAGGTCTGCGCTCTCATCCCTGCTCCAATGGTCCGTCAGGCCCTGGCGCGCGGCATCGACCGCCAACTGGGCACGAAGGCTGACGTCCTTATCAAACCAGTTGCGAGTCGTTCTCTGAACGATGAAGGACGTGGCCCAGGTAAGCAAAGCAAGGCCGAGCACGAGCCCCACCACGAAACGAAGTGCGTGACGCATAACGATTTCAATCTAACTCCACCGTAGTGCCTGCTCCTATCGAACATTAGGCGAAACGACGGCACACCTTCGCGCTGATTTTTCAACGGACATGAGTTTGATGCAGATTGCGCAAGAAGGAGGTGCAGTGCCGACTCGGCGGGGATTTGCTACCCTTTGACGCATGCTGCTCGAGCGATTGGGCCTGATCGGAAACTGTCAGTTCTCCGCCTTGGTGGACTCGACGGGCTCCGTTGTGTGGTGTTGCCTGCCGCGATTCGACTCGGAGCCGGTGTTCTCGCAACTCCTCGACGCGCAGGAGGGAGGCGCATTTCTGGTCGGCGCCGCCGAAGGGGAGCCGGGTGAGCAGGCCTACATCGAGAATACCAACATTCTCGAGACGACGTTCAAGACGCGAAGCGGATCGTTCCGAGTGATCGATTTTGCGCCGCGATTCCTGCAGCACAACCGCATGTTCCGACCGACGCAACTGTTCCGCATCGTCGAGCCGTTGGATGGAGCGCCGCGCATACGCGTGAGCTGCGATCCGAGGCTGGGTTGGTCAAAAGGGGCTCCCGATCGCCTGTACGGATCGAACCACATCCGATTTGAAGGATTCGGAAGCCAGCTCCGGCTGACCAGCGACGTCCCGATCTCCTATCTCAACGGAAGTCCGTTTACGCTAACGGACAAACGCCACCTCGCCTTGACGTGGGGAGCGCCGATCGAAGAGCCGCTTGAGAACCTGGCGGATAGATTTCTGAACGATACCCGCCGCTACTGGCAGCGCTGGGTAAAGGAATGCAACATCCCGCCGCTGTTTCAGCAGGCTGTGATTCGCTCAGGCCTGGTTCTGAAGCTCCACTGCTTCGAGGACACAGGGGCGATTGTGGCGGCGATGACGACCTCGATACCCGAGTCGCCAGGAAGCGGGCGCAACTGGGATTACCGGTATTGCTGGCTGCGAGATGCGTACTATTCGCTGGGCGCGTTCCGGATTCTGGGCCACTTCGAGGAGCTTGAGAGCTTCGTCCACTACCTGATGAACATCGCAGGGGGCGCAGATGGGCTGGATCTCGCGCCGTTGTACACGATCGACGGAAACCGGGGCCCGGAAGAGACGGTTCTGCCCAGTTGGCCCGGCTTTGGAGGAGACAGACCGGTGCGGGTGGGCAACTCCGCGGTTACGCACACGCAGAACGACGTGTTTGGGGAAATGGTTCTCGCACTGGTTCCCATCTTCCTCGACGAGCGGTTCCGGGGCGACCGATCGAAGGCGGCCCTAAAACTGATCGAGCAACTGGCGCGAAAGGCGATTTCAGTTGCGGGCAAGCCAGATGCTGGAATCTGGGAGTATCGGACTGAATGGAAGCCGCAGACGTTTTCAAGCCTGATGTGCTGGGCAGCCGCGGACCGCATGGCACGCGTTGCCTCACTTCATGCACCCGGCATGGCACAAGAGTTCGTGCAGGCAACGGAGAATATCCGCGGCGAGATCCTGAAGAACGCCTGGTCGGCGGAAGCAAAAGGCTTTGCGAGCTCGTTCGGAGGGCGCGACCTGGACGCCTCGCTGCTGCAAATGGCCTATCTCCGGTTTCTTCCGCTGGACGATGAACGGCTACACCAGACTGTAGACACGATTCGCGCCGCGCTGAACAATGAGGGATGGCTCTACCGTTACCGGGTGGACGACGGATTCGGCACGCCGCGGGTGGCGTTCATCCTGTGTACCTTCTGGCTGGTGGAAGCGTTGGCGGACCTGGGCCGAAAGGCCGAAGCCAAGGCAATCATGGAAGCCTCGCTACCGGCGCTTTCTCCGCTTGGCTTGCTCGCCGAGGATTATGAGCCGGTGAGCCGCCGCCTGTGGGGCAATTTCCCGCAAGCTTACTCGCACGTCGGACTGATCCACGCGGCATTCGCTGCGTCGCCGCGGTGGCCAGACGTGCTGTGAACAAGCGGCCGGGCAGCCCGCAGTGCCGGAGTTAGGGCTCCACAGAAACTACGGTGACGGACTTCGGTTCGAGTCTGAGCAGCAGCTTTCCGGCCTCGACCTTTGCGGAAAAAGGCTTTGGCGTGACGGTGTCCGGCGCGCCGAAGGTGTTGACCGAGTCTACCTTCGGCGCGGTCAGAGTTTCGCCGGCGGCCGACTTCACGGTGAGGCCTGGCAAATGGACTTCGATCTCCAAGGCCACGTTCGGGTCGAGGTTCGTGACTTCGAGCCACAGCTTGCCTGCCTTGTCCCGCGCGGCGATCGCGTCCACACGCGGAAGGCTGACGCCAGCCTTTGCATACGCGCCGGCGTCGAAGGTGATGGGGATGAAGGTAGCGTCCTGGAAGGGTACGTACATTTTGAAGACGTGATAGGTCGGCGTCAGGACCATCTTTGCGCCGTCGGTGATGATCATGGCCTGCAGGACGTTGGTCATCTGCGCGATGTTGGCCATGCGGACGCGGTCCGCGTGGCGGGCGAAGACGTTCAGGTTGAGCGCGGCGAGGATGGCATCGCGCAGACTGTTCTGCTGGACCAGAAAGCCCTCAGTCGTGCCAGGCATCCGGGCGTACCACGCACCCCATTCATCGACGACCAAGGCGACTTTCTTGTCCGGGTCGTACTTGTCCATGATGGCCGAGTGCTTGGTGACCAGATCCTCCATCGCCAGCGTGGACTTGAGGATCTGGACGTACTCGGTTTCGCCAAAGCCGACGGAGGCGAACGCAGGGGGCCAGCGGACGACGGTGTAAGAATGCATGGAGAGGCCGTCGATGTCCCAGCTCCACTGGCGCTTCTGCCAGGCCTTCATTACAGCTTCGGTCCAATCGGTCCATTCGGCTTCGCCGCCGCCGGGGCCGACGGCAATCTTCAGCATCTTGTCTCCGCCGTGCTGCCCTGGATTAAAGTTCCTGACGAAGCGGCTGTAGATCTTGAGCTGGCTGAGGTAGTAGTCGGGCGTCATGTTGCCGCCGCAGGCCCAGCTTTCGTTGCCGATGCCGAGAAAGGCGACTCTGTAGGGCGCGGGATGGCCGTTGGCCGCGCGCTCCTTGGCCAGCGCAGTAGGCTGCGCGGCGGTGAGGTATTCGAGCCATTCAGCGGCTTCCTGCGGAGTTCCTGAGCCGACGTTAATGGAGATGTACGCTTCGGCGCCAATCTGGCCGACGAAGTCCATGAACTCATTGGTGCCGAAAGTGTTTGGTTCGGTGACACCGCCCCAATTGGGATTCAGCGTTACCGGCCGCTCGGGGCCGACGCCCTTTCGCCAATGGTATTCGTCTGCAAAACAGCCGCCGGGCCAGCGAACGTTGGGCACGTGGAGAGCCTTGAGCGCGGCGACGACGTCGTTGCGGATGCCGCGCGTATTGGGGACCGGCGAATCAGGCCCGACCCACACGCCCTCGTAGATGCCGTGGCCCAGATGTTCCGCAAACTGGCCGAAAATGTTGCGGTCGATCTTCGCGCCAGGCTTTGAGACGTCGACGGACAGTTGCACCTTCTGGGCGCGAGCCACCGGGGCCGCCGCCGCAAAGGCAAGCAGAGTGAGGCCGAGAAAAAGGGTGCCCATGGGCGGCACTGTAGCATTCGAGGGGAAGCTTGCACAGAAGGGCTCCATCGCCTCGCGAGAGACTGTCTAACCGGGGGCAGTGACGGGCAGAAACGCGACTCCACCGGCCACAGCGAGCTATTTCAGGACGCCGGAAAGCAGCGAGGCGACGGCGGATCCGCCTTTGTTCTGGACGTACTGCGTCATGATGGGCACAAATTTCTCGGCCATCGTGGGGGAAAGACCGAGCGACTTGAATGAGCCGGCCACAGATGCGAGACCTCCGACGTTGCCGGGAAGCGCGGAGCCGAGTGAATCGAGCGGCGAGTCGCTCTTGGGTTTGGGTGCAGCCTTCAGAAGCCCGTCCATGCCGGGGACGGCTTTGGCAACCTTGCTGAAGTCGTCGACGCTCAGCTTTGACTTCGCCAGGTTGAACAGCGCACCGGCGCCTCCAGTGGCCTGCGCGGGAGTGACAGAAAGCTCCTTGGTGAGGGAGCCGATCAGGTCAGGATTGGGCGACTTGGCAATGAGGTCGGCAGGAGACGGCGTCTGCGCGGTCACGGCGGATGGGGATGCGTAGACCGCCAGGAGCAGCACGAGCGAGAACGCGAAAGCCGGGACCACCTTGGGCACGATCGTTTGCATGATCCTTCCTCCTTCTTGCGGAACTTAACTTGGCCTGGGCGCTGGGTTCTGGCGCCTTAGCGGCGGCCGGATCCCGGCCGGCACGGGCCCGGCGCGAACGGTCCGATGGCGGCCATCATAAATCCGAGAGGAGATAGAACTCAATCGGGGTGAGGAGAACGAACAGAAACAGCGCGGGCGCCACTGGCCCGGAGAGGAGTTCCCTTCGAACCCCTCTCGAGCATGGACTCCCTTCCTGTGGCCGGCTTTTGCGCCGGTGGTACAAGGGGCACTAAGGCGTGATCGGCGATTCGGCCGGGCGATCCCGACCTGCCCCCTCGCGTTCCGGCAGCGCCTGCATAACGGCTCCGAAGGGGATTTCGATAAGCGCACAAATGGCCGTGGTGGGGTGCGGCGGGAGTAGAATTGCGGCACCGAACCCCTGGAGGCGGACATGGCAACGCAGACGATTGGCGTGGACGAAAGCGTAAGCAGCTACGTGGCGAAGCCGCGGAAGATGCTGATCAACGGAAAGTGGGTAGAGGCGGCGTCGGGCAAGACGTTCCCCACCTACAACCCTTCCACCGGAGAAATCCTGGCGCACGTCGCCGAGGGGGACAAAGAGGACATCGACCGCGCGGTGGCGGCGGCGCGCGCGGCCTTCAAGAACCCGGCGTGGCGCGGCATGACGGCTTCCGTGCGCGGGCAGATGGTGTGGCGGCTGGCGGACTTGCTGGAGAAGCGGCTGGACGAGTTCGCGCAGCTCGAGTCGCTGGACAACGGCAAGCCCGTGAACCTGGCGAAGTTCGTGGACCTGCCGGCGTCGATCGACAATCTGCGCTACTACGCGGGGTGGGCAACGAAGATCGAGGGGAACACGATTCCGATCTCCGCGCCATACGGGAAGTTCCTGGCGTACACGCTGCGCGAGCCGATCGGCGTCGTGGGACAGATCATCCCGTGGAACTTCCCGCTGATCATGGCCACGCTGAAGCTGGCGCCCGCGCTGGCCTGCGGCTGCACGGTGGTGCTGAAGCCGGCGGAGCAGACTCCGCTCACCGCGCTCCTGCTGGGCGAACTGATCCAGGAAGCAGGCTTCCCTGACGGCGTGGTGAACATCGTCACGGGTTTCGGCGAGACGGCGGGCGCGGCGCTCGCGGCGCACCCGAACGTAGACAAGATTGCCTTCACCGGCTCGACGGAAGTCGGCAAGCTGATCGTGCATGCGGCGGCGGGTAACCTGAAGAAAGTGTCGCTGGAGCTGGGCGGCAAGTCGCCGAACATCGTGTTCCAGGACGCGGAGATTGAAAGCGCGATTCCCGGTGCGGCGAACGCGATCTTTTTTAACCAGGGACAGCTCTGCTGCGCGGGTTCGCGGCTCTACGTGGAAGAAAAGCAGTTCGACAAGGTGGTAGACGGCGTGGCGCTGCTCGCGGAAAAGATCCGGCTCGGCCCGGGGATCGAACCCACCACGGAAATGGGTCCGCTGGTTTCCGAGGAGCAGATGAACCGCGTGTGCGGTTATCTTGAGTCGGGCTTCTCGGAGGGCGCGAAGGCCGTGTCCGGCGGAGGCCGCGCCGGCGACAAGGGCTACTTCGTGAAGCCAACCGTGCTGGTGAATACGAACCAGAAAATGAAGGTAGTGCGCGAGGAGATTTTCGGTCCCGTGGTCGTGGTGATGCCCTTCAGTGACCTGGACGATCTGGTGGCGAAGGCCAACGATTCACAGTACGGGCTGGCCGCGGCCGTGTGGACGCGCGACATCAAGAAGGCTCACCGCGTGGCATCCGAGCTGCGTGCCGGAACGGTGTGGATCAACTGCTACGGCGTGCTGGATTCGGCGATGCCGTTCGGCGGGTACAAGCAATCGGGCTGGGGCCGCGAGATGGGGCACCAGATGCTTGACCTCTACACAGAGGTCAAGTCTGTGTGCGCGCAGATTTCGTAGACAGCGCGGAGGCTGGACGGTTGGTATAGGGGCGGCCTTACGCCGCCCCTTTGTTTTTGGCCGCTGGCGATCAGCCCATGCGAATGACAGGCTTGATGGTCGCGCCTGCTTCGGAGTCGGCGATGGCCTGGTTGATCTGGTCGAGTGTGTAGAAGCTGAGCATGCGGTCGAAGGGAAAGCGGCCGTCGAGATAGAAGTCAACGAGCTTCGTGATGAACACGTCGGGCGAGCTGTCACCTTCCACGGTGCCGCGGATGCTGCGTCCGCCGGACATCAGGTGAACGAGGTCGAGCGAAATCTCCGTGCCCAGTGGTGACGCGCCGAGCACGGCACACGCGCCGCGCGGGGCAAGGGAGTCAACAGCCTGGCGGATCACCGCAGGCAGGCCAGTGGTGTCGAGCGCGAAATTGCAGCCGAAACGCGTAGCGTCCAGGATGGCCTTGACCGCGTCCTCCGTGCCTGCGCGGATCGTGTGCGTGGCGCCGAATTCGCGCGCGAGGGCCAGGCGGGATTCGTGAAGGTCAATGGCGAAGATGGCGCCCGCGCCGATAAGGCGCGCGCCGAGGATCGCGCTCAGTCCCACGGCGCCGCA
>Ga0335077_10011524_pt1 | contig 11056 bp, 10 predicted proteins | sample Lox_Sample_31_FD_207151 | JGI IMG/M metagenome (GOLD analysis project Ga0335077, IMG submission 207151) | Soil microbial communities from Loxahatchee National Wildlife Refuge, Florida, United States - Lox_Sample_3.1 | ecosystem: Environmental > Terrestrial > Soil > Wetlands | place: USA...
ATTGTGGCATATTTCCTCAACCATGCTCTCAAGCCTATGGGTTGGACCGGGGCGGAAGAGCATCCTCAGCCTGCCGCTTAGAAACTCCTTAGCCACGGATTCACGCGGATGAACACGGATTTGGATTGATCCCTGGAAATCCGTGTGCTCCGTGGCGTTCTAGTTTTTGGTGTACATTTGAGTTAGTTTGCATAGCTGGGGCGGATGACTAAGCAAAAATCCAAAGGCGCTTACATGTTGAGCCGCTTTGCGGGCGTGAGCGAAGCGGGAGCCCGCAGGCGAAATCCCGAGCGTAGCGAGGGAACCCGTGACTAAGCGGAAGTCTAAGGGCGCGTACATGATTTCTTCGGTGGCGGAGATGTACGGCATTCATCCGCAGACGCTGCGCCTTTATGAACGGGAGGGCCTGCTGAAGCCTTCGCGCACCGAAGGTAATACCCGCCTCTACACCGATGAAGACCTGCAGCGGCTGGAATTCATCCTCAACCTGGCGCGTGATCTTGGAGTGAACATCTCGGGCATCGCGATCATCCTGCAAATGCGCGAGCGCATGGAGGAGATGCAGCGGCAGATTCAGGATTTCGTGCAGTACATCCAGCAGGAAGTGCTCAACCGGGCGACAGCGGCGGCGGATCCGTCAAAAGGGGCGATTGTGCCTATGCGGCGACCGTTTATCACGCCGGCAGTTACGCCCAGAAAGAAGTAGGCGGGGCGTAGCTACTCTTGCTCTGCTGGTCGATCGCCAGCGAAGCGAAGGACCATGCAACTCGGCCGCCGGCAAACTGCATAGGTGTTTCGCTTCGCTCAACATGACAATTCAGGCGGCGTCCAAAATCTGTGCCCATCCCCGGTTATCATCAAACTAATGCTTCCCTTCAAGCTCATCTACAGTCCTGAGTACTATCTGCCGATTGGCGCGCACGTCTTTCCCGCGGAGAAGTACCGGCGTATCCACCAGCGACTGGTGGAGACGAAAGTGGCTGAGGCATCCGATTTCCTCACTCCCCGGCCCGCCTCGGATCAGGACATCCTGCTCGTGCACAAGCCAGACTACGTGCACAAGCTGAAGACAGGAACGCTTTCCCCGCGCGAAGAACTGGAGATGGAGGTTCCCTACTCGCCCGAACTGGTGCGGGCGTTCTGGCTGGCGGCCGGGGGTTCGATTCTGGCGGCGCAGCATGCGCTCAAAGATAAAGTGGCGTTCAACATCGGCGGGGGGTTTCACCATGCTTTTCCGGATCACGGGGAGGGCTTCTGCATGATCCACGATGTGGCCGTGGCTATTCGCCGTATGCAGCGGGACGACAAAATCCGCACGGCCATGACTGTGGACTGCGATGTTCACCACGGCAACGGCACGGCCGCGATCTTTGCCGGAACGCGGACGGCGAGTGAACCGCTGCCGTCGGTTTCGGCTTCCACCCTGGGGCGTCCCGCGCCGGGCAAGATTCGCGGGGCGCACTCTGGCGATGTGTTCACCATTTCGCTGCACCAGCACAACAACTATCCGATGTGGAAGCCGCCGTCCTCCATTGATGTGGACTTGCCCGACGGCATCGGGGACGACGATTACCTGGCCTGGCTGGACAATGCGCTCAGCTCGGGCCTGCGGCAGTTCGAGCCGGATTTAATCTGTTATATCGCCGGGGCCGATCCTTACCGGGAAGACCAACTGGGAGGCCTGAATCTGACGCTCGAAGGCCTGAAGAAAAGGGACGAACTGGTCTTTCGCGTGGCCCGGGCGCGCGACATGCCGGTGATGGTGACTTACGCCGGAGGATATGCGCGCGACGTGGAAGACACTGTGACCATTCATTGCAATACTGTTGTTGCGGCGAAGGAGTCGTGTGGAAACTAGCCCTTCTGCTCTGTGTCGTGGTTTCCTTTGGATACTTTGCGACTTCCGCGGGGTGATTTAACCGCAAAGATCGCAAAGGACGCAAAGAAAACCAACTTCGCTCTCGACACATTCTCCAGATTATGCCAATCGACGATGCTGTGGTTTTAACGCCACATTTTCTCCATCCGTTGGCACACGTGGCTTAACATTTCCCTATGCGCTTGCGTCTGGTCCGCCATGCGACCCTGATTGTCGAGTACGGAGAACGCATCCTGCTGGTTGATCCCATGCTCGACGATGCGGGGGCGCGGCCGGCAATCGAGAACTCGCCCAACCCGCGTAACAATCCGCTGGTGGGGCTGCCAGTGCAGGCGCCGGCCTTGCTCGAGGGAATCCAAGCCGTGCTGGTAACGCACACGCACAGCGATCACTGGGACGCGGGCGCAAGCAAGCTGGTTCCGCGTGGGCTGCCCCTGTTCTGCCAGCGGGAAGACGAAAGCAAATTTCGCGGCCAGGGCTTTACCCAGGTGCGTCCGGTGCGGCAGGCGGTGGCGTGGAACTCGATCGAGATCGTTCGGACCGATGGGCGCCACGGCACCGGCGAACTGGGGAAGAAGATGGGGCCGGTTTGCGGCTTCGTTCTGCGCCCGGGGAGCGATGCGCCGGAGCGCCAGCCTACGCTTTACGTTGCCGGCGATACCGTCTGGTGCATGGAAGTGGAAGATGCGCTGGGGGAATTTGAGCCAAGCGTGACCGTGGTGAATGCCGGAGGGGCGCGCTTTCTGGAAGGTAATCCCATTACCATGACCGCGGCCGATGTCATCCGAGTGTGCCGCGGCGCACCGCGAACCCAGGTGGTGGCGGTGCACATGGAGGCCATCAACCACTGCGTGCTCACCCGCGCCGGATTGGCGGAGCAACTGGAGTCGGCACAAGTGAGGCAGCAGGTGGTGATTCCGGAAGATGGGGAGTGGATTGATTTTGGGGAGTAAGAATTGTGCTGCCAAGAACCGGATAATCACGACGGCCGCCGGAGTCTGGAAGACTTCCCCTATCGCGGCCGCGAAGGTCGAATCGCGGGAACCCACGAACTGGTTTTTTCGGCTTTGCCCTATATTGCGGTCTATCGGGTTAAAGATGACGCTGTCCAGGTTCTTCGTTCTTCGCATATACCACGGAGCGCAGGACTGGCCTTGATCATCGCGAATGATGAATTTCACCAGAGAGATGTGACCGGGTCCCTCATTCCCCGCTGATAGAATACTCATTCACAAACTATGTTCGAGAATCTCCAGGAAAAACTACAGCGGGCGTTTAAATCGCTGCGCGGGCAGGCGGTGCTCAGCGAAGAGAACATCGGCGAGGCGCTGCGGGAAATCCGCCTGGCGCTGCTCGAAGCCGACGTCAACTTCAAAGTCGTCAAACAGTTCATCGACCAGGTGCAGGCCAAGGCCGTCGGCCAGCAGGTGATGACGGCGCTTTCGCCCGGCGAGCAGGTCATCAAGATTGTGCGCGATGAACTGGTGGAAGTTCTGGGGCGCGACACCGCACGGGTGAAGTTCGCCTCGCAGCCGCCGACCGTCGTGCTCATGGCCGGGTTGCAAGGCTCCGGCAAGACGACCACTTCGGGCAAGCTGGCAAATTGGCTGAAGAATGGCGGGCATCGGCCGCTGCTGGTTTCGGTGGACGTGTACCGGCCGGCGGCGCGCGAGCAGCTGAAAGTCGTAGCGCAGGCGATCAAGGCGCTCATCTACGAAGGCGAGGTTGGCGAGGCCAACACGGCGACGGTCGAGCGCCTGGCCAAAGAGGCCCGCCGCGAGGCGGTGAATTCCGGCTGCGACGTGCTGATTGTCGACACCGCCGGCCGCCTCCACATTGACGACCAGCTCATGGAGGAGATGCAGTCGCTCAAGCGGTTGCTGAATCCGCAGGAAATCCTGTTCGTGGCCGACGCCATGACCGGCCAGGACGCGGTGAACTCCGCCGACGAATTCCACAAAAAGCTCACACTTACGGGCGTGGTGCTCACCAAAATGGATGGCGATGCGCGCGGCGGCGCGGCTCTTTCCATCCGCCAGGTGACCGGGCAGCCGATCAAGTTCATCGGCATCGGCGAAAAATACGACGCCCTGGAGCCCTTTCATCCCGACCGCATCGTTTCGCGCATCCTGGGTATGGGCGACATCATGTCGCTCATCGAAAAAGCGGAGCAGACGGTTGACAAGAAGAAAGCCCACGAAATCGCGAGCCGCGCCCTGGCCGGCGATGGCTTTTCCCTGGAAGACTTCCGCGACCAGTTGCGGCAGGTAAAGAAGATGGGGTCGATGCAGAACCTGCTGGGCATGCTGCCCAGCATCGGGCCATTCTCGGGATTGCAGAAGGCCGCAGGCAAGGTGGACGAAGGCCAGATCAACCGGGTGGAAGCGATCATCAACTCCATGACCAACCACGAGCGTCTGCATCATGAAGTGATCAACGGCAGCCGGCGCAAGCGCATCGCGCGCGGTTCGGGTACCAGCGTGCAAGAAGTGAACAATCTCCTCCGGCAGTATGCGCAGATGCGCAAGATGTTCAAGCAGATGGGCAAGGGCAGCTTCATGCGGCGCATGGCGGGAATGAAGTTCCCGGGAGCGTAAGACGCTCTTCGCAGGCTCCTGCTATGCCGGAAGCAGGCCATCCACACAGGAATCAAGCGCTGCGCCGCCGCAGCCGTGAAGGCTGAACCGAGGATCTTCCCGACGTCTTGCCGTCAGCCTTTCTCGTCTGCCCGCGGAATCTGGCGGGAGGGATGGTGAATTCACGCTTGAAGGCGCGATTGAAGGCGGCTTCGGATTCGTAACCAACCTCGAGGGCGATCTGCGCCACCGAATAACTGGTTGAAGCCAGCATCTGCGCGCCCAGTTGCAGCCGCCAGCGGGTGAGGTAAGCCATGGGCGGCTCGCCGAGATAGTGGCGAAAGCGTTCGGCGAGGACGGAGCGCGAGACGCCGGCCTGCCCGGCCAGAGTGGCGATGGTCCAGGGATGGGCCGGGTTGCGGTGCATAAGCGCGAGGGTCTTTCCAACCTCGGCGTCGCGCGCGCCGGCGAGCCAGCCAGTCTGCTCCGGCGGCAGATGGGTGATGTAAGCGCGCAGGGTTTCGACGAACAGGACCTCGGAGAGTTTTGCCAGCACGGCTTCGCCGCCGGCGCGCGAGGGGTCGGCCTCATCCACGGAAAAGCGGATCGAGTTCTCCAGCCATTTTCCGGATGGGTCATTGCGAATGCTGACCTTGAACACCGGCGGCAACCCGCTCAGAAATACCTGGCTCAGCCTGGGCTCACAGGCCATATAACCGCAAATGAACCGGGTTACTTCTCCCCCACCGCCGCAACGCCACAACTTCAGGCCGTGATTGAGGACTTCGGCCAATTGCCCGGAGTCGTCCACTGGTTTTGTGGGTGGCCCATTTTCCATGATGTGCGGGTCGCCGTGAGGGATCATCACGATATCGCCCGCATTCAGGGCGATTCGCGTGCCGTCATCCATGCGGATGGAAGCGCGTCCCTCGCTGAGCAGGTGGTAGATGATGACGTGCTCCGCGCCGGGCGCGAAGTGGCAGGCGAGGTCGCGGGAAGATGCGGTGCGAACGCTCCATGGCGAGGAAAACTCGCCGTTGTAGAAGAGCGCCCCCTGCAGCTTCACCACCTTCAAGACTTCCGATAACACGTCCATAGCACGCCCCTCGGCGATTCCCGGCAAAGCTTTCCGGATTCCTGAGCAAGCCATCTTACGTCAAGCGGGCTGCGAGCAAGAAAAGCGGACGCGCGGGAAAGCCACTCCAAGGCTTTTGGTTCATGGTTGAGATGTTGGCCGAAGCAGTTTGGTCGAAAACAATCGCAGGAGAAGTTATGAAGAAATACATGATCGAGCGGGAAATTCCGAAGGTCGGGACCCTGGAGGGGGAAAGCTTGCGCGCAGCTGCCAGCAAGTCGAACCGGGTGCTGAGTGAACTGGGACCGGGTATTCAGTGGCTGGAATCGTTCATCACCCCGGACAAAATGTTCTGCGTGTACCTGGGGGCAGATGAGGCGATCATCCGGCGGCACGCGGAACTCAGCGGATTTCCCGCCAGCAAAGTGACGGAAGTCGGAAAGGTAATCGACACCACCACGGGCGACTAGCTTTTCGCATAGGCGCCGGAGACGCCCGGGGCAGCAAATGCAGTATCGGCGGGCTATGACCACAACCGCTCTCCCGAGCACTGCCGCGGGGGGCAAGACAGCCGAGGAATGGAGGAACCTATGAGCACCTCTTTAGTTACACCAGAAATCGACACGCTGAAGACAAAACTGAAAGCAAGCTGGATGGCCGGTGACTATGACCGCTTCTCCCGCTACATGGAGCAGGATGCGCGCGCATTTTACGAGCAACTTGACGTTCCGCCGGGATCCCGGTTGTTGGACGTGGCCTGCGGCTCCGGCCAACTGGCGCTATGCGCGGCGCGGGATGGCGTGAACGTCACCGGCGTGGATCTCGCTCCTAACCTGGTGCAGCGCGCACGCGCACGCGCCAAGGCAGAGGACCTGAACGCCACGTTCCTGGAAGGGGATGCCGAGAATCTTCCCTTCGAAGATGGCAGCTTCGACGTGGTAGCCAGTCTGATCGGCGCGATGTTTGCTCCGCGCCCGGAACTGGTGGCGCGGGAACTGCTGCGAGTGTGCGCCCCGGGAGGCACGATCGCGATGGCAAACTGGACTCCGGAAGGGTTCGTCGGGCAGATGTTCAAGACCTTCACGCGCTTCATCGCTCCTTCGGGGATGCCCGCCCCGGTGCTGTGGGGGAAAGAGGAAGTGGTGCGGGAGAGGCTGGGGCATGGAGTATGCGACCTGCGCATGACCCGGCGCGACTATCGCCTGAGCTATCCCTTTCCGCCGGCGGAGGTGGTCGAATTCTTCGGCCGTTACTACGGGCCCACGAACCGAGCGTTCGCGTCCCTGGACAAAGATGCGGGAAGAAGGCTTCGCCAGGAACTGCAGGCTTTGTGGGCGGCAAATAATCTCGGGGATGACTACGTCACCGTCGTACCGGCTGAGTATCTGGAAGTGGTCGCTATCAGGGCATAAGCCTCGTAATTGCATTTGCGGCCTGGGGACGATTCCGCGTTCCCGGCCGCAATTCATCTCTTGCCTGCTGTGTGAAGACCTGCGCGAAATCTGCCTTCCACGTATTGCGCGTCAAGATTCTCTACCCTGTTGGTTTCAGCAAAATCGGGTTGACGGGTGAACGCTTTGAGTGCACAATCGGTCGCACTTCCCTCTCGATCCTCGGCCCGATCTACTATTCACCCTCGGAGTTGCTATGTCGAACCGCTATACCTACTCGGATCCACTCCTTTCGTTGTGGCAGTCGGCGGTTGCGGAGGTCCACCGGAAGCGCGCCTCGCAGAGGAAGGCGGGAATGCTCGCCGCGCTGAAGCCTTTGACGACGCCAGATGACATGCTGGCTCCGGCGCGCTTACTAGGCGAACAGATCCGCGAGAAAGGCCCTACGGCGCCCGAACAATTGTTTGCCCCGCCGCTTAAGGGGGCGCTCACCGCGGTGGCGGGCACCGCCGAGGATTGTGCGAAGCTGGCCGCCAAATTTTTGTGGGCGGAGATGAAAGGAGACCATGCCGCATCCGATTTGCTGGCGGGAGAGTTGAAGGCTTCGGTGTGCGATGACCTGGGCTGGTCAGAAGTCCTCACTACCTACCTGGCATTTAAGGCCAGTCTGCAGAGCTTGCCTTATCGTGACGGCCTGAACCCGGTTTTCGACCTGGGACAGAGCACCAAACTGGCGATCCTGGGAGACTGGGGAACGGGCGACGCACCCGCGGTGGGTGTGCTGCAGCAGGTAGCCGCGCTGCAGCCGGATATTGTCCTTCACCTCGGCGACGTGTATTTCGCCGGCACGCAGAATGAGCAGAGATCCAATTTTCTCGATATCTGCCACCAGGTGTTGAGTAATAACGTCCGCGTGTTCAGCCTGTGCGGCAATCACGACATGTATTCCGGCGGGAGCGGCTATTACTGGCTGGTGGACCAGTTGGGACAGCAGGCCAGTTATTTCTGCCTGCAAAATGCCAGCTGGCAATTTCTGGCCATGGATACCGGGCATAACGACAACAACCCCATCACGGTAAACTCCAACATGACCAGCCTCAACGACCACGAGGCGGCATGGCTTTTGAGCAAGATTCCGCAGTCAGGAACCCCACGAACGGTTTTGCTTTCGCATCACCAGTTGTTCTCGCCGTTTAGCTCGGTGGGCAAAGTGAACGGTACGCCTTTTGCCTACAATCCTAATCTGCTGACGAATTTTCAAAGCGTTATGCAGAAGATCGTGCTGTGGTTCTGGGGACATGAACATACGCTGGCGATTTATGACCCTTACATGGGCCTGCAGCGGGGACGATGCGTGGGCGCATCGGCAGTGCCTGTGCTCACCGACCAGCAGTCCTATAAGCCGGGGACTGGACTGACGACATTCCAGAACACGGGCCTGGCGACTTGGGCCGCTCAGGGAATCCTGGGCGACAACGGCACAGACTACGACCACTGTTTCGCCTTCATGACGCTCAACGGAACCGCAGCGCAGGTGGATTACTACCGGGTGCCGGTACTGGGGGCGAAGCTCAAGCTGGCTGTGGGAGACCAGATTCCGGGCTTGCCGTGAGGGCGGGGGCCCCTGAAACTTTTCTATTTGCTTGTTTTTGCGTTCTTTGCGGGTATTGAATCGCGAAGAACACAAATGAGGCAACAGTCCGCTGCCGACCCCGTCGGTAAATTCCTGCTTGACAGAGGGGTCTCTCTCTCCTATTGTTAGTTGATCGTTCAAGTAATTCACAGGTTTCGATGCCCCGGTCCTCCACCAACACGCGCGAACGCATCATCCTGGCGGCGGTCGAGCTTTTCTATGCCCACGGGTATGCGGCCACCGGCATGGCCGACATTCTGCGTAAGGCCAGGGCCAATAGCGGCAGCTTCTACTTTTTCTTTAAAAGCAAGGAAGATCTGCTGCACGCGGTGCTCGACTGGTATCTGGAAAACCTGGAGCCGATTCTGATTCACCCCCTCTATGAGCGCAGCCATGACCCCATCGAGCGAGTGTTCCTGCTGCTCGACGACTACCGGAAGAAAATTCTGCTCACGAATTTCGAGTTCACTTGTCCCATCGGGCGGCTGGCGCTGGAGATCGATCCCGAGAGAAGAAGGACGCACCAGAAAATCGCCGCCAACTTCAATGGCTGGACGGCCGCAGTGCGCAAGTGCCTGGATGACGCCGCTACGGAACTGCCCGCCGCCGCCGACCGCGAGCAGTTGGCGCAACTGGTTTTGACAGTGATGGAAGGCGGCGTGATGCAGTCACGGGCGCAGCATGACATTCGCCCCTACGACGCCTCAGTCGGGCAACTCAGACAATATTTTCGCAGCCTGCAGGAGATGGCGGCCGCGGAGCAATCCCATTTGCACACAAAAAGGAGACGGTCATGAAATCACCCGGATACGCAGCCGTAGTTGTTCTCTGCATTTGCAGTTTGAGCCTTCACGCGCAGTCGTCCCCGCAACCCGCCGCACCGTCCAGTCCGGCAGCCGCGACGGAGGCCGCGTCCAGTCCCGCTATCGCCGGTAAAGACGCCAAAGTTTCGGACCTGGCCTTCCTTTCCGGCCACTGGTCGGGCGAAGTCGACGGCAGCAAGATCGAGCAGGAGTGCTCCACCACCGACCCCAGCGTCATGGTCTGCATGTTCCGGCTTATGAGCGAAAAGGGAACGCAGATGCTCGAGTTCTACACTTTGCGCGACACGCCCAGCGGAGTTGAGGAGCGCATTCGCTTCTTTTCTCCCGACCTTCAGGAAGAGCCTGGGGACAAGGGTGTGACCTTGAAACTGGCCAGCGTGTCCGCGGAGAAGGCGGTCTTCGAGAACCCGACCGGGACGTATCCCAAGCGCACTACGATCCTGCGCAAAGGAAATGATGAATTCAACTCGCATATTGAACTCGTCGATGCGCAGGGGAAGGAGAGCACGATCGACGCGCATTGGGCGCGGACGCGATAGGGTTGAACGGGAGACGTCAGTACATGGGGGCGTCATGAGGACCGGAGGCGATTGTCACTGCCGCGAAAATTGAGCCATCGTTCAGCTGCATATGTCATCCCGAGCACAGCGAGGGATCTGGGGCTTTGCGTGGGGAGGCAATTCCTCGCTGCAGGCACGAACCCAGATCCCTCGCTTCGCTCGGGATGACAGCATCGGTACGAGAAATGTCCTTCGGGTGATCGTGGGTTAGACTATTCGCAGCTTATCCTGCTTGGGAGAGAACATCTATGCCAGAAAAGAAAGTGATTGCAGTGCTCGGCTCCACTGGGGCGCAGGGCGGGGGGATGGCGCGGGCCATCCTGGCTGATCCGAACGGTGGGTTCGCGGCGCGGGCGATCACGCGCGATCCGAATTCCGAGAAAGCCAGGGCCCTGGCGCGGGCCGGGGCGGAGGTTGTGGCGGCGGACGTGGACGACGTCGAAAGCCTGAAGAAAGCCTTCCACGGCGCGTATGGAGCCTTTTGCGTTACGTTCTTCTGGGCGCATTTCTCGCCTGAGAAAGAAATCGCCGAGGTACGCAACATGGCGCAGGCGGCGAAAGATGCCGGCTTGCAGCATGTGATCTGGTCCACGTTGGAAGACACGCGCAAGTGGGTGCCGTTGAGCGACGATCGCATGCCCACGCTGCACGGCAAATATAAAGTGCCGCACTTTGACGGCAAGGGAGAATCGAACCGGTTCTTCACCGAGGCCGGCGTGCCCACGACCTTTCTGCACACCGCTTTCTACTGGGAGAACTTCATCTACTTCGGCGCCGGGCCGCAGCCCGGGCCGGACGGCAAGCTGGCGCTTACCTTTCCTCTCGGCGACAAGAAGATGCCCTGCATCGCGGTGGAAGACATCGGCAAATGCGCCTATGGAATCTTCAAAAGGGGAGGCGAGTTCATCGGCAAGACCGTGGGCATTGCCGGCGAGCACCTGACCGGCGCGCAGATGGCGGCCGGACTCACGAAAGCGCTGGGGCAGGAAGTCCGCTACAACAGCGTGCCGCCGGAGGTCTATCGCAGCTTCGGCTTCCCCGGGGCGGACGATCTGGGCAATATGTTCCAGTTCAAGCGCGACTTCGAAGACTATTACTGCGGCGCGCGCAGCGTGGAA
>Ga0335077_10011525_pt1 | contig 11056 bp, 11 predicted proteins | sample Lox_Sample_31_FD_207151 | JGI IMG/M metagenome (GOLD analysis project Ga0335077, IMG submission 207151) | Soil microbial communities from Loxahatchee National Wildlife Refuge, Florida, United States - Lox_Sample_3.1 | ecosystem: Environmental > Terrestrial > Soil > Wetlands | place: USA...
AGTCCTGCGCGGACAGGTCAGAGGTGAACGCGCGGCCGTTCGGCGCCTTGTGCGCGCCGGTGCCGGTCAGCGCCCGTACCGCGGTGCCGGTCGCGATGAACTCGAGCACGCCCTGGCCCCACGCGTACATCTGCATCTTCAGGTTCACGCCCACGATGCCGTCGGCGCCGAGATGGTCGGCCTCGGCCTGCATCCTGGCCATGGCCAGTTCCCTGGCGTTGTACATGGCCTGGGTGAGAACGCCCAGCTCCTGGTTCTGCGACCACCGGCCGACCTGGATGCCGACGTGGTAAATCGACGAGCCGACCACGAAGCCAAGCGGTTCGAAGCCCGCCTCGCCCAGCAGGACGTACTCCGAGACCGACAGGTCGGAGGTGAAGATCCCGGCGTCCTGGGCTCCGGCGGTATGCGCCAGCCTGCTGTCGGCGGCCTGGGGTTCCCAGACCGCGGAGCTGGCGCCTGACTGGTTCGAGAACAACGGCATGGCAGGGCTCCTTCGCGCGACGTCAGGTGCCACGCTACCGCGTGGCGGATCGGCGATCGCGCTCACCGGCCGCCGGGCAGATCGCGCGCCTAGTCCCTCGGGAGCCGTCTGAGCGTTAAGAGAGTGTGGGAAGCCAACGGCCGGACTTCGCGGAGTTCTACCTCAGGTCCAGGGATGACTGTCTTCGCGCGGTCCTGATCAGCGTCGGCGACCTGGACACGGCGCAGGACGTCGTCGCCGAGGCCTTCGCCCGCGCGTACGCGTCGTGGCGCACCGTCGGCAGGCACCCGGCCCCGGCGGCGTGGGTGGTGCGCACGGCGCTGAACCTGAACATCTCCCGGTGGCGGCGCCGCCGCAGGGAGGTGCCGGTGCCCGATCTCGGCGTGGTCGCTGACCTGCCCGCCGGTGGCGGGCCTTCCGACGGCCTGATCGATCCGCGGATCAGGACGGCCCTGATGCGACTGCCCGCCAGGCAGCGGCAGGTGGTCGCGCTGCGGCTGCTGCTCGATCTCGACACCGCCCGTACCGCGGAGGTGCTCGGCATCAGCCCCCACACGGTCATGGCTCACATGAGCCAGGCCCTCGCCGCGCTGCGGTCCGACCTCGTACCCGAACACCAGCAGGAGAGCCGATCATGAACGACGACGAACTGATCACGGCGGTGAGGGAGTCTGTCACCGGCGTGCACATGGACACCCCGGCGGCGCGAATCGTCAGCCGCGGCCACGCGATCCGCGCCAGGCGCCGGATCCCCGGCCTGGCCGGGGCGGTTGCGGCGGTGGCGGGGGCCGCCCTGGCGGTGCCGATGCTGCTTGCTGGCGGGAACCAGGCCGGCCACCAGGTTAGCCACCAGGCCACCGCGCAGCTGGCCGCGTGGACGGTCACCACGCAGGCCAACGGCGGCATCCGCATCACCGTCCGCGAACTGCGAGACCCGGCCGGGCTCCAGCGCACGCTGCGCACCGACGGTGTCCCGGCCAGCGTCACCTTCTCGGGCCACGCGAACCCGGCCTGCCGCGGTTTTCCTCTCGGCGGTGACCCGAGCCAACGGCTGCGCCGGCTACGGAGGATAGTGACGGTCGGCCGAGGGCCGAACGTCGTCGTCATCCACCCGCACGCGCTGCCATCTGGCGCCGGGCTGCAGATCGTGGCCCAGTTCCGCCACGACTCGGGGCCGCGCCCGTCGCTGACCGTACGCCTGGTCAAGGCCACCCCGCGATGCACCGGCGGCTGAGCCAGCCCGATGGCCAGGTGCGCTGGCCGATGAGGACTCGGGGCCGCGCGGAACGCCGTTGCAACCCCTCGAGTCAGTTCGCGGTCGACCGGCGCGGCCGGCCTGATCGCGCTCGGCATGGTGCTCTACGGGCTTCGCGACCGGAGTTTCGGCCGCTCGCCGACCTGGCGATTACCGCCCAGGAGCACACCGATCTCAAGCTCGGGGACGTCAGCGCGCAACTGGACTACCTGCGCGAGCAGAACGAGTCGCTGCAGAGGATTCTCAAGGAAGTCGAGTAGGCGTCTCATGTCGGCCGCAAGCACTTCGCTCGCCAGGCCGTCGGCGACCAGCCGCTCCACGACACACCGGTCCGGGGGTCAGGCCAGGGTCAGGCCCCGTCCTCGGCGGAGAGGTCCTTGTCCTCCATCTCCCACGCATGGTCGAGCGTGTGGTACGCGGAGTGCCGGATGAGGAAGGGCAGCGTCCACGATCGCATCCGCCGCGTGATCTCGCCGGCGTTGTAGGCGCGCATCGCCGCGAGGTAGGTCTCGCGGTGCTGCCGCAGTCCGTCCGGGGTCAGCGCCGCGCGCTCCGGTATCCGCAACCCGACCTGCTTTGCGAAGTACTCGCTTTCGGTGCGGATGGTGTGGCCGATGATCTGGTCGCGGTCGCGGCCTCCTCCCCGCGGGCCCTTGCGCATCTCCGGCGAGACCCGCGCCGCGACGCCGTCGAAGAACTCCCAGCAGGCTCGCAAAAGCGTTATACCGCGCTCCAGCTCCGCCTCGCCCATCGGCCCTTGCTCGGTCGCAGAAGGCGAGAAGGAGATGCCCCAGAAGTCGGTCGAACCTGTTCCGACCCTGTCCTCCACGACCTCCAGGGGACCGGCGGCGTCGAACTCCCCCGCCATCCCGGCGAGACCGGCGACGGGCCGATAGCGTTCCCGATAGGACTCGAGTGTCTCCAGGGCAAGTTCGGCGCTCCGCGCGCCCCGTGACCAACCGGGCCAGTCGATGCCGAAGGCCACCGATCGCTTCCCTTTAGGTCCGCGCTCGATGACGGTGCGGACGGGCATGGCTCATTGTTGCACGGGGGCGGGGCCGTCCGATCCGGCGAGCGGCCCGCGAAAACGCGGCGGACGCGGCGGGCGCGGGATCCAGCGCGGCACTGTCCGCCGGTATTCCAGATAGGGCTGGCCGAAGCGCCGGGTCAGCCGTCGCTCCTCATGGGTGGTCACGAAGAGGTGGAAGGCGGCGGCCATCGCAGCCGCGTAGACAAGCAGCCGCCACGACATGAACAGCCATGCCTCGCTGCCGACGATCAGCACTGCCGCGATGTAGATCGGATTCCGCACCCACCGGTACGGCCCGGCGGTCACCACGCGCCGGGGCGAGTCCCACAGCCCCGGCGTGCCACGGCCGACCGCCGCGAAGGTCCACACGCACCAGGCGTAGAGGGCCGCGCCGGCGGCGATCACTGCCACCGCCGCCCACCCGGCCGGGCTCACGCTCTCCTGCCCGCTGTCGGCCAGGATCCGCCACGGCACCCAGACTCCGCCCAGCCCTGGCACGACGATCGTAAAGACGACATTTCGCGTCACCAGGCTCGCGGTCTCGCTCATTGCCGCCCACGCTCCACTGAGAGTAGCTGTTCTACCTGTAGCGACACTACTGATAGCTCGTAGGGTAGCATGCCTACTTATGAGAGCGGAAGCGCTGAAGGGCCACCTCGACGGGATCCTGCTCGCGGTCCTTGAGCCGGGCCCGCGCCACGGCTACGCGATCATGGAGCAGCTCCGGGTACGCAGTGGCGGGCAGCTCGATCTGCCGACCGGGACCCTCTACCCGGCGCTGCATCGGCTCGAGCGCGCGGGCCTGGTCCGGGCGAGCTGGTCCGAGGCCGGAGGGCGCCGCCGCCGGGTCTACGAGCTGACGCCGGCAGGCCGCGGCGCCCTGGACACCGAACGCGGCGCCTGGAGCGAGTTCTCCGCCGCGATCACCACGCTGCTTCGGCCCGCATCCCTGGAGCCAAGCGCGCCATGAGCCCACTGGGCGCGCACGTCAGGCCAGCCGGGCTAGGCATGCCCGGCCGGGGCGCGCCTCCCGACCTGACTGACCCGCAGGCCGAGCGCTACCTGGCGGCCGTCATGACCCGCCTGCCCGGTACCGCCAGGCACCGGGCGGAGATAATCGCCGAGCTCCGTTCCGGCCTTCTCGACGCTACGGATGCCTACCGTGCGGCTGGCTTGACTGCGGAGCAAGGCTGCCGCATGGCGATCGGGGAGTTCGGCGACCCCGCGCGGGTCGCCTCCGGCTTTCACGCGGAGATCGCCGCCGCGCAATCCCGCAAGGTGGCGGGCACCCTGCTGCTCACCGGCCCGCTGGTCGGCCTGCTCTGGATCGCCACGGCTCTGTGCAGCCACCTCGGCGTCCGCTTCGCCATTCCCTGGCACCACGCGGGCGCCGCCGCAACCGAGGCCGGCCTGCTCCTGGTCGCCGCGGCGGTAGCGGTCACCGTCTGCGCGGCGGCCGTGAGTCTGGGGAGCACCGGGAGCCTGACCCGCTGGCTTCCCGACCGACCGGGCCGCGCCTCCGCAGCGGCCGCGATCGCCGGCTTCGCCGCGATCGGCGCCGACGGCCTCGGCCTAGCACTCCTCGCGGCTCAGCTCGATCTCGCACCCGGCAGACTGTCGCCCGTCCCGGCGTGCGCGGCGGCCGTGGCCAGCCTCGCCCGCATCCTGCTGGCCCGCCGCGCTGCCCGCCACTGCCTGGCCCTTCGCGCCACCCTCAGCTGACCGCGACTCCGCCGCACGTCGGCTCACACGGAACTCACACGATTCTCGCGCTGAGCACGGAGGGCGCGCCGGTACGGTTCGGAATATGACCCCGGCAACCGCTAGCGGCTGGCGTAGACCGTGACCGGCGCCACGTACGCCGAGGAGGCGTCGGCCGTCGCCATCGCGCCGCGCCGCGCCGCGGCGGGCCTGGTCAGGCTGGAGTTGCTGCTCGCGGCCGCCGCCTTCGCTGTGCTGTGCTTCGTGGCCCTCCGGACGACGCCGATGCTGGTCGAGCCGGATGACTACGCCTACCGCGCGTCTGTCGTTGCGATGACCGAAGGGCACTTCCTTACCCTGTCCACCGCGCAGGCCCACGCTCTGGCGGCAAAGGCTTCGGGACCGCTCGGCCCCTTGTTCGGCCCGCAGGCGGGACTCCCGCAGTGGGTGCAGCTCGCGGACGGCCGGTGGATCAGCGAGAAGGATCCCGGTTATCCGTTCCTGGCCGTGGCGTTCCAGGCCCTGGGGATCATCCGCTTGGCCGCGCTGTTCTACGGCGCGCTCGCCTGCATCGGCCTTTACATCGGGGCCCGCCGCTGGCTCGGGCGGTTCGGTGGCACCGCAGCGGTCGGGCTGTACTGCTCCTCCGGCACGGCGATCGTGTTCGCGTGGCGCGACTACATGCCGACCTTCTTCGACGCCTCCCTCATCGCCGCTGGTGCTGGCGCCTTGCTGTGGGCTGTGCTGGCAACGGAAGCCAGCCGACGGCGGCGCACCTGGGCGGGCCTGGCCGGGTTCGTCGCGCTGGAAGTGGCGACGTTCACCCGGTACACCGACATCGTGGTCCTTGGCTGCGCTGTGGTCGCGGTCATCATCGCGTGGCGGCTCCCGGCGACGCGGCTGGCGGGAACGACGCTGGCGTGGTGGCTGGGCTCCGCGGTGGTGTTCTGCGCTGGTGTCGGCGGGTTCGACTCGGTGGTCTACGGCGGCCCGCTGCAGTCGGGATACCGTCCAGGTGAGATCCAGTTCAGTCTGTCCGCGGTGCTGCCGAACCTGAAGAACATGCCCAGGGATCTGGCCTGGACGACGCCTATGTACCTGCTGGCCCTGGTGGCGTTCGGGTGGATTCTCGGGCAGTGGCTGCTGCGCCGGCACTCCGAAGGCGAACGGGCGACCGCGGCCCGCCGCGACCTCGGCGTCGGTCTCGCGCTCGGAGCGTCCTGGCTGGCCATCTGGGGTCTGTACTTCGCCTACACCTGGACCGTCGGACCTGGCTCTGCCGTAACGATCTTCGTGCTGCCTCTCGTCCGGTTTTACGTCCCGGCGCTTGGCCTGATCTCGCTGCTCGGAGCCTGGCTGGTGACCCGCCTGCCCGGCAGGGGAGCCCTTGCGGGCGTAGCCGTGGCGGTCGTCGTCGCTGTGCTGTTCGGGCTGGGCATCCATTCCTTCGATGTTATGACGACGAGCGCGCGGGGCGCCTTCCACGTGATGCAAGGTCCCTGCCGCCTGCCCGCGCGTCCCGCGCGGGCAGGGGCGACACGCAGTCGGCCGGGCCAGGTTCTGGCCGGTCTGGTGCGAGGCTGCCCGAAGCCTGTCGTCAAGGGCACGGGCCCGTCTCCGCGGGGGCAGCACCCTTAGCCAAGCCGCGGGCGCACCCGGGGGTTGCGCTCAGGCCCAGCCCGCGCCGGACTCGCTCGCAGGCTGCCAGGGCCCGCCGGCCATCACCTGCCGCACGTAGGCGGCCGCGGCTGCGGGCGAAGGAGCGGGCGAAGGGAATCGAACCCTCATGACCAGCTTGGAAGGCTGGGGCTCTGCCATTGAGCTACGCCCGCGGGTTTGCTGAACCGCCACGCAGTAGCGTACCGGGTTCCTGGCGTTGGCGGCGTCTGGCAGGGTTGCTCGTCGGCGCGCGGTCGGCAGGCCTCCGGGAGTGCGCCGGTGCTCGCGTGCTGCGCCCTCGTCGAGCGTGCCGGCCAGGATAAGCTTCAATCCAGGCGGGATGTGGCGCAGCTTGGTTAGCGCGCCTGCTTTGGGAGCAGGAGGCCGCGGGTTCGAATCCCGCCATCCCGACTGATCAGGGCCATGTGGAGCCATCCAAGGCCGAGGGTGGGAGCCAAAGTGGGAGCCATGCGTGCTAGCGTTCGGCCATGGCGGACAAGCGGCGCGGCCATGGTGACGACTCGATCTACTTCGACCACCGCGTTGGCACGGAGTGCTTAGACGCGAGGCAGCATCGGTCATGCGCCGGGCGATGGCGCGGCGTGGTCTCGCTGGGGCACAGCGGTGACGGCAGGAGGATCCGCCGGAAGGTCAGCGGCCAGTCCAAGGCCGAGGTCAGGGACAAGCTCCAGGCGCTGCACGACGAACTGAGGGACGGCATCCGCACGTCGGCGACCTACACGGTCCGGGATGCGGTAGATGACTGGCTGGCCAACGGTCTTACCGGCGTGTCGGCGAAGACTGTCGCCACGAACCGTGAAGTTCTTGCGCCTCTGGTGGCGCTGATCGGGGCGACCAGGCTGAGGGATCTAACATCCGCGCACGTTCGCGCCGCACTTGTGAAGCTGGCTCAGAGTCGTTCGACCAGGGCGGTTCAGATGGCTCGTGCTGCGCTCGTGCGGGCGATCCGGTACGCCGAGGCCAACGATCTGGTCGGCCGGAACGTCGCTGCGCTCGTGACAGCTCCGAGGGGGCAGGAGGGGAGGCCGTCCAGGTCGCTGACGTTGCGGCAGGCTCATGCCCTGATCGAGGCGGCGGAGAGGTCGCGTCTGTATGGCTACATCGTCCTTTGCCTGCTGATGGGCTGCCGGACCGAGGAAGCTCGAGCCCTGCGATGGGATGACGTTGACCTTGCCGGCGATCCGAGCGCCGACCCGCCGGTGCCGCCGAACATGGCGGTGTGGCGGTCGGTCAGGTCGCATGGCGACGTCAAGACCCGCAAGTCCCGGCGCACACTTCGCTTGCCTGTGGCGGTTGTCGAGGCGCTGAAGGTGCAGAAGGTCAGGCAGGCGGAAGATCGCTTGGTTGCCGGTTCGCTGTGGCAAGACCGGGGACTGGTGTTCGCGTCCGCTGTCGGCACGCCGATGGATGCGTCCCACGTTCGGCGTTCTTTCAGAAAGATCTGCGCTGCCGCAGGAATCGGTGAGAATTGGACGCCGCGCGAGCTGCGACACACCTTCGTCTCGATCATGAGCGAGCAGGGCGTCCCTGTTGAGGAGATCGCCAGGCTGGTCGGGCATAGCGTCACGACTACGACCGAGGCCGTCTATCGGCATGAGCTACGGCCCGTGATAAGTACTGGCGCCGAGGTTATGGACACGATCTTCAAGGTCGGGTAACCATCTGGCGATAGCTCTCCTCTGTAATGCGACGGATTCAAGGACGCTCGAACGGCCCGTAGAAGCTCCAAGGACCTAGATGAGGTTGCAGGTTGGCCGCAGTGGGTTGAGGGTCTTCGCGCATGGCGAGCCTGTTATTCAGCGGGTCGAGACCACCCCTGTAGTTCCTTGCCCAATCCAGCCACTCCATGGCGGCTGATCGTTCTTCCGATTCGGGCATGTTGGCGATTTTAACTTCAAGCGCCGCGAGATACTGGTCCAGATCGGCTGCCGCAGTCCAGTCTTTAAGCTGGCGCATGAGAACCTCCGCGCGGTGAGCTTCGCGGAATCGTTCTCTCGCTGCTTCCATGGCGGCTTCCCAGCGGCGCCGGAGGTCCCGGCGTTCCCGCTCAACTGCCAGCCGTTCCTCCTTGGCGAACGCGGCACGCAGCTCCGCCTCCTGGAGAATCTCGGGCAGTTGCTCTTCGAGCGGGAGCTGACCGTCAGTCCAGCGGGACTTGCGGTACTCGCGACCGCCGATCACCTCGATGACGAGCGTGGCCATGTCTGGCTGGGGCGCGTTCCAGGAGTGGTCCTGAGACAGATTCAGTGGAACGGCATGACTGTCGATTACGATTGAAAGTAGGGCGGTCGGCTGCACTCGGCGTGAGCGAACGCTGATGTCGATCGGCCTCGCGGATCGTGCTTGGTAGCCTCGTCGCTCCGATTCGGCGACGAGGGCTTGCAGCAGACGAAGCGCCCGGTCGCGTACGGGCCTGGAAACGTTGAAGCGAGAGCGGTCGTTAAGGAGAGCTCGCACAGCTCCATGCGGATTGCGGAGCTGCCGAGGCACAGGTATTGGTGCAAGTTGGGCGGTCATCCAAGCGGGCTTGTCCTGCAATCGCAGGACCAGGTTTCTCCAGCCCCCGTCGACCTCCATCACGAGTTGCTTGCCTTCCGGGACCTTGCCGAAGGCGATGGCTGAGGCGACACGCACCTTGTAGTTCGTGGGATCGACGGAGCGGTCGATCCGCAGTTCGCCTCCCGCGGTGATGATGTCGGCGATCAGCTGCTCGGTGGGCGATAGCTTGCGCGATCTGGTCTGGATGCTCGTCGCGCCCTGCCCGGATCCTGGGAGGTCTACATCTGTCGCCGACGACCGCAGCATGTTTCTTGTTGTGCGCGGTCGTTCGGACTCAAGTGGTCCTGTGCACGCCATCGACTGACGGGCCGACGCAGGGTAGCAACCGTGGTCGAGGTAATGCTGTCCTCGCGGCGTGAGGTCGGCGTGCCATTCTCCTTTCTTTCTCGAGACAGTGATCAGCCGCCGGTTCTGAAGTGCGACAGCCATGATCTTATATGCCGGGCCCTTGCCCGACGGCGGGCAGCCGTCGGCTATCCAGCGCAGCGCTTCCATCTGTCGGTCGTTTACCGGAGACTGAAGGTTCACCATTGCATCAGTCGATCTCTAGGCTGGGGCATTACCAAGCCGAGGAAGTGCCTATGGCTCCGGTCCGTCAGCTAGGCCCGCCTCCCACCGTAACGAGTGGCGGGTCTGCTCCAGAGCGCTGTTCTGCACGTGACCCTATATGCTCGGCCGATGGCGATTCGGCAGCCTTCACAAACGACGGCCGCTGGCGTGGCCGCTGCCGTGCTCCTGATCGCAGCCGCGTCTTGGCGGCAACGGCGGAGGAGATCACGGCGACAGCGGGCGCTCTCGCCGGTGCGCGACTCAACCCCGGCACAGGACGCTGCTCAAGTGAGAGCGTCGCCTAGTGGTCGACGGCGCCCGGCGCTGTTGCCGCCGCTGTGGATAGTCTTCCTCGTCCTCGCGCTGTTTCTCGGTTGGTTGGGTTATGTTCTTCTGCCTCCGGATGAATCGCAGAGCGTACGAGGTCAGCTTCCTCCCATGATTGATATCTCGGTAGATAAGCCAGGCGTTCAGCTTCTGGCAGTTCTCGACGGGTCGCAGGCCAGCGAGGGCGCGCTCTTCCTGACGCTTTACGCAAATAGTGTGCCGGGAGGATTCCGATGGCTGATCACAAGCTCGGATCAATACGGTGGCCTTGCGGCGAATGGCGGATTCACCACTGACAATGGCCCGTGGACTGATCAGCTAGCGGGCACGGATGACTCACGCAACAGCGCAGTCTACAGTGTTCTTACCTCGCCACTGCTGACTCCTGACCTCCAAGCTGCCCTCCGACAAGGTGTCTACAAGGCGACCGCCCAGTTCACGGTTCGCGAGGACTCCGTGGACTACTCCGTTGCCGGAGCCAATTTCCAGGTGACCCTCCCTAGCGTGGAGTTCAGCGGCGGCGAGATGTATCCACAGTCACCTACAGGACACTGGGTCCCGCCGACAGGGCAAGTGGCGGTGCTCGCGCCTGACGAGGTTCAGACATACCAGACAGACGTCGCTGATCCCTTTTTCTCAACTACAGGAATGTGGACAGGAACCACGGAGGTCATCAGTCCCTACTGGTCGGGCACCGATCCGATCCTTGTGTCGCAAGAGAACCGGTATCTCTTTGTCAGTGGACTCTTGATCGGGATTGCCGGAGCGGCCTTCATTGCCGCTTCGCAGGACATCGCCGAACGCTACCGTTCACGTCGCAAGAGGAAGAAACGCTCCTTCAAGGCCCGGGTGCCATCGAGGCTGAAGGCACATGAGCTTCAAGCCGCACTGGACCAGGACAACGTGGACCGGCGGCGCCCCGTACTCTGGCACCTGAAGTCGTTACCGGTCTGCGGCAATCGACAGTCTAGATAACGAGCTGAGTGACGATGCGCCTGGATGTAGATGCATTGCCCAGGACGCCTGGGGCAGCTATGCACAGATATGTCACGAGATTCGGAGGCACGGTACTCGCTACGTCCCGAACAGCGTCTGGCATAATCCACCCATCAGTACGGCCTGCGCTCAAGGAGGCAGAGAGTCAGAAATGAGTCCCCGGCTTATCCCACTGGCGACCATCATCGTGCTCGTGAGCGCGTGCTCCGCGTCTCCGGCGGTGCACCAGCATCGCCATCACAAGGCATCGATGCCCTTCATCATAAGCACCAGCACAGCACCGGTCCCGTCAGTGAGCCCCTTCGACACTCCAGGACCCGCACCCTCGCAGTCCGGAGTCGCGCCGAGGTAAGCATTCACCCAGTGCTGCTGAGCCGGGTTTCCGGTGACTGAAGGTGACTGGCCGAGTGCTTGGCGGTCTCCTGAGAGCCGGCCTAGCGTGTTGGCTTGATTACTGCCGGCCGGCTCTGATCAT
>Ga0335077_10011526_pt1 | contig 11053 bp, 8 predicted proteins | sample Lox_Sample_31_FD_207151 | JGI IMG/M metagenome (GOLD analysis project Ga0335077, IMG submission 207151) | Soil microbial communities from Loxahatchee National Wildlife Refuge, Florida, United States - Lox_Sample_3.1 | ecosystem: Environmental > Terrestrial > Soil > Wetlands | place: USA: Florida...
CGGCTTTGCCGAGCGCGTACGGCGCCGCGAGCCCCTGAGCCGCCATACCTCCTGGCACGTGGGCGGACCGGCCGAGGTGTTCTTCAAGCCACGCGACCGCGCCGAGCTGGCCGCGTTCCTGCGCGCACTGCCCGCGGACGTTCCGATCCACTGGATCGGGCTCGGCAGCAACCTGCTGGTGCGCGACGGCGGCCTTCCCGGCGTCGTCATCAGCACGCACGGCACCCTCGATGCGCTCGAGCGCTCGAGCGACACCACCGTGCGCGCCGAGGCGGGCGTCGCCTGCGCGCGCCTCGCACGCCAGTGCATCAAGTGGGGCCTCGGTCCCGCGGAGTTCTTCGCCGGCATCCCGGGCACGCTCGGCGGGGCGCTCGCCATGAACGCCGGCGCCTTCGGCGGCGAGACCTGGCAGCACGTGCGCGCGGTCGAGACCATCGACCGCCACGGCGAGCAGCGCGTGCGGCAGGCGGGCGAGTACCGGGTGGGTTACCGCAGCGTGACCGCGCCCGCAGCCGAGGAGTGGTTCGTCGCCGCCCAGCTCGTCTTCGAGCAGCGGCCCGGCGCGCACGCCGGCGAGGTGCAGGCACTGCTCGCGCGGCGCAAGGAATCGCAGCCCATCGGGGCATGGAGCTGCGGCTCGGTGTTCACCAATCCGCCGGGCGATCACGCGGCGCGGCTGATCGAGTCCGCCGGCCTCAAGGGATTTCGCATCGGCGATGCCTCGGTGTCGCAGAAGCACGCGAATTTCATCATCAACCACGGCAGTGCGCGTGCCGCCGACCTCGAGCGCCTCATCGAGCACGTGCGCACGACGGTCGAGCGCGTGCACGGGGTGTCGCTGCACCCCGAGGTGCGCATCGTGGGAGTGCCGTAAGTCGTGCGCCTCGCCTACCAGCCCTCGCTCCTGCGCCGCGTCGCCGACCCGAAGGAATTCGGGCGCGTGGCCGTCATGCTCGGCGGCGATTCGAGCGAGCGCGAGATCTCCCTCCTCACGGGTACTGCGGTGCTGGAGGCCCTGAAGCGCCGCGGCGTCGATGCCCATGCGTTCGATCCGCGCGATGTGCCGCTCACGGAGCTCAGCGCGCGGCGCTTCGCGCGCGTGTGGATCGCGCTGCATGGGCCGGGAGGCGAGGACGGGACGCTGCAGGGCGCGCTCGACTACCTCGGCGTTCCCTACACCGGCAGCGGCGTCATGGGCTCGGCGATCGGCATGGACAAGCTGCGCACCAAGCGCCTGGCGGCGAGCAACGGCGTGCCGACGGCGGATTTCGTGGTGCTGCGCGGGCCGCAGGACTTCGCGCCAGCGCTCGAGCGGCTGAAGCTCCCGCTGATCGTGAAGCCGGCGACGCAGGGCTCGAGCGTCGGCATGAGCAAGGTGGAGCGCGCCGCGGATCTGCCGGCCGCCTTCGAGGCCGCCGCGCGACTCGAGACGGAGGTGTTCGCCGAGCCGTGGATCACCGGCGGCGAGTACACGGTGGCGATCCTGCAGGGCGCCGCGCTCCCCTCGATCCGCATCGAGACGCCGCGCACCTTCTACGACTACGAAGCCAAGTATTTCCGCGACGACACCCGCTACTTCTGCCCCTCGGGCCTGTCGGGCCCCGCCGAGGCGCATCTGGCGAGTCTGGCGCTCGCCGCCTTCGAGGCCGCCGGCGCCTCGGGCTGGGGGCGAGCCGACTTCATGATGGACGGCAGCGGGCGGCCGCTGCTGCTCGAGATCAACACCATCCCGGGCATGACCAGCCACAGCCTGGTGCCGATGGCGGCGCGCGCCGTCGGCGTCGACTTCGACGAGCTCGCGTGGCGCGTGCTCGAGACCAGCCTCGCGCGGCGTCCCATGCCGCCATCCGCGGCGCAGGGCTCCTAGATGCTCAGACGCACCAGGAATCGCCGCAAGTCCTCCGAGCGTGCGCTGCGGCTCCCGGCCGTCAACTGGCGACGACTCGGCGCGCTGCTCGGCGCCCTGGCGGCCATCGGCGCCGGCCTCGCCGGGCTCCTCGTGGCGCTCGATCAGCCGGTCCGCTCGGTGTCGGTCGAGGGCAGCTTCCAGCGCGTCTCGCCCGGCGACGTCGAGCGCGTGGTCAAGAGCGAAGTGCACGGCACGGGCCTGCTCTCGGTGGACCTCGCGGCCGTGCGCCGTGCGATCCATACGCTCCCCTGGGTGGACGCGGTGAGCGTGCAGCGCGCCTGGCCGCGCGGTCTCAACGTGCTGGTCATCGAGCAGACCGCGGCGGCGCGCTGGGGCGAGGAGGGCCTGGTCAACACGCGCGGCGAGCTGTTCACGGGCGACGCGCGCCACATCCCGCCCGAGCTCGCGCAGCTCTCCGGTCCCGCGGACCGGGAGGCGGTCGTGGCGCAGCGCTATCTCGCCGCCGCCGGACGCCTCACGCAGGCGGGGCTGCGCCTCACGGCGCTGCGGCTCGATGCGCGCGGCGCCTGGGAGTTCGACCTCGCCAACGGCGTCACGGTGCGCCTCGGAAGGCGCCAGGTGGACGAGCGCTTCGAGAAGTTCATGAGCACCGCGCTGAAGCTCGTCACCGAGCGCGGCGAGGAAATCTCCTACGTCGACATGCGTTACACAAACGGGTTTGCCATCGGCTGGCGCGGCACCGCCGGTCACGCCGCGGGCAGAGAAGGTGGCCGCAATGCTTAAGCGCTCGGAACGCAACCTCATCGTCGGCCTCGACATCGGCACCTCCAAGGTCGTGTCGCTGGTCGCCGAGGCGGGCGCCGACGGCTCGATCGAGCTGCTCGGCATCGGCTCGCAGCCCTCGCGGGGGCTGAAGAAGGGCGTGGTGGTCAACATCGAGTCCACCGTGCAATCGATCCAGCGCGCGGTGGAAGAGGCCGAGCTCATGGCCGGCTGCGAGATCCACTCGGTGTTCGCCGGCATCGCCGGCAGTCACGTGCGCAGCCTCAACTCCCACGGCGTGGTGGGCGTGCGCGACAAGGAGGTCACCCACGGCGACGTCGAGCACGTGATCGATGCCGCCAAGGCGGTCGCCATTCCCGCCGACCAGAAGATCCTGCACGTGCTGCCGCAGGAGTTCATCGTCGACGGCCAGGAGGGCATCCGCGATCCGATCGGCATGTCGGGCGTGCGGCTCGAGGCCAAGGTGCACATCGTGACCGGCGCCGACTCGGCCGCGCAGAACATCGAGAAGTGCATCCAGCGCTGCGGGCTCGACGTCGACGACGTGGTGCTCGAGCAGCTGGCCTCGAGCTTCGCCGTGCTTACCGAGGACGAGAAGGAGCTGGGCGTGTGCCTGGTCGACATCGGCGGCGGCACCACCGATCTTGCGGTGTTCTCCAATGGCGCGATCCGCCACACGGCGGTCATCCCGATCGCCGGCGATCAGGTCACCAACGACATCGCGGTGTCGATGCGCACCCCGACCCAGTACGCCGAGGACATCAAGATCCGCTATGCCTGCGCGCTCTCGCAGCTCGCCAATCCCGACGAGAGCATCGAGGTGCCGAGCGTGGGCGAGCGCCCGGCGCGCCGGCTCGCGCGCCAGACGCTCGCCGAGATCGTCGAGCCGCGCTACGAGGAGCTGTTCGGACTCGTGCGCGAGGAGCTGCGCCGCTCGGGCTTCGAGGAGATGATCGCCGCCGGCATCGTGCTCACCGGGGGCAGCGCCAAGATGGAGGGCGCGATCGAGCTCGCCGAGGAAGTGTTCCACGTACCGGTGCGCTTAGGCATCCCGCAGGCGGTCGCAGGACTGACCGACGTGGTACGCAATCCCATCTTTTCCACGGGCGTGGGCCTCCTGCTCTACGCCCGCGACAACCTCATGCCCGCCAGAGGCGGGCGTGCGCGCGGCGTCAACGGTAAGTCGATGCTGGAGCGCATGCGCGCATGGTTCCAGGGGAATTTCTGAAGCTGACAGACGTGACGAACGAGACTCAACCAACCGTGTATTCGTGTAAGGAGCAAGCACATGTTTGAACTGATGGACGCGTACAGCCAGAGCGCCGTCATCAAGGTGATCGGCGTAGGGGGAGGCGGCGGCAACGCCGTGGCGCACATGCTCACGGCCGGTATCGACGGCGTCGACTTCATGTGCATCAACACCGACGCACAGGCGCTCAAGCACGCCAAGGTGAAGACCGCCCTGCAGATCGGCTGCAACATCACCAAGGGCCTGGGCGCCGGCGCCGACCCCGAGGTCGGCCGCCAGGCGGCCATGGAGGACCGCGACCGCATCGTCGAGCTGGTCGAAGGTTGCGACATGCTGTTCATCACCGCCGGCATGGGCGGCGGCACCGGCACGGGCGCAGCTCCGGTCGTGGCGCAGGTGGCCAAGGAGCTCGGCATCCTCACGGTCGCGGTCGTCACCCGTCCTTTCGAGATGGAAGGCAACAAGCGCTCGTGCGTCGCCGACAACGGCATCGCCGAGCTGTCCAAGTTCTGCGACTCGCTCATTACAATTCCTAACCAGAAACTGTTGACGGTGTTGGGACCGCAGACGACGCTGCTCGATGCGTTCAAGGCCGCCAACCAGGTGCTGCAGGGCGCCGTGCAGGGCATCGCCGAGCTCATCACGCGCCCCGGCCTCATCAATGTCGACTTCGCCGACGTGCGTACCGTGATGGCGGAGACCGGCATGGCCATGATGGGATCGGGAGCGGCGAGCGGCGAAGGGCGCGCCCGGGCCGCGGCCGAGAGCGCGGTATCGTCGCCGTTGCTCGAGGACATCAACCTCGCGGGCGCCCACGGCATCCTGGTCAACGTGACCGCCGGCATGGATCTGTCGATCGGGGAGTTCCAGGAAGTGGGACAGATCGTGAAACAATTCGCCTCCGAGGACGCAACCGTCGTGGTCGGCACGGTGATCGACCCCGAGCTCACCAACCAGGTGCGGGTCACGGTCGTGGCGACCGGGCTCGGCCGGCCGGCCGTCGCGGCCCGTGCGCCCACGACGCGCGAGAGCTTCGCCGGGCGCGATCAGCGCGATGCGCGTGCGGAGACGCCGATGCGCGTGGTGCGTCGCACGCCGCCCTCGAGCAGCGACTATGCTGCGCTCGACAAGCCGACGGTGCAGCGCCAGCGGGCGGTCGGCGACGGGCTGCGCCCGGAGGTCGAGGCCGAGGAGCTGCTGGATATCCCGGCTTTCCTGCGGCGGCAGGCTGACTGATGTGATACGGTAGCGCGTCTTACATAACGCTCGGGAGCGGCCCACCGCCCGAGGTGGCGCTCCCGCAGACGTTCGAGGCGTGTCAGCCGCGCGTTGCCGCGGCCGTTAGACTCAAGGAACGCAAGCCAACAGCATGGTCGGACAGCGGACGCTCAAGAACTCGATTCGTGCCACCGGCGTCGGGCTGCACACGGGCAAGAAGGTGCTGATGACGCTGCGGCCGGCCGCCGCCGACTCCGGGATCGTCTTCCGGCGTACCGATCTGCCGCAGCCCGTGGACATCCGCGCGAACGCCGAGAACGTCGGCGATACGATGCTCGGCACGACGCTCGGCAAGGGAGAGGTACGCGTCTCGACCGTCGAGCACCTGTTGTCGGCGTTCGCCGGCCTGGGCATAGACAACGCGATCGTCGAGCTGTCGGCGCCCGAGGTGCCGATCATGGATGGCAGCGCCGGTCCCTTCGTGTTCCTGCTGCAGTCGGCCGGCATCGAGGAGCAGCGCACGCCGAAGCGCTTCATCCGCGTGAAAAAGCGTCTGCGCGTCGAGGACGGCGACAAGTGGGCGCAGTTCGATCCCTTCGACGGCTTCAAGGTCAATTTCGAGATCGAGTTCAATCACCCGATCTTCAAGCGCCGCGCGCAGCACGCCTCGATGGATTTCTCCACCACCTCCTTCCTCAAGGAGGTGAGCCGCGCGCGCACCTTCGGCTTCATGCGCGACCTCGAGACGCTGCGCGGGCGCAATCTCGCGCTCGGCGGCAATCTCGACAACGCCATCGTGCTCGATGATTTCCGCGTGCTGAACGAGGACGGGTTGCGCTACGAGGACGAGTTCGTCAAGCACAAGATCCTGGACGCCATCGGGGACCTGTATCTGCTCGGGCACAGCCTCATCGGGGAGTTCTCCGGCCACAAGTCCGGCCACGCCCTCAACAACCGACTGCTGCGCGCGATGCTCGCGGACCCTTCCACCTGGGAAGAGGTCGTGTTCGAGTCCTACGCCGACGCGCCGATCTCCTACATCGAGGCGCCGGCGCTCCCGGCCCGCCGCAGCTGAGACTGCTCGATGCCGCCAGCGCGCTTGCGGCGCTGCAGCAGCTCACTCGCGCGGACGCACCCGTACCCGGACGGCGCTCAAGTTCGTGGCCGCGCCGAGAATCCCGGCCTCGAGCTCCTGGACGACGAAGCGCAGCCGTGCGGACCAGGCGGCAGACTCGGCGAATATGACCAACGTGCCCTCGCGCTCGACGACCCCCGAGACGTGGGTGCGAATCTCCGCTGGAAGATGCTGCGACAGCCACGTGTCCCAGAAGCTCGCGCGCGCCGCGTGCGCCGTGACACGCATCAAGGCCGGCGCGCGCCGCGCCAGCAGCTCCTTAACAGAATCCGGGCGGCGCGAACTGGCTCCGGCACCAGTCCTCACTGGGCGCCTGCCACGCTTGTCTCGTCGGTCCTTCTTGGGCATATTGACCCGACAGCTGTATCGGCAAACCCGCTGAAAGGCGGGGACGCAAAGCCACCGGTCTAAAGCGAGGAGCCATGACGGCGGGGTTGCCAGCATCGTACAGAGAATTATCTGAACGAGAACAGGGCGATACACGCTCGGGGGTCCGGCTCCCTTCGGAGCCTGCTGGTGACATAAGGTACCCGGAACGCACGGCATGAACGTCATTCTGCTATCCCGGCGCGAGGGCAGGGCACGCCAGTTCAATCTGGCGAGGCCCCTGACGCTCGGCGTCGTTCTCACGGTGACCGCGGTCATCGTCGGGGGGGCGTTCACGCTCGGATTGCAGCTCGGCAAGGGCGTACACCGCGAGGTGGCGCTCGCCGAGACGACGCGTTTTGCGGGCCTGCTCGCCCAGCAGAAGCAGGAGATCGCCGCCCTCAAGCAGCAATTGCAGCTGCGCATCGATGCCATGGCGATGCGCATCGGCGAGGTGAATGCCCACATCGTCCGTCTCAACGCGCTCGGCAAGCGCCTCACGGAGATGGCGGACATCGACAGCCGCGAATTCGATTTCGACCGCACTCCGCCGAGCGGCGGCGCGGGCGAGGGCGCGGGGGTGAGCGCCCAGATCCCGGATCTCTCGGCCATGCTGAATCAGCTCGAGCAGCGCGCCGACCTGCGCGAATCGCAGCTCGCCGCGCTCGAGAACGTGATCCTGACGCGCGAGCTCAAGGAAGCGATTCACCCCGAGGGCCGCCCGGTCTCGAGCGGATATATCTCGTCCTATTTCGGCGAGCGCGCCGATCCCTTCGACGGCCTGGAGAAGTTCCACAAGGGCGTGGACTTCGCCGGCGCCCTGGGGTCGGACGTGGTCGCGGTGGCCGCGGGAGTCGTCACCTGGGCCGGCGAGCGCTCAGGCTACGGCCGGCTCGTCGAGATCAATCACGGCGACGGCTACACGACGCGCTACGCGCACAACGAGCGCACGCTGGTCGCCGTGGGTCAGACGGTGAAGCGCGGCGAGTCGATCGCGCTCATGGGCTCGACGGGTCACTCGACCGGACCGCACGTTCACTTCGAAGTGCTGCACAACGGCCGCCAGGTCGACCCGCTCTCCTTCATCGGCCGCTGAGCCCGCGAGGGCCCTTCCCGCCTTGAATTCCAACGCCCGAGAACCAATTGGGCGGTGGTAGCGTCTATTGCGTACAATACGCCGCTTCCCGCGCCCGGGGGAGAGTGTAAGTGCTTGTCGGGCAAGATATTTTCTCTCTTCTCACGGACAGACCTTGCTCGACTTCCTCACGCGCATCTTCGGCAGCCGCAACGAGCGGCTCATTCGCGGTTACGCACGCTATGTGCGCGCCGCCAACGAGCTCGAGCCCGGGATCGAGAAGCTCACCGATGAGGCGCTGCGCGCCAAGACGGACGAGTTCCGCGAGCGCCTGAAGACGGGCGCGACTTTCGATGAGCTGCTGCCGGAGGCCTTCGCGGTGGTGCGCGAGGCGGCGCGGCGCACCCTGAAGATGCGCCACTTCGACGAGCAGCTGATCGGCGGCATCGTGCTGCACAAGGGCATGATCGCCGAGATGCGCACCGGCGAGGGCAAGACGCTGGTGGCGACGCTCCCGGCATACCTCAACGCCCTGTCCGGCGAGGGCGTGCACATCGTCACCGTGAACGAGTACCTCGCCCAGCGCGATGCCGACTGGATGGGGCCGGTGTACCGCTTCCTCGGCCTCACCGTGGGAGTCATCAAGAACGCGCAGACTCCGCCCGAGAAGCGCGCCGCCTACGCCTGCGACATCACCTACGGCACCAACAACGAGTTCGGCTTCGACTACCTGCGCGACAACCTCGCTTTCAGGCTCGAGGACCGGGTACAGCGCTCGCTCAGCTTCGCGGTCGTCGACGAGGTCGACTCCATCCTGATCGACGAGGCGCGCACGCCGCTCATCATCTCCGGTCCCGCCGAGGAGAGCACCGAGCTGTACCTGCGCATCAATCAGCTGGTGCCGCGCCTCACGCGCCAGAAGGAAGAGGAGGGACCGGGCGACTTCTCCGTCGACGAGAAGGCCAAGCAGGTGCACATCACCGAGGCGGGCCACGAGCACGTCGAGCGGCTCATGCTGGATGCAGGACTCCTGCGCGAGGGCGAGAGTCTCTACGACCCGGCCAACATCCGCCTGATGCACCATCTGAACGCCGCACTGCGCGCCCACGCGCTCTACAAGCGCGACGTCGAGTACATCGTGCGCAACGGCGAGATCATCATCGTGGATGAGTTCACCGGGCGCACCATGATCGGCCGGCGCTGGTCCGACGGCCTGCACCAGGCGGTCGAGGCCAAGGAAGGCGTCAAGGTGCGCGAGGAGAACCAGACGGTCGCCTCGATCACCTTCCAGAACTACTTCCGCATCTACCGGAAGCTCTCCGGCATGACCGGCACCGCCGATACCGAGGCGCCCGAGTTCCTGCAGATCTACGGCCTCGAGGTGGTGGTCATTCCGACGCACCGCCCGATGGTGCGCAAGGACAATTCCGACTTCGTCTACCTCACCCAGAAGGACAAGTTCCAGGCCATCATCGAGGACATCCGCGACTGCGTCGAGCGCGGCCAGCCGGCGCTGGTCGGCACCACCTCGATCGAGACGTCCGAGTACCTGTCGGGCCTGCTGCAGAAGGAGGGTGTCGCGCACCAGGTGCTGAACGCCAAGCAGCACGAACGTGAGGCGCACGTCGTCGCCCAGGCGGGCCGCCCCGGGACCGTCACCATCGCCACCAACATGGCGGGCCGCGGCACCGACATCGTGCTCGGCGGCAATCTCGAGGCCGAGCTCGCCGCCGCCGGCGAGCTCGACGATACCTCGCGCGAGCGGCTGCGCACCGAGTGGCAGGCGCGGCACGCCCAGGTGGTGGGCGCCGGCGGGCTGCACATCATCGGCACCGAGCGCCACGAGTCGCGCCGCATCGACAATCAGCTGCGCGGTCGCTCCGGCCGCCAGGGCGATCCGGGCTCGAGCCGCTTCTACCTGTCGATGGAAGACAATCTCATGCGCATCTTCGGCGACCCGGTGCGCACCAAGCGGCTGCTGCGGATCGCCGGCATGAAGGAAGGCGAGGTGATCGAGAGCGGCATGCTCACCCGCCAGATCGAGAAGGCGCAGCGCAAGGTCGAGTCGCACAACTTCGACATCAGAAAGCAGCTGCTGCTGTTCGACGACGTCGCCAACGATCAGCGCAGGGTGGTCTACCACCAGCGCACCGAGATCATGGGAACCGAGGATCTGTCGGCTGCCATCCGTGGCCTGATGGCGGACTCGGTCGGCGGGATACTCGATCAGCACATGCCGAAGCACGCCGCGCCCGGCGACTGGGACCTGAAGGGTCTCGCCGAAGTGCTGCAGCGCGATTTCAACACCTCGATCGATCCGCAGGGGTGGCTCCGCCAGGAGCCGGAGCTCGAGGAGACGGCGCTGCGCGAGCGCGTGCTGCGCGCCGTGGACGAGGCTTACACCGCCAAGGCGGCGCGCGTCGGCGCCGCCAACCTGCGCCTGGCGGAAAAGGAAGTGATGCTGCAGAAGCTCGATCAGCACTGGCGCGAGCATCTGGCGGGCATGGAGTACCTGAAGCAGGGCATCCACCTGCGCGGCTATGCGCAGAAGGACTACCGCTACGAGTTCAAGCGCGAGGCTTTCGAGCTGTTCGCCGCGATGCTCGACCGCGTCAAGTACGAGACCTCCTCGTTCATGGCGCGCATCGAGATCCGCACGCCCGAGGAGCTGCAGCGCGAGGAGGAGGAGCGCTACCGACGTCTGATGCGCGCCCTGCAGGCGCAGCACGCCGAGGTCGGCTCGCTCCTCGCCGGCGATGGCGCGGCGAGCGAAGCGCAGGCCCAGGTGGCGATCGCCGCCGCCGCGGCGCAGCCGCGCCCCGGCCTGCGGGCGCCGCCGCCACCGCCCCCGGCGCCGTTGCCGGAGTCCGCCGGCCCGTTCGTGCGCGGTGAGCGCAAGGTCGGGCGCAACGAGCCGTGCCCGTGTGGCTCGGGGAAGAAATACAAGCACTGCCACGGCGCGCTCTCGAGCGTCGAATAGCTGCAAGGCGGACCGCCAGCCATGATCCTGGTCGTGGCGGCGGCGCTCTATGACGGTGAGGGGCGCGTTCTCATCGCGCAGCGGCCACCCGGCAAGCACCAGGCGGGCCGCTGGGAGTTCCCCGGCGGCAAGGTGACGCCGGGCGAGGCCGAGTCCGAGGCATTGGTGCGCGAGCTGCGCGAGGAGCTCGGGATCGAGGTCGGCGCGAGCCGGCCCTTCATGCGGGTGAGGTACACCTACCCGGACCGCAGCGTCGAGCTCTCGCTATGGATCGTCGAGCGCTTCGGCGGAATTCCGCGCGGACTCGACGGCCAGCAGCTTCGCTGGGTCGCGCCCGCGGACCTCGGGGATGCGGATCTGCTCGAGGCCGACCGGCC
>Ga0335077_10011527_pt1 | contig 11053 bp, 9 predicted proteins | sample Lox_Sample_31_FD_207151 | JGI IMG/M metagenome (GOLD analysis project Ga0335077, IMG submission 207151) | Soil microbial communities from Loxahatchee National Wildlife Refuge, Florida, United States - Lox_Sample_3.1 | ecosystem: Environmental > Terrestrial > Soil > Wetlands | place: USA: Florida...
GAGGCTGTTGCCGTTACAAACAATTATCCGTTGAAATGTATAACGCGCCTGACCGCCATTCAGCATACCGCGCCGGGATTTTGTCGGTTTCCCGGATTTTTCCGCGCTACGCATGATCTACGGCTTAGGGAGTATTTGCAAATGATCCGCTCGAACCAGGAGAATTTTTAAACCGCGAAAATCGATCGATGCCGCGCGGAACCAGTGGCTCCGAAACTGGCGAAGCCGTCCACGATCGCTGCACTCTTCAAACAAAACGTGTGGCCCGGTAAACCAGTTTTCAAGGTCCCACGTCAGAAAATTTTAGCTTCAGGAGATCGACATACAATGAGGCAACTGGCTTGGACGGCCGCGCTCGGAATGTGCCTGGCAATGCACTGCCGCGCGCAAGGATTCACGATTTCGACCTTCGCGGGAGACGGCATTTTGGGCTACGCGGGCGATGGCGGACCAGCGGCGCAGGCGCAGCTTCGCGCCGGGTGCATGACGCTTGATTCGTCGGGGAATTTGTACATCGCCGACACCTTTAACAGCGTGGTGCGCGAAGTGACCACGAACGGCGTTATTTCGACTTACGCAGGCAATGGAATCCTCGGGTATTCGGGCGATGGCGGGCCGGCCAATATGGCGCAGCTTGCCAATCCCTGTGGGCTGGCGCTCGATCAAAACGGGGATCTGTTCATCGCCGATACGGGCAACGACGTGATCCGTGAAGTGACGCCGGGCGGCAATATCGTAACGGCATACGGCACGAACACGCGCGGATATGCAGGCGATGGCGGCGCGGCGAACGGCGCGGAGTTCTATGCGCCCACCGGCCTGGCGATGGACTCTTCCGGAAATCTGTACATCTCCGACAGCGGCAATCACGTGATCCGGCAGGTGAACACTTCGGGCGTGGTCAACACGATCGCGGGAATGGTTGAGCCGGGCTACTCCGGTGACGGCGGATCCGCGCTCGGCGCGCAATTCTATTACCCCAAGGGATTGGCGATCGATGCGTCCAATAACCTGTACATCGCCGATTACGGCAACAGCGTGATCCGCAAAATTTCGGCGGCCGGCACGATTACGACGATCGCGGGCAATGGAATTCCCGGGTTTTTCGGCGATGGCGGACCCGCGACCAGCGCGGAACTCGCCTATCCCTACGATGTCGCGGTGGACAATTCAGGAAATCTGTACATCGCGGACCTGGAGAATCAGCGGATTCGCGAAGTTTCGAGCGGCACCATCACCACCATCGCAGGAAACGGTACGCGCGGCTATTCGGGGGACGGCGCATCAGCCACCGCGGCGCAGTTCTTCAATCCCGGCGGAGTGGCGACGGCTTGTCCGGCGTCGTTTTGTCAGGTCCAGGCGGCGGGACTGATCTACATCGCGGATTGGGACAACAACGTCGTGCGCGTGCTGACCCCGAATCAAGCCGTCCAGTCGGATCGCGTCCTGCGGCCGCGCCAGTAACCGAGTATTGGGCGCGTGTTATGCTGTGAGGTTGGAGCTCTAACAGCCCCGAAAATATTTACTTAGCCGCCAGAGGTCCGTATGTCCGGTCATTCCAAATGGGCGACCATCAAGCACAAAAAGGCCGCGCTTGACGCCAAGCGCGGGAAAGCGTTCACGCGACTGATCAAAGAAATCATGATTGCCGCCCGCGCGGGCGGTGATCCGGATGCGAACCCGCGCCTGCGCAAAGCCATTACCGACGCCAAGGCGGTCAGCATGCCGGCCGACAACATCAAACGCGCCATCATGCGCGGGACGGGCGAGCTCGAAGGCGGGCAGATCGATGAAGTGATGTTTGAAGGCTACGGTCCGGGCGGCGCAGCGGTGTTGGTTTCCGTCGCCACCGACAATCGCAACCGCACGGTCAGCGAGATCCGCCATCTGTTTTCGAAAAACGGCGGGAACCTGGGCGAGCAGGGCAGCGTGTCGTGGATGTTCGAGCGCAAGAGCCAGATCGTGATCGACGGCGAGAAGGCGACCGAAGATCAGCTCATGAACATCGCCTTAGATGCCGGCGCCGAAGATCTGCGCAGTGACGGCGGCAACTGGGTGGTGATCTCGCCTTCGGAAGCGCATGAAGCGGTGCTGGCGGCGATTCACAAGGCCGGCATTCCGACGGAAGAGGCGGAAATCGGCATGGTGCCCAAAAATTCCATTCACCTGGAGGGCAAGAACGCGGGTGCGATGCTGAAGCTGACCGAAGTTCTCGAAGAGCACGACGACGTGCAGAACGTCTACTCCAACTTCGATATCGACGAAAAAGAGATGGAGGCTTTGGCCCAGTAACGGCCGATGCGCCCCATGCGGGTCCTCGGCATCGATTGCGGCACCGAGCGCACCGGATGGGGCGTGATCGACAGCGACGGCCGGCAGCATGCCTTGGTGGGGCACGGAGTGATCGATAGCCCGGCGCGCGATCCGTTCGAAGCGCGGCTGCGCACCATCGCCGGCTCGCTGCGCTCGGTGATCTCCGAGCATACTCCGGAATCGGCGGCGGTCGAGCAGGTGTTTTACGCGCAGAACGTGAAGACGGCGCTCAAACTGGCGCACGTCCGGGGAGTGGTGCTGCTGGCGATCGCGGAAGCGGGCGTCGCGCTGGGCGAATATTCGCCGCTCGAAATCAAGACCAGCGTGGTGGGATACGGACGCGCGGAGAAGCACCAGGTGCAGCTCATGATAAAGTCGCTCACCGGGGTCGAGGTGGAATCGGAGGACGCGGCGGATGCGATCGCCGTGGCGATCTGTCACGCCACGCACTCCCGCGCGATGAAGGCGCCCCAATGATTCCGCTGTTGTTGCTGCTGGCGGTGGACCCGCACATCGTGTTCATCAAGTCGTTTCCGGGGTCCGAGCCGGCGTACATGGAGATCACGGTGGATAACTCCGGCGCGGTCACCTATAAAGAAGATCCCAACGACGATGATCCGGACAAGTTTCAGCTCGACGCGGACTCGAAAAACCAAATTTTCGATCTCGCCACGCGGCTGGACCATTTTTCGCATTCGCTCGAATCGGGGCTGAAGGTCGCCCGGATGGGCGATAAGACGTTCCGCTGGCAGAACGGAAGCGAGCAGCACGAGGAGAAATTCAACTATTCGCTGGACGAAAACGCGCGTGAATTGCAGGACTGGTTCGAGCGGATCTCGGAAACCGAGCGTCTGCTCGCGAGTCTCGACCGCGCCATGCGTCACGACAAGCTCGGCGTGAACGACGCGATGATCGCGCTTGAAGACAGTTGGCAGCGCAAGCGGCTGGTGACGCCGGAGCAGTTCCTTCCGGTGCTCGACCGCCTCGCCAAGAACGACGCTTACATGCACATGGACCGGGAGCGCGCCGCGCGGCTGGCCGACGCGATCCGGGCGGCGAAGGCCAAGCCGGAATGACGGCGAATGTCGTTGTAATGAAGGTTGCGCTGATGGTCGCGCTGGCCGCGCAGCCGCAGGCGCCCCAGTCGCAAGCGCCCCAACAACCGGCGCAAAGCTTGCAGGCGGAAAACGAGGCGCTGGTTCGGGCTGTGAACGACGCCAACAACAGCCCGCCCGACGTGATCCGCAACCTGGAGGAGTTTCTCAAGAAATATCCGAATTCGCCGCAGCGCCACGAGCTGGAGCGCGCGCTGGCGCGGGCCTCGATCGACAACAAGGACGACCGGCGCACGATCCTCTACGGCGAGCGCGTACTGCAATTCACGCCTGACGACATGCTGCTGCTCGACCGCGTCGCGCGCGCGCTGCTTGCGTCGGGTGGAGCGGCAAATGCGCGGGCGTCGCTCCAGTATTCGCGCGCGTTCGCGGAAAAAGTGGAAAAAGCCGGACAGGCGGAGGGCGGCGACGCGGCGCGGCGGCAGGACGACCGCGAGCGAGGAGAATCGCGCGCGTTGCTGTACCAGTCGCGCGCGGAAACCATCCTCGGCGATGAAAAAGAAGCGGAGCGGCTGGCCTCGCAGGCGTATTCGATTTATCCGAGCGAGGAATCGGCGCGGGAGTGGGCCGCCGCGCTCGCGGCGCTCAATCGAACCAAGGATGCCGTCAAGCGCTATGCCGAAGCGTTCGCGATTCCCGATCCGCGCGCAAGCGACAATGATCGCGCCGAGGATCGCCGGCAGTTGGGGGAGCTGTACCGCAAGCTGCATCATTCGGAAAAAGGACTGGGCGACGAGATTCTGGCAGCGTACGACAGTACCGCGGCGGTGACGGAGGCGCGGCGCGCGAAGCTCGCGGCAATCGATCCGAATTTTTCGGCGACGGATGCGATGCAGTTCCATCTGTCCGGTCTTGACGGCGCCACGCTCGCGCTGGCGAGCCTGAAAGGCAGCGTGGTGATCGCGGATTTCTGGGCCACGTGGTGCGTGCCCTGCCGGGCGCAGCATCCGCTGTATGAGAAGGTGATGCAGCGCTTCAAAGGCCGCAGCGACGTGGTCTTCCTTTCGATCGACACGGACGAAGATCACAGCGTGGTGGGCTCATTTGTCGATCAGAACCACTGGAGCCGCAAGGTCTATTTTGAAGACGGCCTGCAGCGGCTGCTCCAGATCACCAACATTCCGACCACGATCCTGTTCGATAAAAATGGCCGCATCGCAAGCCGGATGAACGGCTATCTTCCCGACAAATTCGCCGACCAGTTGACCGAGCGAATTCGCACCGCGCTGGGCGAGTGAAACGCTGTAACCCAACGCGAGCGCGTAACACGCAAGCGTTTCCGCGAATCTAACCTTCGCATGCCTATTTGCGCGACCGCCCCGGATCGCAGGATCGCCGTGTGGCTTTTCGCCGGTTTTCTCGCATTCTACACCGTCCTCACGCGGGGACACTTCTATTTATCCGATGAAGTGGAGGTGTTCCAGCAGGCACAAGCGCTATGGGAGCGCGGCGATCTTGCGGTCGCGCCGAACATCAACACCACGCTGGGGCGCGGCGGCAAATATTACGCGCAATACGGGATCGGACAGACCGTGATGGCGATCCCTTTTTACGCCGCCGGAAAGGCGGTGCACCGGATTTTGGAGCGCGCCGGCGCGACCTCATGGATCGAGACTTTCGCGGGTCCGGTGATCGGCGATCCGGACAAGCGCTGGGGCGGCGAGGTCGAGATATTCTTCGTGAACCTGTTTTGCGCATTCGTTCTCGCCGCGCTGATGGCCGTGTTTTTTATGTTCAGCCGGCGAGTGGGCGCCGCGCCGCTGTGGGCCGTCGCGGCAACCGTGATTCTCGGCGTCACCACGCACGTGGCCGGGTTCGGCGTCGAATTCTTGCAGCATCCGGCGGAGGCGCTGTTTTTACTGCTCGCGTTCTATTTTCTCGTTGAAAATTCCGGGAATCCACGGCCGCGCGACCGGTTCATCGCCGGGTCGATGGCCGGAATGCTGATCCTGGTGCGCGCCTCGGGAGTGGTGCTGATGCCGGCGCTCACGCTGTACCTTTTCTGGTGCGCTTACCGGCGCGCCAAGAGCATGGAGCAAGCGATCGCGGCGTGCCTGCCGTTCGTGATTCCGGTGCTTGCGGCGATTTTCATCACCATGGCGGTCAACGATGCGAAGTGGGGCCAGCCGAGCTTCAGCGGAAACTACGGCGCGTTCAACTCCTTCACCAATTCGTGGCTGGTGAGCATCTACGGCTACCTGTTCAGTCCGGGTCAGAGCATTTTTCTGTTTTCTCCCATATTGCTCGCCGCGCCGATTTACTTCCGGCCTTTCGCGCGAAAGTATCGTGCCGAGACCGTCGCGATCCTGGGCTTGACGATTTCCTATGCCTTGTTTTACGGACTGGCGCGGACCTGGCACGGGCAGTGGTGCTTCGGACCGCGTTACCTGATGGCGATGGTTCCGTTGCTGCTGCTGCCGTTGGGCTCGTGGCTCGGCACGGTGCGGCGCGGGACATGGCTCGCGATCGTGCCGCTGGTGCTGATTGGGGCGTTCATTGAGGTACTGCACATCGCGGTGAACGTCTCATATGTTGTTTATCGCGAACATTACGACAAACTGGTTCCTTCCGACGCCTACATCTTCATTCCGCAAATCTGCCAGATCGTGACGCACTGGCATGCACTGCTCGCCTGGGACGATCGTGTGGACATGTGGGTGGTGAACGTCGCGCGCGCGCTGGGCGCGGGGCGAGCGATAGAGGTCGCGGCACTGCCGTGCGCGCTGCTATTGACCTCGATCGCGCGAGTGAATGCCCGGCTCAAGCTTGCGGCCGTTCCGCCGCAGGAACAACTGGCGCCGTCTGCGCTGCCGAGCCCTGCCAGGGACCGTACGCTGAAGAACCGACGAGCGCGGGTGTGACGCCCGCAATCGACGATACTGTTCCTGAATGATGCGCCTGGTAATTCCGCGGCGCTGCCGGCGCTCGCGCAGACGGTCATCCAGCCGGTCGAGCGGTTTCCGATTCATCACGATTGGCTCGCCATTTCGCGCGGCAGAGCCATACAAGCCATTCACTGGCGACCGGTCCCCCGCGCACGCGCCGGTCAGCACCAAATATCCAAGAGTTCGCACGTATCAACACTTATGTGGAGTCGCGTCCCAACGCACCTTCGGTGCCGAAATCGCTGGCTTGGGTTTGTTTTGTAATTTCTTGTTCGTGGTTCGCGTGGTTCGTCGTCCCGTGAGCGAGAGCGGCGATTCTTCCGTTCCCGACGAGGAACTCCTTACTGCGAAGGTTTAACCAATTTTCAAAGACCAAATCTATCGGATTCGGATTCTTTAGCCAAATTTGATGTCGGTCGTCGGCTCGACCGTGCGTTCTCTCGCAGCGAATTCATGAGTGTTTAAAACCCAAGGGGCGAAGGCCGGGAACGTAGGTCATCATCGACTGGTCGCGGGGGTCGACGGTGAGACGGGCGCCCGGGGAATCGAAATGGTAGCGCGCGCCGGTGATGGGACTTATGACGGTGAGCTTGGTCGGGCCGGTGTACTCGAATTGCACGAACACGGTTTGCTCGAGCGGTTTGGCGGTGACGGGAGCGGCGGGGCGCTGAACTCCGCGGGCCGCCGGGATGTTTCGTTTAGCTCCGCAGCACACGAGGATTCTCCGCCTCTTCAAGAATAATGGGGGCGGCGGGTTCGCCGCTCGACGTCAAGCGCTCCAGCAGGATAGCGCCTGCCGACAGGGCTGGCCATAGGATCACGCGGTGCTTCCAGCTTGAGGCGAGAATCACGGCGAGCGGAGCGGAGATCCACAGGCTCAGGCAATAGAAGCAGGAAAGCAGTTCGCCGAGGGCGCCATTGCCGGCCGCGCTGCGAAGTTTATTCAACACATTAAAAGGCCCGTTTTCAGTGACGATCAGGTGCGTGATCCGCCAGGTGACCAGAATGCCGACTGCGAGCAGATAGAACGGCGTCATCTCTAATACACCCGATACCAGGATCGCCGAGGCGTCCGGATCCCGCTGGCGCACCGGCGTTTCATTGCTTGGGCTCCATGACCTGTTGCAGATGCATCATTATTTTGGGCTTGCGAGAGCTCTTAACTCAGCGATGGCGCTATCCGCGGCTTCGTCAAATGTCTTGCCGACGTATTCAAATTCGAAGGGCTCGCCCATTTGGTATCCAGCCAGCCTGAACGCTCTTTTGATTTTCTCCACATCGCCGGCGAGTTTCTCGACATGCCTCTCTACGCCGGAAATTCCGGTGATATCCACGGGCGTAACCAGGCGTCTTCCCTCATCGATAATATAAAGGTCGATCCCGGTGCTTTTTTTCGGAATCGGAGGCATACGCTTCACTTTGCCTTTGAGGGCTGTCTGTAAGAACTCTTGAACAGTGTCTTCACTGAGCGCGGTACCCTTCGGCAGGTTGGCGAGGACCTCCTTTTTAATCACATCGTGGTAAGCGGTGCCTTCGTAGGCACGTTCGGGGTTGAATCTGGGCTCGGGAGAATCGAACAGCGATCCAGGCTCGGCCGATTTGAAAGAACCGATTTCCTCACCCGGGGCGAAATGGCCCCGGCCTTCAATGAACCATTCATGGGCCTGATCGATTTCCTCGGACAAGATATCGAAAGCGTCTTTGAAGCGCTCGTTGAACTCCGCGTCCAGTGTGCCGCGCGCCTCCGAAGCCGCGATCGCTTCGTCCAGGGCTTCAATCCGTTTGGTCAGATTTCTGGCGTAACCTGCGTACCCGGTGCCGAGCTGGGCCGCTTCGATTCTTCGCGCGATGTCTCGCGCCATCTCGACTTCTTTCTTGCAGGGGGAATGACAGATTTCGCAATGGCCGTCTTCGCTGACGCGCGCCTCTCCACCGCCCTTGAGCGGCTCGCGCGTTTCCACATGGCTGGTTTCCGGCATGCCGGCGGGTTCGGGGTGTGCGGCGGAGGAATCTCCCGGTTGACCGGCCGATTCGCGCTCGGAAGAGGTTTCTCCCACGTGCTCCTCGGGCAGTGACTCTTCTCTAAAGCGCGGTTCCCCTTCGGTGAAATGCGGTCTGCCTAGATTAAGTTCCCTGGCCATCGAGCCGAGATCGGCGATGGTTAATGCGGCCTGCACGCCGAGCATCGCCCATTCGAACCTACTGGGGGCGCTGGCGCCGAGGACGGTGCCTTCGGGATTGGTGGAAGCCTGGCTGAATTCGTAACGATCCAGCGCGTCATCGACGCCTTTAATCAGTTGGCCCGCGCCAAGGCCCACGGCCAAAGCCGGGCCGACAACGGGAATGAAGCACACCAGCACCTGGGCGATGCTGAGGCCCATATCGACCCAGAACTGATGCATCTGGCGATCCTTGATCGCGCCATCAAGAATCCTCAACTGGTCAGGCGAGAGGCTTTGGCGCGTCAGGTCGAGTGCTTCGGGCAGATCGAACGGATCGATATCCCCGACTCCGATCTTGACGATGGCTTCATCGATTTTGGAAAGAAGGGTGTCGTAGGCGTCGCGGACCGAATCGATGATTTCAGCGCTCGAGGCCTCCCATTTCTCCGGGAGGTCTTCGGGCCTAAGTTGCGCGAAGAACGGGAATTGATTGTAGAGCTGGTCAAGCGCGTAGGTGACGCCGCCAGCCTGCTTGCGGCGCCAGTCGCGCAGCGTTCTCCCCATAGTGAAGATCAGATCCGTGGCCTGGCCCGTGGGAAGGCTGTGTTTGCCGCGTAGAGACTCGAGAATGCGGCTCAAGTACTGGCTCGTATCGGGGCTCTCGTATTCCTGAGCCTCATGGAACATAAATTCCAGGGCTTCCTGAAACGAATCACCGCCCACACGCATTTGAGAGCCGGCTTCGAGATCGAACGCGCGCGCCGAATCCTCTAGCTTCTCCCGCTTATCGGTGAGGAACGTAGCGGTACCGGCAGCGGCGCGCACTACCTCGGCTTCTTTCCTGGTTGCCTCATCCGATACGATGCGGTCTTCGGTCTCGATGGGTGCGTTGGCGCCGGCGCCGCCGCCGTACAGGCTGTGACTTTCCCGCTCATCGCGATTATCGGGCGTCTTGAGGAACTGGTCCCGAGTAAACTCGACGTGCGCGCGATTGGACGCCATCAGGCTGACTGCGTTCATACGGATGAGGGCGCGGATCTGAGCGAGCACCTGGTCGCGATCGGCCTCGCCGGGCGATGGATTGGCCTTCAGGCCGTTTTCGAGATCGAGTGCGGCTTGGGGCGCGGCGCTCAAGTTTTCGTCAAAATTATCGGGCTTGCCGCTGAAGCCCGTCTCCTCCGGATCCTGCTTCCACGACTCCGGATCCGCGGGGTCGGCTGCCCGGATGCCGTCATCGTCATCATCATCGAATTGGCGCTGAATGCCGTCGGCCGCGTGCGCGACGTGCGCCAGCTCGTGGGCGAGAAGCGTTCGACCCTGCTCGGTGTCGGGGGCGTATTTGCCGGCATCGAAAACCACGTGATCCCCAACGGTGTAGGCGTAGGCGCGGATGGACTGAGCGGAGGCCGCGGCTGAGGCGTCGGTATGGATGCGGACGTTCGAAAAATCGCGGCCGAAGCGGGGCTCGAAGAAGGCGCGCGTAGAAGAATCGAGGCCGCGGCCGGGCGAACGCAGGATTGCGTTGATAGCGCGGTGCGCGGACGTTCCCGCCGGAGCGGGGCCGGACGCTTTACGTGCGACCGTCTGCTGGTCGCGGCAATGATCGCAGGGCTCGTCTTCGTCTTCGCAGGAACATGCGGCCGCGGCTACGCCTGCATGGGAGCGCATGACGCGAGTGGCCATCGCATCCGCTTCCTGCTCTTCAGGGTCCCCCGGCTGGCTGATTTCGAGTTTCGCGTGGATGGCGCCGCTGCGCAACCAATGCTGCATGGCCTGATTCCCGGCCTGGTGCTGCAATTGAAGCGCGGGGTGCAGCGCCGCCCGTCCCCCTTCGGCGCGTTGGCGCCGCGACTCGATCGCGGTTCGATGATGGTCGACAGCGTGTTCCATATTTAAACCCGTAGCCGGATCATTTCGTAGTAATCGCGGAACTCGGCGCGGGAGGGCAGTTTTCCGGTTTTCTGCAATTCCAGCGCCGTAGCGATGATGCAGTGTTCCATGCGAATGGTGGAGCCCTCTTCGGCCGCCATGAATGCAGCGGCCAGCGCGATGTTGCGGATATTGCCGCCGGCCAACTCAAACTGCCGCGCCAGGAACCCGAAATTGACGCAAGCGGAAACAGGAGCGTCGGGCGGAAGCACGCTCTTCCAGATCCGCTCGCGATGCTCGGCGTCGGGGAACGGGAACTCGATCACATGACCCATTCGACGGGTGAAGGCGTCGTCGATGTTGCGGCGCAGGTTGGTCGCCAGGATCACGATGCCTTCGTAGTCCTCCATTTTCTGAAGCAGGTAGGCAATTTCGACGTTGGCGTAGCGGTCGTGCGCGTCCTTGACTTCGGAACGCTTTCCAAACAGAGCGTCGGCTTCGTCGAAAAAGAGAACTGCGTTGGAGCTTTTCGCTTCGCGGAAGATGAGATTGAGCTGCTTCTCGGTCTCGCCGATGTATTTGCTGACGACGATGGAGAGATCGATGCGGTAAAGATCGAGCCCCAATTCCCGGGCGAGCACTCCGGCGGCCATGGTCTTTCCGGTTCCGCTGGTTCCACAGAACAGAACATTGAGACCTTTTCCAGCTC
>Ga0335077_10011528_pt1 | contig 11052 bp, 9 predicted proteins | sample Lox_Sample_31_FD_207151 | JGI IMG/M metagenome (GOLD analysis project Ga0335077, IMG submission 207151) | Soil microbial communities from Loxahatchee National Wildlife Refuge, Florida, United States - Lox_Sample_3.1 | ecosystem: Environmental > Terrestrial > Soil > Wetlands | place: USA: Florida...
CGCCGTGTGGGTGGCAATCCAGGACTCCTCGGGTGCTACCGTGGACACCGCCGCGAGGACCGTGACGTTGGCGCTGGGAGCCAATTCGGCCAACGGAAATTTGTTGGGGACGACCACGGCCAACGCTGTTGGCGGGATTGCCGTCTTCCCGAACCTTCGGATTGATCGTTTCGGCACGGGGTTCACCCTCGCCGCGAGATCGGCGTCCCTCGAGGGCGCCACGAGTCTGGCCTTCGACGTCCTTCCCCTACCTGTTGCACGAGTTTTCCTCAGTGCCGGGGCATTCAATACCTGCGGTGTCGCGCTCGCGCCTGCCGCTTACTGCTGGGGCGATAACCGATTTGGCCAGTTGGGCGACAGTGCCAACGCCGATACGGCGAGCCCAGCCGCGGTGCGGGGCGGGCTCAGCTTCGCGGCAATCGGCGGGGACGCCGCCGGGTCGCATCGTTGCGGAGTGACTGCCGCGGGCGCTGCATACTGCTGGGGCTCGAACGCGTACGGTGAGTTGGGCGACGGCAGCGACACGAACCGCGCGACCCCAGTGGCCGTGGCCGGCGGACTCACCTTCGCTATGGTCAACACGGGCGGCGGCAGCAACACGTGCGGCATTACCACGACTGGCAAGGCGTATTGCTGGGGCATCAATTATACGGGCCAGCTCGGCATCGGGACGACAACTGGTCCAGAGGACTGTTCTGGCAATCCCTGCAGCATGACCCCTGTCGCGGTCGCAGGCGGATTCAGCTTCACAACCATCAGCGTTGGCAATGGCCACACCTGTGCTCTCGCAGTCTCGGGTGCGGCGTATTGCTGGGGTCCGAACCGTACCGGTCAACTCGGCGTCGGCTCCAACGCTGAGCCGCAGCAGTGTGCGTACGGCTACTCGTGCAGTCCGACACCGATGCTGGTGGTTGGGGGGCTGACGTTCGCCACAGTGAGCGCGGGGATTGGCTACACCTGTGGTGTCACCACGGCCGGCGCGACGTATTGCTGGGGGTACAATGCCACCGGCCAGCTGGGCGATGGCACCACGACGGAACAGGACAGTCCAGTCGTAGTCGGGGGCGGGCTCACGTTCGTGTTAGTGACCACCGGCGGGGACCGGGGCGGCTATGGCCATGCGTGCGCCCTGACGTCCTTGGGCGCGGCCTACTGCTGGGGAGCAGATGAAACCGGGCAGCTGGGGATTGGGAGTTATGGCTACACCTTCAGCCCTACGCCGGTGCCGGTCACGGGCGGGCACACATTTGTCGCCATAACGGCTGGGTCGAATGACAATGGATTTGACGGGCAGGCTCACACATGCGGTGTTACCACCGGGGGAATGGCCTACTGTTGGGGCGACAATTCGCACGGCCAGCTTGGGGTCGGAACGAATACGGGGCCACAAACGTGTGTCATCAGCGATCCCTGCAGCACCATTCCGGTCGCCGTAGTTGGGCGACTCGATTTCGGCCAGTGAACGGGCGCCCTCATCACCGCTGACAATTCGGACATACCGTCGTCGCCCGCAGATCGATCGCGTGCGTCGTGAACAGCCGCCGCCCGCATTGCACGCATTCCTCTCCACCCCGCCCGTACACCTTGAGCTGAAACTGAAACGAGCCGCTCTCGCCCGTGCCCGTTCTGTAGTCCCGCACCGTCGTTCCTGACGCCCGCACGGCACGCTCGAGCACGCCGCGCACGGCGGCGTGTAACCGAGCAAATTCTTCGAGGGACAGCGTGTTCGTGGCGCGCGAGGGATCGATGCCGGCCTCGAACAGCGCCTCGTTGGCGTAGATGTTGCCGACACCCGCGACCCGCCGCTGGTCCATGATCGCCCGTTTCACCGCGGCTCGGGTGCCTTTCAGCCGCTCGGCGAACACGAACGGCGTGAACGAATGCTCGAGCGGCTCGGGGCCGATCTTGTTGGTGTACTGCCCCCAGGCCTTGTCATCGAGCAGCCACACCGTGCCCAGCCGCCGCACGTCGCGGTACACGAACAGCCGTCCATCCTCGAGCCTGCAGACGAGCACTGCGTACTTCTCGTCGTCCGCGCTCAGCGGTTCCTCGTACACAATCAAGGCCCCGGTCATGCGGGGTTGAATGACCATGCGGTGCCCGCTCGCGAGCCTGAACACGGCGTGCTTGGCGCGCCGCATGACCGCTGCGAACGTGTTTCCTTTGAGCACGGCGAGCAGGCGCTGCTTCGATACGCGCCGCAGCACGTCGGATTTCTTGAGGCGAGCATCGACGATACGAACACCTTCGAGCCGCGGCGCGAGGTCGCGGACGATGGTCTCGACTTCAGGCAGCTCCGGCACGGGCGATCTCCCGCCATCCGATATCGCGCCGGTATGCCTTGCCGGCGAACGCGATACGCTCCGCCGCGGCCACGCTCTTCTTCGCGGCCGCCGGAACGGAGCGGGCAAGCCCCGTCACGCCCAGCACTCGGCCCCCCGCAACGCGAATCGTGCCGTCCCGATCGGCGCATGTACCCGCGTGAAAGATCAGCACGTCGTCGCCCCCCCCCGGATCCTGGGGAATGGTGATCGCGGCGCCGGTCTCAGGCGTGTCGGGGTAGCCGCGTGCCACGAGCACGGTACATACCGCGCTTCCGACCGCCGGGAGCACCGTGCGTCCCGGCCGCCAGTTTCCCCCGGCAATGGCCGGCAGGTGCGCGAGCGATCCGGCGGGAAGCACGGGCAGCACTGCCTGCGTTTCCGGGTCGCCAAACCGGCAGTTGAATTCCAGGACATTGATTGCGCCGCCCGCACCCAACATGAGGCCAGCATACAGCACGCCCTGGTACGGCATGCCGCGGCTGGCGAGCTCGCGCAGCGTGGGCTCGAACACCTCGCGTCGCACCCGTTCGAGTAATCGCGGCGTCGAGAGGCTCACCGGGCAATACGCGCCCATGCCCCCCGTATTGGGACCCGTATCGTGGTCGAGCAACCGTTTGTGATCCTGTGCGGGTGGGAGGATCACCATTCGTTCGCCGTCAGTCAGCGCGAGCACGGACAGCTCCTCGCCCTCGAGATAGTCCTCCACGACGATCTCCCGCCCCGCGTCGCCGAACGCCAGCTCTTCGAGCATCGTTTGCGCGGCGCGTTGCGCCTCGGCACGGGTCGCGCAGATCACCACGCCTTTGCCGGCCGCGAGCCCCGACGCTTTGACGACGAGTGGCTCGGGGTGCCGATCGATGTAGTCGCGCGCGTCGGTGAGCGATCGAAACGTGCGGCTCTTGGCAGTCGGGACGCCTGCTTTCGCCATCACATCCTTCGCGAACGCCTTGGACGACTCGATCTGGGCCGCTGCTTGATTGGGTCCGAACACGTGTCGGCCCCCGGCCCGCAGCCGGTCGGCCAGGCCGAGTGAGAGGGGAGCCTCCGGCCCAATGATGGTCACGTCAATGCGCTGGGCTCGCACGGCGTCGACCAGGTGCTCGACGGCCGTGGCGGGAATGTCGAGGTTCGTGCCGAGCTGCGCGGTGCCGGGATTACCTGGGGCGGTAAATAGCGTGGCCTCGGGGAGGTCGTGCTTCAGCGCCCACACGAGCGCGTGCTCGCGGCCCCCACCGCCGACGACCAGGATTCTCACGCGCGGAAAACTACACCGTCGGATGGCACCTTAGGACCATGGCGGCGGGCACGTCGGCGCGTAGCTTTGCACGCGACCTCTCTAGAAAGAGTACCAATGCACTCGCGCGTCGCCGTTGTGTTTGCCGCTTTTGCCGCTCTTGTCGTCCTCGTCCCCGCGCAGGCACAGCAGGCCACCTCCACAGGGGCCGTGCCGGCCGGGGCGCCCCCGAAGAACACGGCCGAAGCGATCGGGATGGATCCCGTCACCCTCATGCGCATGAACCTGCGCCAGCGCAAGGCCGAAGTGATCGGCCAGGCGCTGAAGCTTCCAGACTCCGTGGCGACAAAATTCTGGCCGTTGTACCGCGAGTACGAGGCAGGACTGGCGGCGCTGTGGGACAAACGCATCACGATGGTCAATTCGTACGCGACGTCAAAGGACTCGATGACCGCCGACCGGTCGCGCCAGTTTGTCAACAAGATGTACGATCTGGACGAAGAGACGGTCACACTAGCCCGCACGCAGTACGACAAGTTCGCCAAAGTGCTGCCTACCCCGACACTGCTGCGCTACTACCAGGTCAGCACCTATATCGAACGCATGATCATGGTGCAGGTCTGGGGCCAGATGCCGGAGATCCGCTAAGCAATTGTGCGATACTTTTCCACCACCCTCTAGGAAGCGCACCATGCCAGCGCGTGTCAGCGTCTATCTCACTGGTTTCGCGATCCTCGGTCTGTTCGTTCCTGCTCTCCGGGCGCAGCAACCGCACCCCGTCGCCACGAAGCACGCCGCCCCGACGACCGTGGCGGAAGCGGTCGACCTGAACGGCCTGAATGTCACGCGCGCCAACGTTCGCTCGGTCAAGAAGGCCGCGCTTGCCAGGGCATTGAGCCTCCCCGATTCGGAGGCGAAGGTGTTCTGGCCGCTGTACGACGACTACGAGGAAGACATGGCGGAGCTGTGGGATCGACGCATCGCGCTCGTCTCGCAGTACGCCGACTCGAGGGGTTCGGCCGACCCCGATCGCTTGCGCGCGTTGTTTACGGCGGTCATGGATCTCGACTCGGCGCGGGTTTCCGTACGCCGAGATCAGTACGAGAAATTCGCGGAAGCGCTGCCGATCAGGACGGTCGCGCGATTTTTCGAGATCGACATCTATCTCGAACGCCTGATCGATGCCAAAGCGTGGGGACAACTCCCCATGGCGCGTTAGCGCTTATTTCTTCTTGAAGCTTTCCGTAAACGCCTGCGCGGCCCGCCGCGCCGTATCGACCACGTCGTTCACGACGGCCTTCGCTTCGTTCATGTAGTGCTCGCGCGCGTCGTCCAGGTCCTGAGACAGGGGTCGCTGCTCTGTCTCAGGACCGCGCCGCGTGTACTCGCCGCGCAGGATCCGGTCGTACTGGCCTGACTCGATCCAGCGTTGCAGCTCGGCGGCGCGCAGCGTGTTGAAAGGATGTGTCCGGTCGATCGTGTTCAGGATCTGGAAAATGCGATCGAGCGGCCCGCCCGTTTCCTCGTATTCCTTGGCCTGGGCGAGAAACGCGTTCAGGTCCATCTGACTCATGTCGCCGCCGCCCGCCATTTTGAGAAATACGCGCAGCGATGCCATCGGGTCCTGGCTCGCGAGCAGCCCGGCGCGGTCGGACGACAGCTCGCTCTTCCGGTACCACTCGAGCAACGCGATGCGAATCGGGAGCAGCGCGATCCCTGCCAGGAACGGCAGCGACGTGAAGCTCACGTTCAGGATCAAGATGAGAATGGTGCGGTACAGCGCATGCCCGCTCATGATGTGCCCCAGCTCGTGGCCCAGGAGCGCGCGCATTTCGTCGTCGTCGAGCAGCCGCAGCGCGCCCGAGTTGATCACGATGAACGGCTGATCCATCCCGAACGCGCCGGCATTCACGAACGGCGTCTGCGAAACGAACAGCGGTGGCCGCGGCTCCCAGTCGAGCGACGTCAGCACGTCGGCGTAGAGCGTGTTGAGCCGCGGGAACTGTGTGGGACCCACCCGCACCGCGTCGGCCTGAAACAGCAGCCGCACGCCCCGCTCGCCCACGAACCCGAATATCTTCTTTACCAGCTCGTCGAATCCCGGCAACGCGCGCAGCGACTGCAGCGCGGCACGGTCGGCGGGATGCTCCCATGCGGTGCCGGAAATTTGCGTGAGCAGTTTACGAGGTCTTGGTGCCGGCAGCGTATTCGGTTCGTTCATAAAGCTCCCTGGGGGTGAAGCTAGCTCAACGCTTGTTCCAGATCCGCAATCAAGTCCTCCGGGTCTTCAATCCCGATCGATAACCGGACCAGGCCGTCCGTGAGCCCCATCGATTCCCGCAGCTCGCGCGGCACGCTGGCGTGTGTCATCGATGCCGGATGGCCCACGAGGCTCTCCACGCCTCCCAGCGACTCGGCGAGCGCGAACAGCCTGGTCCGTTCGACAAACCGCTTGGCGCGCTCCGCGGTGCCGAGCTCCACGCTCACCATGCCCCCGAAACCCTGCATCTGCCGGCAGGCCAGCTCGTGCTGGGGATGCGATGGCAGGCCGGGGTAGTAAACCCGCCGCACCGCCTTGTGCCGCTCGAGCCACTCCGCGATGCGCCGTCCGCTTGCGTCGTGCTGCCGCATGCGGAGGGCGAGCGTCTTGGTGCCGCGCAGCGCGAGCCAACAATCGAACGGTCCCGGCACCGCGCCGACGGCGTTTTGCAGGAAGCCGATGCGCTGCGCCAGGTCATCGCGCCGCATCACCAGCATTCCGCCTACCATGTCGCTGTGCCCGTTCAGGTATTTCGTGGTCGAATGCAGCACCATGTCGATGCCCGAGTCGAGCGGCCGCTGAAAGCTCGGAGTGGCGAACGTGTTGTCGACCACCGAAATGGCGCGCGCGGGCCGCGCGATGTCCGCCGTGGCGGTGAGATCGCAGATGCGCATCAGCGGATTGGTCGGCGTCTCGACGAAGATCATCCGGGTTTCGGGCTTCACCGCCGCGGCGATGCGCTTGGGGTCGGACGTATCGACGAACGTGAAAGCGAGCCCCAACCGCGCCCAGATCTGCGTCATCTGGCGGTGCGTGCCGCCATACACGTTCTCGCCGCACACCACGTGGTCACCCGCCGACAGGAGCTTCATCGTGGCGTCGAGCGCCGCGAGCCCCGAGCCGAACGCGAAGCCGTACCGTCCATTCTCGAGCGCCGCCACGTTGCGCTCGAGCGCCTCCCGCGTGGGATTCCGAGTGCGCGCGTACTCGTAGCCCTTGTGGCGGCCGAGTCCTTGCTGGACATACGTGGAAGTCTGGTAAATCGGCATCATCACGGCGCCTGCGAGCGGATCGGCGATGTGACCGGCGTGCACGGCGCGGGTGGCAAAACGGTAGGTCAGGTCCTCACCCGTTACCTCGCTCATGGCCGGAACGTACAGGCGCCTTTCGCGCCGAGCAAGCGACTTTTAGCTTGGCAACATGCCGCCGTTCAAAGGGATGCATTGCCTCGTCGTGGATGACGAGCCGCGCCTGCGTCGCGTGCTGGTTCGGCTCCTGGAAGGCGAAGGGTTTCAATGCCAGGAGGCGAGCTCGGGCACCGAGGCGCTGGAGCTGATGCAGAAAGAGCCCGCGCCGCTCGTGATCTCCGATCTGCGCATGCCGCACATGGACGGCGTCACGCTGCTCCGCGAAATCGTGGCCCGCTGGCCCGACACGGCGGTCATTGTCGTTACCGCCGTCGCTGAGGTCGAGAGCGCCGTCGCGTGCCTCCAGCTCGGCGCCTTGGACTACGTCGCCAAGCCGTTCCACCTCGATGAGGTCCGTGCCCGTGTCACGCAGGCGCTCGACAAGCGCCGCCTGATCCTCGAAAACCGCAGCTACCAGCAGCAGCTCGAGGATCGCGTGAAGGTCCAGGCGAGGCGCATCGAGGAAATTTTCCTGGAAGGGGTGCAGGCGCTGGCGCAGGCGCTCGAAGAGAAGGATGCCTACACGCGCGGCCACTCGGCGCGAGTCGCGCATTACGCGGTCGGCATCGCCCGTCAGCTGAAGCTCGAGTCCGATGTGGTCGACACGATCGCGCTCGGCGCCGAGCTGCACGACGTCGGCAAGATCGGCGTGCGCGAGGCGGTCCTCTACAAGGCCGGGAAGCTCACCGACGAGGAATATCGCCACATCATGGAGCACACGGTGATCGGCGCCCGCATTCTGGGGCCGCTACTGCGCGACGCGCCGGCCGCGCTCGCGATCGTTCGCTCGCACCACGAACGCTACGGCGGCTCGGGATCCCCCGATGGACTCAAGGGCAAGGACATTCCGTTCGAGGCGCGGGTGGTGACGGTCGCGGACTCGTTCGATGCGATGACGAGCGCGCGGCCGTATCGCCCCGCGCTGTCGGTGCAGCAGGCGGTGCGCGAGCTGCAGGAAGGAAAAAACGTGCAATTCGACGAGCAGATCGTCGACGCGTTCCTGCGCGCGTTCCCCGACCTGACCGCGCTTCCACTGGCTACGCCCCAGCTCAATCCGGTGCGCTTGCCCGCGCGTGCCGTCGAGGCTCGCCGCGCCTGACCGACACCCTCATGGTTGGCGTGTCGGGGATCCGGGGGATCGTCGACAAGGACCTGACTCCGGATATCGTGCAGCGCTACGCGCACGCGTTCGGACTGTGGGTGCGTGAAGCCTCACGCCGCACGCCCACGGTTGTGCTGGGCCGGGATTCGCGGCAGTCGGGACCCGCGTTCGCGAAAGCGTGCACCACGGGCCTCCTCGCCGCGGGGTGCGACGTGATCGACATCGGTGTCGTACCGACGCCAACCGTGCAGCTGGCCGTTACGTATCACGGCGCTGGCGGCGGCATCGCGATCACGGCCAGTCACAATCCCATCCAGTGGAATGCGCTCAAGTTCATCGGCCCGGATTCGATTTTTCTCGACGGGAAGGATGGGAAGCGCGTTCTCGAGCTCGTCGGGAAAAACGGGGGAAGCGGGAAGGGGGAAGCGGGAAGGGTAAGTCAGGACAGCCACGCGATTGCTCGCCACCTTGAGGCCGTGCTGAAGCTGCCGACCGTGAACGTGGAGAACATCAGGGCACGAAACTTCTCAGTCGCTCTCGACGCGGTGCGTGGGGCGGGCGGGCCCGTCATACGTGACTTGCTCGAGCGCTTGGGATGTCGCGTGACCGGCATCAATCTCGAGACCGATGGAGCGTTCCCAAGAGCTCCAGAGCCGGTGCCGGAGAATCTGGGTGAGCTGAGCGCACTGGTTCGCCGCACCAAGGCCGATATCGGTATTGCCGTTGACCCCGATGTCGACCGGCTCGCGATTGTGGACGAGCAGGGGAATCCGATCGGCGAGGACTATACGCTCGCGTTCGCCGTCCGGGCTGTTCTCAGGCCGCCCCACCGCCCGGCCGCCCAACCGCCGCCTTTCGTCGTCGTCAATCTCTCCACGAGCCTCGTCGTCGCCGACGCGGCGCGCGATTGCGGCGCGACGCTGGTGCGCACGCCCGTGGGCGAGGCCCACGTCGCGCGGAAAATTGTCGAGCTCGATTGCCCGATCGGCGGGGAAGGGAACGGCGGCGTCATGTATCCGGCGTTGCACGTGGGGCGCGATGCGCCGGTCGCCGCCGCGCTCGCGCTCGAGCTCGTCGCGCGCACGGACAAGCGCGTGAGTGAGCTGGTGAGCGCCTCACCGCGCTACGCGATCGTGAAAGCGAAGGTCGAACGCGGCGCGGCGCTCGAGCCCGTGTACCGGCAGCTCAAGGCCGGATTCCCGGACGCCGAGATCGATGAGCAGGACGGCTTACGGCTGGGGTGGCGCGACCGATGGCTCCATGTGCGGCCGTCGAATACGGAGCCGATCATCCGACTGATCGCGGAAGCGCCCACCGCGGAGCAGGCGCAGCGGCTGGTCGATCAAGGCCGACGGTTGTGCGGGGGCGCTACTCGCTGACTCAATGCGGCGCACCGCCGGCTTCAAACGGCGCGCTTGCGTCGCGCCACCTTCGCCGCCGAGCGCGCGGCTCTGCCAAGCCCGAGAATGATCAGCGTCCAGAACAGCGCCGAAACGCCGACCATCGTCAGCGTATACCCGAACCCGCCCGGTGCTCGATGATGCTCGAACAGCCACGACTGCACCAGGTATCCCGGAGCGATCACGATGTATGCCGCAACGTTGTCGAAATGGGCAAAAGCGACGATCGACGCGGCGACCGAGACCAGCAGCATGGACATGATTGCGACAAGCGTTGACGTTGCGCGCCCCCTCCGGACAGCTCGAGCAGCGTAGTCACAAGGGACAATTCGCTCTAATCTCGCTGCACGTATGATAGCCAGTCTCGAACGGCCAGACTTTCACTGAATCACCTCGGTCTGGTCCGCTTCCTGCGCGACGCAAAGATCCTGCCCAACGTCACGCATATCACGTCGGTCCCGCCGCGACCCATGACAATACGGGGTTCACGATCCTTCAGGACCTGCGGATCATCGATCTGCGCACCTGGACACCGACGGGCGGAGCCGATCCCAGACGTATGTCTGCGGCTATCGGCGCCTGAAGGTGCTGCGGCAGAAGGACAATACGGCGAACAACCTTTTCGCCGTCGGCGTGCTGGCCGTCAGTCCCAACACGCAGGTACGACTTCACCAGCGTCCGGCCCGGGCAATCCGTCGACATCGTGTACGAGCACGAGTCACCAGGACTGTTCGTGCGGGAGACGAACGGCGCCGCCACGCCGGCGTTCGACGTCGAAGTGGAAACGATAAAGTTGACCCGCTGGCTGCTCTTGCCGGCAGCGAAACAGCTTCGGGAGTACCGCTTCATTCCGTACGAAATACCTGCGAGCTCACCTGGTTCTATCGCTGAGCAGCGGACCGCCTTAGCGGCGTATACTGTCTGCGCCTGCCGGGCCGCAAACGACGCGGTAGCCGTAAGGTGTTGGCGTGGCCCTGGCCCCGAGCGTGGTCCCGCTCGGGGCGCCGGCTGTGAGACAGAAGGCCGTGATGTCGCCGCACGCGGCGCCGCCCGCCCCCACGGCGAGGGAGCAGAATAGCAGACGACTCCAACGGACGGCAGCGTTCACGACTCAATTGTACCCTCGCACGTCAACGAAGGATCAAGTCCTCCGAACGAGTCGTTATCCTTTACTCATGTCGCTCGCCGACACGCTCTCCCATCACCCGCTCGCTTCCCTCGGCGTGCTGTTCGCGGCCGGACTCGCCACCAGCTTCACCCCGTGCATCTATCCGATGATCCCCGTCACCGTGGGCATCATCGGCGGCAGCTCTACCGCGACGACGTCACGCAGGCGCGTCGCCGCGCTCACGCTGGTGTACGCGCTCGGGTTGGCCCTGTTCTACGCGCTGCTCGGCCTCATCGCCGGCTGGACGGGCGCTCTGTTCGGCTCGATCTCGTCCCACCCCTGGGTGCTGTTCGCCATGGGCAACCTGCTGCTCGTCTTCGCACTGGCCATGCTCGACGTCATTCCCGTCGCCGCGCCGGCGCGCCTCTCGGCATGGG
>Ga0335077_10011529_pt1 | contig 11052 bp, 10 predicted proteins | sample Lox_Sample_31_FD_207151 | JGI IMG/M metagenome (GOLD analysis project Ga0335077, IMG submission 207151) | Soil microbial communities from Loxahatchee National Wildlife Refuge, Florida, United States - Lox_Sample_3.1 | ecosystem: Environmental > Terrestrial > Soil > Wetlands | place: USA...
TGACGTTCCTGCTCAGTTGGGAGTGCATGTCGATTCTCTGCTATCTGCTGGTGAATTACGAACAGAAGCAGCAGGCAGATTCCGTCGCTGGCTATATCATGCTTGCCATGAGCGAAGCGGGATTTCTCGCCGTTGTAATCGCGTTTCTAATTGTCGGAAGCGGCGCTTCCGGACTTTCATTCGCAGCCCTTCGGGTGGCCGGCGCTCATCTTTCCGGCTCTGCCGCCTGGGGCGTATTCCTGCTTGGATTCCTTGGTTTCGGCGTCAAGGCTGGCCTGGTGCCAGTGAATTTCTGGTTGCCGCGCTGCTACACGGCCAGTCCGTCCGCATTCATCCCCGTCCTGGCGGGTGTCACATTGAATCTGGGATTCTACGGAATCCTGCGATTAAACGGCGACCTGGTCCCCGGTCATGGCATTGGACCGGGGCTGATCGCCCTTGTGGTAGGGAGCATCACCGCGTTGGTCGGCATTCTCTATGCCACCACCGAGAACGATCTGAAGACGATGCTGGCCCACAGCTCCATCGAAAATGCCGGTATCATCGCAGCGGGCTTCGGAGCCTTCCTCGTTTTTCGGAATTCCGGGAATGCCGGTCCTGCTGCCATTGCCCTGACCGCGGCCCTGTATCACCTGATCAATCATTCCGTCTACAAGGCTCTCCTCTATCAAGGCGCAAGCCACATCGAAGCCGCAACGGGCACGCGCGACATGGACCGGCTGGGAGGGTTGATCCGCTTCCTTCCCGCTTTGTCCGTGGTTTTCCTGGTGGGCTGCCTGGCGATCTCGGCGGTTCCACCTTTCAACGGATTCGTCAGTGAATGGCTGACTCTGCAAACGTTCCTGCGTAGCGCCCTGCTTCCGTCCGCGCTCGTCAAGACCGTGTTTGGGCTTTCCGGCGCCATCCTGGCGTTGACGGCGGCGCTAGCTGTCACCTGCTTCGTGAAAACCTATGCCATGAGCTTCCTGGGAATCCGTCGGGGCTCCTGGAAACTGAATGGGGCCGGGCTTACGCGCAAGCCGCGCTTTTCGCTGACGCTTCTCGCGGTAGCCTGCATTTTGTTGGGGATCCTGCCGACCTATGTAATCCCAGCCTTGGATCGGGCCGTCGAACCATTGGCAGGCGCCAGCGCCACGGCTGCGCTTGTACCGCCATTTTTCACAGCGACGGAATCGAACCAGCAGATTCCCGCCGCGTTCCTGCGAGACTTTCACAATCTGGGAGCACAAACCGGAAGCGGTGTGCTTCCCGGTCGGGGGCTTGTGATTTTGTTGCGAGGCTCAGAGCAAAATCCTGTCGTCTTTGCGATGTCACCCTCGTACAGCCTCGCGGCCTTGGCGATCCTCCTGCTCGCCGCTTGGTTTCTCGTAAGGCTCCTCACCCGTCAACGCGCACTGGCCCGGCGCGAAGTTTGGGCGGGTGGCATACCCAGGCTGCTACCGGAAATGACCTACACGGCAACCGGCTTTTCGAATCCGGTCCGGGTGGTCTTTCAGGCGATCTTCCGCCCCAACATCGTCGAGGATACGCGCCAGACTGTTGCGGTACACTTTCGGACGGCGATCCGGCGGCGCCGGGATGAGACTCATCTGGTGGAACGTCTGCTTTTACGCCCGGTGGGCACAGCGATGAGTTTCCTAGCTCGGTTGCTGGCGGGGATGCATCACGGCCGCTTGAATGCCTACGTTGGATATGTCGTGGGCTTCCTAATTCTGATTCTTTTTCTCTACCGTCTCACTTGACGGTGGTGGCATTGTGGTACCCGCCTTCCAGGATTACGGCCCATGTCGATGAGGTGAGGGGCACGGGTTCCGTCTGATCCATTCCGGTTCGAGGCGAAAACATCGCCTTGGCCGTGACCAAACGCGGTTGACAGCGCCGCTCACTTGTAGAAAGTCTGCAAAGCCGCGTGAACCGAAGGAAATCGGTTTTCTGATCTTCTGACTTTTCTGCCGGCTCCAAATATCGTGTTTTCCTATACTGACAGCCACCACGAACAGCACGCGTGGAGACTGGCTTCGAAATCATGTTTCTTGGGGACCCAGACGGAGGGGAACGTCTCTCGTTCGGCACACAAACGGCGCACGGCGCCGCGCTAATATGCTCGATTACTTGAGATTTAGAAAGACGACGGCTGATCGGTGTTCAGCCGTCAAAATGAGGCTCGTGTTCTTCTTTGCGTGCGGTGTAATCCGGGTCTACGGAGCGCGGGAAACCCTTCACTGGACAGGAAGCGGACGAGCCCGGCGTCCTTGTTCAGAATCCACCGAAGCAGCCTCCGGACGGGCGCCAACCGGCGCGGCACTCCAGTGCGCGATCCGACTCTCGGCAGCATTATGCGTTCAACTTTTAATCTGTTGCCGCTTCGGTACGCCCAGAAATACGTTGCTTCTGCGAGACAGGCCCGGCAACGTTATGCCTCCAAGCGGCAATCTTATGAGTTCTGTCGCAGCTGCTGCTGCTGCTGCTACTGCTGTCGGCTGGCATTGGTTTCGCAGCAGGCGACCAGGCGGGAGCCAAAACTACGACAGCGCAAAGAGATAAAATAAGAGCCACCGAATCAGAACGTGAGGCGCTCGCCCGACTCCGGGACAATGTGGAGCCGCCGCTACGCCACGGCAGATCCGTCAAAATAGTGCGCATCCGCAAGGAGTTTTGCGCTGGTGGAGAATAAATGCCGCTTGACCTCAATAAACTACGAGCTGCCAAGAAGCAACCGAGGGTGATCGACCCGGTTGAAATATTCCGACGCTTGCCGAAAGAAGCCGACATTAAGGATCTTTACGGCAGCCAGACAGAGGTCTTGAATGCCTGGTTCGCAGATCGCACAAAGCCCGACCACGTGGTAAAGCTTCATACCGGTGGCGGCAAAACCTTGGTCGGCCTGCTGATGGCGCAGTCCATAATCAACGAGACTGGCGAGCCCGTCGTCTTCATCTGCCCCAACAATCATCTGGTTTCGCAAACGTTAAAAAAGGCCGCAGAATACAACCTCCCAGCCGTCGAGTACGCCAAACCTTTCCCGGACGATTTCGTGAACGCCAAGGCCGTCATGGTCGCCAATTATGCGCATCTGTTCAACGGGATGAGTAGATTCGGGATCAAGGGAAAGGACATTATCACTCTCGGAGGTGTCATCGTCGACGATGCACACGTCGGCTCCGGTATCCTACGAGACCAGTTCTCGATCAAAATCAGCTCTGAAACAGATGCAGATTCCTACGCAACTCTTTCGGCAATGTTCCGACTTGCATTCAAGGAAACTGGCCAGCTCGGAACGTTTGACGACGTGGTTGCCGGTTCCGACTACAGTGTACTTGAGGTTCCCTATTGGACGTGGTTCGAAAAGCTGGATGAAGTACAGGGATTTCTCCGTCATCAGGCCAAACAGTATGACCTTCATTGGCCGCTGCTGCGGGACAACCTTAAGTACTGCCACTGCTTCATAGAACGGAAAGCTGTTGTAGTCACGCCAATCTTCCCACTGGTCGACCTCATTCCTTCGTTTGCAACCTGCAACTGTCGCGTCTTCATGTCGGCGACCATACCGGATGACAGCGAGATTATCCGCACATTCGACGCGACCTCCGAGTCACTGCTGAAACCGCTAAGTTCAAAATCGCTCGCAGGTGTTAGCGAGCGGATGATTCTCGTGCCGGAGCTCCTGGGATTTAAAGTTTCCGATGTCCTCACCACGGTCAGGGCACTATGTGAAAACGTAGCGAAAAAGAGAACTTTGAGCACGGTCATTCTCGTTCCTTCCGGAAAGGCGGCCAGTGGCTGGACATCGGTTGCCGAGTACCCGGCAACGCCTGACGCGGTCGAGGCGAAGGTGGCGGAGCTTGTCGAGGGCAAGTCTCACGGCCCCGTGGTTCTCGCGAACCGGTATGACGGCATAGATCTCCCGAACGATGCGTGCAGATTGCTCGTACTCAGTGGGTTGCCACGAGCTGTCGGCGAATACGAACTGCATCGCGCCAACGTTTTTGCCGGGGCCGCATCGCTGAGCCGCGCCATCGCCCAGAAAATCGAGCAAGGAATGGGACGAGCAGCTCGTGGCCCCGGCGATTACTGTGTAGTGATTGTAATGGGCAAAGATCTCGTTTCGTGGTTAGGCAAGGAAGCCAATCTGCGGTTCTTGACGACGAGCACATATTCCCAGCTGGAGATGGGGATCGAGATTAGCAAAAACATCTCAGACTCGAAGGATTTCATGAATACCATTAACCGCTCTTTCAAACGGGAGAAGGAGTGGGTCACGTATCACGCAGAGACGCTGGCCGACTTGACGTTCAAGATCACCCCAAAGAAGGAAGAGATCGATCGAGCAGCAGCGGAACGGCACGCATTACAACTATGGCGTGACGGATATCACGAGCAGGCGATCGCCAAACTGACGAAGCAATGCGATGCTCGGGAGATCGAAACTCCTGAACGCGGCTGGCTTCTTCAGTTCGCGGCGAGGATCGCACTCGATTGGGGGAAAAAGGAGCACGCTCTTGAACTCCAACAACGCGCCTTCGCTGATAACAGAAACCTCTGCCGCCCCAAGATCGGCGTGCCGAACGTTCAAGTTATTCTTCCCGGATCGCAGGCGAAGGCAATCGTCAAGCAGCTCAAGCCATTCAGGTACAAGCGCGGGTATCTGGCTGAGTTCGAGGAGAAAGTTGCACTCCTCACCGCGAGTTCGAGCGCTTCGCAGTTCGAGGAGTCGATGGCCGAACTTGGGACGATGCTGGGGTTCGAAGCCAGCCGGCCGGAGAAATCTTATGGCAAGGGCCCGGATCTCTTGTGGCTAATATCCAAGGATGTGGGCCTTATCATCGAGGCGAAGAGCCGAAAGAACGCCACTAATGCCTTGACAAAGGCACAGCACGGACAGCTTTTGGTTTCGGAAAACTGGTTTAAGGAAACGTACCCCAAAATGACCGGCATCCGGGTAGCCGTTCATCCGAGCGTCACAGCGACCAAGAATGCTGTCGCTACGGGGACAAAGGCGCTGACGCTGGCGAAACTTGACGAGCTTGTGGGTGAAGCGCGCCAAATCGTAACAGCGCTCAGCGAATCGGGCCATCCCGATGCGGAGTTGGCCGACTACTGTGAAGGGCTTCTGAAAACATCCAATCTGACGCCGGATCGGCTTGTAAAACACTACCTGATTGACTTTCAGGTCATCGAGGTCAATTAACCTCAGACTATCGCACGCGACCCCAGCGACCATTATCATTAGTCTCGTCCCGCTCCGAATTCCGCTGAACCTGTGAGGAAGTCGTTTACGGCATCCTCAGGTTCTCGGCTGTTCTGAATCACAAGAAGCGGGAGATCATAGCGTTCTGACAAAGCAAACGCTTCGGTCCGCGTAAGCGTCAAAGCCTCCGCGATATTTTTTAATTCCTCACCATCCCCGCCACGCGGGTACCGATCCACTCTCGAGGGATCCGCTCGAATTCGGCGCAGTATCTCAACCGGCTGTGCTTCCAGCACTATTAGGACATCAAAGCGGCGAATCCACGGCCCCACGACTCGACGGGACGCATCTCCTGTGAAGTTCAAGTAGTGAGCGTCAACGACGATGTTGACTCCCTGCCGTTCCGCCGCGTCCAGAACACTGTTCACTATTGATACCATGGCCGCATCTTTAGTATCGCTCGCCACAGTTCGAAGTGCTTGATAATCTCCGTACTGCAGATTGAACGCTTCAAACATTAGGTCCGATGTTCTAACCGCCCGAAAGCCTCGCGAAGCCAGTGCCAGTGCGCCCACGAAGGTGCTTTTGCCGACGCCGCTCACGCCGCCAACAAAAACCTTCACGTTCAGGCCTGCCCCCGGATGCCGCTCCATTCCGTGCTGTCAAAAATGAATTTGTATTGCTTCTGCACCAAAGGGCGGTACTTCTTGTGGAAATGCAGTGAATCAACGAAGTGGACGTAAGTTCCCTTTTTCAGCCCCAACCAGCCGGCCGCAATCTCGTGGATCGCCGACAGCACCTGCATATCCATAAACAACAGGAACGTAATGTCGTTTGTACGGAGATGCGCATGCATCTCAAGGAAATCGTTTTTCACTCTGAAGACGATATGGGTTACACACGGTGCTGTCGCCGACTGTTCGTGGCATGGCCGCCAGAAATTGATCACCGCGCGCCGACTGGATGCCTTCTGACGGAGCAATTCTGCGATATGTCTGAGTCTCCCCTCCGGGGCTTCCTCGCATGGATCGATGAGGTCCTCGTTCCAATAGCCCATCTCGTAAGCGATGATATCCTGGCCGGTTGGCGTCGGGATATCATTGGCGAACGGGAAGAACTTTTCGTACTGAAACTCGTAACACAGCTTGCCCCGGATCAACTGGGCGGCCTCTACGATAGGCGCACTCGGGGGAAGCAGCACAATCGTCGCGCTATCCTCCAGTTCCAGCTCCTGGTCGAAGGGGCGCAGGTTTCCCGGAACAAGTTCGTAATACACCTGCTTCACCGCTTGAAGAATGCTCTCACCCTCGAACGTGATCACTGTTTGGACCTCATAAAGGTATTCTTCAGGTCAACGAGCCTCGGAACCGCCTTCAACGACAGCTGCACGTCCTTGCACACCAAACCATCCCGATACATCCCTCTGTAGAATTTCCAGTCCAACGGGTAGGCCGGGTTTATGCCGACCTCCCCCTTCGGAATGACGCCATTGAACGAAACGGCGATGTCGTTGTGATTCCAGTAATTCCATACCTGCATCGCCTTTGTCTGGTCATAGTAGAAGTAAAATAGGCCCGACCGCTGAAATGTACGCAATTGCCGGTGAATGAGATGGCCGACGAGAGGCCCGAAAATCTCTGTTACAGAAAAGAAGCGCCACGCGATCTTCCGCCAGTCAATGCCGGTCGCATCGGGTATTAGCCTCGAACACACGAGGAAAGCCAGCCGCTCGGCCATGAACTCAAACATTTGCGGCATGGTAAATCCCCAATCGCTCTTCAGCGCGATGTAGGTACTGAGATCAACCGGACTCGGGTTAAATGTCGCAAGATTGAAGCTTTTCACGAGATTGGGTCGCATCGTAAACAACAGTTCTTTGTAGCTCCTGTTGTAGAACTCCCGCTGTTCGTGGCTTGCGCGCGCCTCGTCGCAGTTTTGGTGGCAGAGCAGAAACTCAATCACTGTCTCGCAGAGGAAATATCCGATAATTGGCAACCGTTCGATCGCATGCGCCGCTACCGCGAGAAACTCTTCCGGTTTCATTCGCCTGGGCTGGAGGAGGTACGCCTGGCAAGCGCCGAGGAACTCCACAGATGCTTTGATCTGGTAAATCACATCGTCTTCAAGTCGCTGCCTTTCGTCGGGACGCATCAGGTATTCCAGAGACCTGTAGATGTTCAAATGTATGTCACCGAGCCGGAGATAGTCGAGGCCGATCAGATTGTCCCGCGCGTTCTTGGGTGCCGCCGCCTCGGCGATGATCGGAGTCACGGCATTGTTCGCCTCCCCCGAAATCGCTCGCGGCGCCTCGGCTTCAAAGATATACCTGCCGAGATTGTGCACGTGGAACTGCGTGCGATCTCCATTTTCAGGGCGAAGCAATGAACAATAGATGCTCCCAACGAGGCAGCCGCCACTCGGATAAAGAGCGGTCTCCTTGAGCAGCCCCTTAAGTTTTTTTTCCGTCGTTACATGAAGTAGTGAGATGGTATCGGAGCGCAAGACTTCGAACATCGAGTTGTCCCGGATGAGACTGCCATTGGGTGTCTCCTGAAGGAGCCGCTTACGCCATTCGAGTTCGTCTTCTTCGAAGTGCGCGCTCCTCAACCCGGACGGATGATCGTAGAGGTTGTAAAAGACATGGGCGTCGGCCCAGCTTGAAAGTAGCTGGTCCGCCGGCCTCTGTGGGGGTATTTCCAAATTCACGCGCAACTCCGCGACAGGTCGAATGCCCTGTCAATCCCTTCGCAGAGCGCGTCGACTGCAGTCCGTCCCATCAGAAACGCCCGTTCGCTCTCTATCATCAAGCGGAATGCCAAAAACTTGAGTGCGCGCGGCGGCTGGAGAACAAGCTTACTGTCGTCAATCCACCATTTGATTTGCGGCAGGCGGAAGCGGTCGAGTGCGTCAGCCGTTTTCAAAACATCAACGACCGTTCGTCCCGTTTCATAGTCGCTCCGGTCCTGTGCTGTGAAAGCCTGGTACGGGATTTCGTGCAGCCGGATAGCCTGATACACCTGGGCTTCGTTTACAGGGCCGACTGCAAAGGCATCCAAGACCTGCGGTTGGTTTTGCCTCCACCACTCTGCTGCTCTTTCGCCATGCTGCGCGTCACCCCGATCATTCAGACGCCGGAGGTCGTGCAGCGCCGCCGCGACCAGAATCTCCTGTTTGCTTTCCGCCGCTTCGTCAATCGATGGAACCAGGGCAGTCGTCAGCGTGAGCACGCGAAGAGTATGCCTCATCCCGTGAATTGACTCCGCGAGTGCTGGCACGGCATACCATTCCGCTTTTGGACAGTACCGCGCCAGAATTTCCCCCGCCGAACTTAGGTACTCGCTGAACGCATCGTACTTGGGACGGTCGGGAAATCTCTCACGCTCCTGAGACGCCGCCCAGGCGAGTGTCTCCTCGTCCATGAACTGATGTTCGGGCAGTTGGCCGCGGGCGGCCGACTCCACCAGAGGCAGCGCCATTGCAGAAGAGTTGTCCTTTCGGGACCTCTATTGTAGCGACTTTCTTTAGCGATTAGCCATTGCGTCCGATTTCCCCGTCCCATTTCCGGATCGCTGTCACGGCCCGAATAACCGTTCGGAGACAAAGGCCTATTCCAGTCCCGGGCGTTTGCTGAACATATAGCCTTTAGGTCCGTTCCAACTCTGGCGCCGCTGCACGATCCACCTCTGCAGGGCCGCGCCGGCTACGCGATAAACCTTGCCGCTCACCACAACCTCAAAAACGGTCGCCAAGGTGGGCTTGGGCAAACCTACTGCGCGCTCCCTCTTCGCCTCCACGACGAACAGATGAGCGGCGTCGTAGGTTGAATCTGCCAGCACATCCAAGCTGTGGCGGCGCCCGTCCGGGTCGGTGACGGTTACGGTACACCATCTGCTCACAAAGAGCAGTATATCTCGCATGGCGAAGAAAAGGCGAATAGGCAAGGGGGTTCGTTGCCCCGCTCGTCCTGTGGTCGATTCCCGACGAACCGACGCTTCACGTGATTTCCCGCGAAAATGAGATTGTCCTCTGAATTGTATGGGGCGGCTTGAGTTTCGGGCGCAACGAATATGGTGAATCGCGAGCTAATCCGCGCTTCCGAGATCGGAGATTGGTGCTTCTGCCGGAGAGCGTGGTTTTTGAACGAGCGGAAGACCAGGCCCTCGCTCGTGCAGATCGAGAGGCGGCAGGCAGGTATCGCCTATCACGAGCATCACGCTCGCATCGTGATGCAGCCGCGGCGAGCGGTCAGTTCCGAGAATCTCGCTCTTCTCTTGCTGCTGCTGTTTGTTGTCGCTTGCTGGCTGAGTTTGCGTGCCTGCTGAACGGATTCGCGATGCTGTTTCTCATTTCGATCACCGCGGCAATACTGGCGTGGTTGCTCAGGCGCCCTCGATTTGCGCAGACTGGTCTTCCGGCGCTGAAAATTCGATGTGCGGATCTCGGCACTGTCTACCAGCAACCAGCCCTTGCTTCGGCGCGGTACGGACTCATTGGCAGACCTGATTATCTGGTTCGCGTCGAAAACGGCATCACACCGGTCGAATTAAAGTCGGGGAAGGCTCCCCGATCCGGCAGACCATATGACGGGCACTTGTTTCAACTGGCCGCATACTGCCTCTTGGTAGAAGATGTCTGCCAGGCGTACGTCCCATTCGGCGTACTGGAATACGAGGATCGCAGCATCCCCGTCGAATACACGTCCTCATTGCGCGAGGACCTGCTGAACCTCCTTGAGGAAATGCGAGCCGCAAAACGTCTCGGGGAGCTTCACATCAATCACAATTCCCCTGGCAAGTGCCGGTCTTGCGGCTTCCGTGAGGTCTGCGGGGAAGGTCTACGTTGAGCAGCCCGCGAAACGGATACCGGCACGGATTGAACACGGCACTGTTCCGCTGCGTGAGAAGTTTCCGGGACGCCATCGCGAGTAATCCGGAACTCTTCCTGCCTGTCGGATGCCTTTTTGTTTGGCAGTTGACCGCGGTTGGGGCGAAAACATCGGTGCTGATATGTGCCGGTTTGTTTACTGCGCTCCTGCTGATTTACGCGTTTCGTGTGCTTGGGAAGACCGAGTGGCTGCGGCGCGTCGGCTGGGTATCGCCGCGTCAAGGATTCTGGGCTTACAGCTTCATCGCCGGCATTGCCGCTGCAGGCGGAGTTTGGTGGTTTGCCCGGGTTCTCCACCAATCGCTTGGGGGCCTTCCTCCGGCGCATCGGGTCCTCCTGGCCAGTTCCTCTGGACCAATGATCGAAGAGTTGCTGTTCCGCGGCCTAATCTACTGGCTGATCTTTGAGTGCCTGAGGCGGGCAGGCGTTTCAGTCAGGCTGGCCGTCTGCCTTACGGTTTTCCTTACCGCGCTCGCCTTCGCGCTCTCTCACAATGACCGGAACGGCCCACGACTCTACGCGACGATTCTAACCGGCGTTGCTTTTGGTTGGATGCGGGCCCAATCCGATTCCACAGCTGCAGCGACGGTAATGCACGCCGTCTACAACCTCGCGCTCTTGTTAGCCGCGATGCTTCCGGTGGCATGAGCCGTCCGATCGTCGTAACCCGGGTTTTCTTTTTCGGTCCTATATGCTCTTCGGAACCGGCAGCATCCTCGATGCCGTATACCTTTTCCACACGGGCATTTGTGATCGACACGCTGCCCAAGGGCCACCATTTTCCTGAACCAGTTATCGGCGGCGCTCGGAGACAGTCCGAGCTCGTCGCACGCTTCACGAATCGTCTTGCCCTCGACAAAGACGAGACGGCGGAATTCCGGCTTCTTCGACTGCGTCGGATGGTTGATTCCTCCACGGAAGCTGCGGTCTAAAACGAAACTTCGTTGGCACTCCGGATTGACGCACCGCCACCCTCGGGT
>Ga0335077_10011530_pt1 | contig 11052 bp, 10 predicted proteins | sample Lox_Sample_31_FD_207151 | JGI IMG/M metagenome (GOLD analysis project Ga0335077, IMG submission 207151) | Soil microbial communities from Loxahatchee National Wildlife Refuge, Florida, United States - Lox_Sample_3.1 | ecosystem: Environmental > Terrestrial > Soil > Wetlands | place: USA...
AGTTGTTGCATGACAGACTCCTTCCTTACCGTGGAAAACGAAAGTTTGGCATAGAGTCGCGGTAGCTTGAATGGCACTTACGTGACTTTCAGTGAGGTGTGAACGCGAATTAACAGCGACGTGTGCGCAAATAAGGAGGCGTCAATTCTGCATGAATCGGCATCTCCCACCGGTCGCGCGCGCAGCGCTCTGCGGGCTCAAACTATCGTTGAGGTCTTACTTTCGGGCCTCTCGATAGAGCGCTTCCCCTAATGAGGCCAGCACTGCAGCGGCTTCCGTGTGCACCTTCTCGAGCCCTTTGACATTTCGGGTGTCTTGCCATGCAGCAGCTGCGTCGGTAAGAGTCTTTGCCGCGGACTCGAGGATGGGCATTTCGGGGACATACTCGACCTGCCCGGTTTTCCAATGGATTTTCAGAACCCCTGTGCCGCTCTGAACCTGCATGGTGTCGTCCGTAACCATGGCAAAGATTGGCGGCTCAGGCTGTGGGTTTAAGCGTGGGGAGGTAGCAGGCATAGCTGGTCTCCTTTCCTTGATGGGGCTATCCAGGATTGCTCCTGGGACGCTCCCAGATGCTCATTGGCGCTCTTGTCAATTTTCACTCTAGTTCCGATCTGCGCCGAGAGTGCTCGCTAATTTGCCTTAGCAGCCCGCAATTTCCGAAATGAAACAGCGTCGGTTTAGGGTGGATGCAAGCGCTAGAGTCGCTTTAACGCGATCATGGAGGCTACGCGATATCCCGACCGCTGATAAAAGATGCTGGCGCGTGTGTTGGCGGCAAGATATTCCAACGAGGCAAACGTCGCACCCTGTCCGCGACCCCAGTCTTCCGCCGCTCGCAACAACCGTCGCCCGATGCCTTGCTGCTGATGACGGCCGCTCACTGCGATCTCGATAACGTGGCAGTAGGTGATCTCCCGATGCATGGGGTCGGGGGAGTGGTCGAGCCGGGAATCGATGAACCCGATGATCTCACTGCTTACCTCCGCGACTAGCGTGATGGCCTGTCCAGCAGTAGCCGGCGGATGCTGCCGGCCCTCGCGATAGCGTGCCGAGATCGCCTCCATCGCGGGAATCGAGTAACGTTCCGCGTCAAGCTGGGCATGGTACTCAGCGCTCTCCTGATAAACGCGAGTGATGCCGTCAGCATCTTCGGAAGTGGCAGGACGGATGGCGATTGCCGCTGCGGCTTGGGACATCAGAAGAGGATAGCGCGAGAGAGTCGCGGGAATTTGCAACCAGCGTCAGCGGCGAGATAATTCCAGCCAAGGGCCGGCGGCTGACGAAGCGCCGCGTCAGCGGCGGCATGATGCTTCCATCCCCAGGGTTAGCCAAACGATGGCGAACCTGGGGCACCCGGAATAGCGAAACAGGGCTACTGAAACTGCCGTCGAAATTCACTCAGCTCGCGGGTTAGCTCTTCAATTCTCGACCGGAGGTCGGTCACGGTTTGCTCCAACTGCGCGACGCGCTCGCGGAGATCGGAGTCGTTTGAGCCGCCGCCCGTCGTCGGTGCGCCTGTCGCTGCATGCTCGGGCGTGCTGTAGTCGATGTCTCCCGACATCAAGTGCGCGTAGCGTGCCTCTTTGGTTCCGGGTTGCCGAGGAAGCACGGCTGCCAGCGGAGGCTCACGCTGCATCAGGCGCTGCAACGCCGCCTGCACCTGATCGAGATCCTCGAAGCGATGCATGCGTTCGGTGCGGCCACGCAACTCGCCCGGCGTTTGCGGTCCACGCAGCAGGAGTACGCAGAGCACGGCGATCTCGCCGCGAGTGAAGTTGTAAACCTCCTGCAGGCGGTGCTCGTACTTGGTCACGCGACTGTCGGCGCCGCTCGCCGGGCCGGCCAGCCGCTGCGATTGCAAGGCCGACAGCGCGTCTCTCACCGCGTCTTCGTCCAGCGTCATCACCGGATCGCGGTTGTTCTTCTGGTTGCAGGCATTCACCAGCGCGTTGAGCGACAACGGATAGTAGTCCGGCGTGGTGGCGTCCTTCTCAACCAGTGCGCCGAGCACGCGAGCTTCGATGGGAGTGAGGTTCATTACGTTCGAGTTGTCAGTGGTCAGTTGTCGGTGGTCAGTGGTCATTTCACGACAATGTTTACCAGCCGGCCCTTGACCACCAGCACCTTCACTACTTCTTTGCCTTCGATGGCGGCTTTGACCTTTTCGTCGGCGAGGGCGAGGGAGCGCACGGCTTCGTCGGCGTCGGCAGGGACGGTGATGCGCGCCTTGATCTTGCCATTGACTTGAACCGCGATCTCGACCTCTTCTTCTTTCGCCAGCGCGGGATCGTACTTCGGCCAGGGCGCGCGCAGTATTTCGCTGGTTTGGCCGAGCATCTCCCAGAGCTCGTGCGCAAGGTAGGGTGCGAAGGGCGCGAGCATCAGCACTAGGTCGCGCTGCACGTCGGCCATGAGGGCCGGCGGCGCGGGCTGCTCGCCTTTCTGCACCGCTTCTTCGTAAGCGTAGAGCTCGTTGAGCAGCTCCATGATGGCGGCAATCGAAGTATTGAAGTGCCAGCGTCCGCCGAAGTCGTCAGTGATGCGCTTGATGGTCTGGTGCAGCTTGCGCTGGATGGCGCGAGCGGACGGCGAGAGTTGTCCACCGCCATCGCCACGAGAAGAAACTGCAGGTCCCTCGACTCCGCTGCGCTCCGCTCGGGATGACACGCTGTTATTGTTTTGGGTAGGTGCGTTTCTCGCCACGAAGCGATACACGCGGCTGAGGAAACGGCTGACGCCTTCGACGCCGAGGTCCTGCCAATCCAGGTCGCGGTCCGGAGGCGCGGCGAAGAGCGTGTACATGCGCGTGGCGTCGGCGCCGTAGCGCGCGATCATGTCCTCCGGCGAAACTACGTTGCCCAAATTCTTGGACATCTTGGCGCCGTCCTTGATGACCATGCCCTGGGTAAACAGGCGCGCGACCGGCTCATCGTTCTTCACCAGTCCGATGTCGCGCATGAACTTCGTCCAGAAGCGCGAATAAATCAGGTGCAGGATGGCGTGCTCGACTCCACCGATGTATTGGTCGATGGGAAACCAATAGTCGATGGTCGCTGTGTCGAGCGGCGCGCTCGTGAGCGTCGGGTCGGTGTAGCGATAGAAGTACCAGGACGAGTCGACGAACGTGTCCATGGTATCGGTCTCGCGACGCGCAGGGCCGCCGCACTTGGGACACTTCACGTTCACGAACTCAGGCACATCTTTCAGCGGAGAGCCGCCAGCGAGTGTAATGGTCACGTTCTCGGGCAGCACGACCGGCAAGTCGCTCTCCGGAACTGGAACGATGCCGTCGACCGGACAAAAAATGACCGGGATCGGCGTGCCCCAATAACGTTGGCGGCTGATGCCCCAATCCTTCAGGCGGAACGTCACCGTCGCCTTGCCGAAGCCGTGCTCTTCAGCATGCTTCGACATTTTCGCGATCGCTTCTTGACACGGCAGCCCGTCCCACTGGCCCGAGTTGATGAGCAGGCTGTTGGTGTCGACGAACGGCAACACCGGCTCATCGGGCTCGCCCTCGGGCGGCGGACCCTTCTCACGGCGCGGCAGAATCACCACGCGAATGTCGAGGTCGTACTTCTTGGCGAACTCGTAGTCGCGCTCGTCGTGCGCCGGCACCGACATGATGGCGCCAGTGCCGTAGTCGAGCAGAACGTAGTTGGCCACCCAGATGGGCAACTTCTCGCCATTGAACGGATTGATGGCGTAGCGATCGGTCGCGACCCCATGCTTCTCGATCGCGCCCACGTCTCCGGCTTCTTTGGCGCGGCGCTGCTCGTTCATCAGGTCTTCAACCTTCGCCAGCAACGCGGGATCGTTGGCGATGAGGTCGGTGACGACGGGATGCTCAGGCGCAAGTTGCAACGAGGTTGCGCCGAAGATGGTGTCCACGCGGGTGGTGAAGACGGTGATCTTGTCGCCCGCAGGACCGGCGATGCCGTCGATTTTGAAATCGACCAGCGAGCCTTCGCTGCGGCCGATCCAGTTGCGCTGCATGGTCTTGACCTTCTCCGGCCAGCCCGGCAGCTTGTCCAACTCGTCGAGCAATTCGTCGGCGTAATCGGTGATGCGCAGGAACCACTGCTCCAACTCGCGCTGCTCGACGGTCGTCGTCTCATGGCGCCAGCAGCAGCCATTGGGCAGTACCTGCTCGTTGGCAAGCACGGTCTGGCACTCGGGACACCAATTCACCTTGCTGCTCTTGCGATAGGCGAGCCCGCGCTCCAGAAATTTAAGGAAGAACCACTGGTTCCAGCGGTAGTAGTCGGGCAGGCAGGTGGCGACTTCCTTCGACCAGTCATAGGCAAAGCCGAGCCGTTTCATCTGCGCCTTCATGGCGGCGATGTTGTGCAGCGTCCACTGGCGCGGCGGCGTGTTGTTCTTCAGCGCGGCGTTCTCGGCGGGCAGGCCAAAGGCGTCCCATCCCATGGGATGGAGAACGTTAAAGTTCTGCATCCACATATAGCGCGCAAGTGCATCGCCAATCGAGTAGTTGCGCACGTGCCCCATGTGCAGCGCGCCGGACGGATAGGGCAGCATCTCGAGCACGTAATACTTCTTGCGTGGCGAAGAGGAAGGCTCGGCGCGATACAGATCAGGATTCGCAGCCCAGCGCTCCGACCATTTCTGCTCGATGGTCTGCGGGTCGTAGCGTTCCGGACGGGTGGCGGTTTCGGGATTCGCCGTATTGGTCAGGGAGTCGGACATAAGTAATGTTGGGATGAGACAGAGGTAAGCCTCGATTCTACAATGTATGGCAGCGATCCATCCTCATTCGATGAATCACGAGCGCATCGCGAGGTAATCCGCATGAACCTGCTTTGCCGCAATCGCGTCCAGGACATTTCTCGTTGGAAGCAGATCATTGATTCGCACAGCGAAGCACATCGCAAGGCAGGCTTGCGACTGCAGCGGATGTGGCGCTCCATGGAAGACGCCAACAACATCTTCTTTCTTTTCGAGATGGAGAGCGTCGAGAAGGCGCGCGCGTTTATCAGCGATCCCAAAGCTGCTGAGGCCGCAAAGGACTCAGGCGTTCTCGACGGCGAGTATCACTTTCTGAACGACGTCGAGATCCGATAACCCGTCGATATCCCCAGCGCTGAAGACAGTGGCGTGGCTGCCGCGATTCGGGAATTTTTTCGCTAGCTCACCCGGGTCTTACGACCCGGGCTCACATCATCCCGCCGCTTCGCGGCTGGTTTTGTGGCCTTGGTAACTCCCTTCGCAGGGACACTTCCCACGAGCGCCTTCAGCGCATTCACATTCATCAGGTCATCCAGCGGCTCGTCGATGGGTGTCTCGGCTATGAAGGCGGCGTGCTTGAGCCGAGGGTCATTGAGCAAGCGGCGGAATGGCTCCAGCCCGATGCTTCCCTTCCCGATGTGCTGATGGCGATCGAGCTTCGAACCGCAAGCAGCCTTGGCATCGTTGCAGTGAAAGACGTGAACGTTGCCGATGCCGACCGTCTCGTCGAGATGCTGTAGCGTGTGCGCGAAACCGGCCTCGCTGACAATGTCGTACCCGGCAACGTGAGTGTGGCAGGTATCGATGCAGGCTCCGACGGGAACAAGCTTGCGCAAGTGCTGAACCAACTCGGCGACCTGCTCAAAGTTGCCGCCGAGAGAAAACTCCGAGCCGGCGGTGTTCTCGATGAGAACGCGCAATCCATGACTCCAGAGACCGAGTCCTTCGGCGGCGCCCTCGATGGCCTCGGCAGCGCGTTCGAGTCCCTGCTCCCGAGTCAGTCCTCGGTAGGAGCCGGGATGGACCACCAGGTACTCGGCGGAGAGGGCGAGGGCGCGCTCCAGCTCTCCTCGAAAGGCGGCGATCGACTTCCTATGAAATTCGGGATTGCCTCCTGCGAGATTGATGAGGTAATTGGCGTGGATCACCAGCGGCTTCAGGTCATAGCGCTCGCGCAGTCGGCTCATCCCCTTGCATTGTGACCTGCCGAGCTCGTAGGGAGCCCATTGCCGCGGGCTGGACGAGAAGACCTGCAAGGTGTTGCACCCCAGCCGGTAAGCGCGCTCGGCGGCATTTTCTACTCCGCCGGCGGTCGAGGTGTGAATCCCTATCCGGCGCGAGGTGAGCTTGGGCGGCTCTTTGGGCGGCGGGATGAGCTTGAGGATGTCTTTCTCGATCTTGGGCCCTTCGCGAGGCATGGCGGCGATTGTAATTGGATGCTTGGCTTACCTTGACGCCATGGAAGTATGTTTCACGTCAGAGGGAAGATATCGCCCAAACGACCAGGAGGGTTCGTTGAAGAAGATGAGATGAACGTTCAATTAGAACGGCCGCTGCTGAAGAAGACATCTGCAATGTATTGCACCCCAAACGGTAGAGAGGTTCCGCAGCGCTGTTCACTCCAGCCGGACGGTCGAGATATGAATCCCCACTCAGCGAGGAGCCTGTTCAGGCACTTTCCTCAATGGGAGTATGAGCTTAAGGACCTGTCCATCTTTGCGTGGAGCGTTCGTCTGACGTACTGAAGGTTGGTTCTCTCCGCCGCTCCCCGCGTGGCATGTCGATTGCAAGCTCTCCTGAACACCGCCTCGTGGGGGACGTGGTTAAATTGGTACAGGCAGCTCAGCAAATCCCGAATTTGGAACGTGTTGGAGTGGCCCTGCATCCAATGACACAGAGCGAGTTATTGCGAGTGGTGAACCTGAAGAAGGTGTTTCGCTCGGGAAACTCGCAGCTCGTGCTCTTTGAAAACCTGTCCTTTCAAGTGCGCAGCGGCGAAATGGTCGCTATCGTCGGAGAGTCGGGCGCGGGAAAGAGTACCTTGTTACACATCCTCGGAGTTCTTGATAGTGCTTCCGAAGGTGACGTATACTTCGCCCAATCTGAGCTGAAAAAGCTCTCAGAAGAAGATGCCGCTGAGTTCCGCGGTCGCGAACTTGGATTTGTCTGGCAGTTTCATTATCTTCTGCCGGAGTTCACCGCCCTGGAGAATGTCGCCATGCCGCTGCTGATGCGCGGTGAGAGTCGGCGCCAGGCGGAGCGGAACGCCCTGCAATGGTTGCAGGAAGTCGGGTTGGCGGACCGGGCGTGTCACCGGTCGGGTGAGCTATCGGGGGGAGAGCAACAACGGGTGGCCCTGGCCCGCGCGCTGGTGACCCGGCCCAAGCTCCTGATGGCCGATGAGCCTACCGGAGACCTCGACAACCGGACAGCGGAAGCGGTATTTGAGTTGATTGCCAGGTTACATCGCGATTTCAGTCTCACCTCCCTCATCGTTACTCACAATCTTGCCTTTGCTCGCCGCTGCAACCGGGTGTTGCTGCTGGAGCGCGGGCGCTTGACCGAGGTGCCGCCGGAATCGCTGATGGCATAGAACGAACATCCTGCGGATGGGTTTCAACGTAGTAATAAGGAAGGTTCCAAAACGGCCCTGAAACGGGGGCAAAGCGCTGGGACAGAGCAGATTAGGGTTTTCAGGGACTGGGTTAGGCGTCAAAATAGTAAGGATACGGCCCCGGGAAGCTCCGGAGAGGTTAAATGTTCGAACGGTACACGGAAAAGGCCCGACGCGTCATCTTCTTTGCGCGCTACGAAGCCAGCCAGTTTGGTTCGCCGTACATCGAGACGGAACACCTGCTGCTCGGCCTGTTGCGCGAAGACAAGGCGCTGACTAATCGATTCTTGCGCTCGCATTCGTCAGTGGAGTCCATCCGCAAGCAGATTGAAGGACACACCACCATTCGGGAGAAGGTTTCTACTTCCGTAGACCTGCCCCTGAGCAATGAGTGCAAGCGTGTCCTGGCCTACGCTGCCGAAGAAGCGGAGCGGCTGTCGCACAAGCACATCGGCACGGAGCACCTGTTGCTCGGGCTGTTGCGCGAGGAGAAATGCTTTGCCGCCGAGATCCTGCATGAGCGCGGCTTGCGGCTGTCCTCGATTCGCGAAGAGTTGGCCCGCAGCTCGCAGGAAAAGGCGCAGCCGGCGCAGCGTTCGCGCGAATCGTCGCTGCTCTCGGAATTCTCCCGCGACCTGACCCAGTCCGCCATGGACAACCAGCTCGATCCGCTGGTGGGCCGCGATGGCGAGTTGGAGCGCGTCATCCAGATTCTTTGCCGCCGCACCAAGAACAACCCGGTGCTGATCGGCGAACCGGGCGTCGGCAAGACCGCCATCGTGGAAGGACTGGCGCAGCGTATTGCCGACGGCGAAGTTCCCTCATTCCTGGCCGACAAACGCATTCTTGCCCTTGATCTTTCTCTTATCGTTGCGGGCACCAAGTATCGTGGCCAGTTCGAAGAGCGCCTGAAGACCATCATGAAGGAGCTGATGGAGTCGCAGAATTCCATCATCTTTATCGACGAGTTGCACACGCTGGTTGGCGCCGGCTCGGCCGAAGGCTCCCTCGATGCCGCCAACATCCTGAAGCCGGCGCTGTCGCGCGGCGAGATTCAGTGCATCGGCGCGACCACTCCCGCGGAATATCGCAAGTCGATCGAGAGGGACCGCTCGCTGGAGCGGCGCTTCCAGGCCGTGAAGGTTCCACCCCCGAGCGAGGCGGATGCGACCAAGATTCTCTTCGGCATCAAGGAGCGCTACGAGAAGTTCCACGCCGTCAGCTACACCGACGAAGCCATCAACTATTCGGTATCGCACTCGAACCGCTATCTGCCGGACCGCTTCCTGCCCGACAAGGCGATTGACCTGATCGACGAGGCCGGAGCGCGCGTGAAACTGCGGCAGACTTCCCTGCCCGACGACATTACCGAAGTGCAGAAGCGGATCAAGTTCATCGTGCACCGCATGGAAAACGCCATCGCGAACCACGAGTTCGAGAAGGCACGCTTCTACTCCGACGAGGAGCGCAAAGAGCGCGAGAACCTGCGCGCCCTGCGCGAGAAGTACCACCTCGACGAGTCGTCCACCGGCGTTGTCGGCCGCGAGGACATCGAAGATGTGGTCTCGCGCTGGACGGGCGTCCCCATCGCTTCGATCAAGGAAGAAGAAAGTCAGAAGCTGCTTCGCATCGAAGAAGAGCTGCACCGCCGCGTCATCTCGCAGGACCGCGCCATCTCGGCGCTGGCCCGCGCGATTCGCCGCTCACGTGCCGGCCTGAAGAGCCCGAACCGGCCCATCGGCTCGTTCCTCTTCCTTGGCCCGACCGGTGTTGGCAAAACCGAAGTCGCCCGCACGCTGGCGCAGTTCATGTTCGGCAGCGAGAAGGCATTAGTTCGCTTCGACATGTCGGAGTTCATGGAGAAGCACTCGGTGTCGAAGCTGATCGGCTCGCCTCCGGGATACGTGGGCTACGAGGAGGGCGGACAGTTGACCGAGCGCGTGAAGCGCGCGCCCTACTCCGTCGTCCTGCTGGACGAAGTGGAGAAGGCGCACCCCGACCTGTTCAACATCCTGTTGCAGGTGTTTGAGGACGGCCAGCTCACGGACGGACTCGGCAATACGGTGGACTTCAAGAACACCATCATCATCATGACCTCCAACATCGGCGCGCGGCACTTGCAGAAGCGCACCGGGCTCGGCTTCCAGACCGACCAGGAAGACATGGTGGCGGGCAAAGTCGAAGACATGGTGAAGAACGAGGTGAAGCGCACCTTCAATCCCGAGTTCCTGAACCGTCTCGACGAAGTCATCATCTTCAACGCGCTCACCGAGGGCGACCTCATCCAGATCGTCGAGTTGATGGTGAACCAGTTGAACCAGAACCTGGCACAGCGCGCGATCACCGTGACCGTGACCGAAGATGCGCGGAAGTGGATCCTGCACAAGACGGTGGCCGACCGCACCTATGGTGCGCGTCCCCTGCGCCGTGCCTTGCAGAAGTACATCGAGGACCCGCTGTCGGAGGCTCTCATCCAGGGTACCTTCCAGCAGCGTCCGGCGTTCATCGAGGTCTATCTCGAGAACGATCAGCTCTTCTATCGCCCGGTTGGCGAGGAGAAGAACGAAGGCGTCCTGCTGTACAGCAACTAGTCAGTTCCCAGATGTGGAAATGAGGGGAGCGGATGACCGCTCCCCTTAACTTTTGCTTGCGGGCGCGGGCGCGCGTTGTCGTACACTGATCCATCAAATTCCCCAACAAAGGTGTACCGTGTCTGAACCTACCTACGAAGAACTGAAAGCCAAGCTCGCCGAGGCGGAAGAGAAACTCAAGGGCCGTAAGCGCGGCACCATTGATTTCAAAGTCAGCGAGAAAGGTGCAGTCAGCGTGTATGGCCTGGGCCGTTTTCCCGTCACGCTCTATTACGAGCAGTGGGTGCGCCTGCTCGACAACGCCGACGCGCTCAAGCAGTTCATGGAAGAAAACAAATCGAGCCTGAAGCTGAACGTTTATCTTTTCAGCCGCACGTCGAACGGGTAATCCATCGACCTCTTGATTTGGATTCGCTTCGCATCCGGATGCCCCGGATTGAGTAGCACGCTGTAGGTAGCGGGAACGAGGACGCTCGGAACGCGCAACAGCACCGATGCCATGGAGCGCAGCCATTCCGAGCCGACAGCCCGTGTCGCCTCCAGATTCCCTGGCCAGCCCCGCGGCAACGATTTCTCATCGACAGTCTCGATGCTCGTGCTTGCCGGAACAGTGATCTCCAGGATCGTATAGCTGGGTGGGACATCGTTCGCTGCCGTATGAACACAGGACTCTAGCAGTGCACCCGCTGGGGTCTCGGCTAAATACGCGACCGGCAAGCCACGCTCATGCCATCGTCCCGGAGCTCGCAAGCCGCCCAGCCCCTCTAAGTCACGGTGCCGGCTGATGTGCCACAGCACCATCAGACGAATATGCCTTCATCAATCTGAACCAGCAGCTCTTCGACAATCCGCGCTCCGGTGTCCGTCCGCGCCAGGTCGAGGGGAGCGCGATTCTTGAGTCTCGACAGCGGTCGCCGTAGCCACTCAAGCGCGCGATCACGGGAGCCATACACAGCTTCGGCTTGCGAGAGGATGCGCGCCACCCGCAGCACCCGGTCCGATTCGTCGACGGTCAGTTTCTCGCGGCGCGAACGGCGATGCTGAAGCGTGCGCAGCGGAATGACGAGTGCATCAATCTCCTGGCGCGTGAGCCCGAGC
>Ga0335077_10011532_pt1 | contig 11049 bp, 9 predicted proteins | sample Lox_Sample_31_FD_207151 | JGI IMG/M metagenome (GOLD analysis project Ga0335077, IMG submission 207151) | Soil microbial communities from Loxahatchee National Wildlife Refuge, Florida, United States - Lox_Sample_3.1 | ecosystem: Environmental > Terrestrial > Soil > Wetlands | place: USA: Florida...
GTGCATCGGGGTCGGACAGGGCATCGCGCTGCTCATCGAGCGGGTGTGAGCAGCGAGGGGTGAGCGAGCTCGTGCGCATCGAGCGGGACGCCGAGATCGGCGTCATCGTGATCGACAACCCGCCGGTGAACGCGCTCGCGCAGCCCGTGCGCGCCCGGCTCCTTGCCGCGATCGAGGAGCTCGATGCCGACTCGAGCGTTCAGGCGCTCGTGCTCGAAGGCGCCGGCCGGGTATTCATCGCCGGGGCGGACGTGCACGAGTTCGAGCACGCGCCGGGTCCGCCGGGTCTCCCGCAGGTGCTGCGCCGCCTGGAGGATTGCGAGAAACCGGTGATCGCGGCGCTTCACGGTGCGGTGCTCGGCGGCGGGGCGGAAACGGCGCTCGCGAGCCACTATCGCTGCGCAGCGGAGGACCTGCAGCTCGGCTTTCCCGAGGTGAAGTTGGGTCTGCTTCCGGGGGCCGGCGGCACCGTGCGCCTGCCGCGCGTGATCGGCGTCAAGGCGGCACTCGATCTGATGGCGAGCGGCGAGCCGGTCGGCCTCGCACGCGCCGCGCAGCTCGGCTTCATCGACCGCGCGCTGCCGGAGATGTCTCGAGCTCGCGCGCTTGCATACGCACGCGAGCTGCTCGCCGCGCGTGCCGCACCGCGTCGCGTGCGCGATCGATCGATCCCGGACGCCGCGACGGCGACAGTCGAGTTCTTCCGCGAGTATCGCGCGCACCTCTCGCGCGCCGCGCGCGCAATCTCGGCGACGGGGCACATCATCGAGTGTGTCGAGGCCGCCGTGAGCCAGTCCTTCGACACGGCCTTTGCGACGGCTCGCGAGCGGTTCGAGGCGTGCCGCGCCTCGCGCGAGTCCGCGGCACTGCGCCGTTTGTTCTTTGCCGAGCGCGGCTCCGCGCGCGCGCGGCAGGGTGCGCGCGAGGTGCGGCGCGTCGGGGTCGTCGGCGCCGGCACAATGGGCAGCGCCATCGCGGCGAGCTTTGCGCAGGGCGGCTTCGAGGTCGTGCTCGTGGATGCGAGCCCGCAGGCGCTGCGGGGCGGGCTCGCGCGTCTCGACTCCGCGCTCGATGCGATAGCGAGGCGCGGCCGCTCGAGCGCGGAGGGGCTCGCCGCGGCGCGTGCGCGCGTGCGCGGCACGCCCGAGCTCACCGCGCTGGGCGAGGCCGATCTCATCATCGAGGCGGTGTTCGAGGAGCTCTCGGTCAAGGAGGAGGTGTTTGCGAGGCTCGGCCGCATCGCGATGCCGCTCGCCGTGCTCGCAACCAATACCTCAACGCTCGACGTCGAGACGATCGCCGCGGCGAGCGGGCGCGCGGCGGATGTGATCGGGATGCATTTCTTCAGTCCCGCGAACCTCATGCCGCTCGTTGAGATCGTGCGCGCGCGTACGAGCGACCCGACGGCGATCGCCACTGCGCTCGCCGTCGCGCGGCGCCTCGGCAAGATCGGCGTCGTGGTCGGCAACGGCTTCGGATTCATCGGCAATCGGATGTTCTACGCGTATGGGCGCGAGAAGGAGTTGCTGCTGCTCGAAGGCGCGTCGGCCGAGGGCATCGACCGCGCACTCGAGGAGTTCGGCATGGCGATGGGGCCGAACGCCGTCGGCGACCTCGCCGGTCTCGACATCGGGGTGGCTGCGCGCCGGCAATGGCGCGATCGGCCGGACGATCCGCGCTTCTTTCGCGCGAGCGAGCTTCTGGTCGAGCACGGATTTCTCGGCCGCAAGAGCGGCCGCGGCTTCTATCGCTACGCCGGAGCGGACAAGGCCCGTCAACGCGACGCTGAGTCGGCCGAGCTCATCCGTGCCGAGGCGAGGCGCCTCGGCGTCCGGCAGAGGAACGTGCCGGATGCCGAGATCGTCGAGCGCTGCGTGCTTGCGCTCATCAACGAGGGCGCGCGCGTCCTGGAGACGGGCCTCGCGAGCGCCGCGGCCGATATCGACGTGATCTGGTGCAACGGCTACGGCTTCCCGCGCGCGCGCGGCGGTCCGATGTTTCACGCGGATACCCTCGGCCTCGAGCACGTGATCGCGCGCATCGAGCACTACGCGCTCGAGCTCGGATCGCAGCACTGGAGTGCCGCTCAACTCCTCAGAACGCTCGCCGCGAAGGGCGGGCGGCTCGCGGACTTTCGCGCCCCCGTCGAGTCAACGGCCCGCTGACGGTCGCGTTAGAGGGGTGGTCGGCCGCGATTCCCGGTGAGAAGCGCCGGGAGCGGTCCCGCGCGCGACCCGGAGGGATGCCCTGCGAGGGAGGACGGCAATGCGACTGTTTGAGTCGTTGTGGGCCGCAGCCGCATGCGCGGTGTGCGCCTCCGCGCCCGCGGCATTCGGCCAGGATGCGGTCGACCCGTGGGCCCGGAACGAGTTCCTGCCCTACCACACTCATTACGACACGCACCACGGCCACGACCGCGTCTATCCCGACCGCGGCGCCGTTTTCCGCGATCTGCCGAAGGGGGCCGTGACGGTCCACTACGCGGGATTGTCCTATCACTTCTATCACGGCGTTTGGTTCGAGTCGCAGGGGCCCGCGTTCATCGTGGTCACGCCTCCGGTCGGACTCACCGTAACGAAGCTGTCGCCGTTCGCGACGCGCGTGCAGGCCGGTGGGAGAATTTATCTCTATGCAAACGACGTTTACTATCAGCCGCTAGCGGGTCGCGGCGGATTCGAAGTCGTGAACGATCCGCTCGATGTGACGCCCGAATCCCCGGCTGCACCGCTCGTTGTGCGGGCGCCCGCCGTGCCTGCGGCTCCCGCCCTGCCGCAAATGCCCGGCTCGCCTGCGATGCCCGCCGCGCCCGTACAACCCGCCGCGTCGATGCCTGCGGAAGCCCTGGCCGATCCCGCGCTCGCGACTCGAGTGAGCGCGACGCCGCGCAACGGCCAAAGTCCGGATCGGCAGGCGCGCGATCGCTACGACTGCTATCGGTCCGCCGCCGCGCGCAGCGGCTTCGACCCGATGCGGCCGAACGGCGGAGTCTCCCCGGCGCAAGCTCCCGAGCGCGCGAGCGGCTATCTGCGGGCCCAGGCCGCCTGCCTGGAGAAGCGCGGCTATACGGTGCACTGACCGCACGCTCGGGCTCAGGCGGAGCGCGCGCTCTTGAAGCGCAGCAGCGTCTGCGCAGCCGCGCGCGGCAGCGGGCCTTTGCGATTGCGCCCATGGAGCGACAGGAACCGCTCGGCGCCGTCGAAGACGCGTCCGTAGAGCCGCCCGCAAAGCTCCGCCGCCGCCGCTCCCGTCCAGGTCGCGGGCAGCAGCGCGCTCGGCAGCAGCGGATCTCGCAGATGAATGCGCCGGTACGCGTGGATGAGGAGCGTGCGCACGACGAAGCACGTGACCGGCGCGGCGCCGGCGCGCTCGAGTGAGCGCTCGATGGGCCCGAACTGTCGCACGAGCCGCGCGTACTTCCCGTGGAGCTCTCCGAGGTCCCAAGCGCGGCGCGCGAGCGCGAGATCGGCATCGAGCGAGCCGCTCGCGCTGCGAAACGCGAGCACACGCGCACCGCTCGGATGCCGCGCGAGCTCGCGCCGCGCCTCCGCGATCCGCTCGCCGGGGTAGAGGAGCACTCCGGGCATCGGGCGTCCGAATCCCCGCCAGCGGAATTCCTCGCTGAGCGCCTCGCGCTCGGCACCGTCGAGCTCCGGCATGAGAAGCATCGTCCACGCGCCGGTCCAGGTGCTCGTTGCGGCGCCGTAGATGCGCGTGGTCGCGAGCGAGAACTCCCGCCGCCCGCGCGCGCTCAGGCGGTAGTAGCTCAGCCGCCCGACGCGCTTCGCCTCGAGCCAGTCCTCGCGCGCCAGCCGCCCGATCGAGGTGCGCACCAGGCGCTCGGAGAGGCCGAACGGACGCGCGAGCGCGATGAGCGATCCGAGCGCCACCTCGCCGCCGCGCGGCGCGATCGAGTCGCCGAACATCGTGACGAGGAGCGAGCCCGAGCGCAGCGGGCGCTGCGCCCGCAGGGCGCGCAGCAGCGGGCGCACGACGGGATCCAGGCGCACATGATCGGCAGCGGAGCGGCTCACGGCGCCGCGAATGTTAACCGAGGCGCGCCCGGAAGTGACACAGAAATCGTTGCAATCTAGGGGATTTAGTGTCAGATTCGGCGCGGCTGACGGCGCGAGGTGCTCGAGGATGTACTCCCAGGGCTTGGACCAGCCGGGCGGACCGCCCGCCGCGGGCGCGAGCGACGCCGCGCGCGAGGCGCAATTCCTCGCCAAGATCGCCGCCGAGGAGAAGATCGAGCCGAAGGACTGGATGCCGGAGGGCTACCGCCAGACGCTCATCCGCCAGATCTCCCAGCATGCGCATTCCGAAATCGTCGGGATGCTCCCCGAGGGCAACTGGATCACGCGCGCGCCGAGCCTCGAGCGCAAGGCCATTCTCATCGCCAAGGTGCAGGACGAGGGCGGCCACGGCGCGTACCTGTACGGGGCGGCCGAGACCCTCGGTGTGACGCGCGAGGAGCTGATCGAGCAGCTCCTCGCCGGGACGGCGAAATACTCGAGCATCTTCAATTATCCGACGCCGACCTGGGCCGACGTGGGAGCGATCGGCTGGCTGGTCGACGGCGCCGCGATCATGAATCAGATTCCGCTGTGCCGCTGCTCCTACGGCCCCTATGCCCGGGCGATGGTCCGGATCTGCAGAGAGGAGAGCTTTCATCAGCGGCAGGGGTTCGACATCATGATGAAGCTCGCGCGCGGCGCCGCCGCGCAGCGGCGCCTGGCTCAGGACGCACTCGAGCGCTGGTGGTGGCCCTCGCTCATGATGTTCGGCCCGAGCGATGCCGACTCCAGGCACACCGCGCAGTCGGTGCGCTGGAAGATCAAGCGCTTCACCAACGACGAGCTGCGGCAGCGCTTCGTCGACTTCACCGTTCCGCAGGCCGAATTCCTCGGCCTCGAAGTGCCCGATCCCGCGCTCGTCTGGGATGCCGCGAGCGGTCACTACCGCTTCGGTGCGATCGACTGGACGGAGTTTCAGGAGGTGCTGCGCGGGAACGGGCCCTGCAACCGCGAGCGCTTGGCCGCGCGCCGCGCGGCACACGAGGCCGGCCGCTGGGTGCGCGAGGCTGCGGCAGCCTACGCCGCCAAGCAGCCTGCACGCGCGCCCGCGGCTGCATAGCGGGGAGGAGGAGTCCATGACCGATGTCCGCTGGCCGCTCTGGGAGGTATTTATCCGCTCCCGCTCGGGACTCGAGCACAAGCACGTCGGAAGCCTCCACGCGACGGATGCGCGCATGGCGGTTGAGCATGCGCGCGACCTGTACACGCGCCGCGAGGAGGGCGTGAGCATCTGGGTGGTGCGCTCGAGCGACATCACCGCATCGGACCCCGCCGATGCGGATGCGCTCTTCGAGCCGGCGCGCGACAAGGTCTACCGCCATCCGACCTTCTATGAGATTCCCCCGGAGGTGAAGACGCTGTGAGCGCGCGCGCCGAGTACGTGTTGCGCCTCGCCGATACGAGCTTGGTGCTCGCCCAGCAGCTCGGCGCGTGGGTCGGCCACGCCCCGGCGATCGAGGAGGACCTCGGGCTTGCGAACGTGGCGCTGGACCTCCTCGGTCAGGCGCGCCTCTTCCTCGCGTACGCCGGGGAGCTCGAGGGGCGCGGACGCACCGCGGACGATCTCGCATTCCTGCGCGACCCGCAGGAGTACCGCAATCTCGCGCTCGCCGAGCAGCCGAACGGGGATTTCGCGCAGACCATCGTGCGGCAGTTCCTCCTCGATGCATACCAGCAGGAGCTGTTCGCTGCGCTCGTCTCGTCGCAGGATCCGCGGCTCGGCGAGATCGCCGCCAAGGCCGCGCGGGAGACGCGCTATCACGTCCGCTACAGCGGCGGCTGGGTGGTGCGGCTCGGCGATGGCACGCAGGAAAGCCACGGACGTGCGGCGCGCGCTCTCATCGAGCTCTGGCCGTACACCGCGGAGCTCTTCGACGCCGATCCGCTCGATGAGTCGATGGCGCAGGCGCGCATCGCGCCGAGCCTCGCGGCGCTCGAGCCGGGCTGGCGTGCCGCGGTCGGCGCGGTGCTGAGCGAGGCGCGTCTCGAGTGCCCGCCGCCGGCGGCTTTCCGCTGGTACGGCAAGCGCGGGGAGCACGGCGAGGCGCTCGGTCACCTGCTCGCCGAGATGCAGTACCTCAAGCGGGCATATCCCGGAGCCGAATGGTGAGCGAGACGCTCCAAGCGCCGGCCGAGGCACTCGCGCGAGCGCGGGCGACGCTCGAGTCGGTGCTCGATCCGGAAATCCCGGTCCTCAACGTGTACGAGCTCGGCGTCGTCCGCTTCCTCGAGGCGAGCGGAGCGCGCGCCCGGGTGGGCGTCACTCCGACCTACTCCGGGTGCCCGGCGAGCGCCGTGATCCGCCGTGAGATCGCCGCCGCGCTGCGCGCGAGCGGGTTCGACGAGGTGGAGGTGGTCGAGGTTTTGAGTCCGCCGTGGAGCAGCGCGGATCTCACGCCGGCCGGGCGGCGCAAGCTCGAGGCCTACGGAATCGCACCGCCCGCGCGGCTCACCCAAAGGGGGGATCCCTTCGGCAAGCCGCGGCGCTGCCCGCGCTGCGCGGGGACCGATGTCGAGTGTGTGAGCGAGTTCGGCTCGACGCCGTGCAAGGCGCTCTACCGCTGCCGCGCCTGCGGCGAGCCGTTCGACTACTTCAAGTGTCTGTAGCGCGGCAGCCGGAGCCGCTCGCCTTCATGCCCGACTTCCACCGCCTTACTGTAATCGAGCGCGCTCGCGAGGCCGAGGATGCCGTGCGCCTCAAGCTCGCCGTGCCGCCCGATGCGCGCGCGGCGTTCCGTGCCGTGCCCGGCCAGCACGTGACGATCCGCGTCGCGGTCGACGGGCGGCCCTTGCGCCGCACGTACTCGCTCGTGAGCGCGCCCGGGAGCGAGCATCTCGAGATCGCGGTCCGCGTACAGCCGCACGGGCGCGTCTCGAGCTTGCTCGAGCGGGAGGCGCAGCCCGGCACGACGCTCGAAGTGCTGCCGCCGAGCGGGCGCTTCTGCCTCGTGCCGCCTGCGCCCGCTGTCCCCGCCGAGTACCTCGCGCTCGCCGCGGGCTCGGGCGTCACGCCGGTGTTCGCGCTCGTGCGCGATGTGCTCGAGCGCTCCGCTGCGACGCGCTGCACGGTGTGCATCGCCAACCGCTCGCTCGCGCGCGCGATGCTGGTCGAGGACTGGCTCGCGCTCAAGGACCGGCACCTCGAGCGCCTCGCGCTCTACTTCGTCATGAGCCGCGAGCCGCAGGAGGTCGACTGGCTCAACGGCCGGCTCGATCGGCCCTGGCTCGCCCGCGTCGCGCACAAGCTCTTCGACCCGGCACGGCTCGAGGGCGCGCTCATTTGCGGTCCGGGAAGCATGATCGCCGAGCTCACCGGTGCGCTCGAGTCACTCGGGGTCGTGCCCGAGCGCATCCACTCCGAGCACTTCACGATCGAGCGCCGCGCCGCGCAGCCCGCTGCATCCGCTCCCGACGCCACGCCGCAGTCGCGCGCCGCAGCGCCAGCGAGGACGGAGGTGACGCTCGTTGCCGACGGACGCCGCCGCAGCTTCTCGATGCCGCGCGGCGGCACTTCGGTGCTCGAGGGGGCCGAGGCGGCCGGACTCGATCTGCCGTACTCATGCCGCAGCGGGATCTGTTCGACCTGCCGGGTGAAGGTGCTCGAGGGGGCAGTGCAGATGGGCGAGCAATACGCGCTCGAGCCCTGGGAGCTCGCGGCGGGCTTCACGCTCGCATGCCAGGCGCAGCCGCGCAGCGAGCGGCTCACGCTGAGCTACGACGAGCGCTGATCGGGGCGCGCGCCGGAATCCGAGGGACGCCGAAAGGGGAGTCGACTCATGAGCTATCAGACCATCCGCTTCGAGGTGCGCGAGACGATCGCGCGCCTCACGCTCAACCGGCCCGAGAAGCTCAACAGCTTCACGGCGGAGATGCACGCCGAGGTGCGCGATGCACTCTCGCATGTCGCCGCGGAAGGCGCGCGCGCGCTCATCGTGACGGGCGCGGGGCGCGCGTTCTGCTCCGGTCAGGACCTATCGGAGCGCGCCCCGATCGAGGGAGCACCGCGCGTCGATCTCGGCGCCACGGTCGAGCGGCTCTACAACCCTCTGGTGCTCACGCTGCGCAGCCTGCCGCTGCCGGTGATCGCGGCGGTGAACGGCGTCGCCGCAGGAGCCGGAGCGAACATCGCGCTCGCGTGCGATCTCGTGATCGCGGCGCGCTCGGCAGTCTTCGTGCAGGCGTTCGCGCGCGTCGGTCTGGTGCCGGACTGCGGCGGCACGTGGATCCTGCCGCGGCTGGTCGGCCAGGCTCGCGCGCTCGGGCTCGCGCTCCTCGCGGAGCGCTTGAGCGCCGAGCAGGCTGCCGACTGGGGGCTCATCTGGCGCTGCGTTGACGACGGCGAGCTTGCGGCGACCGTCGATGCGCTCGCGCGGCAGCTCGCCGCGGGGCCGACGCGGGCGCTCGCGCTCACCAAGCGCCTGATCTGCGAGAGCTGGAGCCGCCCGCTCGATGCGCAGCTCGGGGCCGAGCGCGACGCACAGCGCGAGGTCGGAGCAACGAGCGACTTTCTCGAGGGCGTCACGGCGTTCGTGGAAAAGCGCGCGCCGCGATTCACCGGTCATTAGGCGAGGGCCGCGCATGAAGCTCGAAAGCTTCGTCCTCGGCGGGTGGCACGCCGGCTCGGGCGAAGGGGCCGCGCTACGCGATGCCACCACGGGCACGGTCATCGCGCGCGCGAGCGCCGCGGGTCTCGATCTGCACGCAGTCCTCGACCACGCGCGGCGCCTCGGCGGACCAGCGCTCAAGGACCTGAATTTCCGCGAACGCGCGCAGCTGCTCAAGGATCTCGGCAAGTACCTGCTCGAGCGCAAGGAGGAGCTCTACGAGCTTTCCTACTGCACGGGAGCCACGCGTGCGGACTCGTGGACCGACATCGAGGGCGGCATCACGACGATGCTGTCGCTTGCGAGCCGTGCGCTGCGCGAGATGCCGGATGGCAACGTTTTCGTCGAGGGGGACGTCGAGCGGCTGTCGCGCCACGGGAGCTTCCTCGGACAGCACATCTGCACGCCGCTCGAGGGCGCCGCCGTCCTCATCAACGCATTCAATTTTCCCGTGTGGGGCCTGCTCGAGAAGCTCGCTCCCGCGCTCATCGCGGGCGTCCCGGCAATCGTCAAGCCCGCGACTTCGACCTGCTACCTCGCCGAGCGGCTCGTCAGGCGCATCGTCGAGTCCGGCCTGCTCCCGAGCGGCGCGCTGCAGCTCATCTGCGGCGGCGCCGGTGATCTGCTCGAGCATCTCGGGAGCGAGGACGTGGTCTGCTTCACGGGCTCGGCGGCGACCGCGCATCAGCTGAAGAGCCTGCCTGCGATCGTGACCCGATCGGTGCGCTTCGTCGCCGAGACGGACTCGCTCAACGCCTCGATCCTGGGCCCGGATGCACGCCCGGGGACGGTGGAGTTCGATCTGTACATCGAGGAAGTCGGCCGCGAGATGACCGCCAAGGCGGGACAGAGATGCACGGCGATCCGCCGCGCGATCGTGCCGGAAGCGCTCGCCGGGGACGTGACGGCCGCGCTCGGGCGCTGGCTCGCGTCGGTTCCGGTCGGCGATCCGCGCGCGCCGGGCGTGAAGATGGGGCCGCTCGCGAGCCTCGCGCAGCGCCGCGAGGTGCTCGCGCGCGTCGCGGCGCTCGCGCAGGAGGCGGCGCTCGCGGCCGGCTCCCCCGAGCAGTGCCGGCCGGTCGGGGCCGATCGCGAGCGCGGCGCCTTCGTTCCGCCGCTGCTCTTGCGCTGCCGCGATTCGGGCAGCGCGCGCGCTGTCCACGAGGTGGAGGCTTTCGGGCCGGTCGCGACCGTGATCGGCTACGCGAGCGTTCCGCAGGCGATCGAGCTCGCCCGGCGCGGCGGGGGAAGCCTCGCCGCCTCGGTCTTCAGCGCCGATGAGACCGTCGCGACGGAGCTGGTGCTGGGGCTCGCGCCGTACCACGGCCGCGTGCTCGTCGCGAATCGTCATTGCGCGAAGGAGTCGACGGGGCACGGCGCGCCGCTCGCGCCGCTCGTGCACGGCGGCCCCGGCCGCGCCGGAGGGGGCGAGGAGCTCGGCGGGCTGCGGGCGGTGCTGCATTACATGCAGCGCACGGCGGTGCAGGGCTCGGCGGATACGCTCGCCGCGCTCACCGGACGCTGGGTACGGGGGGCCCGGCAGCTCGACCCCGGAGCGCATCCGTTCCGCAAGCCGATCAACGCGCTCGCGATCGGCGACACGCTCGTCTCGGGCGAGCGCGAGGTGACCGTGGAGGACATCGAGCGGTTCGCCGCGCTCACGGGCGACCGGTTCTACGCTCACATGGACGAGCGCGAGGCGGCGCGCAATCCCCTCTTCGGCGGCCGAGTGGCGCACGGCTACTTTCTCATCGCGGCGGCGGCGGGGCTGTTCGTCGATCCGGCCTACGGTCCGGTGCTCGGCAACTACGGGCTCGAGCATCTGCGCTTCGTGAAGCCGGTGAAGCCCGGGGATCGGATCCGCGTGCGCCTCACCTGCAAGGCGAAGTCGCTGCGCCCCGGCAAGGACTGGGGAGAGGTCACCTGGGACGCTGAGATCACGAACCAGAACGCCGAGACGGTCGCCTCCTACGAGGTTCTCACGATGGTGAGCGAGCACGCCGTGCCCGCCGGCGAGCTCGGCGCGACGAGCGCGTGAATCAATTCCGCGACACGAGCCCTCGATACGCGGTACTCTCGCCGGCCAAGTGACTCAAGGGGGAGGGTCATCGATGTTGGACGACGGCTCGAGTCGGGCTTCCGCGCGCGCGGCAGAGCCGCCAAGTCCGCACGATCTGCGCCGCATCGGCGCGCATCCGGATTACTGGTATCCGCTCGCGTGGTCGGACGAGCTGCGCGCGGGCCGCACGCTCGGGCGCCGCTTCGCAGGCGAGCCGATCGTGCTCTATCGCGGGCACTCGGGCGAGGCGTTCGCGCTCGAGGACCGCTGCGCCCACCGGCAGGTGCCGCTGCACCTCGGCGTCGTCTGCGGC
>Ga0335077_10011534_pt1 | contig 11047 bp, 8 predicted proteins | sample Lox_Sample_31_FD_207151 | JGI IMG/M metagenome (GOLD analysis project Ga0335077, IMG submission 207151) | Soil microbial communities from Loxahatchee National Wildlife Refuge, Florida, United States - Lox_Sample_3.1 | ecosystem: Environmental > Terrestrial > Soil > Wetlands | place: USA: Florida...
ACTTGACGATCGGCAGCCGCGAGCGTCGCGCCAGCGCCAGCAGAATGCCGAGCGGCAGCGAGAACACCATGCCGACGGTCGCGACCACGATGGTCACCAGAATGCCGCCCCACAGATTGGTCGGCACAAATGAAAGCCCGATGGCCGGCAGGCCGACGAGCAGGACCAGCGACAGACCCGGCAGCACGACGAAAAAGTAGACGGCGCCGATGCCGCGGCGCGGCGCGCCGAGCCAGAGCAGCCACACCACGCCGATCGCAAGCGCCGCGAAGAACAGGTCGACGCGCCAGCGCTGACCGATCGGATAGAAGCCGTAGACGAAATAGGACAGCCACACCCGGACGAACGCCCAGCAGGCGCCGGGATGGGGATTGCCCGGCGACGGCAGGCACGCTTCGCGATCGCTGCCCGACCAATTTGCGTCGATCAGGAGGAAGCGAATGAGCGGCGGCACAGCCCAAGCGATGAGAAGAGCACAAAGCAGCGTCAGCGCGACGTTGAACGGCGACGAAAACAGGTTCGCCCGCAGCCAGCCCGCGACACCGCCGCTCGGCGTGGGCGGCGGCAATCGCGGCGCTGGCGTTTGCCGCAGAAACGAAACCGGCATGGCGGAGGTTGCGGCCATGGCGATCAGCGCTCCACCACGACGACGGTGCGCCCATAGAGGTTCATCAGCAGCGATGTGACGAGACTGATGCCGAGATAGACCGCCATGGTGATGGCGATCACCTCGACGGCCTGGCCAGTAATGTTGAGCACGCTGCCGGCGAACACCTGCACCAGATCGGGATAACCGATAGCGACCGCCAGCGACGAATTCTTGATCAGATTGAGATACTGGCTGGTCAGCGGCGGCACGATGACGCGCATCGCCTGCGGCACCACCACCAGGCGCAACGTGGTGCCCGCACGCAGTCCGAGCGCCTGCGCGGCTTCGATCTGGCCGGCCGGCACCGCCAGCACGCCGGCACGCACCACTTCGGCGATGAAGGCCGCGGTATAGACCGTCAGCGCGAACAAGAGCGCCGCAAATTCGGGGAGGATCTCGAGCCCGCCGCGAATATTGAAGCGGCCCATGTCAGGAATGCCGAACGTCAGCGGCTTTCCAGCGACGACGAAGACTGCGAACGGCAGGACGAATATGACGGCGAGCGCCGGCAGGACGATGGGCATCTGCGCGCCGGTACGCGCCTGATACCGCTTGGCCCAGATGCGCCAGCCGATCGCTGCAATCACGCCGACCGCAAAGGCGATGACGACGGCGTCGAAATCCGGCGCGAACACCGGCTTCGGCAAGAACAGACCGCGATTGTTGAGAAAGCCGCCGAATGGCAGCGCAATGCTGCCGCGCATCTCCGGCAGCCCTTTCAGCACCGCGTTGTACCAGAACAGAATCTGGAGGAGCAGCGGGATATTGCGGATGACTTCGACATAGCCGCCGGCCAGCCGCGCCACCAGCCAATTGCGCGACAGCCGCGCGATGCCGATGACAAAGCCGAGAATCGTCGCCAGCACGATGCCGACGCCAGCCACCAGAAGCGTATTGAGCAAGCCGACCCAGAACGCGTGTCCGAACGTCGACGTGCTCGACGAATAGGCGATCAGCGTCTGTGAGATGTCGAAGCCGGCGGTATTGTTCCAGAAGCCAAAGCCGTGGGCGATATGGGCCTTGGCCAGGTTTTGCGCGGCATTGTATCCGGCGGCACCGATCAGACCGGCGACGACGGCAAGCAGCGCCGCCTGCAGCACAAGCCGGCCGGCGTTAAGGCCGCGGCGCTCGCGGTGCGGCGGCAGCCGCGGGGATGCGCGGGCAACATCGCTCATCGGCCGGCCTCGTCGCGGCGACGCCCGGCCACGGCTTCTGAGACTCTCAGCGAATCGGCAGACCGTATTGCAGGCCGCCCTTGGTCCACAGCGCGTTCAGCCCGCGGGTGATTTTCAACGGCGAACCCTGGCCGACATTGCGCTCAAAGCTCTCGCCGTAATTGCCGACGGCCTTGATGATGCGCGCGGCCCAGTCGTTGGTCAGTCCGAGCGATTCGCCGAATTGGCCTTCGGCGCCGAGCAAGCGGCGGATTTCCGGATTGGTCGAGCTCTTCTGCTCGTCGACGTTGGCTTTGTTGACGCCGAGCTCCTCGGCATTGACCATGGCCTGGTGCGTCCAGCGCACGACGTCTTGCCAGGCGTCGTCACCTTGGCGCACGGCCGGCGACAGCGGTTCCTTGGAAATGATCTCCGGCAGCACGATGTTGTCGGACGGATTGCTGAGCAAAAGCCGCGAGCCATAGAGCCCCGACGAATCGGTAGTGAAGGCGTCGCAGCGGCCGGAATCGTAGGCCTTGAGCGCCTCGTCCAGCGTGGCGAAGGTCACGGGCTTCAGCGACATATGGTTGGAGCGGAAATAGTCGGCGAGATTGAGCTCGGTGGTGGTGCCCTGCTGCACGCAAACCGACGCGTCGTTGAGCTCGAGCGCGGAAGCGACCTTCAACGCCTTGTGCACCATGAAGCCCTGGCCGTCGTAATAATTGACGGCAGCGAAATCGATGCCGAGCTGGGTGTCGCGCGACATGGTCCAGGTGGTATTGCGCGACAGCACGTCGACCTCACCCGATTGCAGCGCGGTGAAGCGGTTGGCGGCGGTCAGCGGCACGAACTTGACCTTGCTCGGGTCATCGAAGATCGCGGCGGCGATAGCGCGGCAGAAATCGACGTCGAAGCCAGTCCAGTTGCCTTGCGGGTCGGGCATGCCGAAGCCGGCCAGTTGGCCGTTGGCGCCGCATAGGAGCCCGCCGCGATCCTTGACGGCCTTCAGCGTCTGCGCGGACGCCACTTGCGTGGCGAACCCGAGCACCGTTGCAATGGCGAATGCCGTGGCTAGACGATTCATGATCAGGCCTTTCAGAATTGATCGCGCGAGATGTTCGAGCTTGGGCTTATTCGAGATTGGGCTTAAGTGTAGAGCTTTCGCAAGGCAGCGCGTGCGGCAATTCCCCGCCCGCCGCCATCTGAGAACGATCACGCTGCTGGGTCAAGGGGTTGACGAGAACGCCGGCAGCCGGGGTGGTGGCGTATTGGGCGATGTTTATGGCAAGGGCGAGACACCGACATGAACGACTCCGGTAAGGACGGCCGCGATTTGACCGCCGACCTCGAACGCGGCTTTGCCGCGATGGCTGCAGTCGCCGCGGCTGTTTGACCGCTCACACCGCCGCGGGCGCCCCGCGATCGCGCAACACGAAATACAGATTGCGTAAATAGACGAACACGCCGAACGCCTGGCCGGCGATAAAGACCGGGTCCTTGCGGTACAGCGCATAGATCAGCAGCAACAAGCCGCCGGCGATGGAGAAATACCAGAAGGCGAGCGGGATGACGCTGCGCTTGGCGCGCTCGGAGGCGATCCATTGCACCAGAAAGCGCATGGTGAAAAGGCCCTGGGCGGCGAAGCCCAACAGCACCCACCAATCGAGCCGGGTGACGAAGACGTCGACAAGATAAGCGCCGACCGCATGCGACAGGTCAACGAGCAAGATCAACCTCCTCCGATTGCGGAACGCGCTTTCGCCGCCGCGTGAGCCACCACACGCCAAGGAGGTCGGGGACGCCGACCGACAGGCGGTCCCACATGCCGTAGTGGGAGTGGCCATGCTGACGCGGCCGGTCGACGACATCGACATGGCCGATGGCAAAGCCTTCGCGCAGAACCAGGGCCGGCAGGAAGCGATGCATGGTGTCGAAATACGGCAACGCCAGGAACTCAGGCCGGCGAAACGCCTTGAGCCCGCACACGGAGTCGCGCGTTTTGTCCTTCAGCATGGCGCCGCGCACCGCGTTGGCGATACGCGATTGCAATTTCTTCCAGCCGCCGTCTTCGCGCCGCAGCCGCTGGCCGGCGATCAATCCGCATTCGGGGCCACCCTGCGTCAAAGCGGCGACGAGCGGCAGGATGTAGCGCGGGTCGTTCTGGCCGTCGCCATCCACGGTGACGATGACGTCACCGCGGGCGGCCATAACGCCGGTGCGGATCGCAGCCGACTTGCCGCAGGAAAATTCGTGACGCAGGCAGCGCAGCCAAGGCCGGCCCGGCTTGAGGCCGGCAAGCCGAGCGATCGTATCGTCTGTCGATCCGTCGTCGATGACGACGATCTCGAACGCGACGCCCGCCAGCGCGGCAGCGATTTCCTCGACCAGCGGCATGAGATTTGCGGCTTCGTTCTTGGCCGGGATGACGATTGAGAGCGGCGCGACCGCGTGCGCGGTCATAGCTTGCTGGTCGCTCATGATCGCCCGCAACCCGCGAGCGCCAACCGGGCCGCTTGCGTCATCCTCTTCAACGAGGGTCCGGGTAGGGCGACCACCCTGCCCTCGACAATCGCAAAGCCGAGCCGGCGCGCGCAAAACCAGCGCCGCACCAGCAAAGCGCCGATCGCTCCGACCAGCGCGCCGGCCAAGACGTCGCTTGGATGATGCGCCAGCACGATGACGCGGCTTGCCATGATGATGAGCGCATAAAGCCACATGACGGCGCGGGTCTTTGGCCAGATCGCACCGATGGCGATTGCCGCCGCGGCCGCCGTGGTGGCGTGGCCGGACGGCATGCTGGCGTATTCAGGCCGCCAGGCGAACGGCATGTAGGTGAACGGGTCGTCGGGATTGTCGACATAGGGGCGCGCCCGGCCGATCAGGCGTTTGATGACGGTGACGAACAGACCCGGCACGCCGATGGCGAGGAATAAAAAGCCGAAGCGGACCGCCAGCGCCGCCAGCACGCCTTGCGTCATACGTGTGAGCGACGGCGACATCACGGCGGCAAGAAGCAAAAGAATGAATCCGAAGGGAAACAGAAACCAGCCGGACAAGCCGAAATCCGTGATGACGTCGAAAATCGATGTGAACCCGCGCGGCAGGCCGCGGGCCCATGCGCTCGCGACGGTGTCGGATAAGATCATGCAGTCGACCGTGGCTGCGACCGTGACGATGGCAAGCGTGATCACGGTGGGCGACGGCGGCGGAACGGGGGTCCGTGGCTTGGTCAGGAGAACGCGGCCCCACTGACCGAGATTTTGCAGTGTGCCGGACAATCGCGTCGCTCCGAATCCCAGCGTATTCGGCGCCGGCGCAGGCCACCGCACCGATTTCATCTCGCCGGACGTCGGCTTGGGCGCATTCACGGCGCGCCCGCCGATTGGAAGACCTCGATGGTCACCGATTGGCCATTACTGATATTGAATCCCGTGACGTGCGGCTTCCGATTGTAGTGCAAGTTCAGGTCTTGGGCCCGCCGCGCAAAAGCGCGCTCCTGGCGCGCGTCGATAAAGGCGAAGTGGCAGTCACCCTGCCCCAGAAAATCCGCCGCGCCGGACGCGTCCGTCAGGTGCGTCGCGGTGCCGGCGAGGAACACCAGGCTCGGCTCCTCATAGCCGGCGCTGGCGGCGACGGGCTCCTTGCAATCGGCGTTACGAAGCACATTGGCGAGCGCCACGCTCGGAAACACCGGTGTCAGCCACGGCACCAAGAGGCCGTAGAAGGCAATCGCGATGAGCGCCATGCTGGCGGCGGCGCGCAAGAAGGCGCGCTCGGCGCCATCCTGCTCGTAGAGCAGCCAAGCGAACAGGCCGCAGACGATTGCTCCGGCAAGAAACGGCCAGGCCGGCAGCGCCAGATCGCGCGCGGCGATGACGGAAGCGACCACGGCCGCGACGCTGAGCAGGATCGGCGCGACGAACCACCACGCCGTGCCGCGCTTGAGCCACGGCCGCTGCGACAGCACATTGGATTCCACGGCGCCGGCTATCAGGATAGCGATGGCGGGATAGAGCGGCAGCACGTAGTGCGGCAGCTTGGTCACCACGAGCTCGAACACGATCCATGACGGCACGAGCCACGCCAGCAGAAAGCGTGCGGCCGGTTCGTGGCGTACGGTCCAAACCGCCGGCGCGGCGAGACCGGCTAGGATCGATGCGGGGAAAAAAGTCGCGAAGAACAGCAGGAAATAGGTGCCCGGCGGCGCGCCATGGCTTTCCATCGAGTTCGAAACCTTGGACAAGAGGTCGGTGCCCACGGAATCGACGAAAAACTCGCTGCCAACGCGCAAATAGATTGCGACAAACCACGGCAGCGCCACGACGAGAACCCAGGCAAGGCCGAGAAGTGGACGCAACGTCATGAGCCAGCGCGCCGACCGATCGAGGATCGAAATCGCGACCGCGGTCAGGCCAACGAACATCAGGATCAGCGGTCCCTTGATGAGAATGCCGACAGCCACCGCCGTCCACAGCACCACCAGCAATCCCCAGCCCAGCGGGCGACCATCGGCCTTGCGCGCTGCAAGATAGCCGCGGCCCAACGCGCCCATGGCGATGACGGAAGTCAGCAGCAGCACGGCATCGGTCGTCGCCATTCGCGCTTCGACCCCGAGCAGCGGCGATGCCGCCATCATCAGGGCCGCCAACATCGCGCCGCGCCGACTGACAAAAGCAAGCGCCGCCCAGTAGGTGGCCAACACCGCGCCGATGGCGCCGACGAGCGAGGGGATGCGGTAGAGCCAGATGGTGTTGCGCGCATCGGCAACGCCGAGCGCCGCGGCCGTCTTCACAGCTGCCGCCTGCAGCCAATAAATCCCGACCGGCTTCTTGTAACGAACCTCGTCCTGATAGCGGATGTCGACATAGTCGCCGGTCTCGATCATCTGCTTGGTGGCTTGGGCAAAGCGCGACTCGTCGCGATCGAGGGGCGGCAGCTGAAAGAAGCCAGGCAGAAACACCACGAGCGAGACCACGAACAGCATCGCGAGCGCGCGCCGGTTCGAGTGCGCGGCAAAAGCGAAAACGGAAGCCAGGCCCGTCGTCGGCCAGGATGACCGTCCCGCCTCGGTCGTGTTCGTGGTCATGCGTTCACCGACCCAAATGCCGGCCGGACAATAGTCAAACAGCAACGGGCGGGAAAGCGCCACGACGGGCGGCGACACTGGCGAAGGGCCCGCTTACCGCTCTTGTTATATCTTTTATTGACAATGGCTTAGGACGCACACCGCATGTGCCGCGCGAATTGTCCCTGCGGCCATTGAGCCGTCCTCGACCCGAACGACGACGCTTGCCGTCGCACCGGAGCCGTCCATCACGGTGACGCGCGAGAAGCCGGGACCACCGGGGGAAAAGAACAGCGCGCCCGGCTGCGGCTGGGTCACCGGCACGCCGTTGACCAGAACGGTGAGTGGTCCGGAAGCGCCGGCGATCTTGAGCGGCACCGCATCGGCCCTACCCTCGCCGCCCTGCGCGTCGAGCCGCGCGCCATCGGGCGGGAACAGAATGCGGAGCGATGCTTGCGACGCGGTGCCGGCAAGTCGGTTGGGACGAAAGTATTTCAGCGGTGGCGGTAATTTCGCGCTCGACGTCACCAGCACGCCGTGGGGCGCGCGCGGCAGCGCAACCGTTGGCGTGCCGAGCCGCGCGAAGGCGTCGAACAGGATCGGCGCCGCGGCGACGCGGCCAACGAGGCCCGGCACCGGCGCGCCATCGGCGCGGCCGACCCAAACGCCGATCGTATGCTTGCCGTCGAAACCGACCGACCAGGCGTCGCGGTAGCCGTAGCTGGTGCCGGTCTTGAACGCGATGCGGCCGGCAACGCCGTTCTCCGGCGGCGGCGCGCCGAGCAGGACGTTGCCGACATACCAGGCGGCCACGGGATCGAGCAGCCGGCGCGCTTGCGGCACGGGCGCGCCGGCATGTTCGTTGAGCGGTAACGTCGTGCCCTGACGGGCAATGCCGGCATATAGCATCACCAGATCGGCGAGCTTGATGCCGGCGCCGCCGAGCCCGATGGCGAGGCCCGGCGCTTCGCCCGGCGGCAGCACCAGCGTCGCTCCGGCTTGACCGATTTGTGCAGCGAGACGGCTGGCGCCGACTTCATCGAGTACGGCGATCGCCGGCACGTTGAGGGACAGTTGCAGCGCCTTGCGCACGGTCACTGTGCCTTGGAAGCTCGTATCGAAATCCTTCGGCGCGTAGGTGCCGTAAGCGACCGGACGGTCTTCGATCAACGTTTCGGGATTGATGACGCCGTCTTCGAAGCCCATGCCGTAGATGAACGGCTTCAAGGTCGAGCCCGGCGAGCGCAGCGCCGCCGTGAGATCGACCTGTCCGGAGCGCCGCCGGTCGAAATAATCCGGCGCGCCGATGCGGGCCACGACGTCGCCGGTCGCGTTGTCGACGGCGAGGATGGCGAGCGACACGTCGGATCCCAAGGTCGCTGCGAGCGCGTGGAGGCGCTCGCGGGCGAGCACTTCCAGATTGCGCTGCACGACGGCATCGATGGTGAGCCGATGCACTTTCAAATCCGGCGCCGCGGACACGGCGCGATCGGCGGCGTGCGGCGCCAGCATCGGCATTGCGTGCCGCGCGGCCAGGACCGGCTCGGTCTTGGCGAAAGCGATTTCGTCAGCCGGCACGGCGCCGGTCGTGGCAAAGCGATCGAGCACGCGATCGCGCGCGGCGCGGGCCCTGTCGGCGAAGCGATCGGGCCGGCGCAGTTCGGGCGATTGCGGCAGCGCCACCAGCAAGGCCGCTTCGCCGAGCGACAGACGCCGCGGCTCCTTGCCGAAATAGGCGAGCGAGGCGGCGCGGATGCCTTCGATATTGCCGCCATAGGGCGCGAGATCGAGATAGAGCACGAGCACCTCGTCCTTGCTCAGCGCGCGCTCGATCTCAACGGCGCGCACGATCTGGCGGAGCTTTGCCAGCACGCTGCGTTCGCTGCGCGGCTCAAGAAGCCGCGCCACCTGCATGGTCAGCGTCGAGCCGCCGGAGCGGATATGGCCGCTGGACACGAGCTGAACGGCGGCCCGCGTCAATGCCAGCGGATCGACGCCATGATGCGCGCGAAAACGCTTGTCCTCATAGGCGAACAGCACGGCGAAAAAGCGCGGATCGACGTCAGCGACGGTCGCCGGCAGGCGCCAGCGGCCTTCGGCGGTAGCGTAGGCGCGAAGCAGCCGGCCTTCGCGGTCGAGCACGGTGGTGGAGAACTCGAGATTTTTGCCGAGCGGCGGCGGGCCAAGGGAGGCGACCCACCACGCCGCGCCGGCGACCGCCGCGACACTCAGGAGAGCCGCGACACCCAGGGCGATGCGCAGTTTGCTCCGCCTCGTTGCTGTCATTTCGCCGCCGTGACTTCGACGTTGCCGCTCTGGCTGCGGCCGTAGCGGTCGGGGCGATACATGTCCTCGACGCGCGCTTGCGGCTGCACGTAGGTGCCGGGCGACACCGCGCGCACCACGTAGGCGACCGTGAACACGGCGGTGTCGCCGCGCTTTCTCTCGAACGCCGCAGTGAAGCGGTCGTCGCGGAATTCGGTCGAGACCGGCTCGACCGCGTCCGTGATCCACGACAGCGTGCCGGTATCGCCCGAGGATACGAGACGCGGATTATCGATCTCGAAGCCGGCCGGCAGATAATCGGCGACGATGACGCGGCCGAATTGCGGCTGCGCCTCGGTGATCCGCAGCACCACCACGAGCCGGGTGTTTTGCTTGACGCGGGCGGCGTCGACCGGATCGCCGTCGGGCGTGTAGGTCAGGCGCTCGATCTTGAAGCCGTTCTCCGCCGGCGGCTCGGGCGTGATGGGCGCGCCCGAGATCGTGACCACGGCCTTGACCTCGGTATCGCCGGTATTGGCGACCTTCAGCGGCTCCTTCAAGTCGGCGGCGCGGACGGTGCGATAGAACGATTTGCGCACCGCCTCGCCGTTGACGTCGAGGGTGACGTTGCCTGCGTCCTTGGCCATGGCGCTGGCGGCGAGCAGCAGCCAGGAATCCTCCTGGGTCGACGTCGGCCACAGCAAGGCGCGCGAGGTTTCGACGCGCCGCACCGCGGCCTGCACGGTGGCGGGCGCGGCGCCGCTTTCGGAGGCGAGCGTCACGATCGCCGCGGCATCGCGTAACGTCGAGCCATAATCGACCCAACGCGTGGCGTCGTCGGCTTGCGCGTTGACCGCAGCCAGCGCCGCGCCATAGACGCGCTCGGCGCGGGCGCGATCGCCGATCAGCGACAGCGCCGCCGCCACTTGGGCCTTGGCGATCGGCGTCGTCAGCGTGTCGAGCTTGGAATCGGCGAGATAGCGCAGATCGCCGATCGGCACGATGCCGTTGCGCGCCAGGACATAGAGCGCATAGGCGAGATCGGTGCCGCCGTTCTTGCTCGGATCGGCGGTATTGGCGACGAAGTTGCGCAGGTGGTCGAGCGCCAGCTTGAAGGCCACGTCCGGCACCGCGAATTTCCGCTCGCGCGCCCGCGTCAAGAACTCGGTGACGTAGGAATCGAGCCAGATGTCGTTGCCGCCGACGCTCCACAGGCCGAATGAGCCGGTGGAATCCTGGCGCGTCAACAGCGCGTCGATCGCCTCGCGCACGCGCTGATCGGCGCTGGTGGCGAGCGCGAGATTGGTTTCGCTCGCAAGCTGCGCGACGTAGAGCAGCGGCAGCGCGCGGCTCGTGATCTGCTCCGAGCAGCGATACGGATAGCGGTCGAGCGCGGCGAGCAGCCCCGCGGCATCGAGCGCCGCCGACGCGCCGACCGAGATCGACACGCTACCGGTGCCGGGCACGAGATCGCCGAACATACCGCCCGACAGCGTCAGGCTGTCGCCCTTGGCGATCGGCTTGATCGTGCGCCGCGCCAGGATTTGCGCCGGCGGCCGCACGGTGAGCGTGTAGTTGCGCTCGAGCGCGAAGCCCGCGGGCCCGCTGACGGCGACCTTGACGGCGCCCGCACCGGCGCCGCTGGCCGTGATCGGCACGGTCACGGCGCCGCGCGCCTTGGCGCGTAGCGTGAGCGTCTGGCTGGCGCCGGCGCCGGCCACCACCGTGTCGGCGGCGGTCACGGTGATCGCATAGTCGCCGGGCGCGCCTTCAACGTTGTCCAAATCGAGATGGATGGTGGAGCGGTCGCCGGGCAGCAGGAACCGCGGCAGGGTCGCCGTCAGCACCACCGGATCGCGCACGGTGACGTCGGTCGACGCCTGGCCGACCCTGTCCTTGGTCCAGGCCACGGCC
>Ga0335077_10011535_pt1 | contig 11046 bp, 5 predicted proteins | sample Lox_Sample_31_FD_207151 | JGI IMG/M metagenome (GOLD analysis project Ga0335077, IMG submission 207151) | Soil microbial communities from Loxahatchee National Wildlife Refuge, Florida, United States - Lox_Sample_3.1 | ecosystem: Environmental > Terrestrial > Soil > Wetlands | place: USA: Florida...
CGCCGCGCTCGTGCGGCGTGACGACGACTGCGCCATCGGCAACCTTCGCCATGGCGCCCGTATAGGCATCGCGCACCGATGTACCGTCGGCGAACACACCCGCGACCTTGATCCTGGCGCCTGCACCGGCGCCGAGTGCCACGACCACCTTGTCGTCGCCGGCGACGCGCGAGAACGTGTAAGGCGCATCGCCGAGTTTCGCGTGGGCGCCGCGCGCCAGCGCGCCATGGCGGGCGCGAAACTGGCCGAGCTTGCGCCAGTGGTCGAGGACGTTGGCGTCGAGGCTGGCCCAGTTCATGTCCGAGCGCGTCGCCTGCTGCTTGTCGCCGGACGTGAACGGGCCGGGCGGCCGCGCGCTTTCGTCGCCGTAGTAGATCTGCACGCCGCCCGGCGCGAGCAGCAGCTCGCTCCCCGCATCGATCAGGCGCTTGCGGTCGAACAGCACGGTGTCGTGCGACGAAAGATAGGACAGCACGTTGTAGGTCGCCGGCCGCCCCAGAGCCTTGGCGTAATCGGCGTAGAGCTTGTCGAGTCGGTCCGTCTTGAAGCCACGGTCCGCCGCCAGCGCACTCTCGGCTTCGTCCTGGAATTTGAAGTTGATCAGGTTGTCGAAGCCGGCGTCGTACAGCGCCGTGCGCTCGATGCCCTGGCCCCAGTACTCGCCCGTCATCCAGAACGGCGCGTCGTCGATCTTCAGCTGCGGGTTCTTCGCCTTCCAGTCGGCGAGCGCCGCCAGCGCCGCGCGCTTGAGCGCCACCCAGGACTCAGGCTCGACGTGCTTGACCGTGTCGGCGCGGAAGCCGTCGATGCCGAAGTCGCGCACCCATTGGGTGAGCCAGGTGACGAGATATTCGCGCACCGTCGCGCCCGGAATCTCCTTCACGCGCGTGTCGGGCTTGTTCTTGAAAAACGGCGGAATGCCGACGGGTTTCGTCTGCTCCGTCTTGAAGTCGGGCAGGTACGCGAGCTGCTTCGTGTAGTCGTCGCTGCCTCCCTCCGTGTAGCCGCGTAGCCCCGAGCGGACCCAGTCCGGACCCCACCAACCGAGCCACGCGGGATCGTTGTAGTCGATGTAGCTGTGGTAGTCGCGCAGCGTGGCCGCCTCGTACCCCTTCCACAGCACGCCGACCTTCTTCTCGGTGGTCGGGCCCACGTATTCCGACAGCGTGCGTATGTCGCCGTAGCCGGGATGGTTCATGACGACGTCGAAGATCACGCGGATGCCCTGCGCATGGGCCGCCTTGACGAGAGCGCGCAGGTCGTCCTCGGTGCCCATGTTCTTGTCGAGCACCGTGTAGTCGAGCGCGTAGTAGCCGTGATAGGCGTAGTGCTTGAATTCCTTGTTGCCGCCGACGACCCAGCCGTGGATCTGCTCGTAGGGAGCAGTGATCCAGATACCGTTGACGCCCAGTTCGCGGAACCATCCTTCGTTGATCTTCGCCGTCAGGCCGGCAAGGTCGCCGCCGTGGAACGTGCCGATGTCATCCTGCGGCTTGGCCTCGCGCGTCCGGCCATACGAGCCGTTGTTCGTCGGATCGCCGTCGAAGAAGCGATCGGTCATGACGAAGTAGACGATTGGATTGTCGGCGAACGAGCCGCCGGTGCCGCGCGCCGACTGCGCGCTTGCGGCCGGCGCGCCGGCTGCCAGGCACAGCGAGACAAACGCGACGCGGAGCGCGCGCGCCAGATGCCGATCGATTCGCATCGTCAACCCTTGACTCCGCCCGCGGTCAGGCCCGAGACGATCCAGCGCTGCGCCAGCAGGAAAACGACCGTGATCGGCAGGCCCGACAGCACCGCGGCTGCGGCGAAATCGCCCCACAGGTACTTCTGCTCGTACAGGTAGTACTTGGAGCCGACCGCCAGCGTCAGGTTCTGCTCCTGGCGCAGCAGGATCGAGGCGACCGGGTATTCGATGATGCCGCCGATGAAGGCGAGCACGAACACGACCATCAGGATCGGCACGGCCATCGGCAGCAGCACGTACTGGAACGCCTGCCAGTGCGTCGCACCGTCGACCTTGGCGCATTCCTCGATCTCCACCGGGATGGTCTCGAAGTAGCCGCGGATGGTCCAGATGTGCATGGCCACGCCGCCCAGGTAGGCGACGATGACGCCAGCGTGCGTCTCGACGCCGAGCCACGGGACATACGTGCCGATGGTTTCGAAGATCGAAAAGATCGCCACCAGTGCGAGCACTGCCGGGAACATCTGCAGGAGAAGCATCGACGTGAGGATCTGCGACTTGAAGCGGAACTTCAGGCGCGCGAACGCGTAGGCGGCAGTGGTGGAGATCGCGACGATCAGGATGGCCGACGCCGAGGCGATCTTGATCGAGTTCCACAGCCACAGCAGGACGGGAAACGGCGGCTCGACCAGGCTGCCGTCCGGGGCCTGGTACGAAAAGCCGAGCGCCAGTTTCCAGTGCTCGAGGCTGATGTGCGACGGGATCAGGCTGCCGGTGGCGAAATTGCCCGGCCGCACCGAAATCGAGACGATTGCCAGCAGCGGGAACATGATCAGCAGGATGAACACGATCAGGCCGGCATGTGCGGCCAGGACGCGCCAACGCTGCTTCTTGCCGACGACAATGGGCATGCCTACCTCCCCTCGGGCTGGTTGACCTTCAGCAGCTTCAGGTTGGTCATCGACAACAGCGCGACCAGGATGAAGATCACGGTCGAGATCGCGGCCGCGAGCCCGAAGTTCTGGCCCGAATCCTGGAACGAGATGCGATAGGTGTAGGAGACGAGGATGTCCGTCGTGCCAGCCGGCACGCGGGTGTTGAGGAAGTCCGGCCGTCCGCCCGTCAGCAGCGCGATCAGAACGAAGTTGTTGAAGTTGAACGCAAAGGAGGCGATCAGCAGCGGCATCAGCGGCTTGACGATCAGCGGGGCCGTGATCTTGAAGAAATTGACGAGCGGTTTCGCACCCGCGATCGCCGAGGCCTCGTACAGGTCGCTCGGGATCGCCTTGATCAGGCCCGAGCACAGCACCATGATGTACGGATAACCGAGCCAGGTGTTGACGATCAGGATCATCACCTTGGCGAGAAACGGATCCGCGAACCAGGCCGGCTTGATACCGAACAGGGCGTGGAGCGCGAAGTTGATCTCGCCCAGGTTCTGGTTGAACAGCCCCCTGAACACCAGGATCGAGATGAAGCCGGGCACTGCGTACGGCAGGAACAGCAGCGTGCGGTAAGCGGTGCGGAAGCGCAGTGCCTCCCAGTTGAGCAGTACGGCGAGCGTGCAGCCCACGGCGAGCGTGAACAGGACCGTAAGACCGGCGAAGCTCACGGTCCAGAGGAAGATGCTCACGAACGGCCCGCGAAACTCGGGGTCGTTGAGCATGCGCAGGTAGTTGCCGACGCCGATGTTGACCTTGAAGCCGGGCTGCAGCCGCTCGCCCGCAGCGTCCTCGTAGAAACCGGTCTTCTCGTTGGCGCGGTAGACCGTGCCGCTCTTGACCTGGGTCAGCTCGTCAGTGCCTGTCCGGCGATAGACGGCCTCCTGTGGCGCGAAGTCGCGCACGCCGGCGTAGGTGACCAGCGTTCCGTCCGGCAGGCGGATGTGCAGTTTCGCAAGCACGTCGCGCCGCTTGATGACCTCGCTCATCGGCAGCGGCTCGCTCAATGCGAGGTGCGACTCCCTCAGGCTCTCGGCCTTGACCTCCAGGGGCTGTGCCATCGCGTGCAAGGCGAGCGGCTGCGTGACATAGCTGCGGGCTTCCAGCGCCGCCTTCTTCGCGGGGTCGTCCTCGTCCTCTTCCTCCCCCTTCGGCTGCAAGCGCAGCCGAAAATCGCCCGCCTCCGCAGGATGTACCGTGAACGTGTATGCCGCGCCCTCGCCGGGCTGCGTCTGCTCGAGCAGATAGGCGGTCGCGCGCTCGAGCGTCAGTAGATTCGTCGAGGAATAGTTGGTGAACCCGATCTGGATCGTGTAGATGATCGGAAATACGACGAATATCGCCATCCCGGCCAGCCCGGGGAAGAGATAGCGATAGGCGAAACCGATGTTGGCGAAATAGATGAAGAACGCGAGCCCGACCAGCGCCAGCGCGAGGAAGGCCCACAGCACCTGACCCGAGAGGTAGACGAGCCACACGATGTACAGGCTGCCGAGCGCGATCGCGGCGACGACGAGCCACTTGAGCACGCCGCCCAGTTCGAATCGTTTCATGGCATCCGTTCCCGCGTGCTTTGCGTGGCAGGACGCAAGCCCCTGCCGTCGCCGTTCGCCGCGCCTGCTATGGAATCCGAGCGCTCATCTCAGCTGCAGTCCGGGACGGCGCCCGCGTGCCGTGCGGCTGCCGTCCCGTGCCGCGCCTCTACTTGCCGGTCATGCGGGCGGCGGCGGCGTCGAGCGCCTCCTTCGGCGACTGGCGCCCGTTGGTGATGTTCTCCAGCGCGGAAGCCATCGAAGACCAGAACTTGCCCATTTCGGGAATGTTCGGCATCGGTTCGCCGCGGCGCGCGTTCTCCATCGTCGCCTTGATGTTCGGGTTCTCGGAGAGCTCCTTGAAGAACGCCTTGTTCGCCGGCGTGCCGAGCGGAACATCGGCGTTGATCGTCTTCAGGCCGTCGACCGTCAGGACGTAGTTCTCGAGGAACTCCTTGGCGACGTCCTTCTGCTTGCTCGGGCCGGAGATCATGCAGCCGAGCACGCCGACGAAGGGCTTGGAAGGCTTGCCGGCGATATCGGGGATCGGCGCCACGCCGAAGTCGATGTTGCTCTTCTTGATGTTGTCCCATGCCCAGGGCCCGGTGATCATCATCGCGACGTTGCCCTGGTTGAAGGCGCTTTCCATTTCGGCGTAGCCGGAGCCCTTCGGCATCTGGCCGTTCTTGATCAGATTCGCGAGCACTTCGGCACCCTTGACCGCGCCGGGCGAGTTGACGCCGACCTTGGCCGGGTCGTAGTTGCCCTGCGCGTCCCTGGCGAAGACGTATCCGCCGTCGGCGGCGAGGATGGGCCACGTGAAGTACGTGTTGTTGTAGTCCCAGAGGATCGCCTTCTTCCCCTTCGCCGACAGTTCCTTGTCGAGCTTGACCACGTCGTCGAAGCTCTTCGGCGGCGTCTTCACCAGCGCCTTGTTGTAGACCAGGCCGATCGCCTCGACCGACAGCGGGTATCCCCACAGCTTGCCCTGGTAGGTGAACGCCTTCAGTGCCGTCGGCTCGATCTGGTCGAGAACCTTCTTCGACGGATTGATGGGCACCACGAGCCCCGACTGCGCCCACTCGCCGAGACGGTCGTGCGGCCAGCACCACACGTCCGGCCCCTTGCCTGCGGCCGCCGCCTGCTGGAACTTCCCGGGCGCGTCTTCAGGGTGCTCGACCGTGACCTTCACCCCGGATTTCTTGGCGAACTCGTCGCCGACCTTCTGCAGTCCGTTGTAGCCCTTGTCGCCGTTGATCCAGACCAGCAGGCCGCTCGATTGCGCGTGGGCGGCACAAGCGAACGAAACGGCGGCCGCGATGGCGGAAACCTTGAACAAGCGACGCAGCATGGAGTTCTTCATGGTGTCTCCTCGTGGAGTCGAATTGGAGTGAACGAACGAAACGAGGCGTGGCCTCGACGACAGCTACCGTGGGTTACGCGGCCCGCCGCGCAGGAAACTTGAAATGCCGCTTGAACGCCCTCCCGTTGGCATCGAACAGGTGGCACGCGTTGGCCGGTATGCCGACCTCGAGCATATCGCCCGCTGCCACCGCCGTATGACCGCCGAGATCGCAGGTGAGCGGATCGTCGACACCGGGGTACGAAAGATAAGCGTGGGTTGTGCTGCCCAGCGACTCGACGAACGCCATGGTCGCGTGAATCGTGTTCTCCTTGGCGCCCACATCGAAGTGTTCGGGGCGGATTCCCAGCGTGACCTGATCGCCCGGCTTGGCGCTCGCCGCATCGACCTCGGCGCGCATCACCGCGCCCGATTTCAGGCGCACCTCGGCCCCCGCGCTGCTTGCCGTCACGATCTCCGCGCCGAGGAAGTTCATCTTCGGTGATCCGATGAATCCGGCCACGAAGAGGTTCACCGGGTACTCGTACAGTTCGAGCGGCGCTCCGACCTGCTCCACGACGCCCGCGGATAGCACGACGATGCGATGGGCAAGCGTCATTGCCTCGACCTGGTCGTGCGTGACGTACACCATCGTCGTTTTCAGGTCCTCGTGCAGCTTGGCGAACTCGTAGCGCATGCGCACGCGCAGCCCGGCGTCGAGGTTCGACAGCGGCTCGTCGAACAGGAAGACCGAGGGCTTGCGCACGATCGCGCGGCCGATCGCCACCCGCTGCCGCTGCCCCCCCGACAACGCCTTGGGCTTGCGCTCCAGCAGATGCTCGATGTGCAGGATCTTGGCGGCGTTCTTCACCGCGACGTCGATCTCGGGCTTCGGCAGCTTGGCGAGCTTCAGTCCGAACGCCATGTTGTCGTACAGGGTCATGTGCGGATACAACGCGTACGACTGGAACACCATCGCGATGCCGCGGTCGGCCGGCGGCACGTCGTTCATCCGCGCGCCGCCGATCGTGAGTTCACCCGACGTAATGTCCTCGAGCCCCGCGATCATGCGCAGCAAGGTGGATTTGCCGCAGCCCGACGGCCCGACGAACACCACGAATTCGCCGTCGGCAATGTGCAGGTTGACGTCGCGCAAAACGGAGACGTCGCCAAAGGACTTCGCGACATCGCGCATCTGAACGTCGGCCACTGATCTCCTCCGTCTCTCCGGTCGGTGCAATGCTGTCTACAGCACTTCCGGGATGTATCGCGCGAGCTGTTGCACTCCGCTTGCCTTTGAAAAAAATATACAGAAGAATGCCGGCCGTCACAAGGATTCGGACCTTGTGGATCACGCGCGTAAGTTTTACTAGAACAACAATTTGCGTTTCCTCAAGCAGAGCTCTTTGTAGGAATACTACGCGCGCTCATCGACCGCAGTGAGCTCACAGATCCGCGACTCTCCGTCGTACCGGGGCCGTGCCCAACCGGCTGTTGACGCCGACACGCTGCTGCGCGGTGTCGAGCACGAAAGCGGCGTCGACGCTTCGGCCGCATCGCTGGATGCGTGGATGCGCGCGACCGCGCGCGCAAACCGCGCCGAACTGCTGCGCCGAATGAACCGCGCGATGCGCGAAGACCTCGCGTCGGGCGCACGGCGCGTGCACTACCTGTCGATCGAGTTCCTGATGGGGCGCGCGCTGCGCAACGCGCTCGATGCACTGGGCTTGCGGCCGGCTTTCGACGCCGCCGCCGCGCGCGCGGGCAGGAACGGCGACGACGTGCTCGAACACGAGCCCGATGCGGCGCTCGGCAACGGCGGGCTCGGGCGCCTGGCGGCCTGCTTCCTCGACTCGCTGGCGACGCTCGGTGTGCCCAGCTTCGCGTACGGCCTGCACTATCAGTTCGGCATCTTCGCGCAGCGCATCCACGATGGCCAGCAGGTCGAGGAGCCCGACGACTGGCTGCGCGACGGCAATCCGTGGGAACTCGCGCGACCCGAGATCCGCTATCGGGTCGGCTTCGGCGGCCGGGTCGAGCCGGAAGGCACCGGGCGGCGCTGGCTGCCGGCCGAGCAGTGGTGGGCCGACGCGCACGACTTCATCGTTCCGGGTCACGGCACCGATCGCGTTGCGCCGCTGCGCCTCTGGCAGGCGCGGCCGACGCGGCCGATGGACTTCGCGGCCTTCTCGCGCGGCGAATACGCGGTGGCCGGCGCGGCGATGCAGGCGGCGCAGGTCCTCAATTGGGCGCTGTACCCGGACGATTCGACCGAAGCGGGCCGGGAACTGCGGCTGAAGCAGGAATATTTGCTCGTCAGTGCTTCGCTGCAGGACATTCTCGCGCGTCATCTCGCCAACCACGGCCGCATCGATGGCCTGGCCGACAAGGTCGCGATCCACCTCAACGACACGCACCCCGCGCTCTCGGTTCCCGAGCTGCTGCGCCTGCTGCTCGACCAGCATGGCCTGTCGTGGGACGCCGCGATGGCCCAGTGCGAAAGGGCGGTCAGCTACACGAATCACACGCTGATGCCCGAGGCGCTCGAGACCTGGCCGGTGCGCATGTTCGAGAAGTGGCTGCCACGTCATCTCGAGATCATCTACGCGATCAATGCGCGCTTCCTCGCCACCGTGCGCAAGATGTTCCCGGGCGACGACGAGTTCGTGCAACGGGTGTCGCTGATCGACGAGGGGGGCGAACGGCGCATCCGGATGGCCGCGCTTTCGATCGTCGCGTCGCACCGCGTGAACGGCGTGTCGCAGCTGCACTCCGACCTGATGGTGCGGACGATCTTCGCCGACTACGCCCGCGTCTTCCCGGATCGGTTCTGCAACGTGACCAATGGCGTCACGCCGCGTCGCTGGCTGGCGCAGGCCAATGCGCCGCTCGCCGCGGTGCTCGACCGGCGGCTCGGTGACGGTTGGCGCCTGCGGCTCGAACGGCTCGCCGAACTCGCGCCGCAGGCCGTCGATCCCGCCCTGCGCGCCGAAGTGCTCGCGGCCAAGCGGGTCAACAAGCAGCGCCTCGCCGAGCGGGTGCGGCGCGACCTCGGGATCGCGATCGATCCCGCCAGCCTGTTCGACGTCCAGGTAAAGCGTATACACGAGTACAAGCGGCAGCTGCTGAACACTCTGCACGTGATCGCGCGCTACCACGCGCTGCTGACCGATCCCGGATCCGATGCACCGGCACGCACCGTGATCTTCGCGGGCAAGGCCGCTTCGGCCTACGTGAGGGCCAAAACGATCATCCGGCTGATTCACGATGTGGCGCGCACCGTCAACAGCGATGCAAGGGTGCGTGATCGACTGAAAGTGGTTTTCGTGCCCAACTACGGCGTGTCGGCGGCGGAAATCATCATTCCCGCGGCCGACCTCTCGGAGCAGATCTCGACCGCGGGGACCGAGGCGTCGGGCACGGGCAACATGAAGCTCGCGCTCAATGGTGCGTTGACGATTGCAACCTGGGACGGGGCAACGATCGAAATGGCGCAGGCGATCGGCCGCGAGCACTTCTTCGTCTTCGGCCTCAGCGCCGAGGAAGTGGCGCGGGTGCGGGCACGCGGCTATGAGCCGCGGCGCCACTACGAGCAGGACCTGCGGCTGAGATCCGTGCTCGATGCCATCGCGCGCGGCGATTTCTCGCCAGGCGAACCGGAGCGCTATCGCACGCTGGTCGACTCCCTGCTGTATCGCGACCCGTACCTGTTGCTGGCCGACTTCACCGCCTATGTTGCGGAGCAGGAGCGCGTCGACGCCCTGTTCCGGACGCCCGAGGCGTGGGCCGACAAGGCGATCCGTAACATCGCAGGCATGGGTGCTTTCTCGTCGGATCGCACGATCCGCGACTATGCGCGCATGATCTGGAACGTTCCGGCCTGAGCCTGCCCGCTGCCATGCTGCCGCAGTCCGACGTCGACGCACTGCTCGCCGCCTCCCACGGCGATCCGTTTGCGGTGCTGGGCCCGCACCTCGAAGGCGACGGCCAGATCTGGGTGCGCGCACTCCTGCCGGCTGCGCGCAGCGTGCAGGTGATCGAACCCGACGGCAAGGTGATCGTCGCGCTCGACCGCCGCGATGCGGCGGGCTTCTTCGAAGGCCCGCTTGGCCGCGCGCGCCGGCCCTACCGGCTGCGCGTCGTGTGGGCAGACGGCAACACCGGTGACTACGCCGATGCGTATGCGTTCCCCTCGCAGATCGGCGAACTCGACCTGTACCTGCTGGGCGAGGGCAAGCATTTACGCCCGTTCGAGGTGCTCGGGGCGCATACGCTCCAGGTCGACGGCGTGCATGGGACCCGGTTCGCAGTCTGGGCACCCAACGCCAGCCGCGTGAGCACGGTGGGCGACTTCAATTCGTGGGACGGGCGGCGTCACGCGATGCGCGTCCACCCGGGCATCGGCGTCTGGGAGATCTTCGTCCCGCATATCGGCGCGGGAGCGCGCTACAAGTTCGAAATCCGCACGCGCGACGCTGCCCTGCTGCCACTGAAAGCCGATCCCTATGCGTTCGCGGCCGAACTCCGCCCGGCCACCGCGAGCGTGGTCGCCCAGCCGCCCCGCCGCGCGCTGCCGGAGAATCGCGCGCGCGCCAACACGCGCGGTGCGCCGGTATCGATCTACGAGGTGCATCTCGGTTCGTGGAAGCGCGGATCGGGCAATGCGTTTCTGGACTGGGATCGGCTCGCGGCCGAACTGCCTTCTTACGCGGCCGACCTCGGCTTCACGCACATCGAACTGCTGCCGATCGCAGAGCATCCCTTCGACGGCTCTTGGGGTTACCAGGTGCTGGGACTGTTCGCGCCCACCGCGCGGTTCGGCGACCCGGCTGGCTGCGCGCGCTTCATCGATGCCTGCCATGAACAGGGGTTGGGCGTGCTGCTCGACTGGGTGCCGGCGCATTTCCCCTCGGACGCGCACGGCCTCGCGCTGTTCGACGGCACGGCCCTGTACGAATACGCCGATCCGCGCGAAGGGTTCCACAAGGACTGGAACACGCTCATCTACAACTTCGGCCGCTTCGAAGTGTGCAACATGCTCGTCGGCAACGCGCTCTACTGGCTCGAGCAGTACGGCGTCGACGGGCTGCGGGTCGATGCGGTCGCATCGATGCTCTATCGCGACTACAGCCGCAACTCCGGAGAGTGGATCCCCAACAAGTACGGCGGGCGCGAGAACCTGGAGGCGATCTCGTTCCTGCAGCGCATGAACGAAGTGGTCGGCTTCGAGGTTCCGAACGCGATCACCGTCGCCGAAGAATCGACGGCGTGGCCGGGCGTGTCGCGCCCGACCAGCGGCGGCGGCCTGGGGTTCCACTACAAGTGGAACATGGGGTGGATGCACGACACGTTGAGCTACTTCGCCAAGGATCCGGTGCACCGGCGCTGGCACCACAACACCCTCACGTTCAGCCTGATCTACGCGTTCGACGAGAACTTCGTCCTGCCGCTGTCGCACGACGAAGTCGTGCATGGCAAGGGCTCGCTGCTCGGCAAGATGCCGGGCGACCGCTGGCAGCAGTTCGCCAACCTGCGCCTGCTGCT
>Ga0335077_10011537_pt1 | contig 11044 bp, 10 predicted proteins | sample Lox_Sample_31_FD_207151 | JGI IMG/M metagenome (GOLD analysis project Ga0335077, IMG submission 207151) | Soil microbial communities from Loxahatchee National Wildlife Refuge, Florida, United States - Lox_Sample_3.1 | ecosystem: Environmental > Terrestrial > Soil > Wetlands | place: USA...
CATCCTCGCTGGCGAGGAAGACGATCGCCGCGGCAAGTTCCTCGGGCCGGGCCACGCGGCCTGCTGGTGCGAGTGCTGCGAGCTGATTGACCATCTCCTCGGGGACGGCTTCCATCAGCGCGGTGCGCGTCGGGCCGGGGGCGACGGCGTTGACCCGGACACCACTCGGGCCGTATTCGGCGGCCCAGGCCTTGGTCAGCAGTTCCAGAGCGGCCCGGCTGGCGCCGTACATGGCCATGCCGGCCTGTCCGAAGCTCGCGACCATCGTGCTGACGTTGACGATCGAACCCCATCCGCGTTCGGCCATGGCTGGCGCGAGCTCCGCGACGAGGAAGAACGGAACCTTGACGTTCAGCGCGAAGGTCTCGTCGAACTCTGCCTCGGTGGCGGCGCTGCTCGGTCCGAGCACGGCGACGCCGGCGTTGTTGATGAGGATGTCGACGTGACCGTCGCCTGCCTCGGTGGCCCATTCGACCAGGTCCCGGCCCGATTCGAGGTCGGCCAGCGTGGTGAGCCGGTACGTTGCGCTGCCTCCGCTGCCTTCGATCTCGGCGACCACGTCTGTGGCTCGTTGCTCATTGCGCCCGACTACCAGTACGCGGGCGCCGCGGGCGGCCAAGGCGATGGCCGTTGCCCTGCCGATCCCGCCCGTCGAGCCCGTTACCAGCGCTGTCTTGCCCTTGAGGTCAGTCATCGGCTGTTTGCCCCCTCTTGTCAAAATGGGTTGTACAACTCACTCTGGCACCGCCAGACTGGGCTGTCAAACTCAAAAGTTGCTAGCATGGGTGGCATGGTCAACGACACCAGCGTCCGGCCGAGGCTCACCCCCAAGGGTGAACGCACCCGGGCACGGATAGTTGAGAAGGCAGCCGCCCTGATCCATGAGCGCGGGGTGGCGGGCACAACCTTGGAAGACGTCAAGGTGGCGGCGGAAGTCAGCGGCTCGCAGTTGTACCACTACTTCCCCGACAAGGACGAACTCGTACAGGCGGTCATCGACTACCAAGCCGACGCCATCGTCAATCGCAATCGGCGCGCACTCAGCAGCGCAGACGGCGTCGAGACCTGGCGGAACATGGTGCTCACCGCAGCGAAGCGCACCAAGGCCAAGGGGGGCTGCGCTCTTGGCTCGCTTGCTGGTCAACTCGCCGAGAGTGACCCCGAGGCCCGAGCGCTCATCGCGGCAGGGTTCGATCAGTGGGCTGCCGCCATCGCCGATGGATTCAGGTCCCTTCATGCGGACGGGAAGCTCCCGTCCGGTATCGACCCGGACGACCTCGCCATTACTCTGCTCGCCACGCTCGAGGGAGGGCTTCTGCTCTCCCAGGTACACCGCAGTACCCGGCCGTTCGAGACTGCGGTCAATACCCTCCTCGCCCTCGCCATCGGCAGATGAGCCCAAGCCGGATTCATTGACAGCCATCGCCGAGGTCGGCTCACGAGCTCTTGGATGATGCACGTGCATCCACTCGATGCGCTTGCGGACACGCTGCCGTTCGTGATGCTGGACACCTCGTCGCGCCCGGTGGGTTGCTCCGGTCTGGCCTTCCGTGAGCCGCGGGCCAGGCCGGTCACCCGCATCGTCTCCCACAGCAAGACGGTCCCGGCCTGCGAGACCAGGCCCAGGCCGTCCGCCGACACCACGATGGCGTCGGCGCGTGCACTATTCTTCACCTGAAAAGTGCCTTCGACTCGAACCGGATGGGACCCCTATCCTCCCAGGTCAAAGGCACTTTTTCATTTATATGGATAGCCGCCGCTTATTCCATGCGAAAGCCCGAGGCTAGGCCGGTGCCGTGACTGCAGAGCCGAGGTTACTGAGCACGCCCAGCTGCGTGAGTGTGATTGTCCCTTCGGGATAGCAGTCGAAGCGCTTGATCTTGTCGCCGGCGAGTTCGAACACATCGCAGCACGGCGTGTCCATCTTCTTGCCAGTCGCGGGCAGCGTCCCGGCCGGCAGCCACAGCGGGCCGAGGTGGGTGCCCTGCAAGGCCAGCTGTACCACCACCACGTTGCCGGTGACGTAGACGCTAAACAGCTCTCGGTGCATGTCCGGGAAGGCCCGGTGGTAGTTCTCGACCTGCTCGGGGAGCTCGCGCGGTCCTTTCCAGGTGACGCCGATGGACATGTCGGTGAACGTGCCGTCCTCTGTGAAGGCCGCAGACCAAGCCGCCATGTCCATGACCTCGGCGATCTGGTACGCCCGCCGCACGATCTGCTCGCTGTCCGTCATGCCGTTCTCCTGTCCTCTGATGCTTCCTCGTCGCTTTCGGGGCGGTCCGGTCGTGGGCTCGGGGCCGCCAGCGTGACCAGTTCCTGTTCGATTCCGCGCTCCTGCACCGAGATCTCGCGCGGGCGGGTCGGCGGGCTCGTGGGCCCGCCGACGACAGGAAGCTGCCTGATCGGCGTGACGTTCAGCGCTCCTTGCCTCGTATGGCTCTCCCGGCCTTCTAAGAGGACTACGAGGCGACCCTGAAGCCCGGCTGATCCCCCACAACTCGCAACGGTGGCCGGCGGGGAAGGTGAGAGGTCGTCACCAGATCCCGGTGATTCGCCAGGCCCTACCGACTCATCCGCTTCGCTCGGCTGGAGCACGTCCGCATGCGGAAGACCTCAGCTGATGCCCACACGATGGCACGCCAGGCGGGTTCAGCAACTACGCTCACCTGGCTGCCCGACACCAGCACGAGTCACGCCGCCGGGACTGGCGGAGGCCCACGAGGAACTCAGTGACTCCCTCGGCCTTGCAATCCATGCGCGGCGGGCGGCCTTGCGAACGATCGCCCGGCACCGCCGCGGTCCGGCCTGCGCGCGGAACGGGGCACTGGCAATAACTAGGAGTTGCACCTGTATGTTCGATTATCCGGTAGGGCTAGCGGTTAGACATGGTTACCTGCATGTCCATCGCCATCAGGCGGACGTTGAACGGTTGTGCGTCGTTGAAGTTGTACATGCGCCCGTATTTGGGTAGCAGGCGTTCGACGATCTTTGGTACGGCTTCGTCAACGGCTTGCTGTCGCGCAGCCGTCCACGCAGGGATATTGCCGATATTGTATGGGTCCACGCCATCCCAGAAGGGTTTCAGGCCGTCCACAATCTGCTTGCCGTACACATAGAGGCCGAAGTGATTGTTGAGCTGCGAGAGCAGCCGCGACTTGGCTTCGAGGTCTAGCCCTCCAGCAAGGTAGTCGGTCAGTGAGAGGTCCGGCACTCCCGCTGGCCGGGGCACGTACTCGTTGACCAGCGCCGCGACGTCGTCCAGGTAGTTCAGATAGAAATCGACGTCGGACTTCTCGCCGATGTTGCCGTGCCCCCCGCAGAACCAGTCGAACTCAAGTGCCCGGATGAACTCCAGGTTGGCCGACAGCAGCACGAGCGGTTCCTGCCCGCCGAAGCCGCCGAATGGCAACTGGTCGACGTTCACCACGTCAGCGGTGTGCCCGACGCGCTCCTCTTCTATGAGGAACATCGTGTTCCGTGCCAGTTCTGTGAGAGCGTCGAAGATACCCAACGGTCGCCATTAACCGCCAACGGTGAATGGCCAGGTAGAAACGATGGTTAGTGTGAAGCGCGAGGTACGGGGCAGTGACTGCGAAGATCACCCAGATCTACGAAGGGACGAACCAGATCCAGCGCGTTGTCATGGCCAGACAACTCCTGAAGGGGTGATTATGGGCCGCTGGCCTGCGGTTGCTCGCCGGGTACATGCTCGGCAGACGCGCCGCAGCCGAGATCGGCGGCGGCGACCGGCGACCGGCTGCGTCCGCGAGTTCGATAGCCAGCTCCAAGCGGCCCTGCCGTGACGGCCCGCATGCAGCGCATCGCCATCTCCGGACACCGTGGCCTGCCCGGCCCCACAGCAGAGCTGGTGGACAAGGCCATCCGGGCAGCCCTAGCCGAGCACGCGCCGGACGTGACCGGTCTGTCCAGCCTCGCGGACGGCGCGGACCAGATCTTCGGCCGCGCAGTCACCGATCTTGGCGGCGAGCTCGAAGTCATCGTCCCCGCCGCTCGGTACCGCGCCGGGCTCCTGCTCCGGCGGCTGCCCGCCGAGCAGCTGCTTGCCGACGGGTGAGCCGCGCCCGGGAAGCCTTAGTCTTCGACCCGTGGCTATGAGACCGGCGCCGGTTAGGGAGTGGTGAACGCCGATGACCGCGAAGACCCTCGATGACACGGTGCTGACCGCCCCGGGCTTCGAACCCGTCCGCGAGGAATTCGAGCGGCTGCTGGCCGCCGACGACACGTTCGCCGGCCAGTTCTGCGCCTACGCGGGCGGGCGGATCGTGGCCGACCTGTGGGGCGGCGAGGGAGTCGGCCCGGACGACCTGCAGGGGGTCTTCTCGTCCACCAAGGGCGCCGCCGCTGTCTGCGTCGCGCTCCTCGTCCAGCGCGGGGTACTGGACCTGGACGCCCCGGTGGCCCGCTACTGGCCGGAGTTCGCCCAGGCCGGCAAGGAGGCGGTCACGGTCCGGCAGGCCCTGTCGCACCAGGCCGGCCTGGTCGGCGTCGAGCCTCAGCTCACGCTCGAGGAGTCGATGCGGCACGAGACCATGGCCGCGCGGCTGGCGGTCCAGGTGCCGCACTGGCGTCCCGGCGCGGCCCACGGTTACCACGCGCTCACGATCGGCACGATCATCGACGAGCTGACCCGGCGGATCACCGGGATGCCGGTCGCGCGCATGTTCCGCGAGGAGATCGCGCAGCCGCGGGGCGTCGACTTCCACATCGCCACCCCCGACGACCTGGAACCGCGGGTCAAGCCCATCCTCCCGCTCCGGCTCACGCCAGAGCAGCGAGCCGAGGGGCAGGCCGGCCTGCCCGCGCCGGACAGCCTGACCGGGCTGGCGCTCAACGCCGCGGTCGCCCGGTCGTCCGCCGAGCCGCTGGTGAACCTGCGGCCGGTGCGGGCCGCGGGCCAGCCGGCGGTCAGCGGGACCGGCTCGGCCCGCGGCCTGGCCCGGCTCTACGCGACGTGCATCGCCGAGGTGGACGGCAACCCCCGGCTGCTGTCGCCGGAGACGGTCGAGACCGTGACGCAGCTCCAGACCGTCGGCCCCGACCTGGTGCTCATGGGGTTCGAGACCCGGTTCGCGATCGTGTTCGAGAAGGCCACCGACCGGCTCTGGATCGGCAGCCACCGCGCGTTCGGCCACGACGGCGCGGGCGGCGCGATCGGCGTGGCCGACCCGTGGCACGACCTGGCCTACGCCTGGATCCCGCGGCGGATGACCTTCCCCGGCGGCGCCGACGAGCGAGGGCTCGCCCTGGCCCGGACCGTGCGGGCCTGCCTGGCCGCCCGCCGTGCCGGCCCCTGACGCAAGGCCCCTTCCGGCCCCTGGCATGAGGGCTTGTCCCGGGCCGGGCTGTGCAGGAGTCTCTGACGTGACCTGTTTTCTCCGGACAAGGGGTGACCATGTCAGAGAGCGCGCACGCGCATGCGCCCGAGGTCGCGGTCCCCGAGCCAGGCCTGACCCCCCGCGAGATCGTCGCGCGGGCGCAGGCGCTGCTCCCGCAGGTCCGTGACCAGCAGGAGGAAGCGGAACGGCTCGGCCATCACACCCAGGCCCTGGAGCGCCGGTTCGTTGAGGCCGGGTTCTACCGGATCCTCCAGCCCCGGCGGTTTGGCGGCTACGAGTTTGGCCTGCCGACGTTCTGGAAGACGATGATCGCGGTCGCGACCGGCGACCCGGGCACCGGGTGGGGGCTGACCCTCGGCGCCCACCACGCCCTGGTCGTCGGCGCCTTCTTCAGCGAGGAAGGCCAGCGGGAGATCTTCGGCCCGGCCGGCGAATTCCGGGGCCCGCACCGCCCCGCCCCCACCGGCACGGCCGAGCCCGCGGACGGTGGGTTCGTGGTCAGCGGCACGTGGGACTACTGCTCCGGCATCGCCCACGCCACCCACTTCATGGGCAACGCCATGGTCGCGGGGGCCGACGGCCAGGACCGGTCCGCCAGCCTGGCCGTGGTCATCCCCAAGGACCAGGTCACGGTCCTGGACGACTGGGGTGACGGCGCCACGCTCGGGATGAACTCCAGCGGGTCGAACGGCGTGCGCGTGGACGGCGTCTTCGTCCCGCGCCAGCGCACCGCGCCGGGCAACTGGACGCGGCTGACCGGGCCCGCCCCCGGCATGGAACTGCACGCCAACCCGATGTACTGCGGCCGGATCTACGCGGTCTACCACGTCGGGCTGGTGATCCCGCTGATCGGCGCGGCCCGCGCCGCGCTGGCGGAGTACGAGCAGATCATCACGACGAAGAACACGCTGCTGCCGCCGCAGGTGCCGAGGTACACCCATGCGGACTACCAGCGGCCGTACGGTCACGCCCTGGCTCTCATCGACTCGGCCGAGGCGCTGGTGCTGCACATCGGCGAGCAGTACACCGAACTCGGCCAGCGCTGGGCGCAGACCGGCGAGCCGTTCACCCGCGAGGCGGACGTGCGCCTGTACGCGATGGCGCAGCAGGCCGGGCAGCTCGCGGCGCAGGCCATGGAGGTGATCTTCGCGGCGGCCAGCTCGTCGGCGGCCAAGCGCGGCCAGCGGCTGCAACGCTACTACCGCGACGCCGCCATGTACCGCGGGCACATCGCCGCCCAGCCCCTGAACACCGCGGGCGAGCTGGCCCGGGTGCATTTCGGCCTGCCGGACACGCTGTTCTAGCCCGGCGTGCCCGGGGGAAGGCGGGAATGCCCGGCGGATTGACGTAGTAATCGCTATCTGAATAGCGTTCGCCATATGAGTTCGGATGCGTCACGGCCGTCACGGCCGCCCCGGCTGAGCCGGGCGCAGGCCAAGGCGCGCACGCGGGAAGCGCTGCTGGACGCGGCGGCGGGCACGTTCGCCCGCAAGGGCACACGGGCGCGTCGGTGGAGGAGATCGCCGAGGAGGCCGGGTTCACGGTCGGGGCGCTGTACTCCAACTTCGCCGGCAAGCAGGAGCTGTTCGTCGAGCTGATGTCGAGCCGGGCGCGGGACCGGCTGAGCGAAACCGCGCAGGTCCTGGCGAAGGACTACCCGACGGCCGAGGGCATGTGGACGGCCCTGGGCCAGCAGATGGTCGACGTCGCGGACAAGGACATGGACATCGCGCCGCTGCAGGCCGAGTTCTGGCTGTACGCGGTGCGGCATCCCGAGGTGCTGGAGACCTTCGCGGCGCAACCTGGACAATCCGGACTGGCTGCTGACCCGCTGCGTACGCCCTCGCGGCCGCGTTCACCGCCCACGCCTGCGCTCACATCCAGTCCGCGGCCAGCCAGGCCGGATACGGCGGCGCGGGCGGTTACGGGGGCGGCTTCACCCAAGGCCACGACGGCATGGGCGGTCACCACGCGGGCGGTTTCGCGGGCGGGGCCGGCGGGTTCGGCGGCGGGCCCCGCTAGCGCGGTGCCCGCACGAAGGCGGGTCGATTTCTGTCCCCCGGACGCGATAGCGTGGCATCCGGTGCGGGAGGGCACCGCCGGGTCCGCGGGAAGGACTGAGTCCGCCTCCGCTGGTCGCTTGGACGCTGGACAGGCACGGCCGTCTTCGCACGAGCTCGGAACGCGGGCCCCGGGTTCGCGAGGAGACCGTCATGCCCCAGCTTCCCGACCACCCCGACCTGGACCAGCTCCGCCGCCAGGCGCGTGAGCTGCACCGCGCCGCCGGGCGCGGCGAGGCGGATCCGCTGCGCCGCCTGCGCCACCTCTCGGACAAGGTCACGCTCTCGACCGCGCAGCTGACCCTCGCCCGCGAGTACGGCTTCCCGAGCTGGCGCCGGCTCCGCGACGAGGTGGAGCGCCGCCGCGTCTTGGCCAGCGATCCGGCACGCTCCGCCCCGCCGCCCGCACCGGCCCAGCCGGAATCCGGGCGCGAGGTGACCGAGCGGTCGGCCCGCCTGCTGGCCGACCATCCCGCCGACCCCGACGAGCTGATCGCCGGCCAGTACGGCGACCGTCCGGCGCTGCGGCCGGTCCTGGACGCGGTGCTCGCGGCGCTGCCGCCGCTCGGCCCGGTGACCGTGCAGGCCCGCAAGACCTGCGTGTCCCTGGTCTCGCCGCGCCGCACGTTCGCGGCGGTGGAGGCCACGACCAAGAGCCGCGTGGATCTCGGCCTGCGGCTGGCCGGCGTCGCCCCGGAGGGGCGCCTGCTCGCGGCCAAGAACCTCAACGTCGGCTCGATGAACCTGCGGATCGCCCTGACCGGGCCCGGCCAGGTCGACGAGGAGGTGCTCGGCTGGCTGCGGCGCGCCTACGACGAGAGCGTGGCCCCGCCCCCGCCGCGGCGCCCGGCGCGGCGGCCGGGTCCGGTGATCGGGACGCTCACCGTGCTGATCGACGGCTTCGGCCTGCCCGGGCTGACCTGCCAGCCGGGACCGGAGGGCGCACACCAGAACGTTCACGTCGCGCTGAGCGGGCATGACGACAGCCGGCCATTCCTGGAGGTGGTGCCCGGCCGCGGCGGCGCACGGGGCCTGGAGCCGGTGCCCGGCGACGCGCCGTCGGCCCGCTGGGTGGTACCGGTGACCGTCCGCCGCGACGACGACGGCTTCGACTTCGGCGGGCCGTTCGTGCGCGGCGTGCGCGACGACCGCCACCTCGGGCTGGTCTGGGGCGACGTGCCCGGTGACGGTACATTGCGGCTGTTCCGCGGGGTCAAGATGCGGCTGGCCGAGGCCGACCCCGCGGTCGTCGAGGCCGCGCTCCGGCCCGGTCACCGGCTCGTGGCGCGGATCAGGCTGACCGATGCGCGGGGCAACCCGGTCTGCGCCAGCGTGCACCCGCCGGCCCTCACGTGGCTGGCCGAGGAGGCGGGGGAGCGTGACGGTCGCTAGTCGCAATGCGCGTTTTCAGGAGTGGGCGGCGCTGCTGGGCAACCGCGCCAAGCGCCAGCGCCGCGGCGAGTTCATCATCCAGGGCGTACGGCCGATCACGCTGGCGGTGCGCAACGGCTGGCACATCCGGGAACTGCTGTACGACGCGGACGGGGGGGCGTCACGGTGGGCACGGGAGATCCTCGACAGCGCGGGCGCGGAGCGGATCGCCGTGGCGCCCGCACTGCTGCGCGAGCTGGGGGAGAAGGCCGACGCCGCGCCCGAGGTGCTGGCCGTGGCGGCGCTGCCGCCCGACGACCTGGCCCGGATCCCGGCCGGCCCCGGGCTGCTGGCCGTGGTGGCCGACCGGCCGGCCAGCCCGGGCAACCTCGGCACGCTGATCCGGTCCGCGGACGCGTTCGGGGCGTCCGGGGTCATCGTTACCGGCCACGCGGCCGATGTGTACGACCCCCGGACGGTGCGGGCCAGCACCGGCTCGCTGTTCAGCCTGCCGGTGGTGCGGGTCCCGTCACACCGGCCGGTGCTCGACTGGGCCGCGAGCCTGCGGGCCGGCGGGATCGGCGTCCGCCTCGTCGGCACCGACGAGAGCGGCGCGGTAGAGGTCACCGGGGTCGACTTCACCCGGCCCACGCTGCTGCTGATCGGCAACGAGAACGCCGGCCTGTCCGCGGCCTGGCGCGAGGCGTGCGACGATCTGGCCCGGATCCCGATGCTGGGCGAGGCCAGCTCGCTGAACGCCGCCATGGCCGCGTCGGTCGCGCTGTACGAGTCGGCCCGGCAGCGGATCGCGGCCCGCCGGTGACCGGCCCGCGCCGGCAACCCCAGCCAGGCTTTGCAGTGAGCATCTAGGCGGTCAGGCCGTGCGTGCTCCCGGCGAACAGCGCCTCGGGCGGGCTCGGCCGGTCGAGGATCCGCTGGCTGACCGCGTACCGGACGAGTTGCTCGATCATCGCCCGGTTGGGCGCGATGCCGTACGGCAGCGGATCGCCGCCGGTGATCGCCATCACCCGCTGGTACACCCGGTCGGCCGGGTCCTGCACCTCGCCCCGGCGTAGCCGTGCCACGTGGCGGTTCTTGGCCTCGGCGAACACCTCGAACAGGCCGGCGGCCAGGTTCGGGTGGTCGGCGAGCAGGCGGTCCCTGACCACGAGCAGGTGGTTGATCGGGTAGAGGCCTCGCCGGCGCAGGGCGTCGAAGCCGGCCTGCTCGGGATCCGGGATCAGTGGCACCAGCCCGGGTCCTGCCAGCCCGATGCCGGCCGCCAGTTCACCCGTGGCGACCAGGTCGGCGAGGTCTTGGCCGGGCTCCAGCGGCCGGACGTTGGCGGGCGGGCGGTACTCGGCCACGTGCTCGTCGCCGGAGCGCACCCAGGTGACCCGGCGAGGATCCACGCCGTACTCGTCCTGCAGGATGCCCCGGGCCCATACGCCGGTGGTCACCGTGTATCCGCGGCTGATGCCGACCCTTTTCCCCTCGAGATCCTTCGGTTCGCGGGCGGCGGCGCTGGCGCTCGCGCTGCGCACGATCGCGCCGTGGTGAAACGCGCGGACGAGGAACACCGGCAGGGCCGTGAACGGCTTGCCGCAGGCCTTCGCGCACAGGTAGGTGGTGAACGCCATCTCGCAGACGTCGAACTCCAGGCCCCGGACCATCCGGCGGAATCCCTGCAAGATCGGCATCTCGGCGAACTCGAACGAGTAGCCAGCCGGGGTGAGGGCCCCGGCCTTGAGGTCGCGGGTGGCACCCTGGGTCGCGATCATGGTCTTGAGGGCGATGTCCGCCATGAGCGCCGATGATAGGCGCCAGCGCCCCGCCGGGCGTCGTCACGGCGGGCTGGCGCTAGGGCGGACTGCCCCCGGCGGGGCCGCTCCGGTCGGCGCGGCGTCGCCATTGGCGCGAGCCTCGATCGCCCGGAGGGCCTCGATCACATGACCGGCAACATCGGCTGCGCACCACCCCTGGCACGGCGACGGTGCCTCCCAGCGGTCCGGGGCGCCCCGGCGACCACGGCCTCGAACCCGTCGAGGGCGCGGACAAAGCCATCCGGAACCATATCTGGCAGTCTCTCCCGGAGCGGATGCGCTGTCGGCATCGTTCGCTATCCGGAGAAGAGGCGATCACAGTCAGCGCCGCTGCCGACGTCCGCTACCCGCCCGCGTGCTGAGTTCCCCGGCCGCCGTGGTCGCCGGGAGCCGCGACCCCTGCCAGCTGATCTTCCGCCGCGACCACCACCTC
>Ga0335077_10011539_pt1 | contig 11043 bp, 10 predicted proteins | sample Lox_Sample_31_FD_207151 | JGI IMG/M metagenome (GOLD analysis project Ga0335077, IMG submission 207151) | Soil microbial communities from Loxahatchee National Wildlife Refuge, Florida, United States - Lox_Sample_3.1 | ecosystem: Environmental > Terrestrial > Soil > Wetlands | place: USA...
CATTGAATCCATGTTCGCGAAGCTCCGGCTCTTTCGCGTGACGGATTTTCTGGGGCTGGCGTTTATTCTCTCGCTCCTGGCGATCATCTTCTTTTATATCTTGAGAGGCTGACGGCGTACGATGGCCATCCACCCCGAAATCGGCTCCCAGCTTGTGAATTTCTGCTCCGCGCTGCTGTTGCTGACCTGTTTTGCGATCATCGCGCAGCGGCGCCTGTCCGCCTGCGTGGACCTGTTCGCACTGCAGTCCGTTTTTCTGGCCGTGACGGCCGCCCTCGTCGCCTTCCTGACCGGGGCGTATCACATCTATGTCGCGGCCGCTCTGACGGTCGTCATCAAGGTGGTGGTCCTTCCGCGCATTCTGAAAGCCGTGATCGAGCGTCTGAACGTCAAACGGGAGCTGGAACTCAACATCAACATCCCCTCCTCGCTCCTCGTCTGCGGCGCGTTGGTCATTCTGGCGTTCTATATCACGCAGCCGATTATCAGTCTGGGCTTCCTCCTGACCCAGGATTCGCTGGCGATCGCTCTCGCCATTGTACTCATCGGTTTCTTTACGATGATCGCAAGGAAAAAAGCGGTGACCCAGGTGATCGGTTTCCTGGTGATCGAGAACGGGCTGTTTCTGGGGGCGACGGCGGCGGCTTACGGGATGCCGTTGATCGTGGAACTCGGGGTGTTCTTCGACGTCCTCGTGGCCGGACTGATCGTCGGGATCTACACCCACCGGCTTCAGGACACCTTCGACAGCGTGGACACCACCAAGCTCACGGCGTTAAAGGAGTAATCATGGATCCGGCCCTGATCGGGATGATCGCCGCCCCGTTGTTCTCCGCTCTGTTGAGCTTGGCCACGAAAAGTCGGAGGTCCATGGAGCGGCTTCAACTGGGTCATGCCGTGGTGTTGTGGGCCGCCATGGCCGCGGTCGTCGCCGGCGTCGCTGCGGGTGACGATGTGTCGTTCGGATCCCTTCTGCGCGCCGATGCCCTGAGCGCATTTATGGATCTCATGCTCGCCTTCGTGGGAGGAACGGCGCTGTTCTATGCCGTCGGCTACATGGGAGAAAAACTCTCGCGCGGGGAGGTGGAGTTTCTGCGCTACCGGCGCTTCTTTGTCTATTTCGATCTGTTTTTGTTCGCGATGGTGCTCGCGGTCAATCTCGATAATATCGCCCTGATGTGGATCGCTATCGAGGGTTCGACCCTCTCGGCCGCTCTCCTGATCAACTTCGAGAGAACCAAAACGGCGTTGGAGGCGGGCTGGAAATACATCATCCTCAGTTTCGTCGGAATCGCGCTGGCCCTGTTCGGCACCGTCCTGGTCTATTATGCCTCGGAACATGTTCTGGGGGTCCGAATGGAGGCTCTGCAGTGGAGCGCGTTGCACCGCGTCGCATCGGACCTGAACCCGACCGCGCTGGAGCTGGCCTTCATTTTTATCGTGATCGGATACGGCACCAAGGCCGGAATTGCGCCCATGCATGCCTGGCTGCCGGATGCGCACGCCGAGGCGCCCACGCCGATCAGCGCCGTCTTGTCCGGTCTCATGCTCAACCTGGGGCTCTATGCCGTGCTCCGGCTCAAAACCATTGTCGACCCGGCCGTCGGGTCGGAATTCGCGGGATCCATCATGGTGGGGTTGGGACTGTTGTCCATGACGATCGCCGCGACCTTCATGCTGATCCAGCGCGATTACAAGCGGTTCTTCGCCTATTCCAGCATCGAGCATGTCGGGATCGTCCTGGTGGGTTTCGGGGTCGGAGGGGCGGCCGGCGTTTTCGGAGGTTTGTTTCACATGATCAATCATGCGCTGGCCAAGTCCACGGCATTTTACGCCGCCGGCCGTGTGCTGCTTCGATATGGACACAAGAACATCGAGGGCGTCACCGGTCTTTTACGGCAGATGCCGCTGGTCGGCGGAGCGATGCTTCTGGCCGCGCTGGCGCTGGCCGGGATGCCGCCGTTCGGCCTGTTCATCAGCGAGTTTCTGATCGCCGCCGGCGCTTATGACGCACGACCGTGGGTCGCGTATCTCTTCCTGGGTCTTCTCGCCGTGGCATTTGCCGCACTCGTGTATCAGGTCTTTCGGATGGTCCTCGGTGAACCGAAGGAGACGGGTCGTCCAATGACGCCGGGCGGCGGCCGTTTGACCGCCGCCGCGCTCGCGGCCCATCTCGTGGCGATGGGTTATATCGGAATGCATATGCCGGGATTTCTCCGGGCGCTCTTCATTCCGATGTCGCACATTTTCCATGCCGTGGCGGAGATCCCATGAGCGCGGTCGCGCTTCTTTTGATCGCCCCGCTGGCCGCCGGATTCGCCAGTCTCGGCGCCCGGCGCCCCCGGATTTTGCACGGCATCAACCTGACGGTGATGCTGATCCTGATCGGGGCCGAGGCCGTGCTCATCCGGCGGGTCCTCCGCGAGGGGAATTTCACGCTTTTTAACGGCTTGATGGCGGTCGACGCGCTCTCGGGCTTCATTCTCTTCGTGATCACCGTCATCGGGTTTTCATCCGCCCTGTATACCCGGACGTATTTCGAGCACTACCGGAAGGAAGGGATCGTGACCCCGGCCCGGATGAGCCGATACTTCTTTCTGTTTCACCTGTTCGTGTTTGCCATGAATCTGGCCGTCCTGGCCAACAGTCTCGGGATTCTTTGGGTGGCGATCGAGGGAACGACCCTGGCGACGACGTTCCTGATCAACTTTTTCAAACGAAAGACCTCGCTCGAAGCCGGATGGAAGTATCTCATTCTATGCTCGGTGGGGATCGCCCTCGCGCTGTTTGGAACGGTGCTGATGTACATGTCCTCCGTCCGGGCCTTGGGGGAGGGCCATGCCACGTTGAACATCACCGAGCTGATGCGGGTTGCGGCGCAGCTGGACCCGCATGCGGTGAAGCTGGCCTTCGTGTTCATCCTCGTGGGCTACGGCACCAAAGTCGGCCTGGTCCCGATGCACACCTGGGTTCCGGAGGCCTATAGCGAGGCGCCGGCCCCGGTGGTCGCCATGCTGGCGGGTGTTCTGGAAACGGTGGCGGTCTACGCCGTTCTTCGGTGCAAGATGGTGGTGGACGCGACGGTCTCGCCGGGGTATGCGGGTAATTTTCTGTTGGCGCTCGGATTTCTTTCTTTCGTCACGGCCGCGCTGTTCATGCTGGTGCAGCGGGATTACAAGCGCTTGTTCGCGTATTCGAGCATCGAGCACATGGGCATCGCGATGGTCGGGTTCGGCGCGGGCGGGTTTCTCGGCACGTTCGGCGGCCTCTTCCATCTTTTAAACCACGCTCTCGCCAAGTCCCTGGCCTTTTTCGCGGCCGGCCGTCTTTTCATCCGGTTCGAAACCCGCGAGATCGCCTCGGTGCGGGGCGTCTTCAAGGTCCAGCCGCTGACGGCCGCGGCCCTCCTTGCGGCGTCGCTGGCGCTGGTGGGGATGCCGCCGCTATCGATGTTTGTGAGCGAGTTCTCGGTCGCGGCTGCCCTGGCGACGCAGGCCTACGGCGCCGACACGATTCATATCGGACATTTTTTGACGATCACCGTTGCCGATGAGGTTCGGGATCTGGGACTGGTCTTCTTTTTCATGATCGTCGCGGTGGTCGTGTTCGGAGGGCTTATGTTTCGCGTGATGAAGATGGTCTGGGGAGATCCGCCTTCCGGAATCGGGACGGGAGAAACTTGGGGGTGGGGGCATCTGTCCCTCGTCCTCAACATCGGGGCGCTGCTGATTCTGGGGTTTCTGATGCCGGAGCCTCTGAAACGGCTGATGAGCCTGGCCGTGGCGACAATTTCAACGGAGTGATCCATGATGAAGCGGGATGAAGCGATCGAATCCATAAAAAAATCTTTTGGATCCAAGATTATTGGAGTGGACCCTAGCCGTGAGATCCCGGTTCTGACGGCGGCCAAACAGGACATTCCGGCGATCGCCTTCCACATTCACGGCGCCCCCGATTTGCGGGGCACGCTTTCTTTGCAATGGGCCGTGGATTTGAGACCCCGGCAGGCCGCGTACCGCATCTATTACCTGTTTGCATTGGACGGGGGGCCGTGGCTGATTCTTCAGACGGAGCTTTCCGGAGAAGACCGTCTGTTCCCCTCGATCACGCCCCGCATTCACGCGGCGAAGTGGTACGAACGGGAAATCCGGGACATGTTCGGCCTGATCGCGGAAGGGCATCCGGATCTCCGGCGTCTGGTCCGGCACGAGCATTGGCCGAAAGGAACGCACCCCTTAAAAAAAGATTTTCCCTGGAATCATGTCATGGGTCGTCAAGTGGGAGAATACCGTTTCCGGCAGATCGAAGGGGAGGGCGTGTTTGAAGTGCCGGTCGGGCCGATTCATGCCGGGATCATCGAGCCGGGGCATTTCCGGTTTTCGGTGGCCGGCGAGCCGATCATGCAGTTGGAGGTCCGGCACTTTTGGAAACATCGGGGCGTTGAAAAACTTTTCGAGAACCTCATGTGGTCGGAAGGCGTTGCGCTTTCGGAGCGGGTTTCGGGCGACACGTCGTTCGGGCACGGCCTCTGTTACTGTCAGGCGGTTGAGGCGCTTTCTGGAGTTCAGGTCCCTGCGCGGGCGGAGTATCTCCGGACCCTTTTCCTTGAGCTGGAGCGGCTGCACAATCATATCGGCGACGTCGGCGCGATCTGCAACGACGCGGCCTATGCGCTGGCCCTGGCCCACTGCGGCCGGATGAAGGAGCGGATCATGCAGCTCAACGATCGTCTCACCGGCAGCCGCTTTCTGCGCGGGGTGAACGTCATCGGGGGGACCGCCGTGGACCTATCGGGCGACGGCGCAAAGAGGATCGAACACGCGGTGGAAGAGATTCAGGAGGATTTTTCCGACCTGTCACGGATACTCTTTCATAACGCATCGCTCACCGACCGCCTGGAGACGACGGGGATCCTCAAAGAGCGCACCGCAAGGGATCACGGCGTGATGGGTCTGGTCGGCCGCGCCGCGGGCATCGACCGGGACGTCCGACGGGACCGGCCCTTCGCGGCCTACGGCCGCCTTGCCTTCAAGGTTCCGATTTACCGTTACGGCGATGTCCGGGCCCGTCTGCGGGTGCGAATCGACGAGGTGCAAGAGACGATCGCTTTGATTCGGCAGGCGCTTGAGAACCTGCCGGCCGGGCCGACTTCCGCTGCGATGCCGCCGGCGCCGCGTCCCGGCGACTGGGCCCTCTCGGCCGTGGAAGGATGGCGGGGCGAGATTCTTTATTTCGTGATGGCCGGCGAGGAGGGGAAGATCCACCGATGCAAGGTGCGGGACCCTTCGTTTGTGATCTGGCCGGCGATTCAGTTTGCCGTGCTGGGGAATATTATCCCGGATTTTCCGCTGATCAATAAAAGTTTTAATCTTTCCTATGCCGGAAACGATTTATAAAACGAAAGGGCGAGAGGAGGACCAACCGTGTTCAGGATCATCCGGAAAAGCTTGAAGACCGGGAAGGTGACCGGACGGTACCCGGCGCCGACCCAACCCGGGCCGGACGTCTCGGATGCGGTTCGCCGGAAGGCCTCGGCGTTCGGCCGGTCGCTCACGATTCGGGAGGTGGACACCGGCTCCTGCAACGGCTGCGAGATGGAGATGAACGCGCTGATGAACCCCGTTTACGACGCGGAACGGTTCGGCATCCATATCGCGGCCTCTCCCCGCCATGCGGACGCGCTCGTGGTCACCGGTCCCGTCACGGCGAATATGGAGAAAGCTCTGAAAGACGTTCATGCCGCGACGCCGGATCCGAAATTGGTGATCGCGCTGGGCGACTGCGCCTGCGATTGCGGGATGTTCAAGGGGAGTTATGCCGTGACCGGTCCGGTCGAGCGGCACATTCCGGTGGACGTCAAGATTTCGGGCTGCCCGCCGCGCCCGTCCGAAATCCTCGATGCGCTGCGGAAGGTTCAGGGTCGTCAATCGTAACGGGTTTTCCCCTCTCAATAAACTGACCGCGAGAGATGCGAGTCGGAAGGAAAAGAGGATCTACCAATCCTATGAAGAAGAAAATGCGGAAGTTTAAGAGTGAAGCCCCTGTGTCGGCCCGAATCCCTCCGATTATTTAAGGCATCCACATCGGGGAGCCTCTACCGGCCATCGGCTAATCTCGCTGTTGACAAATATAAGTGTATGGGAATATACAGAAGGGAAGATTCAATTTCATGGTTTTCTGATTGACGGGGGATGGCATGCGTAAGAAAACCCTGCTGAGCTGGAGCAGCGGGAAGGACAGCGCCTGGACGCTGCATCTGCTCCGGCAGCGGAACGACATCGAAGTGGTCGGATTGTTCACGACGGTTAATGCCGAGTTCCGGCGCGTGGCGATGCATGCGGTTCGTCTGGAGCTGCTCGAACGCCAGGCGGAGGCGGTCGGGCTTCCGCTTGAGACTTTGAACATTCCCCATCCCTGCAGCAATCTCCAGTACGAATCGGTGATGAAGGCGTTTGTCGACGCATCGCGCGGAAGAGGAATACGCTGCATGGCCTTCGGAGACCTCTTCCTTCAGGACATCCGGGCCTACCGGGAGGAAAAATTGAAGGAGACCGGCATCACGCCGCTTTTCCCGCTCTGGGAAATTCCGACCGACCGCCTGGCCCGGCAGATGGTCTCGGAAGGCCTGCGCGCCTATGTCACCTGCGTCGATCCGAAAAAACTTCCGGCCCGTTTCGCGGGACGGGAATTCGGATCGGCGTTCCTGGACGAGCTTCCGGAATCGATCGACCCCTGCGGCGAGTACGGCGAGTTTCACACCTTTGCCGTGGACGGGCCGATGTTTCGAACCCCGATCGGGATTCGCGTCGGCGAGGTCGTCGAACGCGACGGGTTTGTTTTTGCCGACCTTCGGCCGCAAGAGGCATAAAAGGAATCGAGTGAAGAGTACGGGCATGAATAAAAACAATCCGTCGTCCCATGATCCCCGCCTGGCCCGAGCCCTGATTCTGGATGAGTTGTTCGACCTGACGCTTTACAAATCGCTGCGCGGGATTTCGGGCCCCGATTTACAGACGATGCTGGACGAGTTGATCTCGATCGAAACCCAGCACTTCGCCTTCTGGCAGCGCTTTTTCGATACGACGGTGTCCGGCCTCGATTTCCCGCGCCGGTTCAGACTCGGGCTGATCGTCCTGACCTGCCGGTTGTTCGGCGCGACCGCGGTCCACCTGGTTCTCGAAGCGATCGAGGTGTACGGCGTCCGCAAGTATCTTTCAATTTGGGAAAGATACAAGGACGGGCCGCTGGGCGTCGCGGTGAAAGGAATTCTGGAGGACGAATTCAAGCACGAGGACGAGATCGTCGGCCGGATGGCGGAGCGGAAGATCAACCCGGAGCGCATCCGCAACATCTTCCTCGGATTCAACGACGGGCTGGTCGAGATTCTCGGGGCGGTGAGCGGGTTCTTCGCGGCCCTGGGAGCGGCGTCGCTGGTGCTGATCGCCGGGCTGACCACCGCCGCGGCCGGTTCGTTGTCCATGGCGGCGGGGGCCTATGTCGCGGCCAGTTCCGAGAACGAGATGCGGAGAACGGAACGGGGCCGGAAACGGTTCCTCGGCGAGGACGCGGGGCCGTCCGGGACGGAAGAACCCGCGTTCTCCTCGGCCCTCATCGTCGGTGCGGGTTATTTCGTCGGCGCGGCCGTTCCGATCCTTCCTGTCCTGTTCGGTGCGAAGACCGCCCTGATTTCGATCTTCACCGGGGGCGTTACGGTCATTCTGGTCTCGATGCTCCTCGCGTTCCTGTCCGGCATGAATATCCGAAAACGCATCCTGATGAATCTGGTCATCATCGCGGCCGCCGTTGGAATCACCTACGGGATCGGGATGATCGTACGGACCCTTTTTGGCATCGCGGTGTAAAACCCGAGTCCGCCGCCTTCGCGTGATCATGGCCGTCCGCCATCTGGTATACTATAATTCATACCTATGCTCGAAAGATTCCTCAGCCGCAAGTCCAAAACCTTTGTGACGACCCTGGGCGTGTCGACCATCCTTTTGGTGGGCGTGATCGACTATACCACGGGGACGGAAATCTCCCTTACCGTTTTTTACATCCTGCCCGTATTGGCGGTGGCCTGGTACGCGGGGCGAAGATCGGGAATCGTGACCTCGTGTTTCGGCACGGTCGCCTGGCTGGCCGCGGATACGGTCGGTCCGCATCTCTATTCCTATACGGTGATACAATACTGGAACGCCGCGACGAGGCTGATGATATTCCTTGTGGTGACGTTTCTGGTCTCCCGGGTGCGGGAAACCTTGGAGCGTGAGAAGCAACTCGCCCGGATCGATGATCTGACGAATGCGGCCAACGGTCGATATTTTCATGAGATCTTGGAAGCGGAGCGCCGCCGGGCCGAGCGCTACAACCGTCCCTTTACCGTGGCCTACATGGATATTGACAATTTCAAGACCGTCAACGACTGCCAAGGCCACCGCACCGGGGACGATCTTCTTCGAACCGTGGTGCAGACCATCATTCGGAGCACCCGATCCACCGACGCCGTGGCCCGATTGGGGGGGGATGAGTTTGCCGTTCTCTTACCCGAGACCGGCGCCGAGGCGGCCACGATCGTGCTCCGACGGGTGCGGGACGCCCTCCTTGAAACATTTCAAAAGAATGAATGGCCCGTCACCCTGAGCATCGGCGTGATGACCTTTGTAAAAAGCCCGGTCAACGTCAACGATATTCTGGACCAGACCGACATCCTGATGTATTCCGTAAAGACCAAGGGGAAGAACGGGATTCGATATGCGGTCAAGGAAGAGGCGGTGACAAGCGGAGCGGGCGAACGCAAAAGACGGGAGCGCTGACGCGGGTTATCTCGCCGCCATGACGGGCGAAAATTTCTCTTCTTGTTCGGATCGACGGATGATCGAAGCGGCATCGGCGCCCCCCGGCATCCGGCAGGTCCCGTTGAACCGGCAACCTTCCTCGATGGAAAAAGCGGGCGCGACGATCTCGGCGTTCACGACGGCGCTCTTGAGGAGTTGTACTCTTTGACGGCCCGTAATTTTGCCTTCCACGTTTCCTCCGACGATCACGGTATCCCCTTCGATTTCGGATGAAACGGCCGCTCCTTCCCCCAACAACAGCACCCCTTTGGCTAAAATCTTCCCTTCCACCTTCCCGTCGATCCGGCCGGTTCCCTCAAAGCTGAGCGTCCCTTTGAACTCGATATTCTTGCCCATGTAAATCGTCATTTCCTCCGAATCTTTCTGAGTGCCGGTCCCGTTGCCGTTTCCAAACATCGCAGACCCTCCTTATCATGATGCGTAACAAGCTATGTTCAAGTATAGCCCACGCCCCGGAATTGTCAAAACCGCGCTCGGGCCGGGAACCGCCGACTATCTCGCCGATTTCATTGGTCAAGGCGGGACTTGGATGTCGATCGTTGAGAAAACAAGCTGACGGGGATCGGGTCGGCGTCGCGCCTCTTCCAATAGTGAACGGGAGTCCGGACGCAAAAGTTGCTCGAAACTGATCCGGCCGTTCGTGAAGACCGCCACAGGTTTACTCGGGTCCACAAAATGAGGGGGAAGCAGCAAACGGTACCGGGTTACATGCTCCGTTGTCACGAAGATCGTATTCCCGGAAACCCGGGCCTTGAGCCGGGCATAGGCGCCCTGTTGGAGCCGTCGTCCCTCCTCCGGATCATGTTCCGAACTCCAGAAGGAACCCGCTTTGGGGTCGATCTCATCGATTCGGACCCAAAAATCACGTCCGGCATGGTCGCGGTCCCGGACGACCGTCAGTTCCTTCGGTTCCGGGGTCCGGCGCTGGTTTTTGAGCCAGGTCAGGAGATCCGGAAGCTCTTCTTTGGGAAAATAATGTCCGCCGGCCATGGGATGAACGCGGTCGTGCTCCCGATAGGTGACGGGATAGCCGTTTCGCTTCAGATACGACGCCACGTCCCGGCTGTACTGGACCGGCATCACCTGGTCCTTCGAGCCGTGGATGATGTAGAGGGGCGTGTTTTTGGCGTTGTCGAGCAAGGGGAACAACGCCGCCGGAAATGCGCCGGCCATCGGGACCAGCGCGGCGAAGCGGTCCGGATGGTTCAGCCCGATCAGGAAGGTTCCGATGCCTCCGTTGGACATGCCCGTGAGATAAATCCGGTCGGGGTCCACATGATACGTTCGCGTGACCTCGGATAACACCGCGAGAACGAGGGCCTCTCCCCCACGGGTCCACCAGTCGGCTTCCTCCATGGTGGGGCAGGCCAGGACATAGTCTTCGCCCAGACGGGGCCGCCATCGGTCCAGGTAGGCGTCCCCGTCGAACCCGGCCCCGTGCAGGCAGAGGATCAGCGGATACGGCCGGGTGGGGTCGTAAGCGGACGGGACGTAAAGTCCGTAGCGCATCGATCGGCCGTCCACGCTTAGGGTCCGGCCGGGCTGCATGCCGGTGGGGACGGATTTTTGAAAGGAGGCCTCCAGAACATGATGGAGCGCCGCTTCCAGTTCGGCGACGGGCCGCTTGGAAAGGGCCGGCAAGAGTCGCTCCGCTTCCGTGTCATCGGCTTGGAGGAACGCCGACAGGCGTTGGAGGAGTTCGGGAGAGGGTTCGGACTCGTGATAACCCGGAGCGGTTCGGCAGGCGTTGAACATCGTCGATATCGATAGGAACAGGACCATTCCTAAAGTTTTCCATCGACGCATGCCCACCGTTAAGCCTCCGAGTGTGCCGGTTTCCCGCCCCGTCGTCATCTTACGTCGCGGCGCTCGAAAAGTCAAAAAAGCGATCGCGGCGGTGGGAATGCCAAACCCCGGCGCCCGGGTTCCTTCGATTGACTTCGGCCGGCGGGTTTTGTAATGTGGCTAAACGGAAGAAAGCCTGAAGAGCGCGGCGGGAGGCGTTCCCAAGATGGATCGTTGGGCGAAGAATAACGGGACCAAGATCCGATGCGAATGGGCGGGGAAGGATCCCTTGATGATCGAATACCACGATCGGGAATGGGGCGTTCCCCTTCATGACGATCGTCGTCTTTTCGAGTTTCTGATTCTGGAAGGCGCCCAGGCCGGGTTGAGCTGGTCGACCATC
>Ga0335077_10011540_pt1 | contig 11043 bp, 6 predicted proteins | sample Lox_Sample_31_FD_207151 | JGI IMG/M metagenome (GOLD analysis project Ga0335077, IMG submission 207151) | Soil microbial communities from Loxahatchee National Wildlife Refuge, Florida, United States - Lox_Sample_3.1 | ecosystem: Environmental > Terrestrial > Soil > Wetlands | place: USA: Florida...
AACGACGGTCCCGGCGAAGCGCAGCTGGTGCTGTGCTCGGTCAGGATCGACGACCCGGTCGCCGACGCGCTCACGCAAGATGGCTTCTGGCCCGAGGGTTGACCAAGTTCTCGGTAGCTGCGGGGTCGATCAACTGCGGCAGCGCCGGCATCACGCCGTCAGGCGCCTAATCCAGCAGCGGGGCGTCAAATCGCGCATGAGACCCGGGGTCAGGCGCGGGAGACCCGCTCTGATTCTTGGCGCGAGCATCTTGTGCGTGACGCCAGCTCCCCTGCCTTAGCAGCGCGCACCCGGCTAGGCCCACGCGGACGAACCCGAGGGAGCCGGCGCTAGCCGGATGCCGCGCGGTCCTGCAAGCACGAAAGCAGCCTCGCCGCCGGCGGCGATCGCGCTGCCGGTTGCGGACAGCAGCCACGCAGCCGCCCGACGCCCGCGTGGCTGCTCTCCGCGGCCGGCGGCAACGCTGAGCCCGCCCAAGCCCCGGATGCGAAAGGTCGCCGAAGTCGTCGCTTCGCGCGACGTCTGACAGAACGAGAGCGATCTCGCGGGCCTGAGGCAGGTTTTCCTTTGAACTGCGCTGCCTTCGTAATGTCGGACCATTCGTGCAATGTCCCCGATGCAGGCGTCGGCGCGGCGCACCGGGACAAGGTTGGCCCGCGGCTGATGTCGCTAGACGTATGCCGTCGGATCGCGCAGAATCGGGTTTGCGATGACAGATCCCGAGGTAAGAGTCCTTGTCGAGCGTTATCGAGCCGGGTGGTTTGCACACGACCTCGACGCGATCATGGCCGTTGTCAGCGATGACATCGTGTTCCACAACGTCACTGCGCAGGAACGGGTGGAGGGCGCGGCGGCATTTCGGGCGCACGTGGCCGCGATTCACGATCGCTGGCCGGACCTGGCCTTCGAGGAGCACGCGTTGTATCTCGCGGCGGACACCGGGGTCGCGGAATGGACTGCTCGGGGGACAGCGCCGGACGGGCGGCGCCTTGAGTGGGACGGAATCGACGTGATCAACTGCCGAGACGGCCGGATTACGCGCAACGCGGTTTATTCCTCTGGACACGCGCCGCGCGTCCTCGGGCCGTAAGTGCCCGAGTGCGCCGAATCACGATGCCGGCCGAACCCAGCGGAGCGGGGCCCTCGAACGCGCGCGACGCGCGGGCCGAAGCGTCTGAGTTCGTGCGACCGTGTCGCTGACCGCCTCCCGCGTCAGCGATGCCTGCGAGCGGTCCGCTTACGACCCGTCGCCGCACGATCGCTTTCGGCGAGTCCGGGCCGTGATCCGCACGATCGGAATGGCGACCAAACGCAGCTCCTAGGAACGGAGGTGACGTCGTCGACGTGCCCGTAGAAGGTGGTGCGGGCGAGCGGCGTCTGGGCGATCACGGCGTCGAGGGACAGCTCGCGGAGCGGGTGTTGGCGGAGGAACTCGACGGCTGCGTCGCGTATCTGCCGGTGGGGCTTCTTTTCGCTGGACGGGCCCCTGTGCCCGCTGCCTGGAGCGACTCCTGGTCCGAGGAAAAGCAGTGAGTCTTCTTGACACGCCACGGGATGTGCGGATAGGAATGCGGTATGGCGTGCCGGGCGCCGCGTTTGAGGGTCGGTTCGCGCTCGTCTTGGCCCTGCTGGCGCTGATCTGCGCCGGCTGCGGCGGGTCCAAGCACAGCAGCTCGAGCGCGTCGGCGAGCTCGACCACAGCCGCGACCTCGGACGAGCAGGCCGCGGGGGGTCCGCTGGTGGGCGACACAACACTGATCGCCGGCGAGCAGTCATGCCAACAGAGCCATCCCAACCCGCCGTGGTTCACCACGATCGCGGCGTTCGAGGTGTACGACTCCGCGCGCACGCACCTGTATGGCTGCGCGCACTTCCTCGGCTCGATGGCCTCGACGAACCACGTCCTCGCCTACCAGTCAACCGAGCTCTACCCAACGCCGTACAACATCGTCACCGAAGGGCCCAACAACCTGTTCATCTACGGCGGCGGCTACGGCGACAACTCGGCCGCCTCAGGCTCGTTTGTCGCCAGCGTCGAGCCCGGGACGCTCAACCAACGCTGGCGGACGGTGCTGATCAACACCAACGCGACGGGCGAGTGGGACTATCCGGGCGTGCTCAACGTCCTCAGCGACGGCAGCCTGGTCGTGATCTACGGCTACCACATCGCCAAGCTCAACCCTCAGACGGGCGCAATCGAGGTCGTGACCACCCTCCCGACCGGGCAATCCACGCCCGCCGACACGTCGTATAACGGATTCGACGCGTTCCCCGACGGCACGATCATCGCCAAGACCGTCAACCGCCAGAAGGGGTGCACCGAGAACGGCTTCTCGGCGTTCCTCAATTGCCCGAACCCGTCCGACGTGCCCCCGTCGGTGATGGTCGCGATCGACCCCAAGACGCTCAAGGTGATCTCCCAGATCACCCTGCCCGAGATGATCGGCGGGCGCGTGACCACCGCCGTCTACAACAACCACGACTACATCTACCTCCCGGGCACCTCAAAGCTGTATCGCTACGTGTTCGCGAACGGCAAGCTGCAAGCCGACCCGACCTGGGGCCCCGTCCCCTACCTCAAGAGTGGCCAGACCGCGGGTTCGGCGGTCGCGGTGATCGGCGACTACGTCGTGGCGATGACCAACGGCGGCAGTCCGACGTCGACGCCCATGAGCGTCGTCGCGGTCTCCCAAGCCGACGCGAGCAAGGTCGCGAACCTCGAGCCGTTCGCGAACTCGGGGGCCAAGAACAGCTTCATCCCATCAATGGTGTCCGTCGACCCCGCCTCCCACCTGATCTTCGTCATGGACGCCGGCGCGGGCAAGATCGGCGCGGTCGCTCTGAACAACGGAATACTGACGACCAGGTGGACCGAAGATCAGACAACCCTCAGCTTCACCACCGTGATCGGCCCTCAAGACCAGCGGGTCCTGATCGGCACCAACATCCCCGTCAAGTTCTTCAAACAGCTGACGAGCTACACCACCGAGCAAGTCATCTGGCGCGACGCCGCCACCGGGAAAGAACTCGCCAGCTCAGACCAATTCCCCAAAATGTCCGCAGGGATCCTCGTCACCCCCAGCTACGCCGGACTGCAGTACTTCCTCACAGCCAACGGCCACATCATCGCCCTCCAGGTCGGCCCGGGCAGCCCGACCTGACCGCACACAACGATCGACCCACTCTCCCCGGGGGAACTCGTCTGCCGGGTGGCGACGCCCCTTTCGGATGATCGGGAGCACATAAGTCTCACCCCTCGCCGGGATCGCATTCATATTCTCGCCGGCGCCGAACTCGCTTGCGCTTCGGCGACCAAACGTAATCTCGCGACGACGTGGTGCTAGCCGTTACCGAGCAAGCGGATCGGTCCCCGCACCCGCCGTCACCCGCCTTCGGCCAGTGAATGCGATCGCGCGGGGTCTCGTGACGGCGTCACTGCTATGCCACGGTTTCGATAGTCGCGTCGGCCGCCTGGCCATGACCGCCGGCGATCGCCGAATTGTGCTCTCCGCACAACGGCGCTTGCTGATAGACAGTCGCCGGCCTGCCTTGCCGCGGCTCGTAGCAACCGCCTGCGTGGGACCGCTCAGCGCAGGCCGGCTTTGTCGAGCATCGCGATCATGGTCGGGCGCCGACGCTGTTGCTCGCGGAGCGTGGCTATGTGCTGACTGAACGACTCAAGGTCGTCCGCTGCCTTCGCGGCGTCTCGCGCGCGCTTGAGGATGCGTACGGCGGCGGCGTAGGCACGACGGTCGGTCTTCTCCAGAACCTCATCAGCCGCTCGCTGATAGACCGCAACCGCGTCGGCCGGGCTGGCGGTCTCGCGGCTCTCGGCGAGCCGGAGCCACAGGTCGCTGCCAAGCTGCTCCTGGTCGGCGGCCTGAGCCGTCTCCCACGCAAGCTGTGCCTCACCGTCACCCAGGAGCGCCTCGACGAATGCGCGCGGGTCGCGCTCGCGCAGGACCGCACGCGCGGCGTCACGCTCGATCGCCCACGCGTCGACCGCCTCGGCTGCGCGTCGTAGGCGGCTGTAGGTCGAGAGCGAGGGCATCCGCTCATGTTCGGAGCGGCGCAGACCAAGCACCTCCAGCGGCTGCCCACGCCGGGCGTGCGTCTCGCACGCCATGTCATACAGGCGGGCGGTCTGCCACCCCTGGGTTTCGGCGATCCCACGCTCGCACCACGCGAGCACGTCGTCCTCGCGGCCGAGCTCGGCCATCGCCTCGGCTACCTGCACGAACTGGTGCGGCCGGGTCAGATCGCCGCCGAGCAGCGCCACGATCCGCTCGGTGTCGCCATCGAGCACGGCCAGCCGCTCGCGGACGTACTGGACGGCGAACGTGTCCTCGTGATCGCGCGCCGCCACGGCCTGCCGGTACGCGGTTAGCCCGGCGTCGCCGAGCGCGTGCTGGTAGCGGACGGGGTCGACCTCGAACAGATCCTGATCGACAAACCAGAAGCGGACCATCCACGTGGCCAGCCTCACCGGGTCCGCTACCCCGCTGTCGCACGCGGTCGCGTGGATGTCAAGCAGCTCCCGCGCCAGGTCGCCGATCGTCCCATCGGAATCATCGGCATGCTCGATCACCTTCACCACGTGCCCGATCGCCCGCTGCAGCAACTCGACCAGCTCGGCCGACGGTGAAGTGGTGGCGCGCTGGCGCAATTCCTCGGCGATGGGTCGGGCGGCGTACGCCCACCCGGAGCTCTCGGCGTAGGGCAGAAACCGTCGTGTGCGAAGCCCGCGGTCGACCTCGGCGCGCAACCCGGCCAGATCGTCGCTGCCGCGACCGGCGATCAGCCGCACAGCCCGCTCCACGTCCTCATGCCGCTCGGCGGCCGCCGACACCACCTGCCGCAACTGCTCAACACTCAACGACGTGACCATCTCGCCGACCGGCGCCTGCGAGCGGCCCTTGGTGGGGGTCGCCACGATCCAACTCCCTTCGCTACTTGATCGCCGGCCAGGCTAGCGAGAGCAACGGCGGTCAACTCGACCGCGGACAGCCAGGAGCAGACGCCGAGGGACCGGACGTCTGTGGCACGGCTGATCGACAGCACCCGGCACGCTCCCGGCTTGAGCTCGCACGTTCGCCCAAGTCGCCGCGCCGACGGCTCCGAGCCATCACCCGGGGGCGGGTCGGGTCCGCTGTATGTCGCCGAGGCCGGCCGAGTAACCAGCACGCTGCACGCGATCCAACCTCCCGTGGCGGTCCAGACTGCCCTGCCGCATCGGCTTGCGCGTGCCCAAATCCGAGCTCTGTCGCGGTCGCCGCGGATGGCGTCGGTCTCTCGTGCGGCAGTGGGATCGGCGCGTCGGTGGTGACGGTGGCTCGGCGCTAAGTCGCGGGCGGCCACGCCGGCGCTGCTGCCCCGATCACCCGCCCCGTCAGAGGTCAGCATGGATCACCCGCGCCGGTGAACGAGCGGCCGGGCTGAGCGCCTCCGGGTCGCCTGACCTGAGAAGCGCCGCGGTGCTCGCCACCGCTGTCACCACCCGATCGTCGGTGCCCTTCGTCGCTTCCTCGGTGACAGCCCGCGTGTCGGTGGATCACGCTTGCTCAGCCGCAACATCGATAAACGCAGGCCCGTCTGCCGGCTGCGCCTCAGCCTCGTCCTCGGTCGCGCTCGTGGCTGACGGGGCGCGCTCCCCGGAGGCCGCCTGCGTGCGGGCGATGATCGCGCGCACCGTTCCGTGGGCCACTTGCGCTGCGGCCGCGACGTCCCGATGCACGAGCCCAAGCCGCCCGGCGCGGACGATCGCCTCCTCGTACTCGAACTCGGCCTCGCGCTTGCGGCGTGCGGCCCGCTCTACCCGCCGCAGAAGCTGCAGGGCCAACTCCTCGCGCGCTCGCCCTTGACCGATCTGCTCGGCGTCCGCGATCGCCGCCAACGACAGCCCAGCGGCGATGCCGCGGCGCGCTGCCTCACCCACCCGTCGCTGCAATTCCACCTCGCGCTCAGCATCGCCGGCGACCAGCGCCCGCAGCCGTTCAGCCGCAGCGCTCGCGATCTGCTCCAGCTCCCCGGAAAGCTCCACATCCGTCTTCGGGCGCACCGCATCCATCTCCTTGGCGTCGTCTTGGTTCACTTGATGGTGAACCACTGATCAGACGGACATGGCGCTGGCATCGCGCTCGTGAGCAGAACCTGTCCACCACTCGCCCGTGCCGACCACCCGGCGCGTCTACCGCCCTGCCCGACTCGCCGCTCCTGCCCCCGGCGATCGTCAACCTCCCTGGCTCGGCCCGCGCCCGAGTCAACCTCAACGCGCAGACTTCATCACGAGACTTCATCACGAGACTAGACGGAAACCGGCCTGTGTCCTGATCCTCGCCTTCAACCCCGAGCCCGTCTCGCCAAACGGCCAAGGGCTCTGCTCCCTCGCTTCGCTCAGTCGCACCAGACTAAACGGACTCCGTCCGGGCTACCGGCCACACTCGGCGACTGTGAGTCCACTTGAAGATGAACTGTCGATGCAGTGCTGACGCTCTCGAAAGTGGTCGTGGAGGTCGGCAACCGCGCCGATGCCGCGCGGGCGGGCGATTATCGCCTGGAGCTGGAGGCAGCACCGGAGGCGTTTGCGCGCACCGACTACCAGCTCGCCCCCGACGGCTTCGAACGCATGTCGCAGCGCTCGTCCTCGCTGTGGCTCGGCGCGGATGAGGCGCTCGCCCAATTCGGCGTGCGGCGCGGCGTGGCGATCGAGCGCGACGATCTGATCGCGGTACTGCAGGGGCAGCACGTCGAGATCGGGGAGCAACTGCGCCGTCCCGGGGTGCTCAAGCGCGCGGCGCGCGACGAGCACGGCCGGGAGATCGTCGACGACGATGGGCGGCCTGTGGTCGAGAGAGTGACCGGGGTCGCGCACGTCGAGATGACGATGTCGGTGCCCAAATCGGTGTCGGTGCTCTGGGCAATGGCCGACCCGGACGACCGTGACAAGATCGAGCAAGCACTTCTGACAGCAGCGGAGCGGACCGTGCAGTACATGGCGCGCAACAAGGCTGTCGTTCACCGACGCGGGAAGGACGGCGTCCGGGTCAGGCAGCCGGCGGCCGGTGCGGCGGTCGCGTCGTCGCTGCACGTGACCGCCCGCCGCGCGCGGGGCGATCGGGCGCCCGCGCCGCAGCTGCACGTCCACAACCTGATCGTCGGGGTTGTTAGGAGGGATGGGCGACTGGTGGCGGCGGATTCGTGGGAATGGTTTCGCCACGACGCCGCTCTGGAGGGCGGCGCGTTGTTTCGCGCCCAGGTCGCCGAGGCGCTCGTCAACGCCGGCTGGGCGATCCGGTCGGGCACCGGCGACCGCAAACGCTACTTCGAGGTCGAGGGTGTCCCGACGGCATTATGCGAGGTGATGTCGCCGCGGTCGCGGGAGGTCGCCGAGGCGCGCGCCGAGCTCGAACACGAGCTCGGGGTTCGCCTTCATGGCGGGGCGCTGGCCGTGCTGGCCAAGGAGACCCGTCAGGCCAAGGACCACGATCTCGACCCCGGCAGGCTCCGCGAGGTGTGGGACGCGCTCGGGCAGGAGCACGGCTTCGGGCCGGGCGCGGGCAGCCGACTGCGCCGCCGGACAAGTGACGTCGACGATGTCGAGGCGCGGGCGGCACAGGCGCGCGATGTGGTGCTCGCGCAGTTGCGCGAGCAGGGCCCCACGGTGAGTCTTGCGCGCGCCCGCGCGCTAGTGTTCGAGGCCGCCGCCGGCCGCCTGTCGGCCGACGAGGCAGTCCGGCTGCTGGCGCGGATGGAGCGCCCGGTGGGTGGCGAGCTCCTCACGCTCGAGGACGGGAGGGTGACCTCCCGCGAGATCCGCCAGCTCGAACAGCACGTCATCGACGTCGCCGTGACGGCGGCGGGAACGGAAACCGACCGGATCGCTCTCGGCGATGCCGAACGCGACGCCGGTCTTCACAGGGCGGAGGCCGTTCTCGGCGAGGGCAAGCACCTCGAACCGGAGCAGCGCCGCGCGTTCGATCTTCTGATCGGCGGTCCAGGGTGGGTGTGCCTGACCGGCCGGGCCGGGACAGGGAAGGGGCCGGTCCTGCACGCGGCCGCGGAGGCGTACCGGGCAGCGGGGTGGCGGGTCATCGCGTGCGCGATGGATGGCACCACTGCCCGACGGATGGCCGAGCAGCTCGGCGGCACCGCCGCCGCGCTGACCATCGAGCAGCTGAGGGTCCGCCTCGATCTGGGGACGGTGCGGATGGACGATCGCACTGTGATCTTCGTCGACGAGGCCTCCAAGCTCGAGACCGGCCATTGGGCCGAACTCGCCAAAGCCGTCCAGCATCACCACGCCAGCATTCGCGCGGTCGGGCACGACGGTCAACACGACGCGATCCGGCTCCCCGGCCTGTTCTCCGAAATGCTCACCTGCCAGCGCATCCCGACCGCCGAGCTACGGCAGATCCGCCGGCACCGCGACCCGGATAACCCTGCCGACGTTCATCCGTGGCTATGCGACTACCAGATCGCCGTCGACCAGGGCCGTGGCCTGGACGCCGTCGCGATCCTCCAAGCGCAGAACGCGCTCCACCTTCACGACACCCGGGCGCAGGCGATCGGCGGAATGGTCGAGGGGTGGGACCACTGGCGCCGCGGCCACCAGCCCGCCGAGTCGATGCTGATCGTCCATGGCCCGAACTCGGATGTCGATCTCGTCAACGAGCTCGCCCAGCGTAAACGGCTCGACGCGGGCGAGCTCGGCGAGCAAACGATCCGCGCCGTCGACCGTGACTACTTCCTCCGCCCGGGCGACCTGGTCGCGATCCGCAACGCCGCCTACACCTTCCCCGCGCAGCCCAGCCGACCGCGACCCAAACGGATCGAAAACGGCCAAATCGCGATCGTCGAGTCTGTCGACCCCGAGCGCGACGCGCTCACCCTGCTTCTGCGGGAGCCCGGGGCCGAGCCACGGCTGGTCGAAGTCGACCACGCGCGTTTACGCACCGAGCGTGCAGCCGGCAAACGCACGACCTCAGTCCGCCTCAACTACGCGGTGCACAGCTTCCCCGCCCAAGGCGCAACCGTCCACGGCACCGCCACCCTCGCCGGGCACTGGTCCCAGGGCAAGCAGGAGACCTACGTCGGCGACACCCGCGCCATCTACCGCCACACCGTGCACGTTGCGCGGGAGGACCTCGGCACCCACGGCACCGACGAGGAGCGGGTGTGCCGCTACGCCCAGCGAATCTCCCATAGCCGCGAGCGACACGCCAGCATCCGCCAAACCCTCGACCACAAAGAGCAGCTTGCCATCGATCTACCCGAACGCCAACCCCTCCCCGGCATCGCAGATATCCGCGCGGCGGGAGGTCGAGACGATCCGTCACCTAACGGCTCACCGACCATACGCGACGCGTCGCCGAGCCCCGTGCCGACGGAAGCCACCGACCTGTCGCCCGGCACCTCCGCCGGCAACGATCCAGGCAGCCAGCGGCAAACCAAACCCCGGGAACAACTCGACCGAGTACTCGCGGATCCGCCGGATCATCTGATCCGCACGCTCGGTCCGGTACCCGCCGAGCGCGTCGCGCGCGAACGCTGGGAGCGCGAGGCCCGACGACTCCATGCCTTGCATCGACACGACGGCGCTGAGCCCGCTTCCGCCCCACCGACGTCGCCTGCCAACGAGCCGACTGGGCCCCGCTCGAGCGCACTCGTTCCCTCGCCACAGTGTCGAGATTCTCCTGCGATCCGACCATAAGCATCGAATCCGAGGAACAGCCGACCGGAAAAGAATCGAGCCCTGTTCCCTGCGCTCGGAGCGCCCAACAGCTTAAGCCTCGGTCTCGCTCCGCGCCCGGAGGCGCCCGTTCTTCACGCGATCCTGAACGCAGAACTGCGGCCGATGGTGAGCACGCTCCTGGATCGTCGCCTACGCTCAACGCATCCTGGTCAAGTCGCACGTAAGGAGCAGTTCCGATAGCACGGGGGTCGGGCCACGGGACGCGAATGCGATCGTCGCCCCGGCCGCTCCGGCGTGATCGCGTGCGTGGCATAGCCACAGCCAGCTTGCCGATGGCCGGGCGATTGCTTGGTCGCCAAGGCGGTAGCACGCGGACCACCGCAAGAATCGCGAAAGCGATGGTCCGGACCCCGGCAGCCAACGCCCGAGATCGGCGGACTTGACCGTAGGGCCAGGCTGCCGGGCTATTGCTGATGCGCTGGGCGTGGCAGGTCCTCTGGAGCGGATCCGTGCTCCTCGACCCGGTGCGCTACGACGTCTCGTCGTGATATCACCCCAGACCATGCGGGTTGCGGCTATTTCAGATCTGTTTGCTGCGCGGATTCCGCGCCCAGGACCCGTGCGTCCAGGAATGGCGGTTCCGGGGCCGCCGAGCGTGCCGAAGTTCGTGCCGCAGCACGCCGTCCCCACCGTCGAGGAGCTATCCGAGTTCGATCTGATCGTCGTTCTCGGGAGCATCACCGACGCCGATCGGGCAGTCGAACTCGGTGGAGTGCTCGATCACCTTCTCGACAGACGCAAGCTCATCGCGCTTGCCTACTACGTCCGTCTCGACGAACCTGGCCTCACGGCGATCGCGTCGCGGCTGCTCCCCACCGCGAACATGACGCATAGTCCTAGCGGCCGCCCCGTTAGGAGCATCGAGGCCGCGTGGAACGGGTTCTTCACGAGCTACGGTAGGAGTGCGACCTCCTTCGCGAACGTCGACGCTCGCGTCTTAGCTGTTGTGGACGCTACGCCCGCCCCGCTTTCGGTCGCGTTAGAGGTGTTCAGTCGCGCCGGCACGCTCTACGTGCTGCCTTTTCATGTCGGGGACCGCGAGAGTCAGGCATCGCTGGAGCGAGTGGTGTTCGACCTGCGCGACGCAATCATCTCGGACCGTGAGCAATTGCTCCCGCTCGAATACCTCGCTGACCTCCGACTCCCGGGCGAGCAAGACGTACTCGCGCGCATAGCCGAGCTTGAGAACGATCTCGCGACGCAGCAAGGCGAGGCGAGCAAGCTCTACCGCTACCGATTGCTGCTCGGACGCCTTCACGACGATCCGCTCGAGGAAATTGTCCGAGATACGC
>Ga0335077_10011541_pt1 | contig 11043 bp, 8 predicted proteins | sample Lox_Sample_31_FD_207151 | JGI IMG/M metagenome (GOLD analysis project Ga0335077, IMG submission 207151) | Soil microbial communities from Loxahatchee National Wildlife Refuge, Florida, United States - Lox_Sample_3.1 | ecosystem: Environmental > Terrestrial > Soil > Wetlands | place: USA: Florida...
GCGTAAGCTTCTTCCGTGACAACCGGCGTCTTTTCGAAGTTGAATGTTGGCGGCGGAGAACTAGTCTCCCACTCGAGGCCCTTTGCGCCCCAGGGATTGTCTCCGGCGTCCTTTCCGTATTTGAGCGACCACAGCAAGTAAATCACCGGGATCATGAACCCGACGCCCAGAATACTAGCGCCCGCGGTGGACATGACGTTGTAGACCTGGAACTCCGGCGCGTACGCGTGGTAGCGGCGAGGCTGTCCCAGGTAACCGGCGATGAACTGAGGGAAGAACGTCGCGTTGAAACCGACGAACACCAGAAGCGCCGAAAACTTGCCCCAGCCCTCCGGATAAAGCTTCCCGGTCATCTTAGGCCACCAGAAATGGAGTCCGCCCATGTATGCCAGCACCATTCCGCCGACCATGACGTAGTGGAAGTGCGCCACCACGAAGTACGTATCCGTGAGATGTACGTCCACCGCGAGGGTGGCCAGGAACAGGCCGGTAAGGCCGCCGATCGTAAACAGCCCGATGAAGCCAAAGGCATACAGCATCGGCGTGTCGTAGCTGATCGAACCGCGGAACATGGTCGCTGTCCAATTGAACACTTTGATAGCGGAGGGAACCGCGACCAGCATGGTCAACAGTGAGAAGTACAGGCTGGCGTACATCGACATGCCGGTGACGAACATATGATGGCCCCACACCAGGAAGCCGATGATCGCGATGCCGAGACTGGAGCCCGCGATGAAGCTGTAGCCGAAGACTCCTTTTCGCGAGAAGCATGTCACCAGTTCGCTGATCACACCCATGCCAGGCAGAATCATGATGTAGACCGCCGGATGCGAGTAAAACCAGAACATGTGCTGGAAAAGGATCGGGTCGCCGCCGATGGCCGGATCGAAGATGCCGATGTGGAAACCGCGCTCGAGAGCGACTAGCGCGAGCGTGATTGCGACCACCGGCGTGCCGAGGACCTGAATAAGCGCTGTGGCGTAGTTCGCCCAAACGAATAACGGTAGCCTGCCCCAAGTCATGCCGGGCGCGCGCATTTTGTGGACCGTAACGATGAAATTCAGCCCGGTAGTAATCGAGGAAAATCCGGCGATGAACACCCCGACCGTGGCGGTAATGACGTAAGTATTCGAGTAAGTGGTGCTAAAGGGCGTGTAGAAGGTCCAACCTGTATCCACGCCACCCATCACGATCGCCGCAGCGCCGAAAATCGCACCGACGATGTATAGGTACCAGCTGATCAGGTTGACTCGCGGAAACGCCAAGTCTTTAGCGCCGACCATCATGGGCAGGAGAAAGTTCCCCAGTGTGGCGGGAATCGACGGGATCAGAAAAAAGAAGATCATCACCACGCCGTGCATGGTGAAGATCTTGTTGTAGGTGTCGGAATTCACTAAATCGCCCTGCGGAGTGAGGAGCTCCAGGCGGATCATCATCGCGAAAAGCCCGCCCAGAACGAACATCACGCTGATGGAGATCAGGTAGAGTATGGCGATGCGTTTGTGGTCGGTCGTGAGCAGCCACGACTTCCATCCGTATTCGGCGTTCAGGTAATTCGGTTTTTCCGTGGTCCGTGGATCTTGTAAAGCAGTACTCATTGTTTGCCCCCTTGAGGAGCGGTGGACGTGTTCGTAATTGCGAGAGACTTAATATAAACGACCAACTGCAAAATTCCTTCTTCGCTGATCTGGCCCTGGAAGGTCGGCATAATATCGGGCCGGTAACCGGCAACGATCTTCGCGTTGGGGTTCAAGATCGATTCGCGGATGTAGGCGTCGTCGGCTAAAACCGTGGTGCCGTTCTGAAGCTGAACGCGGGAACCATAGACGCCGCGGAGTATCGGACAACGCCCCTGTTGATCCAGAAGATGGCAGGTGGAACAACCCATGGTTTGAAACAGCTTCTCGCCCTGCTGCGCCATGGTGCCTTCCGTGCCGCCGCCAGCGAGCCAATTTTCATAGTCGGCCGGGTTCATGACGGTGACCCATCCCACCATGCCCGAGTGTTCGGTGCCGCAATATTCAGCGCAGAAAATATGATAGCGGCCAGGTTTCGTGGCAGTGAACCACATGGTGTCGTAGCGGCCCGGAACCACGTCATGCTTCACCCGGAAGGCGGGTATAAAAAAACTGTGGATAACGTCTTCCGACGCGACAGTCACCTTGACTGGCTTACCAACCGGCACGTGAAGTTCATTAATCTCGCGCGGTCCTTCCGGATATTGAACCTTCCACATCCACTGCTTTCCCACGACGTAGACGTCCAGCGCATCCGGCGGCGGGGTAGCGTTAGCGAAGAAGATTTCCGCGCCCCACCAGAAGAATGACAGCATGACCAGAAATGGAATCACCGACCATGCGATCTCGAGTCTTAACGAGCCGTGAATGGCCGGCGGGATTTCATCGGGGGAGCGGCGCCGGTATTTGACCGCGAAAATAAAAACGGCAAGAAAGATCAGCCCGGTCATTATGATGCTGACCACGGACATGTACCAGTACAAATAGTCGACGCTAGCGGCTGTGGCCGAAGCTGCCTCGGGAAGAAACGGGATTCCCATAATTTAAGCTGACCTCCCCGCGCCATACCCGTGGCCGCGGCGCTCGCGCCGGACCATCACGAATATGAACATTCCCAGAGCAAGCACGGTAGCCGATCCAAGCACGCGAGTGATGTTCTGGATCACCGGGCCGTATTTGCCGGTCATCGGGTCATAGTGGAAGCAGTACAGCAGCAGTTCGTCGACTGGAGAGCCGATCTTTTCGTTGGAAGCTTCCACCAACCCCAGCCGAAGGTCTCTTGGCTTGTATTCGATTCCGAAGAAATAGCGGGCGATCTTGCCGGCCGGAGTGAGCACCATGATGCCGCTGGCGTGGGCAAACTGCTTGGTATTGGGATCGTATTTATAGTGGAAGCCGACGGTCTCCGCCAGAGTCTTGATTTCTTCCTCCTTGCCAGTCAGGAAATGCCAGCCTTCTTGCGCTCCCTTGCGCTGGTATTTTTCGACGTAGTTGGCTTTCTTGGACGCCGCCAGCTGCCAGGTGTCGCGAGGATTGAAGCTGACTGTGACGGCGTCGAAGTCGCTGCCCAGGTTCAACGAAACCTGCTCCATGGAGTGCGTGAGGCCATTGAGCACGAGATCGCACAATCCCGGGCATTCGTAATAGACCAGCGCCAACACCACGGGTTTCCCGCGGAAATATTGGCCCAATCGGGCGGGGCGGCCGGCTTCATCGGTGAACATCAAATTCAGCGGCACTTGCCCGTTCAAGTTTTGATCGATGCCCACGCCGCGAATCATGGGTGGCAAGGCCATTTGCTGCGCCACCACGCTTCCGCATAGGCCAGCGGCCAGTACCGCGCCCGCGATCCAACTTCTAATGCTCATCTTACTTACCTGCATCTCCACTCGTTTGCGCTTTGCCCGCAGGCGGCTTTCGTCCCGCCAGGATGTCGGCCAGATAGTCGTGCGATGGCAGACCTTTTTGGGCGAGCATGTCAATGGCTCGATCGATCGGCACTCGCACGCTGCCGGACTTCTGGTCGACCCAGGAATAAGTGGTCAGAACGTGGTCTTCATGCGCGCGTAAAGTCTGGATCTGCTCGGCGGGGGCCACCTCCAGCCTGGGTTCCGGAGGAACCTGCGGTAGCGCCTGCTTCGCGGCTTCATCCGGCCTGTAGGTGTTATGAAAATATCTGAAGATCCCTACCGCGATGATGGCGGCCAGGAACGCGCCCAGCAGCAGAAAAGCGAGGGAGACCACGATGGTCCGTACGCTGACCTCGCTTTGCTCGTGGCCTGCTCCGTTCGGGCTGTGTTGGAGGGTATGATCCATATCAGTCTCCGTGTCCGTGCGCAACCGCGACGTAGGTATTTCTAGGATCGTTGGGAACCAGGAGCGGCCGCGCCCTTAAATTGCGGAAGAAGTAGGCGAGCCAGACGCCGCCCAGGCCGATCGGAGCCACGATATCAGTCCAATAAACTTCCAGGCCGCGTTGCCGGAAGGCCGGTTCCACAACCCAAAAAACATCCAGGAAACGCAGGATGATCATCCAAACAGCCACGGCGCGCAGCAAGCCGGGATTCTTCTTGATGAAGCGCATCAACAGCAGGAAGAAGGGAACACAGAAGTGAAAAATCGAGATGAAGAACGCTACGTAGCCCCAACCGCCGCTGAAGCGCCGCACGTACCAAGGAATTTCATCCGGCAGATTTTCAGCCCAGATAATCAAGAACTGCGCGAACGACATGTACGCCCACAGCATGGTAAAGGCCAGCATGAGGTTGCCGAGATCGTGGTAATGCTGGGGCTTGACGAAGCTTGCCAAAGGTTCGTACTTGGAGAAGAGCACCAGAAGTGCGATCACGAACGCGAATGTCATTAGCACTTCGCCTACCGTGAACATCCACGGATAGATCGTGGAATACCAATCGGGCTCGAGCGACATGATCCAATCGATGAAAGCGTAGGTAGTGGAAAGCACGAAGATCAGAAGCGCCGGCGCGCTGGCGCCCTTGATCCGCCGGAACAAAGCTGGATCGCCAGTGCGGTCGTGCTCGTTGGCCATTCTCAAAATGCGGTAGCCGAAGAAGAACCACAGCAGAAAGTAGAGCACGGTTCTGGCGATGAAGAACGGCACGTTCATGTACAGCGTCTTGTGGCCGACCACGGCATCATGCGCACGGACGTCAGGGTGAGTCCACGAGTACAGGCTGGTCATGGCGAAGAAAATCGGAATTGCAAATAACGCGATCAGCGGCAGAGTCTGCAACCCGGACTCGACAAATCGCCGGATCGCGACGCCCCAGTTGCCGCCCACCACGTTGTGCAGGAAAAAGATGCCCAAACAACCGAGCGCCAGGCCGCTCCAGAAAATGAAGCCGAACAAATACGACTGCCAGAAGTGAGCCGGATCGCGGAAGAGCCCGATCAAGCTGACCACCAGGGCGACGATGCCGACCAAAAGAAAATTGCGCTGAGCGCGTTCCATGCGCGGCTGAAGCGCTTCGCTAGGCGTCACTGCTTGCCTCCTCGTTCCGGCGTTACGGGGGGCGGGGCCGTTTGCGAGGGCGGGGTGGGCGTTACAGGCTCTGGACCTTGGCCCAAACCGCGTGGAGGGGCCTCCGCCGGTAGATTCTGCCGCTGATCCGCCGGGACGTCGGTGAGCCTCGCCGACTCGCTGAGTTGCAGCGCGCGAATATAGGCGGCGATGCGCCACCGGTCGTCCGGCTCGACTCGGGAAGCATAACTCGCCATGGCGCCAAATCCGTTCGTCATGACGTCGAAGAAGTGTCCGACCGGGGCTCGCATCAGCTTGTCCTCGTAGTAAGAGGGCGGCTGCCGGAAACCACGCAGGACGACGAGGCCGTTGCCGTCACCTAACCTTCCGTGGCAAGGCGTGCAATAAATGTTGAACCGGCTCTCGCCCCGCTCAATGTCCGCTTTCGTGATGGAGAAGGGAAATTGGTCGATTTCTTCGCCGCCAATCTTGCCGGTATAGCGCGCTTCGTCGATGCGCAAATAACCACGCGGTACCGTTCCATCCACTTGGCCCCGCGCGGAACGATGGTCGGAGAAGAAATCGGTTTCCGCGAGAGGCTTGTAACGGGGCTGATTGTGCATGTCGTCGCGGCAGCCCAACAAGGGCAGCAATAGCGTTCCGGTCAAAATTAGGATGCTATTTCTCAACTTCGGCCACCTCTTCGGGGTTGAGTTGCATCAGAAAGTCCCTGGTTTGCTGCAGGTCGAACTTGGGATCCGCCGCTTCAATGCACAAGAAGAAGCGGTCCACCGACGCGCGTTCGGAGAACGAATGGACATTAAACACCGGATGATACGGCATGGGCAGTTTGTTCATCGCCAGCATGCCGATCACGGAGCTGAGCGCGGCTAGCAGGACAGTACATTCAAAAGTGATGGGAATGAACGCAGGCCAACTGTTGAACGGCCTTCCACCAACGTTATGTGGATAAGCGATAACGGCAATCCACCACAGCAGTGTGAAGCCGCCAATGCAGCCGCACAAGCCGCCGATCAGGACAACTAACGAAACCCAATTTCGAGTGAAGCCGATCGCCTCGGCTAAGCCTTCTACCGGCATCGGAGAATAGGCATCCATCTTCCGGTAGCCCGCGGCATAAGCGCGCTGCGCGGCCGCGATTAACTGCTCGGGTTCCTCGAACTCGGCCATCAGGCCGTGCAATCCGTGCCGATCCCAGAAGGTTTCGCTCATAGGATCAATCTCCCTGCGCCGGCTTGGGCGCCAGGTCGCCGTGCGCTACATGCGGCGCCAGATGGTGCAGCACCTCGCGGACTTCGAAGATGGAAATCGAGGGCAGCACGCGGACGAACAGAACCATCAGCACCAGGAAGAATCCGATGGTGCCGGACAAGATCGCCCAGTCCCACTGCGTCGGATAGTACATGCCCCAAGACGATGGGACGAAGTCGCGGGCCAAGCTCGTAATGACGATGATGAATCGCTCCAGCCACATGCCGATGTTGACAACGATCGAAATGAAAAACAGCCGCGGAACGTTTTGGCGAAAGCTCTGCGACCACAGCGCCTGGGGGATCAGGATATTGCACAAGATCAGGCTCCAGAAGAAATACTTGTAGGGGCCGAAGGCGCGGTTGAAGTACATGAACATTTCATGCGGATTGCCGCTGTACCAGGACATGAACGCTTCCATCATGTAGCCGTAGGCGACAATCAATCCGACGCCGAGCATCAGCTTGGCCATGCAGTCCAGGTGGCGCATGGTAATCAGGTCTTCCAGGTGGAACCACTTGCGCGCCGGAATAGCCAGCGTGAGTACCATGGCGAAGCCGGAATAAATCGCGCCGGCGACGAAGTATGGCGGGAAGATCGTCGTGTGCCAGCCGGGAAGCAGGCTGATCGCGAAGTCGAAGCTCACAACCGTGTGCACGGAAACAACCAGCGGCGTCGCCAGGCCGCCTAACAGCAGATAAGCCATCTGGTAGCGCGCCCAGTGCCGTGCTGATCCACGCCATCCCAGGCCGAGCATGCCGAATAAAATTTTCTGCCACTTCTGCTTGGCGCGGTCGCGCATGGTGGCCAAGTCAGGAACCAAGCCGATGTACCAGAAAATCAGCGACACCGTCAGGTATGTCGTGACGGCAAAAACGTCCCATACCAGCGGACTGCGAGGCTGCGGCCACAGCCACATCGAGTTGGGATAGGGAATCAGCCAATATCCAAGCCACGGCCGGCCCATATGCAGGATGGGGAACATGCCGGCCTGCGCCACCGCGAACAGCGTCATGGCTTCGGAGAACCGGTTGATCGACGTGCGCCAGTCCTGCTTCAGGAGTAACAGAATCGCCGAGATCAGCGTTCCGGCGTGGCCGATACCGATCCACCACACGAAATTGACGATCGCGTAACCCCACGCAACCGGAATTACGATGCCCCAGACGCCAACCCCCTTATAGAGCAACCAACATGCGCCGACCAGCAGGCCCTGCATCGCCATGAAAGCGATCAAAAGACTGATCCACCATTGAAACGGGGTCTTCTGGATCGGCTGCAGCACGACGCCGGCGATCTTGTCGGTAACCTTGCCGTAGTCAAACCCCGGGCCAATGATTTTATCCGGGCCGGGGTCGATCGCTTTTTGCTCTAGTTCTTCAGTCCTCAAGCTCTAGCCTTTCTCGATCTCCGGGTTGGGATTTCGCAAGCGGCCCAGGTAGGTGGTTCTCGGCCGCGTGCTCAAATCTTCCAGCAAGCTGTAATTCCGCGCCTGGGCCTTCCACTGCGCCACTCGGCTCTTGGGATCGTTGATATCGCCGAAAACAATTGCCTGCGTGGGGCAGGCCTGCGCGCAAGCCGGGGTGATCTCACCGTCGGCGATGCGGCGGTTCTCTTTTTCGGACTGCATTTTCGACGCGTTAATACGCTGGATACAGTAGGTGCACTTCTCCATCACGCCGCGGCTGCGCACGGTCACGTTGGGATTGCGCATGCCGTAGAGACTCTTCGTGTCCCAGTCCGAATAAAGGAAGAAGTTGAAGCGGCGAACTTTGTAGGGGCAGTTGTTGGAGCAATAGCGAGTGCCGACGCAGCGGTTGTAAACCATCTGATTGATGCCGTCGCCGCTGTGAACTGTCGCGGCAACTGGGCACACCAACTCGCACGGGGCGTTCTCGCACTGCATGCACGGAACCGGTTGATAGTAGAGTTCCGGGTTGTCCCAATCGCCCTTGAAATACCGGTCCACGCGAATCCAGTGCATATGGCGCCCGCGCGCTACTTCGATTTTGCCGACAACCGCGATATTGTTTTCCGACTGGCAGGCTGTGACGCACGCGCTGCAACCGACGCAGGCGTTCAAGTCGATGGTCATGCCCCACTTGTAGCCCTGGTACCGGTAATCCGGATACAGGGTCAGCTTCGGGGGCACCGGCTTGTCTTCTTCGGCGATCTCGCCGAATTGAGGATTCTTTTTGTATTCGTCGAGAGTTGTCACGCGGAGAGGCGCAGAGCCCTCCATCGTCTGCGTGTGCTGCGTGGTGGCAAAGGCGTGATGTCCGCTGACTTTCTGAATCTCGGCGCCAAAGCCGCCGGATGGTTCAGCCGAAGTTCGCAAAAGATACGCGTTAAACCCGACCTCGTTGCCAACATGGCCGGCACGCGTTCGGCCGTAGCCGAGATGTACGGTCACGCTGTCGTTCGCGTGACCCGGCATAATCCAGACAGGAGCCGTGAGCGCGCGTCCCTGGTAACGCAGCGTCACCATTCCCTCGGTATCGAGGTTATGCTGCAGCGCGGTCGACGGGCTGATCCACAGGGCGTTGTCCCAGGTCATTTTGTTCGCTGGCTTGGGTAGTTCCTGCAGCCAGCCGTTATTGGCGAACGACCCGTCCCAAATCGTCGGGTCAGGACGGAAAACGATCTCAAAACCTTGCGCCTGCTTGGGCTGCGGCGCGGCCGGCGTTTTGGCCGTTACGTTGATCGCCGGTAGCACTGTGTTGGGGACGACGCCGTCGTTCAGCGCCTTGGCCCAGGCGACTTCAAAGCTCGGCGTAGTGAGCTTATCTCGCCAGTAAAGCCGAACCGTATCGTAGGGAAGAACCCCGGGGTTCCCGGCCAGGGTCGCGAGCACATCCAGCGCAGACTTGCCGCCATATAACGGATCGATCAGCGGTTGCACCAAACTGACGGTGCCGTCGAACGCCCGGACATCGCCCCACGATTCCAGGTAATGCGCTTCCGGTACGTGCCACATGCATTGGGCGGCCGTCTCGTCGGAGAAGAGCCCAAGGTAGCCGCGCCAGGGGACTTTTTTCAACGCCGCGGCGAAATCGAGATCTACCGGCGCGCTGTAAACCGGATTGCCGCCGAAGATGAGCACGGAATCCACCTTGCCGGCATTCATGTCATCCACTAGTTGCTTGAGCGAATCTTGCTGATCGGTGGGATTGCCTTCGATGGGATCGGTATAGGCGACGGTCTTGCCCGTATTACCAAGCGCTTGATTGATGGCGTGAGCGAGCGCGTGAACATCCGGAGGCTGGTGATCGCCCGCAATGACGAGCGAAGCGCCTTTATGAGCCTGCAGATCGCGCGCGACGGCGGCGACTTCTTTGAATCTTCCCTGACCTTGTGCGCCCGCGACGCCCAACGCCGCGGCAAGCTCCCAAGCCCAAGCTTCAATTTCGCTCGCCCGAACCAGGAAGCGGTGATCGGCCATGCCACCCGTGGGAGACGGCGCATGTTCCACTGCATAAAGCCGGTTCAAGACCGTTTCGGCCGGTGGTTTGCCTTGCGCCTGCACTTGCGGCGGCAAAATAACCGGGCCGCGATTCTCGTCGGCGTAACCGGCGGATTGACTCGAGCGCGCTGGAATCGGACCTTCCTGATAGCCTTCTTGCCAGTCTTCCTTGGGCTGCGGAGTGTGCGTGACGTTGGTCATCACGCGGCGGCGGTCGGCGAACTGGCGCGCATGGCGAAGATTGCCGGGCCCGCAGGAAAGGAAGTCGGCGTCGAGCGACACGATGACGTCGGCTTGATCCAAATGATAAATCGTGTTGACCGGACGGCCGAACGCAGTCATAGCGCCGCGATAAGCGTTGTGCCTGCCGCAGGGTTCGTATTGATGCCACTTCGCTCCGGGCATCTCTTTGAGAATCCCTTTGATCTGATCCGTGACGGTCGGAGAGGTGACCGTTTCAGTCAGGATGCGAAGTCCGTCGCCATTCTTGAGGATGGCCCTCTCGCGTACCGCGGCCACCGCAGCCTGGAACGACACCCAGCTACTGATCCTGCCGTTGTTGGTCACCACCTGTGTCCGGTCAGGATCGTACATGGTGAGGATCGACGCTTGTTGGAAGTAATCGGAAGCGCCCAGGCTCCCCGGATGGTCGGGATTGCCATCGATCTTCGTCGGGCGTCCCAGGTGGCTGGTTACCAGAAGACCCGTGCCGACACCGCCCATCTGCATCGCGGTGGCGTAGTACAGCGGCAGGCCGGGAATGAATTCTTCCGGCTGCCGCACGTAGGGAACGATGGTTTCCTTGGGCTGCTTGGTACACGCCGTCACACCGGCGAAAGCCAACGACGCAGCCATGAGCTTCAGGAAATTCCGGCGGCCGGATGGATCTAACCAGTTGGGTGTGCGGTCGGCGAATTCGTCCTCGACGAAAGCTTGAAACTCCTTCGTCTCCGCGAGCTCTTCCAGGCTTTTCCAGTACAGGGGTCCCTGGGCTGATTCCAGCCGAGCCCGAATCTTGTTTAGATCAAGAGCGGGTTTTTCGTTCATCGGTGGCACGTATAGCAGTCGGTCAAGCTTTGAATTTGATACTCCTGGACGAGCTTGCGGCCCAGCTCTTCCTGATTGGCAGGCGGCTCATAAGCCATGTTGAAGACCTGATCCCGGGGGCGAACGTATTTCTCCGGGTTGCGATGACAGTTGATGCACCAGTTCATGTACAAAGTGTTTTCCTTCATCATCAAAGGCATCTGATCCACGCGGCCGTGGCAGGTGGCGCAGCCGATGCCCTTGTAAATGTGCATGCTGTGGTT
>Ga0335077_10011542_pt1 | contig 11042 bp, 14 predicted proteins | sample Lox_Sample_31_FD_207151 | JGI IMG/M metagenome (GOLD analysis project Ga0335077, IMG submission 207151) | Soil microbial communities from Loxahatchee National Wildlife Refuge, Florida, United States - Lox_Sample_3.1 | ecosystem: Environmental > Terrestrial > Soil > Wetlands | place: USA...
TCAAGCTATGGTTTGTCATTCGCCACTATGGTGTGGAAGGACTGCAGCACCATATCCGCCGGCACATAGAGATGGCGCAGGAGTTTGCCGGTTGGATTAGGCGGGATGACCGCTTCGAGCTGGCTGCGCCGGCCCTCTTGAACCTGGTGTGCTTCCGCCATCGTGCCGGAGACAAGAGTAATCAGCGATTGATGGACCGCCTGAATGAGAGTGGCGACCTATATCTGACGCACACCCGCCTCAATGATCGGATCACCCTGCGCTTTTGCGTTGGCCAAACAAACACTACGCAGCGCCACGTCAAGAGAGCCTGGGAACGAATCCAGGAGGAAGCTGCGAAGCTGTAGAAGCCTTTTCACAATCTGGCCAACACCTCCGGCGACGTGTTTCCACCGCACGAAACGATAACGATGCTCTTGCCTCGTTGCCTCGATGCTTCTCTGAAGAACGCCGCTATCGCCACGCCTGCCGCGCCCTCGACCTCCCAGCCTCGCTGATGCGCCCAGCGCATCGCCTCTAGGATCTCGAGTTCGGATACCAAAATGCTGCGGTCAACCACTCTTTGGCACAGCTCGAACGTGATAGATCCGGGTTCAACTCCGCCCGCGGTGCTTTCCGACAACGTGGGCTGCTCAGGGAAGTCGATCACCTTGCCGGCCTGCATACACTCATACATTACGCGCGAATTCTCCGGCCAGCAGCCGACGATCTTCGTTGCCGGCGAAACCGATTTCACATACGCGCCAAGGCCGCCGATCAGCCCGCCGCCACCGACTGCGACATAAATCACATCGATGGAGTCAACCTGCTGCAGCAATTCCATTCCGATCGTTCCCTGGCCGGCGACAACCAAGGGATCGTTGTAAGGGGAGATGTAGGTTCTTCCGGATGCAGTAGCTGCGGCTCGCGCCGCAAGTTCCGCTTCCAGAGGGTTGGCTCCGCTTTGGCGAATTCTGGCGCCACAATCTTCGATGAGGCGCAGTTTCCTGGCAGATACATGCAACGAGACAAAAACCTCAGCGTCAATTCCGCGATGGCGAGCTGCTGTAGCAACTCCCAGCGCATGGTTGCCAGTGGATGAAGTGACAACTCCTCTTGCCACTTCCTCGGAGGAGAGACTGAGCACTCGATTAGTTGCCCCGCGCAGTTTGAAGGATCCGATCCTCTGCAAATGCTCAAGCTTAAGAAACGCGCGTACCCCATCAAACCGGGGGGCGTCCTCTATCAGCACGACCGGGGTCTGGTGCACGAGTTCGTAAATTCTGGCGCCTGCCTCGATAATTCTGGCCTGCCACTCGCAAAGGTCATTCCCCATGTGGCAACTCTTCCACCACCAGCAGCGCGCCCTTAGGAAGGTAGCTCTTGCGCCGAAACCAGTCTTCCATGGAGGCGCGCAAGCGCTCCAGCGGCACCCGCGCGCCAATTTTCATTTCTCCCTCACCGGTGGGAATGGTGTCGTCGAAGACCTGGTCGTTCGTGAAATTGCGCATACTGAAACTATCGAGCCACTTCAGCGGGCAGCCATGGCGTTGCCCTCCTTGCTCATACTCGACGCGTACCTTCCGCGCAAACATGCATTGATTGTGACATGAGAGTTGCCATTCCGCGTTAGTCAGCTTTGCTGTGGCCAGCCCGTCAGCTTGCTGGGCACTGCGGTATGCAACCATAGAGCCGACCGGCGTTCCCCGGCGATTTGTTACTCTGTTAGTTTCCATGAGACCGCAGCTCTGGCTGATAGGGAGTTTCCTTTCCGTTGCCTTGCTCTCCGGATGCGGGACTCCCGGGGCGCCGCAATTGCCGTCGTTGAATCTGGCGGTGCCGGTCCAAGACCTGACCGCCACTCGGGTGGGCAATCAAGTTCAGCTCGACTGGACCCTGCCGCGTAAAAACACGGATCGCACCCTCGTCAAGCACAGTCCCGAAACTCGGATTTGCCGGCAGGTAGGTAGCGCACTCATGAGTTCGTGTGTTGTTGTGGGCGAAGTCCCCGCCCCCAAGCCTCAGCTACAACCAAAACAGAAGGGACAGCAGCAGCCCGACGCAGTTCGTATGCAGTATGTCGACCAGCTGCCGTTGCAGATGGGCATGGATAATCCCACCGGGTTTGCGACCTACGCAGTGGAAGAGATGAATGCCAAAGCACGCAGCGCCGGGTTGTCCAATCAAGTAGCCGTTCCGGTAGCGCCGACCCTTCCTGCCCCGAGTGAACTGTCGGCGCGAGTCAGTGGTGAGGGCGTCACCATATCCTGGGTGGGCGGGGCACTCGCCTCACTGCCGCCAGGGCTGACCTACCGCTATGAAATCGAGCGCAGGCCAGTTGGAGGTCCCGCTTACATTGTGGTGGGAGACGTGGAACCCTCGGCCCAGGGATCGTACCTTGATAAAACCTTCGAGTGGGAGAAGAATTACGAATTCCGCATTACCACGCTGACACAGGTCAACTCTCATGGCATGAGTGCTTCGGTACAGGGCGAGAGTTCAAAGCCAGTCGAGGTGTTCACCCGCGATATCTATCCTCCGGCCCAGCCCGTCGGGCTGCAGGCTGCCTTCTCCAGCGTGGGACAAAAGCCATTCATCGACCTCACCTGGGCCCCAAATCTGGAGAATGACCTGGCTGGTTACAATGTCTTCCGGCGCTCTGCGGGAGGAATGTCGGAAAAGCTAAACCAGCAATTGGTCCAGGTTCCGTCGTTCCGCGACGATAAGGTCAAAGCCAGCGGCAGCTATGTCTACTCGGTTTCAGCCGTGGATCTGCGGGGCAATGAAAGCCCGCGTTCAGGCGAAGCAAGTGAAACTGTGCCTGACAAGTGGTAGGAGTGAACGAGGATTCCCATGTCATTTTGCCGATTTGAACACGAAAATTCGGTTCGCTACGGACTGATCGAGAACGTAAATGGCGCTGCAACAGTCACCCGGACTCTCCAAACTTCGCCATCTTCATTCGCCGATTTTGAGCGCGGGGAACGAACCGCGATACTGTTAAGTGCAGTTCGTCTGTTGGCTCCAGCCGAGCCCTCGAAGATCCTGTGCATTGGCCGGAACTATAGCGAACACGCTAAGGAATTGAACCATCCGGTTCCAACCGAGCCGCTGATCTTCCTGAAGCCGACTTCTTCGGTCATTGGCCCTGACGACGAGATCCGGCGGCCGAATGCCCTTTCGCAACGCGTGGATTACGAAGGTGAGCTTGGAGTCGTGATTGCCAAGCGCTGCTATCGTCTGCGCCCGGGCGACGATGTCCGGCCCTACATTCTGGGCTACACGTGCATCAATGACGTGACCACGCGAGACTTACAGCAGAAAGACGGGCAATGGACACGTGCAAAGGGGTTCGATACATTCTGTCCCGTTGGGCCAGTCGTCGCAGACGGACTCGATCCATGGAAAGGCGTTGGCGTCCGCACACGCGTCAACGGCCAGATCAGGCAGGATGGCACTACGGCAGACTTTATATTCCCACTGGATGTGGTGATTCGATTCATCTCCCAGGTCATGACCCTGGGACCCGGCGATTTGATCGCGACTGGAACTCCTGCCGGAGTAGGACCCCTTCAACCCGGCGACACAGTCGAGGTAGAGGTCGAGGGAGTCGGCACGCTCACAAATTCTGTGGTCAACCTCGACTAAGGTGCATCTAAATCCCTACAGTCGATCCCCTACATGAATTCCGCTCGTTTATATTCCATCTTTGCCTTTGGTGCGGTCGCCGCCATCGTTGGGTATGTGCTGTTGTCGCGAAAGAACAAGAAGTCGGACGAGCACGTCGAGCGCGAGCGGCGCGCGCAGCTCACGTTGGGCGGGCGGATCATCGATGGTAACGTGCTTGACGTTTTGGAGCTGGAGGACGACGAATCCGGCCGTCAGATGGTCCTGCTGATCTACACCTACGACGTTGCAGGGGTGACCTACGAGGCCTCGCAGGACGTGACTCACCTGCGGCAGTTCATTGACCTCTACTCCTGCCGGCTGGGTTTGCCGGCCTCGGTCAAGTATGATCCCCACAATCCCGGAGACTCGATCGTCATCTCGGAGACCTGGTCTGGGCTTCGAAAGTCGCCCATCCTTGCACCCACCAAATCACCGTTGAATACCGGCACTTTTGCGTAGTCGTCGGGCGCCGGAAAGCCGGCCCCGGAATTGTGTCTAACTATTGACATTCGTTCCCTATCCCTCCGTTGGAACATTGTTACAATGGAACTTGAATGCATAGCCTGCCACTCCCCATAGCTGCGTTCGTAGCAGGAGTCTTGTCATTTCTCTCGCCGTGCGTGCTTCCGCTCGTTCCAGGCTATGTGTCTCTCATTTCGGGAGCGAGTGTCGAAGACCTGCAGTCTCCAGAGCGGCGTATGTTGCGCACGGTGATGCTGCATTCCCTCACGTTTGTGCTAGGCTTCAGTGTTGTTTTCATCGCTCTGGGCGCAGCCGCGACCAGCATTGGTCAATTTGCCGCCGAGTATCACCGATGGCTGTCGCGCATTGCGGGTATCGTGGTTATCATTTTCGGACTGCATTTGACCGGCATCTGGAAGATCAACGCGCTGTACGCCGACAAGCGCCTGCACGACGTGAAGGGCGGCGCAAGTGCGCTGGGGTCTTTCGCGGTAGGCTTCGCCTTCGCCTTTGGCTGGACTCCTTGTATTGGTCCGATACTGGCTACCATCCTGGTTTTCGCCGGGGCGCAGGAAACGGTGTTTAAGGGGATCGTGCTTTTGGCCATCTATTCCCTGGGACTCGCTGTGCCATTTCTGCTCACATCTTTGGGAGTGGATCGCTTCCTTGAGTTCTATGGACGTTTTCGCCGTCATCTGCACACGGTGGAAGTGGTCAGCGGCGTCCTTCTGATCGGCATCGGCGTGCTGATCTTTCTCAATAATCTGAAACTGCTTTCCGGCTACCTGTCGTTTCTGAACCGGTTCGCGCTCTAGGAGAAGTCTTCTTGAAACGCAACGCCGTTGTTTTCGTAATGCTCGCCATAGTCATCATGGGTATGCTGGCTGCCGGCAGTTATCTTGACCGCTCTCGCAAGCACGGTCCAGTCAAGTTAATCGGCGACATTCATAACGTTCCGGCGCCAGATTTTGAGTTGCCGTCGCTGGATGGGCGCAAGGTAAAGCTGTCAGACTTTCGCGGACAGGCTGTGCTGCTGAACTTCTGGGCGACCTGGTGTTCGCCGTGCAAGATCGAAATGCCTTGGTTTGTGGAGTTACAGAAGCAGTACGGCAAGGACGGTCTGGTCGTGCTGGGCGTCGCTATGGACGACACCGAATCTGCCAAGATCGCCGAGTTTGCGCACGAAATGGGCGTGAACTATCCCGTGCTTCTGGGCTCGGACCAAGTCTCAGACGACTACGGAGACGTGCGGTCGCTGCCGACCACGTTCTATATCGATCGGAATGGGACCATCGTGGTCAAGGCAGTCGGGCTGCTCGGGCGCCAAGAAATCGAGGAAGACGTCAAGAAGGCGCTGAGCGCCAGCTACAAGCCGGCGAAGGCGCAACCTAGCCGCGCCGCTGCGGTGAAGACAACGCAGACGAAGGAAGCGGCGCAATGAAGTCGCGGCTCTTCGCCTTGGTCCTAACTTCCGTTACCGGCCTTGCGTTAGCCCAGTCGCCGGGCGATAGAGTCCCTTCGGTGATCATCGCGCCTGTCGGGAATGTGGAATTGCGTGCCGGCGGCAGCGCCAACCTCGAGCTGGATTTTCGCATCGGCGCTGATTTTCACATCAACTCGAACAAACCCAAGGCCGATTACTTGATTCCCACCATTTTGAAGCTGAATCCTGCCGAGCCAGTCACGCTGGCTGATGTGAAGTATCCCGCTGGCGAGGAAATGTCGTTCGCCTTCTCGCCTAACGAGAAGCTCAGCGTGTATAGCGGGGATTTCGCTATCAATACCGTGTGGAAGGCGCCTGCTACTGCGCCGCCGGGAACGTATCCGGTGAAGGGGGAGTTGCGCTTTCAGGCATGTGACCGCAGTGCCTGCTACCCGCCGCGTAGTATTCCGGTACAGTTTCAGGTGACCGTGGTCAAGAAGTAGCCGCTGTTAGAGATCGTTTCTCAATTTTTGCCCACGTATCCCGCAGCGCCACTGTGCGGTTGAACACTAGCGCCCCCGACTTCGAATCCGGATCGACGCAAAAATAGCCTAGTCGTTCGAACTGATAGCGATCGCTCGGTTTCGCGCTTGCCAGTGAGGGCTCCAGCTTGGCGGCCGTCAGCACCTCAAGCGAATTCGGGTTGAGATTGGCGGTGAACTCCTGCCCTTCAGGAACATCGTTCGGGTCTTCTTTCGTGAACAGATTCTCGTACAGCCGTACCTCGGCCCCGACGGCGTGTTCCGCTGAGACCCAGTGAATCGTCGCCTTCACTTTCCGTCCATCGGGCGCGTTGCCGCTGCGGGTCTTGGGATCGTACGTGCAATGTACTTCAACGACCTCGCCGGTTTTCTCGTCCTTTACCATGCCGGTGCACTTGATGAAGTACCCTCCGCGCAGCCTGACCTCGCGCCCAGGCGACAGACGGAAGAACTGTTTCGGCGGGTCTTCGCGGAAGTCCTCCTGCTCGATGTAGAGCACCCGCGAGAACAGCACTTTCCGCGTTCCGGCGCTGGGGTCCTCCGGGTTGTTCACTGCTTCCAGTTCTTCTACTTGACCTGCGGGATAGTTCTCGATAACCACTGGCAGCGGGCGCAGCACGGCCATAGCTCGTAAGGCGCGCTTGTTCAGGTCCTCGCGCACAAAGTGCTCCAGCATAGCCAGTTCGATTGTGCCGTTGGTCTTGGAGACGCTGATCGCAGCGCAGAAGTTGCGGATCGCTTCCGGCGTGAAGCCGCGCCTCCGGATGCCGGACAGAGTAGGCATCCGAGGATCGTCCCAGCCGCGCACGTGGCCGTCTCGCACCAACTGCAGCAGCTTGCGCTTGCTCAAAAGCGTGTACGTCAGGTTGAGTCTGTCGAACTCAATCTGCTGCGACGGGAAGATACCCAACTGCTCGATGAACCAGTTGTACAGCGGGCGATGGTCCTCGAATTCCAGCGTGCAGATGGAATGTGTGATGCGCTCGATCGAGTCCGACTGCCCGTGAGCGAAATCGTACATGGGATAGATGCACCACTTATCTCCCGTGCGATGATGCTCGGCATGCAGGATGCGGTACATCACCGGATCGCGCATGTTCAAATTGCGCGAAGCCATGTCGATCTTGGCGCGCAGAGTGCGAGAACCATCCTGAAACTCTCCCGCCCGCATCCGTTCGAACAGCGCCAGGTTCTCTTCTACGGAGCGATTGCGGTAGGGGCTCTCTTTGCCCGGCTCAGTCAGCGTGCCACGGTACTGGCGCACTTCCTCAGCGCTCAGGTCGCAGACATAGGCCTTGCCGGTATCGATGAGCTTCACCGCCCACTCATGAAGCTGGTCGAAGTAGTCAGACGCGTAGTAGAGGCCCTCCCATTCAACGCCCATCCACCGAACGTCTTCGATGATGGAGTCCACATACTCCTGTTCTTCCTTTTCCGGGTTGGTATCGTCGAAGCGCAGGTTGGTGTGGCCGCCAAACTCCGCTGCCAGCCCGAAATTCAGGCAGATGGACTTCGCGTGGCCAATGTGCAGGTACCCGTTGGGTTCGGGAGGAAAGCGGGTTTGGACGCGACCGTTGTACTTGTTCGACTTCAGGTCTACGAGGACGATGTCACGAATGAAGTTCGAGGGTCGAGCCGGAGACTCGATCCCATCTCCTGGGGTAGCCGTTTCCACCTCGTGATTTGAGCTAGCCATGATTGCCTTTGATATGGACTTAGGAAGTACTCTGGCGAGTACAACTCGCCAAAGTATCTATTTTACGTTGTTGGAATGCTGTTCGGGATGGAATGGCTCTCACTTCGCAGCTACTGTGGAGCTGAGCTCGATAGGCTGCGATCCACCCAGTCGAATACCGCTCATGGGCATCACGGCCAGTTCGTTCGCCGTCGGCGCCATGAATGACCACACCAGCAGCATCTTGTTGAAATTCGTGGCGAGCATCGTTTGCGACATGCGCTGCGCAAGCTGCTCTCCTTCTGCCGGAGAGGCGACCGTTCCATGAAAAACCATAAAGAGCTGGCCCGAGGCTGATACCAGCTCGTGCGAAGCAACCTGCCCGAACTCTGACATTGCTTCCAGGCTGACGCCGACCTCTTCCGTGGTTCGCACGTCACTGGGCGAAGATGGGGTGCGCAGGGAGAGGCAATTTGGATCAAGCGCCCGCAGGACAATTATCGGCCGACGAGCAGTCCCGGCGGCTGTGTCGCCCGCGCCAGGCTGCCGGATGAACAACAGAGTCCGAGAGCACGCGTGCAAGAACTGGAATTCGCGCAACGAAGAAACGTCCGCCGGCGGATTGGCGGTATTGCGCGTGGGTAGAACCTCCCAACCTTTGGGCAGTTCATACTCCAGGCCCAGGTCGGGATTGCGATACACACCGTCGGTCACTCCACCGGGGGGAATTGCCAGCCCGCGGTTGCTCTGGATGGCAGCGTCGGCACGCCAGGTTGGGACCGTGGGACCTTCATACCGCTCGCCTTCCGGCGTCACCAGATCACCTTCTTTGGTGGCAAGCGTTCCGTCGTCGGCGGTGCAGTAGAAGCGCATGGCAGCCATGGCCTGCTTGGACTGCTGCAGAAAGTCCTTGTCATTCGTCGAGATAAGAACGCCGACGCGAAAGTTCTTGATTTGTGTCCGGTACAACGCTGTGTATTGATTGCCCTTGTGTCGTGCGGATGAGTGAAATCGTTCTGCGGGGAGATAGAACTGCGGAGTTCCGGGCTGAGCTTGCGGCGCGACCAACACACCCTGCGGCGCAACTTGCGGCTGGCCTTGCGGTTCGATCGGTGCCCCCGGTTGGATGGCCCCCGGAGATCCAGAGTAGAGCGGCTGCGTGGGCTGTTTTGACGAGAACCCTTCCAGACCTTCGCGAGGGTCGACGGCGTCAATGGTCAGCGAACCCGAACGGTCCCCGTTCTGGAATGCGATGGCCAGTAATGCATGTTGCCCTTCGGGCATCAGCGGTAGCTTGACCAAGTGACCCTGCGCAGGAATGGGAAGATCGAGCGCAAAGGCGAAGAAGCTGTTGGTGTAGGTGCTGTTCGAAAGATAGCCGGACTCCGGCAGGACCGCCTCGTGCGGGGCATCGCTACGAGGGAGCTTCGAGGGATCAGTTCGCAGCGGCGCGCACTGCGCATATATCGCAATCGCCGCCGCAAAGACGAGAACGATAACAGCAACCAGGTTGCCGAGCGGGCCTCGTGCCGCGCTGAAGTGAAGCATAGTGCCACCTGGGCAGCTTGAAACGATCCACTATCCCCGGCTTTCAGTAGTGCAGCAATGAAAACACGTCGTACCCACGCAGTTTCTCGCGGCCTTTGAGTGCGTCCAATTCCACCACAAATCCCAGGCCGCGGATGTCGGCGCCCAGGGCCTTGGCCATCTCGGCGGTGGCCTTCGCCGTACCGCCGGTGGCCAGCAAGTCGTCGCAGATGACCACCCGCTGTCCCGGCTGGATCGAATCCTTGTGGATCTCCAAGGTATCGTGGCCGTACTCCAGCTCATACTTCCATTGCAGGACTTCAGCCGGCAGCTTCTTCGGCTTGCGTACGGGCACAAAGCCCGCGTTCAGACGATAGGCCAGCGCTGGGCCGAAGATAAATCCGCGTGCCTCAACGCCGAGTACAAGGTCAATGTCCTGATTAAGGTAGCGCTCAGTGAGTGCGTCAATCAGCCGGGCGAAGCCCAGCTTGTCTTTGAGCAGCGTGGTGATGTCGTAAAAAAGAATCCCGGGCTTGGGAAAGTCGGGGACTTCGCGAATCAGCTTCTTCAGGTCGTCGCAATTATGTTGTGGCGGCATGAGCTACCAGACTCCTTCGATGCGAAACGATGGCGACTCCAGCAGGGGAGCGACGGATTCGTGGACGCGATCAACCCGTGCAGCTCGCGGGCCATCCTGCAGCTTGCGACGCAGCGTACTGTGCTGCGCGCTTGTGCCCGTCGCCATGACCTCGACTTCTCCGCTCTCGCAGTTGCGCACCCATCCGGTCACGCCAATCAGGGCCGCCTCGCGCTCCACAAACCAGCGGAAGCCGACGCCCTGCACGCGGCCGGAGATGAGGTAACGGCGAGTTTGAACGTCAGGCATGAAGACTTCCATCGCAGCGCCAATGCATCAAACGTCAATAAACTCACCGGCTTTGAGACGTTGCCCCACTTTCCTCAACGCTGCGTCGAAGGTGGCAAAACTGCAGTCCGGTCCTGCCGCAGCTATGTGCATGCTGTCGGCGAAATCCATCCCTCTTTCATACCATCGCATAGCCTGCGCAACTTCGGCTTCATCTTCCACCACCGCGTTTCCCATCCCGAGAATATTCTGGAGGATCGCAAGAACTTCGTGCCGCCTAAGGCCGTAGCCGTTGCGAAGCACCCACTCAATTTCCAGGAGGACCGTCTTGGCCACGAAGATCCGGTCCTGCTGACGAAGAAATGCGGCAGCGCGTGCCGACTGCGCCGGATCATCGTTGACCACGATGCGGACCAGAATGTTGGTATCTACCGCGGTCATTTGTGCTTGCGGGCTTCAGCCGCAACCGCTTCGTCCATTTCTCTAATGCTCTTGCGGGGGCCGCGATAGCCAGCGCAGCCGATGAGGCTCTCCCAATCACTGGACGCCGCGGCAGACTTCGGAGTCAATAGAACGCTGTCGCCCTGCTCCTGCACGATGAACTGGGTACCTGGGTTCCAGTGGCGCGCCACGCGGAGTGACTTGGGAAGCACAATCTGCCCTTTGGTCGAAAGTTTGGTCATCTGGCTCATGGTAAGACGCTCGGTAAGATTGTGGCACAACGCCATCCTCGCCGCAAGTCAGAAGCAGCCAGCTACCTACGCCCGCGACAAGTACGCCCCTTCCGATGTGTCCACGCGGATCTTCTCGCCTTCATTGATGAACGGCGGCACCTGCACCACCAGCCCGGTCTCGGTCTTCGCCGGCTTGGTGACGCTGCTGGCCGTCGCTGACTTTAAT
>Ga0335077_10011543_pt1 | contig 11041 bp, 10 predicted proteins | sample Lox_Sample_31_FD_207151 | JGI IMG/M metagenome (GOLD analysis project Ga0335077, IMG submission 207151) | Soil microbial communities from Loxahatchee National Wildlife Refuge, Florida, United States - Lox_Sample_3.1 | ecosystem: Environmental > Terrestrial > Soil > Wetlands | place: USA...
GATGAAGCGGCGGGCCCGCATCAGGTGAACGGGCACGCCGGGCCGCTGCTGCTCACCCATCATCGTATTGCCTCATCGGGCGCTACTCACTCGGGCACGAAACGCAGGGCCACGCCGTTGTTGCACCAACGCTGACCGGTCGGTGGCGGTCCGTCGGGGAACACATGGCCCTGATGGCCGCCGCAGGCCGCGCAGTGGTATTCCGTCCTGGGCATAAACAGCTTGCGGTCCGGCTTGGTTTCCAGCGCGCCGGGAATGCAGGTGAAAAAGCTGGGCCAACCCGTCTTGCTGTCGTACTTCATCTGCGAGGCGAACAACGGCTGCCCGCAGCCGGCACAGACGAAGGTTCCCGTCCGTTTCTCCTCGTTGAGCGGGCTGGTATGCCGCCGCTCGGTGCCTTCCTCGCGCAGAACGTGGTATTCCTCGGGCGTCAAGAGCGCTCGCCACTGTGCATCCGATCGGTCTATCTTGTCCACGGGATCGACCTCGAACTGGGTTTGCCACCGCAAATCGTACGCGCTGCAATGGGGTCATGGGTAGGCCCTCCGGGTCGGGCGGCGTTCTTGTTGTCCGGCCTCGGGACGCACAACGCCGCCTTCGGTGTGCGACCACAAGGCACGGCGCGCCTTATAATGAAACACCTCGGACTCAACGGCAGCACCTCAAAGCGTGGACGACTCGGATCTGGCGCAGGGGACGGTAGAGGCCCCGGCGCGGGCAGGCACCATCGACATCCTCTACTTCGCGCGGCTGAAGGAGGTTCTCGGACTGGGCGCCGAGCGCATGATGCTGCCGCAGGCCATCGCTACAGCCGGCGCGCTGCGCGCTCATTTGCAGGCCCGGGGCGGTGCCTGGGCGGTCGAGCTGGCGGCTGAAAGACCCGTCCGCGTTGCGGTGAACCAGGTGATGGCAGGCGCCGACGCGCATATTCACCCTGGAGACGAGGTGGCGTTTTTTCCGCCCGTGACCGGGGGGTAGGAGGCACCCGGCCCCATGGACCTCGACACGAGTTTCCCCGTACCAAGCCTGTTCGGTCAGGGGAGAGACGGCCGCTCGCGGCGCCACTGACATGCCGGTGCGCATACAGACCGAGGACTTCGACGTCGGAGCCGAGATCGCCGCGTTGCGGCACGGCGACCCGGCCGTGGGGGCCATCGCCAGTTTTGTCGGTTTAGTGCGCGACGTCAACGCGGGTGACCGGGTATCGGAGATCACGCTCGAGCACTATCCCGGCATGACGCAGAAGGCCGTGCAGGAGATCGTCGACGAAGCGAAATCACGCTGGAATATCGTCGATGCGCTGGTGATTCATCGGATCGGTACGCTGCGTCCCGCGGATCAGATCGTGCTCGTCGCGGTGACCGGCGCGCATCGCGGCGCGGCATTCGCGGCCTGCGAGTTTGTCATGGACTACCTTAAGACCAGAGCGCCGTTCTGGAAGAAGGAGCAAACGCCGGCCGGCAGCCGCTGGGTGGATGCGCGCTCGAGCGACGACGTGGCCGCCGATCGCTGGACGGGTTGACGAGCGGGATCGCGGCGGAGGAGATTCGGGGAGGATAGATGGCAGCGGCGAAACGAGCGGCCGGCAAGCGGCCACAGGCGGCCGGCAGACCCAAGCCGCAGATCCGGATCATGTTCCGTAAGGCCATCGCCATGGGGCCGGGCAAAGCGGATCTGCTCCGGGCCATCGAGCAGACCGGCTCCATCTCCGCTGCTGCGCGCGACCTCGGGATGTCCTACCGCCGCGCCTGGCTCCTGGTCGACACCATGAATCAGTGTTTCAAATCCCCCGTGGTCGAGACGCTGACCGGGGGGCAGAGGGGTGGGGGAGCGCGCGTCACCGAGCTGGGCCACGAGGTGCTCGAGCGTTATGTCGAGATGGAGGCCAAGGCGTCGGCCAGCGTACAGAAGGACTTGGCGGCGTTCACGCGCCTGATGGTGGTGCGCTGATTCTCGCCTGAGGCTTGCCGTGACCACCGCCAATCCCGTCTTCTTTCTCGATGTTTCCGCGGACTGGTATCGCCAGCCTTCGGTCAAGGCGGCCTTTGCGCTGTCGGTGCTGGTGCATGCCGCGGCGATTGCGCTGCTGCCGGGCCTGCGGCTTTCGGTGACCAACGAGCCGGCGCCGTTGGTGGTCGAGTTGGTGGCCCTGCCGCAACCGGACAGCCCGTCGCCTGCCGCGGAGCCTCCGCCCGAGCACCCGGCGGCGGTGAGAAAGCCCGCACCGGTGCAAAAGAGTCGTCCCGAGCCTCCGCCGGTGCCGACGCGCGCCGAAGAGCCGCCTGCTACGCTTCTGGAACTGCGACGCGAAATCGCGCCGGAACCGATGCCACCGCCACCCGCGCCCGAGGCGCGTCCGGAAACGCCACCGCCGCCGGTTCAGGCGCGGCCCGAGCCACAGGCTCCGCGCCAGGTGGAGCCCCAGCCGCCGCCGCGTGTCGAGGCGCAGCCGCAGGCGCTTGTCGAGCCGCAACTTGCGGCGAGGCCGGACACGGCGGCGCCACCCGTGCGCCAGCCTGCACCCGCACTCGACGCGGGAGCGCTCAAGGCCTACGGCGAGATGCTCGCGCAGGCCATCGACAAGAGAAAGAGCTATCCGCGCCTGGCACGGATGCGAAACTGGCAGGGAACGACGCAGCTCAAGCTGCGCATCGGAGCGGACGGAAAGCTGCAGGACGTTTCGGTGGGCAGCAGCAGCGGGTTCGAGTTGCTGGACGCAGCGGCGATCAGGATGGTGCAGGACGCGCTTCCGCTTCCGCAACTGCCGGAGGCGCTGCGCGGCCGCGAGCTCACCATGACCGTTCCCATCGTTTTCAAGCTGCAGAGCCTGTGACGTGCCTGGCGCAGCACGGCGGCCGTCGCGCGGCTGCGTCGTGCACTTGACCGCACGCCCCGCATTTCGTACAGTTTGCGCTGTATTCACAAGGATATAGAAACGCCGAGGCGCGCCGTACCGCCACTGCGCCCCGGCGCCCGCATGCTCGCCTGCGCCCGGGTCGAGCCCAGAGGACCCGATGATCGGACAGGCGCTGGTTCCGCTGCTGCTCACCCTCAAGGTCGCGGGTTGCGCCACGTTGCTCACGCTGGTGGTGGGCGTGGCCCTGGCTTTCGTGCTCGCCCGCCACGCCTTCTGGGGACGCGAGGTGCTGGATGCCTTGTGTACCCTGCCCCTGGTCATGCCGCCCACCGTCCTGGGGTATTACCTGATCGTATTGATCGGGCGGCGCGGCTGGATCGGCGGCTGGCTGTACGATAACCTGGGGGTGAGCCTCATCTTCACCTGGCAAGGCGCGGTGCTCGCCTCCGCGGTGGTGGCGTTTCCGCTGGTATTCAAATCTGCGCGCGCCGCGTTCGAGGGTGTCGATCGCCAGCTCGAAGGCGCCGCGCGCACGCTGGGCGCCTCGGAGCCGGGCGTGTTCTTCCGCATCACGCTGCCGCTCGCCTGGCGCGGGATCCTCGCCGGCACCATGCTGGCATTCGCGCGCGGGATGGGGGAGTTCGGCGCGACGCTCATGGTGGCCGGCAATATCCCCGGCAGAACGCAGACCCTTTCGCTCGCGGTCTACGATGCGGTCGAAGCGGGACGGGACGATCTGGCCAATTTCCTGGTTCTGGTGACGTCCATCGTGTGCGTTGCGATCCTGCTGGGCTCCGGCAGGCTCTGGCGTCCACGGCATTGAACGTGAAGGTCCGCGTCGATATCCGCAAGCGCCTGGCGACCGACGACCGCGAGTTCCGTCTGGAGGCCGCGTTCGACGCCGAGCATGACCGCATCGTCGTGTTCGGTCCGTCCGGGTCCGGCAAGAGCGTGACGCTGCAGTGCATTGCGGGACTGCTTACGCCCGATGCGGGCCGGATCGAGATCGGCGAGCGGGTGCTGTTCGACTCGGCGGCCGGGGTGAACCTCCCGCCGCAGGCGCGCAACGTCGGCTTCGTGTACCAGGACTACGCGCTGTTCCCGCATCTCACGGTCGAGCGCAACATCGGGTTCGCGCTGCAGCATGCCGTGCATGGGAGGCTTGACGCCGAGGGACGGCGGCGCGTGCGCACGTTTCTCGCGGTGTTCGAGTTGGAAGAGATGGCGCGCAACCTGCCGCGCGAGCTCTCCGGCGGTCAGCGCCAGCGGGTGGCTCTGGCGCGCGCTCTCATCGGGCATCCTGACTTGCTGCTCCTCGACGAGCCGCTCGCGGCCCTGGACCCCATCCTCCGGGAGCGCGTGCGTCGCGAATTGCTCGGCGTGCAGTCGCGCTTCCAGGTCCCGATGATCATCATCACGCACGATCCCGCCGACGTCGAAACGCTGGCCGAGAACCTGGTCGTCTTCGACCATGGCCACGTCGCGCAGACATTCAATCTCAAGGAGGGCCTGGCGGCCGGTTCCGAGGGCTCACAGCGGGAGCGGGTGGGGCGCGCGCTGGCGGAGCTTTACGCCGCGGGCTGACGTCCAGCTTCGAGCCCGGCGCAGACGGCGCGCAGCGCCTTCCCCTATAATCCGCGCCTTTGGCCGGGAACTTCGCGACGTGACGGGCTACGCGTTCGCTTCGGTGGGAATAGGTGCCGCGCTGGGCGCCTGGGCGCGATGGATCCTGGGGATCGCGTTCAATCCGATATTTCCCTCCGTCCCGCTCGGCACTCTGGCGGCCAACGTGGTCGGTGGGTATCTCGTCGGAGTGGCCGTGGAATACCTCGCTTCACACGCCGGCCTGCCACAGGAGGTGCGTCTGTTTGTCATCACCGGGTTCCTCGGTGGGCTGACCACCTTCTCCACGTACTCGGCCGAGGCCGTGACCCTGCTGTCGCGCGGGCAGATGAGCTGGTTCCTCGTGCATCTTGCCGGTCATCTGGGGGGCTCGCTGCTCATGACGGTGCTCGGAATCTACACCGTGCGCGCGCTGCAAGCCTAGGACATCGCCGGTCTGCCAATCTCACCCGCGCTTGAGGGCCGAGCCTCGCCCGAACGGTAGTCGAAGATGAGGGAGGGCCGCCTGGCCCCGGTCTTACCTCGGAGTGCCCGCGGAGTAGATCGCACCGTTCAGAATGTCGCGCGCCGCGTCCGTCACTTCGGAGGCAGTCATCCCGACGGGCCCGCCGAGTTGCTGACGACACCGGTCGGCAGCCAGGCCGTGCACGTGCACCGCTGCGCGGGTCGCGTTCGCCGCCTGTGCGCCTTGAGCGATCAAAGCACCGAGTATGCCGCTCAGCACGTCGCCCATGCCGGCGCTGGCGAGGCCCGGGTTACCCGAGGTGTTGATGTCATAGGTCTTGTCGGGTGTCGCCACCACGGTGCCCACGCCTTTCAAGGCGGTGATAGCGCGATAGCGCTCGGCCAGCCACAACGCCGCGCGGACGCGATCGTTCTGTACCTCGCCGGTGGAGGTCCCGGACAGCCTGGCCGCTTCCGCTGGATGAGGTGTGATCACCGTGGCGGCGCGTCGGGCCCTGCACGAGTCCTGCAACCGGGCATGAGTGCCGATCAGGTTGAGCGCGTCGGCGTCGACCACTAGAGGAACGTCGAGCGCCAGCGCCTGCTCCACGCACAGCATCGCCTCGCCCGACTGGGACAACCCGGGCCCCAGCACGAGACAGCTCAGCGCATCCATCGCCAGCACATCCTGCGCTGGGCGCAGCATCAGCTCGGGCTGACACGAGTCCAGGCCGGGCGCGTCCGGCCCGACGAATCCGGCGTATACGCGGCCGGCCCCCAACTTGAGCGCAGCGCGCGCGGCCAGCAGCGCCGCTCCTGTCATCCCGCCGGCGCCGCCCACGATACCCACGTTGCCAAACGTGCCCTTGTGGCTGTTGAGCGGCCGCGGCGGCAGCACGCCGGTGAGCACGGCGCAGCCCAGGGTCCTGCCCTGCGGTGCGAGCATAGCTTCGACGTTCAGACCCAGATCCCGCGTGTGCAGCTCGCCGCAGTGGTCGGGGCCGTCCAGAGTCAGCAGACCCGGCTTCAGGGCGATGAACGTGATCGTGTGGCGTGCGCGCACGGCGGACCCCAGCACTCGGCCGCTGTCCGCGTGCAGGCCGCTGGGGATGTCGAGCGCGAGCACCGGAACACCGCTGGCGTTCATGGCCGCGACGACCTGCGTGTATCCGCCCGAGATGTCGCGCTCCAGGCCGACGCCGAACAGTCCATCCACGATCAGGCCGGGCGTTCGGAACGCATCGCGCGGCGGGGCTGCGAGGGTCTCGCCACCGGCCGCCTCCCACGCGCCGAACGCTGCGGCCGCGTCCGCAGACAGCTTCGCGCGTTCGCCAGTGAACACAAGACGTACGCGGTGCCATGACTGCTTCAAATGGCGTGCGACGACGAATGCGTCGCCGCCATTGTTGCCGGGGCCCGCAAACACCAGCACCGGCTTGCGGCTGTCCGCCATCACCTCGCGCGCGAGTTCGGCGCCCGCCGACCCCGCGCGCTCCATCAGGCGCGGGGCTTCCGCGCTCGATTGCGCCAGCGACTCGATTCGACGCACTTCGTCGGTTCGATAGATGGGCAGGGTTGCGGCGGCCTGGTGCTGGGACATGATGCGCAGCTGTGAGGATGAGCGAGTGCAACGAGTGTAGCCCGAAACCGCGCACGCGCGCTGCGATTCCCGAGGCGGGTATAATTCCGCTTTGTGGTCCATGACCGGCCCCCATGTCGCTGACGCTCAAGCTGCCCGGCCGCCGCGCCCTCTCCGACTTCCGCCTCAACAAGCTCCTTCAGCAAGCGCAGAAACCGCTTCCCGCACTCGCGGGGATCTGCACGCAGTACTGGTATTTCATCAAGCTCAAACGCACCCTGTCCGACGCAGAGGCCGCAACGCTGCAGGCGCTGCTCACGTACGGTCCCGCGCCGTTACCGCGCGAGGAAGACCTCACGCACGACATCCTGCTGGTGGTGCCGCGGTTGGGCACCATCTCTCCCTGGGCCTCGAAGGCCACGGACATCGCCCGCCAATGCGCTCTGCGGGCCGTGGAGCGGATCGAGCGCGGCACCGCCTACCGGTTGCGGGGCGTGTCCGCATCGGCACTGCAGCCGCCGCTGCGGCGCGCGCTGCTGCCGCTCATACACGACCGCATGACCGAGACGGTGCTCGATTCACTCGACGCCGCCGATGCGCTGTTCCACGATGCGCAGCCGGCGCCGCTGGCGACGATCGACGTCCTGACCTGCGGGCGTGGCGCGCTCGAGAGCGCGGACCGCCGCCTGGGCCTGGCGCTATCCGCGGACGAGCTCGACTACCTGCTCGACTACTTCACCCGCATTCGGCGCAACCCCACGGACGTCGAGCTGATGATGTTCGCGCAGGCCAACTCCGAGCATTGCCGGCACAAGATCTTCAACGCGGACTGGATCATCGATGGTCGGCGCCAGGCCGGGTCGCTGTTCGGGATGATCAAGCACACTCACGCCGAGCATCCCGAAGGCACGCTGCTCGCCTACTCGGACAATGCCGCGGTCATGGAAGGCGCGCAGGTGGAGCGTTTCTACCCGGACGACGAGCACCGCTACCGGGTCAGCACCGAGCCGACCCACATCCTCATGAAAGTGGAGACGCACAACCACCCGACCGCCATCTCGCCTTTCCCGGGCGCAGCCACCGGCTCCGGCGGCGAGATCCGCGACGAAGGCGCAACGGGCCGCGGCGCCAAGCCCAAGGCCGGGCTGACCGGATTCACGACTTCGCATCTACGCATCCCGGGCTTCGAGCAGCCCTGGGAGCGTGACGATTACGGCCGGCCCGGGCGCATGGCCTCCGCATTGCAGATCATGCTGGACGGACCCATCGGTGGCGCCGCCTTCAACAACGAGTTCGGACGCCCGAACCTGCTCGGCTACTTCCGCACTTTCGAGCAGACCGTGGAGGGGGAGCGTCGCGGCTATCACAAGCCGATCATGATCGCCGGCGGCGTCGGCAACATCAGCGCCAACCAGCTGGACAAACTCCCGTTGCAACCAGAGTGCGCGCTCGTGCACCTGGGCGGTCCCGGCATGCTCATCGGCCTGGGCGGAGGCTCGGCCTCGAGCATGGGCGCCGGCGAGAACGCCGAGGATCTGGACTTCGACTCGGTGCAGCGCGGCAACGCGGAAATCCAGCGCCGCGCCCAAGAGGTGATCGACCGCTGCTGGGCCCTGGGGGAGGCCAACCCGATCCTCTCGATTCACGACGTGGGCGCCGGCGGCCTGTCGAATGCGCTGCCGGAGCTGGTCCACGGCGGCGAGGCAGGCGGGCGCTTCGATCTGCGCGCGATCCCCACCGAAGAGCCGGGCATGACGCCGATGCAGATCTGGTGCAACGAGTCGCAGGAGCGCTACGTGCTGGCGATCCACCCGGAACGTCTCGCGTCGTTCCGGACATTGTGCGAGCGCGAGCGCTGTCCGTACGCAGTGATCGGAGCCGCGACCACCGTCGACCACCTGGTCGTGCGGGACCCTCTGTTCGGGAACCAGCCGGTGGACATGGAGCTGCCGGTCCTGCTCGGAAAGCCGCCGAAGATGACGCGGCAGGTCACGCATCGTTCACGCACCGTACGCAAGCTCGACCTGTCCGGTATCGAGATGGCGGACGCGGCGCTGCGCGTATTGTGCTTTCCGGCTGTGGCCAACAAGACCTTCCTCATCAGCATCGGCGACCGGACAGTGGGTGGTCTGTGCAGCCGTGATCCGTTCGTCGGGCCATGGCAAGTTCCGGTGGCGGATGTGGCGGTCACGCTCATGGGATTCGGCACCTACCGCGGCGAAGCCATGGCCGTGGGCGAGCGCACGCCGCTCGCGCTGATCGATCCGACCGCGGCCGCCCGCATGGCGGTCGCCGAAGCGCTCATGAGCATCGCCGCGGCCCGCATCCGGGCGCTCGGCGACGTGAAGCTGTCGGCCAACTGGATGTGCGCAGCCGGCCACCCGGGCGAAGACGCGGGGTTGTACGACGCCGTGCGCGCGGTCGCCATGGAGCTTTGCCCGGAGCTCGGCGTCAGCATCCCGGTGGGCAAGGACTCCATGTCGATGAAGGTGACTTGGGAGCAGGGCGGCGAGACGCGCGAGGTGACATCGCCGTTGTCGCTCATCGTTTCGGCCTTTGCTCCCTGCCTGGACGCGCGCAAAACGCTCACGCCCCAGCTGCGCGCGACATCGGACGACAGCGCGCTGCTGCTGGTCGATCTCGGCTCTGGGCGCAACCGGCTGGGCGGTTCGATCCTGGCGCAGGCCTACGAGCAAATGGGCGACGCGGCGCCCGACCTAGACGAGCCCGGGAAGTTGAAGAGCTTCTTCGGCGCGCTCCAGGCTCTGAACGAGTCCGGCAAGCTTCTGGCCTACCACGACCGCTCCGACGGCGGCCTGTTCGCGGCGCTCAGCGAGATGATGTTCGCCGGACATGTCGGTGTCACGGTCGACATCGACGGCGTGCTGAATGGGCACGCTCCGCTGGCTGTGCTGTTCAGCGAAGAGCTGGGCGCGGTGCTGCAAGTGCGCGGCCGCGACGTGGCTGAAGTGCAAAGCGTGTTCGAAGAGGCCGGGCTGGCCAAGGAATGCCATTTGGTCGGCACGGTCAACCGCGCCGGGCGCCTGATCGTCCGGGTGGGCGGCCGCGAGATCTATTCGGAGTCCGGCATCGTCTTGCAGCGGGCGTGGTCCGAAATGACCTGGCACATGCAGCGGCTGCGTGACAACCCTGCCTGCGCCCAGGAGGAGTTCGACCGCATTCTGGACGCAGCGGACCCGGGGCTCAACGCGAAGCTCACCTACGACCCGGCCGAAGACGTCGCTGCGCCGCTTATCGCTCGGGGCACTCGTCCGCCGGTCGCGATCATCCGCGAGCAGGGCGTGAACGGTCAGATCGAGATGGCGGCCGCGTTCCACCGCGCCGGCTTCGACGCGCGGGACGTGCACATGAGCGACATCATCGACGGCCGCGTCTCGCTGAGCGAGTTCACGGGCTTCGTCGCGCCGGGCGGCTTTTCCTACGGCGATGTGCTGGGTGCGGGCGAGGGCTGGGCCAAGTCGATCCTGTTCAACCCCCGCGCGCGCGACGAGTTCGAGGCGTTCTTCGCGCGCAGCGATTCGTTCGCGCTGGGCGTGTGCAACGGCTGCCAGATGATGAGCAATCTGCGGGCCCTGATCCCGAACGCTGCGAGTTGGCCCCATTTCATCCGCAACCGCTCCGAGCAGTTCGAGGCGCGCCTCGTCATGGCGCGCGTGGAGGCAAGCGCTTCGCTGCTCTTCGAGGGCATGGAGGGCAGCCGCATGCCGGTCGCGGTCGCCCACGGCGAGGGCTACGCCGAGTTCAAGGACCAGGCGCAGCTCGAGGCCGCCCGCCCGCTTATCTGCCTGCGCTTCGTCGACAACCGCGGCGCGCCCACCGAGCTGTACCCTCTGAACCCAAACGGCTCGCCGCAGGGCATCACCGGCCTCACCACACCGGACGGGCGCTTCACCATCCTGATGCCGCACCCCGAACGCGTGTTTCGCACCGTGCAGCACTCCTGGCACCCCGACAGCTGGGGTGAGGACAGCCCGTGGATGAGGATGTTCCGCAACGCGCGCAGGTGGATCGGCTAGGACGCATGTGCCGGCGTCTGAGGGCTCGTAGTTGGACAGTTCAACGCTTGAGGCGCTCGAATTCCCCAGCGTCTGACCTCGCATCTGTCCACATCTTGTTAGTCTTCTTGTCGACGCGCACACCAAAAAGACGCGGGGAAGTCGCTGGATCTCCACCGCAAGCCTGATCATGCTTCTCTCGGACGTTGACGACGACCATCCCGGCTGGGGGTGAGTCATCCATCTCGAAAATGAGGCACGAGTCGGGAAGCCTTGTAAGGTGATTGCGCTTTACGGCAGCCCGTACGCGTTGCAGTATTCTGGAGTTCTCATCAGGCTGCGCCGATTGCTCTATGGTCTTACTCGACGACTCCACGACTTCGTCAGCCCACCCAGCTGTAGCAAGGATCGCAACGGCGGCGCAAAGCGCTATTGCAGTGTTTGTTGCGCGTGGTGGCATGGAAGAATCCTCAGCGGTCCAACTCGGAAAGTCCGAACTTGCGAATGATGTTCTTTATCTTT
>Ga0335077_10011545_pt1 | contig 11040 bp, 12 predicted proteins | sample Lox_Sample_31_FD_207151 | JGI IMG/M metagenome (GOLD analysis project Ga0335077, IMG submission 207151) | Soil microbial communities from Loxahatchee National Wildlife Refuge, Florida, United States - Lox_Sample_3.1 | ecosystem: Environmental > Terrestrial > Soil > Wetlands | place: USA...
CAACCCCCAACCCCTAGTCCCCAACCCCTACTTCTCATATAGCCGGTTCCGGCAACGGCTGTTCCTGCACGGGGCCGGTCAGGCTATACTTCACCAGGCCGCGCCGCACTTCCTCCATCGCGATGACGGTGGGCTTCTTCGATGAGGTGGGCAAGACGGGCCGGGCGCCGCCCTGCAATTGCCGGGCGCGCTTGGCGGAAACAATAATGAACCGGTACGTGCTCTGATCCGGGTCGTCCGGGATGGTGCAGTGTGCGTTGTTGCGGGGAGCTTTGTCACCCATGCTTTTTCAATACCTCTCAAACTCGAAACGTGTCCAGAATGGGCCGGATCTGATCCTCGATTCGGGATCTCCTCAGGCGCTCGCCACGCACGATGGCGCTCAATCCGGCGCCCGATTCGTCCAGGTCGCGGTTGATCAACACATAATCGTACGCCTGGTAATTCCGGATCTCCTCGGCTGCTTTCCGAAGCCGCCGCTCAATTACTTCATCGCGATCCTCGCCCCGCGCGCGCAGCCTCTGTTCCAGGATTTGCCGTGACGGGGGCAGGATAAAAACCGTAACCGCTTCGGGAATCTGTTTCTTCAATTGTCTCGCACCTTGGACATCGATGTCGAGTACCAGGTCGCACCCCCGATCCCGGGCGGACTCCAGGATCCCGCGATGGGTGCCGTAATAGTCGGTGCCGAAGACTTCCGCCCACTCCAGAAACTCGTTGCGGGCCAACATTGCCTGAAACTCCGCCCGGGTCACAAAGTGGTAGCTCTCCCCGTCCACCTCGTGCCCGCGCGGCTGCCGCGTCGTATAAGATACCGAGAACATCAGCCCCGGAACGGTCTCCAGCAAACGCGCCACGAGCGTAGACTTGCCCGATCCGGAAGGCGCGGAGATGATGAAAACGGTGGTCATAAGAACCGGGGCCAGGGGCCCTGTGTTGGCCGCATCAGCCCCATCGCTCACTCGAGATTCAGCGACTGCTCGCGAATCTTGTCGATTTCCGACTTGGCGGCCAGCGCGAGGTCGGTGATCGTCAGGCCCAGATCTCCGATCCCACCAGTCTTCGACAGGATCGTGTTGGACTCGCGGTTCATTTCCTGGAGCAGGAAATCCAGACGCTTCCCTACCTCGCCATCGCCCCCGAGCAAGTCGTTCAGCTGGGCCGCGTGAGTCCGCAGGCGTACCAGTTCCTCGGCGATATCGCTCCGGTCGGCCAGCAGCGCGGCTTCCTGGGCAAGGCGCTGGGGATCCAGATTCGTCCCATGCAGCAGGTCGGTCAGCTTGTCACGCAGCCGTTTCTGAAAAGCCGGCACCGCGCTTTCCCGGATCTGCTCCATGCGGGTCACCATCCCGCAGATCTTCTGGCAGCGCTCGCGCATCTCCTCCGCGGTCGCCGCACCTTCCCGCTCGCGGAACACATTCAGGACCAGCACCGCCTCGCGCGTCACCTCCAGAACGGCCCGGCCGACAGTTTCCCCAAGCTCCGCATCCGTGCTGTTGCCGAGGATGCCGGGGATCCGCAGAGCCGAGTTGACGTCCGGCCTGGCATCCAGGTGATAGATCTCGCAAGCCTCGCGAAATGCCCGCATATAGGCGTCCAGCAGCGCGCGATTGACCGACTCGCCTCCGCCCGGAGCAGCCCGGTTGAACGAGAGGTGAATCTGCAGATGCCCGCGCGTCACCCCGCCGCGGATGATGCCGCGAATGTCGTTTTCCAGGCAGTCCAATTCCGGCGGCATGTGGAAATGCAGGTCCAGCCCCCGATGGTTTACGCTCTTCACGCTAAGGACAATCTCGCCCTCTTCGATGGTTCGCTTCACCCGGGCGAAGCCGGTCATGCTGCGCACGCTCACCGGTCCACCACCGATGGACCCATGGGAACCTCCTCTTCGAACTGCAGCTCGTGGAGCCTCTGATAGATGCCGCCGTGATTCACCAGTTCCTCATGCGTACCGGTCTCGCGGATCCGTCCCTTCTCGATTACCACGATCTTGTCCGCCCGGCGAATGGTAGACAGCCGGTGCGCGATGACGATCACCGTGCGGTGCTCCATCAGGTTGGCCAATGCCTTTTGTACCAGCATTTCGGACTCGGTGTCGAGATGCGAGGTGGCCTCGTCCAGGATCAGGAGAGGCGCATTCTTCAGCAGGGCACGGGCGATGGCGATGCGCTGCCGCTGGCCGCCGCTCAGACGGATGCCCCGGTCTCCGATGATGGTGTGGTACCCCTCCGGAAGCCGCTCGATGAATTCGTGCGCCAGGGCCGTCTCCGCGGCCCGCCGCAGTTCCTCCATCGGAACTCCCGGGCGGCCGTAGGCGATATTATTGGCCACGCTGTCGTTGAACAGGAAGGTATCCTGCGCCACGATGCCGATCTGGGAGCGCAGGGAAGCCAGGTCCAGGTCGCGCACGTCCCGCCCGTCCACTTTCACCGCGCCGCTCACCACGTCGTAGAACCGCGGCGCCAGGTTGGCGAGCGTGGTCTTCCCGCCGCCGCTCGGCCCTACCAGCGCCACCACCTCCCCGGCCTTCACTTCGAGACTGAGCCCGGAAATCCGGAAGCCGTCCGGCGAGCCGGGATAGTGGAATCCGATGTCGTCGAACACGATGCGCTCGTGAAAACCGTCCAGCCTGGGAGCATTCGGCTTCTCCACGATCTCCTCGGTGTGGCCCAGGTATTCGAACACTTTCTGCGAGGCCCCGAGAGCCTGCTCGAAGATGTTGTGAATACCCACCAGGCGTTTCACGGGCTCGTAGAGCAGCAGCAGAGCGAAGACGAAGCTGACGAAATCGCCGGCCGTGAGCGTGCCGGTTTTGATGCGGGTCACGGCATAACTCATCAGCATGACAATCGTCATGGCGCCGAAGATCTCGATCAGCGGCGAAGCAATCGCTTGTTGCAACACGTACCGCACATTGCTGCGCAGCAGATTGCGCCCCGCCTCGCGGAAGCGGCGCGATTCGTAAGCCTCGCCGCCAAACGCCTTCACCACCATGTGCCCGCTGAGCGTCTCCTGGAGGATCTGGTTCAACTCGGCCTGGCGGTCCTGGGTGCGGCGGCTGGTGCGCCGGATGCGCCGGCCGATCGAGCGCGTCGGCAGCATCACGAACGGCAGCACTGTCAGGCTCACCACCGCCAGTTTCCAGTCGTTGCCGATCACCACGATGGCCAGCGCGAGCACGCTGAAGATCTGGCGGAGGAAGTCCGCCAGCATCTGCGACACTGCCAGTTGGACCTTGTCCACGTCGTTCATGATCGAAGACATCAACTGGCCGGTGGAGTGCGCCTCAAAAAACTGCGCACCCTGCCGGAGCACCTTGTCGAACACCGCGTTCCGCAGGTCGGTGATCGAGGAAAATCCCGCGTAGCTGATCAGATAATTGCCCAGGTAGTCGCAGATCCCCTTGGTCAGGAAAACTGCGATGATCGCCACGGCCACCAGGGTCCACGGTGTCCGATTGTGCAGCGGAACGATCTGCTCCAGATAAAGCTGGTGGTGGAGGATGGGATGGGTGAACAGCGGCGTCATCCCGCCGTCGCGAACCGACCCCAGCACGCGGTCGAAGATCGGCTTGATGAGCAGCGCCATGAGGCCCTGCGCTCCGCCGGCAGCCGCCATCAGAGCGACCGACCCCAGAAGGTGTGCCCAGTACCGGCGCGCGTAGGAGAGCAGGCGCGGCACGCCTCTCATGCAGGCACCCGCAGGCGCGACAGGGCGCCGATTACCTGCTCCACTTCCACCCGTGCAATGCTTCCGCCCGATGTCACCACCGCCGACGCCGTGCGCCAGGGACCCCAGATCGCGGGATCCGAGTCCCCGAAGATCACCACCACCGGCAAACCGAAAGCCGCCGCCATGTGCGCCGGTCCGGAATCGTTGCCGACGAACAGGGAGGCGGCCTTCAGCAGACGCTTGGTCTCAGAAAGCGTCCCCGAGGCCGTGCGATAAGACGAGAACGGCGAGAGGTCGTCCCCCGCCGCGCCGATGAAGACGGGTTCCAGCCCCGACTGTTTCCAGTGTTCCGCAATCGCCAGAAATCGCTCGCGAGGCCAGGTCTTCTGCGGGGTCGCCGCAAAGGGATGCAGGATCGCCAGCGGCCTGGGGGGCGCATCGCCGCCCGGCTCGCTGAACAGCTTCGCTCGCGGAATCTCGCCCAACGGCACGCCCAGATGAAACATCGCCGAGGCCAGGTGTTCGGCAGTGTGCACCACGCGCTCCATACCGAGAATCTCCTGCGCCCGCGGAATCCTCAGGTTGTACACGAAACGCCGGCGAAAATGCGCGAATCCGGCCCGATGCCGCGCGCCCGAAAGAGCCGTCAACCAGGCGCTTCGGCTGCCGCCGTGAAGATTCAGGCAAAGCCGCGGACGCCACGTTCGAAGCGCCGCCGGTTCCGGCCGGAGAATCCGGTCGAGATCGGGATTACCTTCAAAGACGGCGCGGAAGCGGTCCTCCACCACCACCGCCAGGCGCAGGTCGGGGCGGAAGCGCTTGAGAATGTCGATGGCCGGGGTCGTCAGAACGCAATCCCCCAGCGACCGAAGCCGGAGGATGGCCACCCGGCAGTCCTGCGGCAGGCATTCGAGAACGCTTCCCACGGCCTATTCTTCGATCTTCGCCTCGTCAACCAGCATCACGGGGATATCGTCGCGAATGGGGTAGACACGATGACACTCGACGCACTTCAAACCGCTTTGGTCCGGCGTGATGTTCACCACGGCCTTGCAGACCGGGCACACCAGGATTTCCAGAAGCTCCTTGCTGACAGGCATAGCGAATCTTCAGTTTAGCAAGCAAGGCGCAGGCCCGTTGGAGTCGATATTCCTGAGAGAACCCGGGGCCGATCCGATACCCATAGAACGGAGGCAGGAGTCTTTCCATGGACGAAAAGGGCGAACCCATGAGGTTCAAAGAGGAAATGGTCGGCCATGGTGGCATGGGCGAAAGAGCGGGACGCGGCGGCGAAAGAGCAGGAGGCGAGATTCAACCGGGAGATGGAGAGGCTCAGAGAGCGGCATGAGGCTTTGGCCCAGACAGTCGAGCTCAACCAGCACCAATTCGCCGAAGTCCGGGAGGAGTTCCGCAAGATCGGCCTGCGCTTTCAGGACACCCGCGAGTTAATCGAGCGCCTAGCGGTCATAGCCGGAGTCCATCAAGACCGCCTCGACAGCCACGAAAAGCGCCTCAAGAACCTCGAGCACCAGCGGGCGTCAAGCGGTGGCCGCGGCCTTCATTTCCGACCGCGCCTTCGCAATTGCCGCCAGATATTGCCGCGCCCGGTCCTCGATCACATCGAATCGTCCGTCCCGGATCGATTTGGGATCCACCAGTTCGCCGCCCACTGCCACGGCACAGGCCCCCGCTTTCAGAAAGTCCCCGGTGGTTTCCAGATTCACGCCGCCCGTAGGAATCATTTCGATCTGCGGGAACGGCCCTTTGAGCGCTTTGATGTACTTCGGCCCGCCCACGTTCCCGGCGGGAAAGATCTTCACCACATCCGCGCCGGCTTCCCAGGCCGTCAGCACCTCTGTGGGTGTCAGAGCACCCGGGCAAACCACCTTGGAATAGCGCTTCACCATTTCGATGGTGGCCACCTTCAAGCTCGGTGTGACGAAGAACTGCGCCCCCGCCAGCATGCACACACGCGCCGTTTCCGGATCGAGCACCGTGCCGGCGCCGAGCATGAGCGTGCTGCCGAACCGGTCAGCCACCTTCTCCAGCGCCCGCACCGCGCCAGGCACCGTCATGGTGATCTCGGCGGCGCGCACGCCGCCCTGGTACATGGCTTCCACCGCCTGGATGGCCGCTTCCGCGCTCGAAGTGCGCACCACGGGAACAATGCCGATTTCCGTGATGGACGCGAGAATCTCGTTAGCCTTCATCAGCCTCTACGCTATCACGTAGCGCTCCGAAGTTGTGGTGGAGACTCCGCGCCTGCACAACGGTTTGATACATTTCGTGGGGCGCGGGAAAAGACACTAAGGCTGGGAGGTAGAAGGCCAAGTGCGGACGTTGCCGGCGGCCGGCCGTTGGGAAGATATCTCCACATTTGAAGATATGCGTTCCCCGTACCGGCCGCCCAGATGTTTTTTGGACCGTTTGGCGGCCCTCTCTGACTACCCGATCTCTTGCGAGCAAAGGTAATCCGATGGGTTCGAACCCAAGGTCTCCCGCCGGCCTTTTGAAGGGGCCTACCGGGAGATCAGATGCCACCTGAAGAGCAACGCATCCTGGCCAGGATTGAAGTGGTTGCGGCTGGCGCGGTGGGGCGCAAGCCCTGTACAAGTTCCACAGTAACAGGCGGGGTCAAGCGGACGAGGGTGGTGGAGGGGCTTGGGGGAGCGAGGCGGTTGTTTGGATTGAGGGATTTACAAGGGAAGAAAAAATTTCAAAAGTTTGGTGACCGGGGCGGCAAAGAACTCCATTTGCCTGAATCCCTCGCGCAGCTTAAAACCTGCGCCACTTGTATGCGCTATTCTAAAGTCCGTTGAACATTTCCCGAAGACAATCGCTGACAGGGCTCGTAACCGCAGCCGCTCTTCCGTCCAGCGCCTCGGCTGCACGGGCCAGGCCCGTCTCAGGCATCCGGCTCGTGGTGCTCGACGTGGGGGGCACGATCGTCGAAGACCGCGGAGATGTTCCCCAAGTGCTGAGCAGCGCGCTGGCGCATTACGAAATTCAATCCAGCGCCGAGGAGATCAGGCGGCGGCGGGGCGCGTCGAAGCGCGAGATCATCCGCTACTTCGTGGAGAAGCAAACCCTGCCGCCAGGCGCCGACCGCGACCAGCTGATTGCGCGCATCTATGACGAGGTCTCCTCCCACTTGACGGAGGTCTACCGCTCTGTGCCCCCGATCTCCGGCGCGGAGAAGGCCTTTCAACAGATGCGCCGCGACGGTTACCTGCTCGCCACGACCACCGGCTTCGATCGCGCCATCACGACCTCGATCTTCGCGCGTCTCGGCTGGGAAGGATACTTCGCCGCAACGATCTGCAGCGACGACGTCGTCCAGGGACGGCCTGCGCCCTTCATGCTTTTTCATGCCATGGAGGCAGCCCGCACCGGCAGCGTCGCCGAGGTGATGGCCGTCGGCGACACTCCTCTCGACCTGCTGGCGGGAACCAACGCCGGACTGCGTGCCGTGGTAGGTGTGCTCTCAGGCGCTTCGAATGAAGAGACGTTGCGCCGCGAGCCGCACACCCACATCCTCGGGAGTGTTGCGGAGTTGCCCGAGCTGCTGAGACCGCGAATCTGAGTGTCGTCTCGTGCAGCCTCGAAAACGGCTGGCGGCCAGCGAAACTACGGGCGCCGATGAGCGTCCCGATGAGTCGGTACGCGGCAGGCAGGAGTGCCCGCGCCACGTCGTCCGGCGGGGGGCTTTGTGGACGGTAGTGCCAGGGTCGTCCTGGCCCACAAGCCCTACACCGCCAGATGCCGCGCCAGGAACGGCAGCCCGCGCTTGCCCCAGAAGCTGTGGGGACCGTCGAAGGTCTCCTGGTCCGTGGCGTTGGCCGCCTCGAATACCTCGTAGATCTTCTTCACTCGCGCGAAACTCGCGCGGCTGGCCCCGATGGGGAAAATGTTGTCGCGCTCGCCCGACTCGAAGAACGCCGGACGCGGCGCGATCAATCCTGCCACATCGTACATCTCGCACCAGTTGAGAATCCCGGGAACATAGTTGTCGATGCAGTGCGAAATGCTCATGATGCTGTCGCGGAACGTGTTCAGGTAGCCGCTCACCATCGCCGCGCGAATCCGCGGCTCGAGCGCCGCGGAAAATGTCGTGCACGTGCCGCCGCCCGAGATCCCCATGCATCCCACGTGGTGCGCGTCCAGTTCCGGACGCGTCTCGATCCAGTCGATGGTGCGCATGACGTCGTAAACCCGCCAGCCGATCATGGTCTGGCCCATCAGCAGCGCGGCTCCCGCCGCGGGTTGGCAGGCCGAAGCCGTCAGATTGTGCGCCTTGGTCAGCGGATCGCGCCGGCACCCGAAAGCCATCGGCTCGATGGCCAGAGCCGCCATGCCGTGCTCCACCGCCTGAATGGCGAAGTCATACTGATAGGCTTCCTTCACCGTGCGATCCTGGCCCTTGTCGTCGACCCCCACGATGTCGTCCACGCCGCGCCCGTGGCCCGGCACGCAAATGACTACCGGCTGCGGCGTCTGCGGCGGCTTGGGTGTGAGCAGATACCCCAGGACCCAGGCATCCGGCCGGCTCTGGAAGACGAATTTCTCGCGGCGGTACCCCGCAAAGTCGCGGACCTCCAAGGTCTGCGACAAGAGCGGCACCCGCCTGGCGGGAAAACCGCCCAGCAGTTCCGTGATCTTGGCCCGCAGATTCTTCTGCCATTGTTCCGCATCCCGCCGGTTCTGCGCCTGAAACGACAACCGCAGAGCCGACGCCTCATACAGCTTGTGGCTGAAAATGACCGGATCGAATCCGGCCCCATTGACTTTGTCCAGGTACCCGTCGAGGGCGCCCGTGTACTTGGGAGCTTCGGTGGCGATCGCCTGTTTCTGCAATAATGCCGTAGCACCCGCCAGTTTCGCCAGATCGCGTCGCGTCATGTAATACGTATACAACGGACCGTGCGCGCGCGCCATACTTTATAATGAGAGTTTTCAATCTGAAAGATTTCTGCATTCCTCCAAAGGAGCATTCATGGCTGCAAAGCGTATTGGGATCCTCACGGGCGGCGGCGACGTTCCGGGTCTGAATTCCGTGATCAAAGCGGTGGTGTACCGCGGAAGTGAAATTGGCTGCGAGATCATCGGTATCCGCCGCGGGTGGGAGGGTCTGACGCACGTCGATCTCCGCGACCCGGGCAGCCGGGCGCGCTACATTCAGCCGCTCAACCGCGAGAACACCCGCACCATCGATCGCACGGGCGGCACCTATCTGCACAGTTCGCGTACCAGCCCCTCCAAGATGAAGAAGCTTCCCCCTGTCCTCGAAGGACAGGATTTTCCCAAGAACGAAACCACCAAGAAGGGCGTCACCGCCACCACCTACGACGTCACCAGGGCGGTCAAGAAGAATATCGAGACCTTGTGCCTCGATTACATCGTCGCCATCGGCGGCGACGACACACTGAGCTACGCGGCGCACCTCGACGCCGATGGCGTGAAGGTGATCGCCGTGCCGAAGACCATGGACAACGATGTGCGGAATACGGAATACTGTATCGGTTTTTCAACCGCCATCACGCGCGCCATGGATGCCATCGAGCGCCAGCGCACTACCGTAGGGTCGCACGAGCGCATCGGAATCTTCCGCGTTTTCGGACGCGACGCGGGCTATACCGCGCTCTACACCGCCTACGTCACCTCGGTCCGCTGCTGCATCCCGGAGTACAAGGTGGATCTCAAGAAGCTGATCGAGCTTCTGATGACCGACAAGCGCAACAACCCCAGCAACTACGCGCTGGTGATCCTCTCCGAAGGCGCCGAGTGGGAGGGCTACACGGTGAAGGAGTACGGCGACGCGGACGCCTATGGGCACCGCAAGAAGATGAGCGTCGCCGAAGACCTCAGCAATGAAATCAAGGCGGCGACCGGCGAAGAGACGATCGTCAGCGACCTCACCTACGACCTGCGCTCGGGCAGCCCGGACTTCGTGGACCGCATGGTGGCGGGCACCTTCGCCGGCATGGCCATGGATGCGATCGAAGCCGGCAAGCACGGGCTGATGACCGCGATCCAGGGCGGCTGTTACGTTCTGTCCGCCATTCCCGATCCCAAGCTCGGCCCGCGTCACGTCGAGATCGGCACCATGTACAACACCGAGCGCTATCGTCCCACCTACGATCAGAAGCTCGGGTTGCCGATCTTCCTCACGCGGGCGTGAACTCCGGAAAGGCGGCGGATTGGACTGGAAGCGCCTTTTGGGAATGCGCGCGGGGGCGCCGGGAGGCGCGAACGTTCCGCTCACACCGGAGTTGCGCGCGCGCATTCAAGCCTCCTTCGATGAGTCCGCAAAGGACGAGGAGCACTTTCCCTCAACCATCGATGCGCGCATTTACCATGTCAAGCTCATCCGCGACCACCTCGGCGATCTTCGCGGAAAACGCGTCCTGGACGTAGGCTGCGGGAAGGGCCGCTTCGCCCGCATCTTCATCGAGCAGGAGCCCGCCGCGGAGATCTGGGGGCTCGACATTTCCGAGGAGATGCTGAGGTTTGTTCCGCAACCGATTCGCACCCGCCAGGGGTCAATGACCGATCTGCCGTTTGCCGATGGCTTCTTCGATGGCGCCTACGCTACCGAATCCCTCGAGCATGCGGTGGAGATCGACAAGGCCGTGAGCGAAATCTGCCGTGTGGTGAAGCCCGGCGGCCGAATCGCGATCATCGACAAGAATGCGGAACAATGGGGCCGCCTGGAGACACCGGAGTGGGAGACGTGGTTCGGCCGTAAAGAACTGGAACGGCTGCTGGGCCAGCATTGCCGCAAAGTGAACAGCCGCTTCATTTCCTACTGGGAGGATGTGGAGCCCGACGGCCTGTTCCTGGCCTGGCTTGCCGAGAAATAAGCCGGTGAAGTCTGGCATGAGCCCCGGATACTGGTATGGATGGACCTCTCCGCCCCGTTACCAAAACCGCCAGTTCCGCTGATTCAGTTCGCCTTCGTCTGACGTTGTGCTCAGCGGTGTCCGATAACCGCGCTGGGACTGGCGCGCCGGCCGGTAGGGCAAACCGCCGGGAAAATGCCCCCGTACCAGGTTACGCTGGCGTTCACCGAGTTCGCCGCCGGCGAAACCGGCGCGGCCCGCCAAACCGTCAGCCGGGCGCTGGCAGGCTATCGGACCATCGCCGCCACTTTGGCTCCAGTGCTGGAGATTCCACGTTATCCGGAAGCGGCCGCCGCGTTTCGGGAGTGGCGCCGGCAACTGGATCGGATCCCCGAGCCATAACGCACCCCGCTGGTTGCGGCAGGGCGCGTTGCGCCTACGCCGTCACCGGCCGGAAGTGGAGCGCTTCCAGCAGTCCCTTCCACTTGCGCAGCACCAGTTCCGCGAGATTGAGCGCAACCGCCAACGC
>Ga0335077_10011546_pt1 | contig 11040 bp, 10 predicted proteins | sample Lox_Sample_31_FD_207151 | JGI IMG/M metagenome (GOLD analysis project Ga0335077, IMG submission 207151) | Soil microbial communities from Loxahatchee National Wildlife Refuge, Florida, United States - Lox_Sample_3.1 | ecosystem: Environmental > Terrestrial > Soil > Wetlands | place: USA...
CTGCGCCGCCAGGTACTCGGCAACGCGCGAGGCCGTGCCGGCGATGCTCATGCCGCTCAACTCGAGGGCCTCCCACTCGCGCGGCAGCTTGAGCGGCAGCGCGAGCCCGCGCTGCCTCCACAGGTGTGTGAGCGAGTCATGCCAGCGCGGATAGGCACGTGCGGCGATGCTGCGCGCCGCGGCGTCCGTGTCCGCGACGACCACGTGGCGCGCCAAGCCGAGGAACGGTAACGCTGCCGTCGGCTTGCAAAGTCTCGCCCACTCCTCGCGGTAGCGATCGAGCGCGCGGCGCGCCAGCGCCGCCGGCAGGAGCGACACGACATTCACATCGTTGGCCGCCGCCCACGGCGCGGACTCGGGATTGCCAAGGCCGTACCACAACGGCGGTCGGGGCTTCTGATAGGGACGCAGCACGACCGGAAAGCGGTTGATCCGGTAGTGCCTCCCGCTGAAGTCGACTTCCTCCGCCGTGAGCGCCTGCAGCAGGATCTCGCGTGCCTCCGCGTAGCGCTCGGGCACCGTCGCTGGATCGAGCCCGTAGATCTCCTGCTCGGGCCAGACGGCGCCGCGGCCGATGCCTACCTGCAGGCGACCTCGGCTCATCTGATCGAGCATGCAGATCTCTTCGGCGAGCCGCATGGGGTGATACAGCGCCGCCACATACACCATCGGCCCGAACCTCAGGCGCTCGGTGCGCTGCGCCACCGCCGCCAGGTAGACGTTGGGCGAGGGCGCCAGCCCGAGCGGTGTGCCGTGGTGCTCGGCGACGTGGTAGGAGTAGAAACCCAGCCGATCCATGGCCTCCACGAGCTGCAGGCGCGCCTCGTAGTGCTCGGATGCGGGCAGCGCGCTCGCATCGAGGTGATCCATGATCCCGATTTTCACGAGCGGCGCGCGAGCAGCCAGTCCGACAACCGTCGCAGCGAGTCGGCACGGTGCCCAAAAGGCTCGAGCGCTGCGAACGCGCGCGCGTGCAGCTCGTGCATGCGCTGCTGCGAGGCCGCGACTCCGACGACGGCGGGGTAGGTCGGCTTGGCGCGCGCCTGGTCGTGACCGGTCGGCTTGCCAAGCGTCGTGGCATCGCCCAGCACATCGAGCAGGTCGTCCTGAATCTGGAAGGCAAGTCCGATGGCGGCGGCGAACTCCGCCAGCGCCGCGTGCAGGTGCGGCGCGAGTCCCGGAGCACACGCGGCGGCCATCATGACGCTGGCCCGAATCAGCGCGCCGGTCTTGCGCGCGTGCATATCCTCGACCTGCGCCACATCGAGCGCCTTGCCCTGGACCGCAAGGTCGATGGCCTGGCCGCCAGCCATGCCGAGACTGCCGCTCGCGTGCGCGAGGATCTCGACCAGGCGCAGGCGGATCGCGGGAGCGGCGGGCAGGTTCCGGTCGAGCGCCAGCACCTGGAAGGCGAGCGGCTGCAGGCCGTCCCCCACGAGGATCGCCGTGGCCTCATCGTAGGCCTTGTGGCAGGTCGGCCGGCCGCGACGCAGATCATCATCGTCCATGGCCGGCAGATCGTCATGCACCAGCGAGTACACGTGCACCAGCTCGATCGCGCAGGCCGCTGCCTCGACATCGTCCTCGGTGAGACCGACTGCGTGTGCCGTCGCGAACAGCAGCGCCGGCCGTATGCGCTTGCCCCCGCCGAGCACGACGTAACGCATCGCCTCGTGCAGACGCGAAGGTGCGACGGAGGATTCCGGCAGGCGCGCCGCGAGCGCACGCTCCATGCGCTCCTGCCACCGTGTGAGCTGCGCCTGGAAACCCTCGGCGCCCGCGCCCTTGGCTCGCGCCGGCGCGTCGGCGCTCACGAGGCAATCCCCGTGCATGCGGCGAGCCGCACGCTCAGCTTCCTGCGGAACCGGCGCCGGTCGCATCGCGCACGGCGCGCCGCACGGCGCTGACCGGAATGCTGACCTCCGTCTCCGCCGCGACCGCGCCGTGCAGCACCGGCAACTCCGGCGCCATCGGCCCGCGCACGCGGGGGCCGGTCAGCGCGACCTTCAGCGCCTCGAGCGGCCGCTTGAAGGTATCCTCGACCGCCGTGCCCTCGAAGCCGCAGTGGGCCATGCAGTTGTTGCACTTGGGATTCACGCCGACGCCGTAGCGGTTCCACTCGGTCTCCTCGATGAGCGAGCGGTAAGTCGGCGCATAGCCCTCGTCGGTGAGCAGGTAGCAGGGGCGCTGCCAGCCGAACACGTTGTACGTCGGGTTGCTCCACGGCGTGCACTGGTAGGTGCGGTTGCCGGCGAGGAAGTCGAGGAACAGGCTGGAGTGATTGAACGCCCAGCGCGTCGCCGCGCGCTTGCGGCGCTTGAAGATCTCGCGGAACAGGCGCTTGCTCGCGCTCCTGCCGAGGAACACATCCTGCCGCGGCGCGTGCTGATAGCTGTACCCGGGCGATACGGTAATGCCCTCGACACCGAGCTGCATCGCGGTATCGAAGAACTCCGCGACCTCGTCCGGGTTCTCGCCCGCGAACAGCGTGCAATTCACCGTGACCCGGAACCCGCGGCCGAGCGCAAGGCGAATCGCCGCGACCGCCTTGTCGTAGACCCCCTCCTGGCAGACCGACTCGTCATGGCGCTCGCGGTTGCCGTCGAGGTGAATCGAGAAGGTGAGATAGGGCGAGGGCGTGTACTCGTCGATGTGCCTCGCAAGGAGGATCGCGTTGGTGCACAGGTAGACGAATTTCTTGCGTGCGACGATGCCGGCGACGATCTGCGGCATCTCCTTGTGGATCAGCGGCTCGCCGCCGGGGATCGAGACCACGGGCGCGCCACACTCATCCACCGCCTGCAGCGCATCGGCAAGCCCCACGCGCTTTTGCAGGATCTCCTTCGGGTAGTCGATCTTGCCGCAGCCTGCGCAGGCGAGGTTGCATTGAAACAGCGGCTCGAGCATGAGCACGAGCGGGTAGTGCTTGTCGCCGCGGAGCCTGCGCTCGAGGATGTAGCGTGCGATGCGGTATTTCTGAATGAGCGGGATGCCCATGTGAGTTCATGCCTCCCGCAGAGCGCGCAGCTCCGCGCGGTGATCGCGCCAGATGCGCGCCCACTCGATGAGAAACCAGGGTGTGAAGCTCGCGCTGCCGCGCGCGATCTCGCCCTGCAGCGCCTGCGGGCTCACCCAGCGCCAGGCGAGGATCTCGTTGCGGTCGGCGCGTACCCGGCCGCCGTGGCGTCCGATGAACACCGAGCACAGCTCGTGCTCCGCGCCTTCGGCGCCGAACTGCGCCTGGTACTGGAACTTGAACAAGAACTGCAGTGCGCAGCGGATGCCGAGCTCCTCGTACAGGCGGCGATGAATGGCGCCGTCCATGCTCTCCGCGCGCCGCGGATGGCTGCAGCAGCTGTTCGACCAGTACAGCGGCCACAGCCGCTTGGTGTGTGCGCGCTGCTGCACGAGGAGGGAGCCCTCCTCGTTGAAGATCAGCAGCGAGAACGCGCGATGCAGTATGCCGCGCCCCGCGTGGCACTGGGCCTTGCTCATGTGGCCAACCTCCCGGTCGGACTCATCGACCAGGATCAGCGGCTCGGTGTCCGCAGCGGCCCCTTCGTGGGCGCCGCCAAAACTGCCCCGCACGTCATCGGTCAAAGCTGATCTCCGTGTTGCGCCGGCACCGCGCGCCGCATTACCCAGGCCAGATGCAGGCCCGGGCAATGGTATGTCAAGCAGCAGCCCCGGCGGCCGCTCAGGCGCATGATAACTGCCGGCGGAAGCTACTGCTACGCTAGCCGTCATGGCCTTCGCGCTCCTGAGCCTTTGTGGCGTCGCGCTGACAGCGGCCGCCGCCGGCTATGCCGTCGTGGCACTGGTCGCGCTTGTCGCGCGCCGGCGACCGAGCCCCGCGAGCGCGCCCTTGCCGGGGGCATCGCAGCCAGCCGTCAGCGTGCTGAAGCCGTTGTGCGGTGCCGAACCGCATCTCTACGAGTGCCTGCGCTCCTTCTGCGAGCAGCACTACCCCGTGTATCAGATCGTGTGCGGGGTGCGCGATCCGCACGATCCCGCGATCGCTGTAGTCGAGCGCCTACAGCGCGAGCTGCCGCGGTGCTCGCTCGAGCTCAACATCGATCCGCGCTCCCACGGCAGCAATCAGAAGGTGAGCAATCTCATCGGCATGCTGCCGCGCGCGCGCCATGATTATCTGGTGATCGCCGACAGCGATGTGCGCGTCGCTCCGGACTATCTGGCACGCATCGCGGCACCGCTCGCCGGAGCCGATGTGGGCATCGTGACGTGTCCTTACCGCGGGCTTACCGAGCGTGGCATCTGGTCCGCGCTCGGCTGCGCTTTCATCAATGATTGGTTCATGCCCTCGGTGTTCGTGGCGGCGTTGTTTGGATCGCGCGCCTTCGCCTTCGGCGCGACGATCGCGATGCGCCGCGAGGCGCTCGTGGGCATCGGCGGCTTCGAGCGCATCGCCGAGCAGCTCGCGGATGACTACCGTCTCGGGGAGCTCACGCGACGGAACGGTTTGCGTACCGTGCTGTCAGAGGTCATGGTCGAGACCTACATGCACGAGCCGACGCTGCGCGCGTTGGTGCGGCACGAGCTGCGCTGGCTGCGCACGGTGCGCGCCGTGCAGCCCTGGGGGTACGCGTGCGCCTTCGTCACGTTCGCCCTGCCCGTGGCACTGATCGGGCTTGCGCTGGCCGGCGCAAGCGGCGGCACGCCTGCCATGCTCGCGGTCACCGTCGCCGCCCGACTCATGCTACATTTTGCAGTCCGCGACCCCAAGGCCGGATGGTCGTATCTGTGGGTATTGATTCCAAATGACTTATTGTCATTCTCCCTCTGGTGCTGGGGGTTCTTCTCCCGGCGCGTGCACTGGCGCCACACCCGCTATCGGGTCGCCCGCGACGGCTCGGCCCAGCCGCTCGCCTGAGATCCGGCGCGTCCCCTCACGAGGTTCTCAAGCCGCATGAAGACTCTGTTCCTGCACCCGCCCTCATTCGACGGCTACGACGGCGGCGCCGGCGCCCGCTATCAGATGAAGCGCGAGGTGCGCTCGTTCTGGTATCCGACCTGGCTCGCGCAGCCCGCAGCGCTCGTCGAGGGCTCGAAGCTCATCGATGCGCCCCCGCACCGCCTGTCCTTCGAGGACATCGTGCCCGAGGTGAAGGGCCGCGATCTCATCGTCATGCACACCTCCACGCCCTCGTTCAAATCGGACGTGCGCACGGCCGAGATGATCAAGGCGATCAATCCGCACGCGAAGATCGGCTTCATCGGCGCCAAGGTCGCGGTCGAGCCCGAGAAGAGCCTGATCGCGGGGCCCGCGGTCGACTTCGTGGCGCGCAACGAGTTCGACTTCACCATCAAGGATGTCGCCGACGGCAAGCCCTGGGCCGAGATCAAGGGGCTGTCCTACCGCAACGCCGCCGGCGGCATCGTGCACAACCCCGAGCGCGAGATCCTCGAGAACATGGACGCGCTGCCGTGGGTGACGCCCGTCTACAAGCGCGACCTCGACGTGCAGCGCTATTACGGCGGCTATCTGAAGCATCCCTACATCTCCTTCTACACCGGACGCGGCTGCAAATCGCGCTGCACCTTCTGCCTGTGGCCGCAGACGGTGAGCGGCCACCGCTACCGCGTGCGCTCCATCGAGCATGTCATCGGCGAGATGAAATGGGCGATGCAGGCGTTCCCGCAGGTGAAGGAATACTTCTTCGACGACGACACGCTCACCGACAACATCCCGCGCGTCGAGGCGCTCGCGCGCGAGCTCGGCAAGCTCGGCGTCGTCTGGTCGTGCAACGCCAAGGCCAACGTGCCGCGCAAGACGCTCGAGATCATGAAGGACAACGGCCTGCGCCTGCTGCTCGTCGGCTACGAGTCCGGCAATCAGCAGATCCTGTTCAACATCAAGAAGGGCATGCGCGTCGAGTTCGCACGCCGCTTCACCAAGGACTGTCACGAGCTCGGCATCCTCATCCACGGCACCTTCATCCTGGGGCTCCCCGGTGAGACGAAGGAGACGATCCAGGAGACCCTCGACTTCGCCAAGGAGATCAACCCGCATACGATCCAGGTGTCGCTCGCCGCGCCCTATCCGGGCACGTTCCTGTACCGTCAGGCGAAGGAGAACGGCTGGCTCTACAACGAGGAGATCGATCTGCTCACCCAGGAGGGCACGCAGATCGCCCCGCTCAACTATCCGCACCTCTCGCACACCGAGATCTTCGAGTCGGTCGAGGACTTCTACAAGAAGTTCTATTTCCGCCCCTCGAAGATGGCCTCGATCCTGGCGGAGATGATCGTGAGCCCCGAGATGATGAAGCGCCGCCTGCGCGAGGGCGTGGAATTCTTCCGCTTCCTGCGGGAGCGGCACGACACCGCTTGAAGGGTCTGATCGTCACGGCGGACGATTTCGGCGCGGCGCGCGAGGTCAATGATGCCGTCGAGACCGCGCATCGCGAGGGGATTCTCACCGCGGCAAGCCTGATGGTGGCGGCGCCGGCCGCCGCCGATGCCATCGCGCGCGCGCGGCGCATGCCGACGCTGCGGGTGGGCCTGCACCTCACGCTCGTGGAGGGGCGTCCGGTGCTGCCGTCGGCCGCAGTGAGTGCTCTGGTGGATGCGAGCGGCAGCTTCCGCAGCGATCTGGCCGCGCTCGGGGCGAGGCTTGCCCTTCACCCGCGTGCTCGTCGCCAGCTCACCGCCGAGATCACCGCGCAGTTCGAAGCGTTCCGCGCCACGGGGCTCGCCCTCGATCACTGCAACGCCCACAAGCACTTTCATCTGCACCCGGTGATCGGGCGGCTGATCGCCACCCTCGGTGCGCGCTTCGGTCTGCGGGCCGTGCGCGTGCCGCTCGAGCCGGCACGGGTGCTGCGCCGCGTGGAGCCCCGCGTTTCCTTCAGTCCGGCACTGCTCGCGCCCTGGGCGCTCAACCTGCGCCGGCGGCTGCGCCAGGCGGGTCTGCTCGTACCCGACAGCGTGTTCGGGCTGCGCTGGTCCGGCGCCATGACGCGCCAGCGCCTCGCGGGGCTGATCGGCAATCTCCCCGAGGGCTTGAGCGAGATCTATCTGCATCCGGCGACCGGTGCGTACGCCGGCAGCGCCGCAGGCTATCGCTACCGTGACGAGCTCGATGCGCTCACCGCCATCGAGGTCCGCGCGGCCACCCGCGGGGCGAACGTGAAGCTCGGCGGATTCAGCGACTTTCTCGCAACTCGGACGCCGCTCGCCGCCGCGACGCACGCAACGGCCACCCACGGGAGATAAGATGCCGTGAGCACACCGATGCCGGCCCTCGCCGGAGCCTCCGACACGGCGCCGTCCGTGCCGCAGGGACCGATTCGACCGGGCACCGAGGCGCACAAGCAGCTCTTCTGCCGCACGCTCCTCGATACCTTCAATCCCTACAAGCCGGCGGTCATCGACTGGCCGGCGCTCGACACCGAGGCGCGCGATCGCCTCGTCAGCCTGCCGATCTGGGACATCGCCGTGCAGACCGAGGGACGCGCGCGCCTGCACGTTGCGACCTACGCCGCCGGCTGCGCCGACCCGCTGCTGCGCAAGGCAGTCGAGCTCAACGCCTTCGAGGAGGGCCGCCACAAGCACGTGTTGTCGAACCTGGTCACGGCCTACGGCATCAAGCTCGCCCCCGAGCCCGAGTACCTCGTGCCGCGCGACCCCGAATGGTCGTTCATGGTCACCGGCTACAGCGAGTGCATCGACAGCTTCTTCGCCTTCGGCCTGTTCGAGTCGGCCAAGCGCTCGGGTTTCTTTCCCTTGGAGCTGGTCGACACGTTCGAGCCCGTGATCCAGGAGGAGGCGCGCCACATTCTGTTCTTCGTCAACTGGGCCGCCTGGCACCGGCGCAACATGCCGCTGTGGCGCCGGCCATGGTTTGAGCTGAAGGTGGCGGCGGTGTGGCTGTTTCTCATCTGGGAGCGCATCGGCATCGCGCGCGACGTGGGCAACGGCGTGCAGGACAACAACTTCACCATGACGGGCGCCAAGCAGGTCGGCGCCGATATCGATGTGCGCGAGCTCATCGGGATCTGTCTCGCCGAGAACACGCGGCGCATGAGCCGCTACGACCTGCGGCTGCTGCGGCCGCGGATGGTCCCGAGGCTCGCCCGACTTGCGCATCGCCTGCTGCGATCCCCCAAGGCGGCGCCCGCCGCCTGACACACACCCGCGCCCGCGTGAGAGTGCGCATTGCCATCGTCGCGGGGCTGGGAGTCGCCCTCGGGCTCTACCTCGTCATCTACGTCGGCTGGGGCGCGGTGCTGCAGGCCGCCGTCACGCTCGGCTGGAGCGGCTTTGCGCTTCTGTGCGCGTACGCGCTCGGGCTGTTTGCGCTGCTCGGCGCCGGCTGGAGCGTGCTGCTGCCCGCCGCCGCGGGCGCAGGCTACCGGGTGTGCGTGTGGGCGCGGATGGTGCGCGATGCGGCTTCCGAGGTCCTGCCCTTCTCCCAGCTCGGCGGCATCGTGCTCGGCGGGCGCGCGGCGGTCCTCCACGGCCTGCCGCGACCGCTGGCGTTCGCCTCGGTGGTCGTCGATGTGACCACCGAGATGCTCGCGCAGATCGCCTTCATCGCCCTCGGGATTGCGATCCTGAGCGCCTACGGCCCCCGCACCTCCTTCGCCGGCTCCCTGGTTAGGGCGCTGGAGATCGGACTTGCGATCGCGGTGCTCGCAGGCGGGGTGTTCCTCGCGCTGCAGCGGCACGGGCACCTGCTTGCCGAGCGCCTCGCGGCGCGGCTGCTGCCCGGTGCGCTCGCCACGGCGACTGCCGTCGGGGAGGGAATCGATGCGATCTACCGCTCCCCCGGGCGCGTGGTGCTGTCGGTGCTGCTGCACCTGGCCGGCTGGATCGTGAGCGCCATCGGCATCTGGATTGCCTTTCGCCTCGTCGGGGCTGGCGTCGCGCTCATCAAGGTGATCGCGATCGAGAGCCTGGTGTGCGGAGCGCGCAGCATGGCCTTCGTCGTTCCCAATGCGCTCGGCGTGCAGGAGGCCGCCTATGCGGTGCTCGCGCCGCTGTTCGGCGTCGGCGCGGAAATCGGGCTCGCGGTATCGCTCATCAAGCGAGCCCGCGATATCGCCGTCGGGGTGCCGATCCTGGCCGTCTGGCAGACGTTCGAGAGCCAGCGGGCGCTCGCCACGGCGGCGAGCGGCGGGGACACGCGCGGCTAGGGCCTAGCCCAAATACCCCTCGCGCCTGAACCACTCGACGGCGTCCGCAACCGCCGCGCGCGCCGGGCGCGCGGTGTAGCCGAGCTCGCGGGCCGCCTTCGCGCTCGAGAAGTACATTCGCTTGCGCGCCATGCGCACGCCATCGACGGTGATCTGCGTGCCCCGGCCGCTCACTCGGGCCAAGGCTTCCGCGACATAGGCGAGCGGCAGCACCAGCGCGTGCGGCAGCCGCACGCGCGGGGCCGCGCGCCCCGTGAGAGCCGCGACCTGCGCGAGCAGCTCGCGCAGCTCCAGGTCCTCGCCGCCGAGGATGTAGCGCTCACCGCTGCGCCCGCGATCGAGCGCGAGCAGATGCCCCCGCGCAACGTCGTCCACGTGCACGATGTTGAGTCCGGTGTCCACGTACGCGGGCATCCGACCCCGCGCCGCATCGAGAATGATGCGGCCGGTCGGCGTCGGCTTCACATCGCCCGGGCCGACGGGCGTCGAGGGATTGACGATCACCACATGGCGCCCGCCGCGTGCCCACTCGCGCACCTGTTCCTCGGCCAGGAACTTCGAGCGCTTGTAGTCACCGATCATGTCCGCGAGCGTGACCGGCGTGGCCTCATCCCCGGGCGCGCCGCTCGCCGGCAGACCGAGCGTCGCCACGCTGCTCGTGTAGACCACGCGCTCGATACCGGCCTTGCGCGCCTCCTCGAGGATGTTGCGCGTGCCCTCGACGTTGTTGCGATACAGCTCCTGCGGCCGCGGCGCCCACAGGCGGTAGTCCGCGGCGACGTGCAGCAACGCATCGCACCCGGCGAGCGCGCGCGCGAGCGATGCCGGCTCGAGCAGATCCCCGAGACTCACCTCGACAGCGAGCCCCTTGAGATTGCGCCGGTCGGAGCTTGGCCGTGCGAGGCAGCGCACCTGCCAGCCCGCGCCGAGCAGCGCACGCGCCACCGCCGCGCCCACGAAACCCGTAGCGCCCGTGACCAGGGCCCTCATGAGGCGCTCGGGACGGCGAGGGCGCCAGTGCCGGCCGCCTCACGCAGCGTGCGCCGAGCCGCGCGAAAGCGCACGGCAAGGCGCGCCAGCGCGCCGAGCCCCGCGGGCCTGAGGGCAAGGCTCAGCAGCAGACGTAACATCGGCAGCTTGCCCGCTTCGCTCGCGACGCCCAGCGCCTCCGGGAGAGGATCGGCAGCAGCATCCACGATCGCGCGCACGCTGATGAAGGGCAAACGGTGGGCCGCGGCGAGCTGCGCCACCGCAAAGCTCTCCATGTCGACGGCCACCGCGCCGGTGGCCGCGAACGCCGCGGCCTTCTGCTCGACGGAGACGAACACGGTGGCGCTCGACAGCAGCAGCCCGCGACTCACGGGCAGGCGTGCGGCGAGCGCGGCCGCGGCCAGCTGCTCCCGCCAGGCCGCGTGGGTCGGCACCGCAGTCGCCGCGTGCGCGGTCACCGCGGTGGGCAGCAGCAGCGTGCCGGCGGGCAGTGCCGGATCGAGGCCGCCCGCCACTCCCCAGCTGATCAGCCCCAAGGCGCCCGCCTCGATCAGCGCGCGGCCCGCGCGCTCAGCCGCCGCCGCGCCCATGCCGCTGACACAGATCAGCGAGCCGTCCTCGAGCGTTGCAAGCCTCCCGCCTCGTTGCGTCCTCGGGCCGAGCGTGCGCGCCTCGGCGGCGAGTGCCGCAACGATGCCGACCGCGGTCAATGGGGGGTTCCGGCGCGCGTCAGGGTGCGATGGGCGGCGAGCGCCCACAGCGGGAAGTAGGCGTTGTAGCCGTGGTACTTGAGATAGAACACCCGCGGAAAGCCGGGGGCGGTGAACTGGGGGTCGCTCCACAAGCCACGCTCGTCCTGCGTGGCCAGCAGGTACTCGATGCCCCGGCGCGC
>Ga0335077_10011547_pt1 | contig 11040 bp, 12 predicted proteins | sample Lox_Sample_31_FD_207151 | JGI IMG/M metagenome (GOLD analysis project Ga0335077, IMG submission 207151) | Soil microbial communities from Loxahatchee National Wildlife Refuge, Florida, United States - Lox_Sample_3.1 | ecosystem: Environmental > Terrestrial > Soil > Wetlands | place: USA...
CAGCTGACGATCGCGCCATTGATGGCCGAAGCGATCTTGCGGATCAGCGAGGAACGGTCGGTTTCAAGTTTGTTCAATTGAGCCTACATTAGAGGCGGGATAGAGAACGGGCGGTCCGCCGCCCGTTTTTCAATGAGAGGAGCGAGTTGGAATGCCCGAGATCATCAGCCTCAGTGCCGAGCTGCGGGACCGCGCCGGCAAGGGCGCGGCCCGGGCGGTGCGGCGCGGCGGGCGCGTTCCCGGCATCGTCTATGGCGGCGGCGCGGAGCCGGTGCGGATCAGCCTGGATCCGCGCGAATTGGCGCGTGCGGCGGGTCGCGCCGGATTTTTCGCGACGCTCGTCGACCTGTCGGTCGATGGCGCGGTACACCGCACCTTGGCACGCGAAGTCCAGTACCATCCGATCAGCGACACCGCGCTGCATGTCGATTTCATGCGCGTCGGCGCCGGCGCCCGAGTCACGGTCAGCGTTCCCGTCACCTTCGTCAACCAGGACCGCGCGCCGGGGCTGCGGCGCGGCGGCATCCTCAACGTCATTCGCCATACGGTCGACATCGCCTGCTCGGTCGATGCGATCCCCGACCGTCTCGTCGTCGAACTGGACGGGCTGGAAATCGGCGACAGCGTGCATATCGAAGCGATCCCGATGCCGGAGGGCGTGCGCCCGGTGGTGAGCTCGCGCGACACCACCGTGGCGACGATCGCGGCCTCCTCGGCGGTGCGCGAGGAAGCGCTCGCCGCGGCGCAGGCCGCCGCGGCGGCGGCAGCCGCGCCGGCACCGGAGGCGGGCGCCGAAGGCGAAGCGCCGGCCGCTCCCGCGGCCGCCCCGGCCGCGACGCCGGAAGCCTGAGGCAGCTCGCCGCCGCGATGCGTCTTGTCGTCGGTCTCGGCAATCCGGGGCTGCGTTTTGCCAAGAACCGCCACAATGTCGGGTTTGTCGCGGTCGACGCGATCGCCCGGCGCTATGGATTTCCGGCGTTCCGCGACCGCTTCAAGGGCGAATTGTCCGAAGGCGCGATCGGCGGCGAGAAGCGCCTGCTGTTGAAGCCGCAGACCTTCATGAACGACTCGGGTGAGGCGGTGCTCGCCGCGGCGAGCTTCTACAAGATCCGGCCGGCGGAGATCGTCGTCATCCACGACGAGATCGACCTGCGGCCCGGGAAGCTGCGCGTCAAGAAGGGCGGCGGCAGCGCCGGGCATAACGGGCTGCGCTCGATCGACGCGCTGCTCGGCGCGGATTACTGGCGGGTGCGGATCGGCGTCGGCCATCCCGGGGTCAAGGAGTTGGTGCAGCCCTACGTGCTGCAGAACTTTGCAGCCGACGAGATCGCCGCCTGGGTCGGCCCGCTGATCGACGCCGTCGCCGAGACCATCCCGCTGCTGCTCGCCGGCGACGCAGCGGCGTTTATGAGCGAGGTGACGCGGCGCGCGCCCGCACCCGACCCGAGAGACGAGAGCGAAGGCTAGATGGGGTTCAACTGCGGCATTGTCGGGCTGCCGAATGTCGGCAAGTCGGCGCTGTTCAACGCGCTGACCGCGACCGAGGCGGCCGAGGCGACCAAATATCCGTTCTCGACGCGCGAGGCCAATGTCGGCCGCGTCGCCGTGCCCGACGAGCGGCTCGCGGTCTGCGCGCGCCTCGCGAAATCCGCGCGGATCGTGCCGACGCAGCTCGAATTCGTCGATATCGCCGGGCTGGTTCGCGGCGCCTCCAAGGGGCAGGGGCTCGGCAACCAGTTCTTGGGCCGCCTGCGCGAGGTCGACGCGATCGCCCACATCCTGCGCTGCTTCGAGGACGACAACGTCGTTCACGTCGAGGGTTCGGTCGATCCGATCCGCGACGCCGAGACGGTCGAGACCGAACTGATGCTCGCCGACCTGGAGAGCCTCGAGCGGCGGCTCGACGGGCTGCAGAAGCGCGCCCGCGGCGGCGACAAGGAGGCGCGCGTCCAGCTCGCGGTGATCGAGCCGGTGCTGGCGGGATTGCAGGAGGGCGTTCCGGCGCGGCGCACGGAACTGGACGCCGAGCAGCGCGCCGAGCTGCGCACGCTGCAGCTGCTGAGCGCCAAGCCGGTGCTCTACATCGCCAATGTCGGCGAAGACGCCGCGGCGTCGGGCAACGCGCTGAGCCGCCGCGTCGCCGAATACGCCGCCGCGCAAGGCGCCGAGGCGGTGCTGATCGCCGCAGCGATCGAGGCCGAGCTCGCCGTGCTCGCCGACCCCGAGGAGCGGCGCGAATTCCTCGCCGCGCTCGGCCTCGCGGAGACCGGCCTCGACCGGGTGATCCGTGCCGGCTATTCGCTGCTCGACCTGATCACGTTCCTCACCGCCGGGCCCAAGGAGGCGCGCGCCTGGACGATCACCCGCGGCACCAAGGCGCCGCGCGCCGCCCGCACGATCCACAGCGACATCGAGAAGGGGTTCATCCGCGCCGAGACGATCGCCTACGCCGATTTTGTCGCCTGCGGCGGCGAGCAGGGCGCGAAGGAAGCCGGCAAGATGCGCCTCGAAGGCGCCGACTACGTCGTGCAGGACGGCGACGTCATGCATTTCCGCTTCAACGTCTGAGGAGGGTGCGATGACCGCGACCGGCTCGGCGATCGACGCCTGGGACAAGCGGTGGGCGACCGACGAGGGCCGCGCCGACTGGCTCGACCCGCATCCGGAAGTTACCGCGCTGCTGCCCGAGCTGCAGGCGCGCGGCGCGCGCAGCGCGCTCGATCTCGGCTGCGGCGTCGGCCGCCACGCGCTGCTCCTCGCCGAGCGCGGGTTTGCGGTCGAGGCGTTCGACGGCAGCGCGGCCGGGCTCGGCGTGCTGCGCGATGCCGCGGCGGCGCGCGGGCTCACGATCGGCTTCAAGCACGGCAACGCCGACGCGCTGCCGTTTGCGGACGGCAGCTTCGATTTCGTGCTGTCGTGGAACGTCATCTACCACGGCACGCTCGGCGACGCCGGGGCGCGGATTGCCGAGATCTGGCGGGTGCTGAAGCCGGGCGGGCTCTACCAGGGCACGATGCTGCCGACGCGCAATGCGAATTACGGGATCGGCCGCCGCGTCGCGCCGGACACCTTCGTCGTCGACGGCGTCGAGGAGCGCGGCCACCCGCATTTCTATTGCGACGCGCCGGTGCTGGTCTCGCTGTTCTCCGGGTTCGAGCTGCTCAGGCTGACGCAGACCCAGCAGAGGAAGCCCGGTTCGTGGCACTGGAACATCGTCGCCGAGCGGCTGCCCGGCTAGCTAGGCATCAGCGAACAGGATGACCGTGCCGTTGGCCTCGCCCGGGACGACCGCGAGCCGTCCGCCCGGCAGTTCGTCGAACACCACGCCGGCCTTGTTCAGATAGCCGGCGGTGCGCTTGCGGCTGCGCACCGCCAGTTCGAGCGCGACGATGCCGGGCAGCGGGAAATCTGCCGGCACGGCGATTCCGGGATGCCTCTCGCGGAACCGCTCGAGCGTCGTGAACACCAGCCGGTGCCGGCCGATCCGCACGGCGAGCGCGCCCGCGTCGTGCGTCGCGGCGTCGCCGGCCAGCCCGGCGTAGGCCGGCGCCAGCGCCCCCGGGTCGGTGACCAGCAGATAGACGCTCTTGATGCCCGAGACGCCGTTGGGGTGCGACAGCCAGCTTGGCCGGCGCACCAATTCGGGCGTCAGATGCCCGCAGACAAAGCAATCGAGGCCGGGGGTCTCCTCGGGCGGCAGGGTCAGCAGCGTGAAGCGCGGCACCACGCTGCCCTCCGGTAGGTCGAGCGCGCGGCCGAGCGCACGCGGCTCGCCGGGGTGCAGCCCGAGCGCGCTCAGCGCCTCGCGTGTCAGGGCGGCGTTGCGCAGCGGCGCGAAAGCGACCGACATCGGCCCTTCGCGCCGGGCGAGAAAGACTTGCAGCCGGTGGCCGAATTCGTCGCGCTCGACAAACCCGAGCAGTTCCAGATAGTCGCGCCGGAACATGATGCAGTAGTTCGCCGTGCCCTGGCCGATATGACGGCCGCGCGGGGTCAGCGTGAAGCCGAGGCGCGACCAGCCGAGGCGCGCCCGCTCCAGGTTCTGCACGCCGACGATGATGTGATCGATGCCGGCAATGCCGTTGTCCATGGCGCGGCCTCCCTGTTCCGTGGGGCACCTTAAGGAACGGTCGGCGCAACCGCCATGCCGGAGTGACGCGCCCGATTGCGTCGCCGGGCTGGCGATGCGATGAAGGATCAAGCCGATAACAACGCGCGGCGGGGGCCATGCGGGGGGTGTTGGGGATCGCCGTCTTGCTGCTGATCGCCTGGGCGATCAGCGAAGACCGTTTTCGCGTGCCCTGGCGCGTCGTCGCCGCCGGGTTGCTGCTTCAGGTCGCGGTCGCGCTGGCGCTCTTGAAGCTGCCGCCGGTGGCGCGCGCCCTGCTGCTGCTCAACGACGCGGTCGAGGCGCTGCAGAAGGCGACCGACGCGGGCACCGGCTTCGTCTTCGGTTATCTCGGCGGCGGCACGCTACCGTTCGTCGAAACGCACCCGGGCGCCAGCTTCGTCTTCGCGTTCCGCGCGCTGCCGCTGGTGCTGGTGATCAGCGCGCTCGCCACGCTGCTGTTCTATTGGGGCGTCCTGCAGCGCATCGTGCAGGCTTTCGCCTGGGTGCTGCGCCGCTCGGTGGGGATCGGCGGGCCGCTCGGTCTCGGCGCCGCGGTGCACATCTTCGTCGGCCACATCGAGGCGCCGCTGCTGATCCGACCGTACCTGCTTCGGCTCGAGCGCGGCGAGCTCTTTGCGCTGATGAGCTGCGGCATGGCCGGCATCGCGGGCACGGTGATGGTGCTCTATGCCTCGATCCTCGGGCCGGTGATCCCCGACGCGCTGGGCCACATCCTGGTCGCCGCAGTAATCAGCACCCCGGCGGCGCTGGCGCTCGCGGCGCTGATGGTGCCGTTCCGGCCCGACCCGGCCCGGTCGGCAGAGCTTGTGATCCAGAACCCGCCGGTCAGCTCGATGGACGCCGTCGCCAAGGGCACGATCGACGGCATCGTGCTGCTCGCCAACATCGTCGCGATGCTGGTGGTGCTGGTCGCGCTCGTCAGCCTGGTCAACTCGGCGCTGGGGCTGCTGCCGCAAATCGCCGGCGAGCCGCTGACCCTGCAGCGTCTCTTCGGCTTCGTCTTTCGCCCGGTCATGTGGCTGATTGGCATCCCCGCGGGCGAGGTCGCGACCGCGGCGCAGCTGATGGGCACCAAAGTCGTGCTCAACGAGTTCATTGCCTATGTCGACCTGGCGAAGCTGCCGGGCGACCAGCTAAGCGAGCATTCGCGCCTATTGATGACCTATGCGATGTGCGGCTTCGCCAATTTCGGCAGCCTCGGCATCCTGATCGGCGGCATGGGGGCGATGGTGCCCGAGCGCCGGCCGGAGATCGTCGCTCTCGGCATGCGATCGGTGCTTTCCGGCACGATGGCCGGGTGCATGTCGGGCGCGGTCGTCGGGATGCTGCTGTAGCCGGCGGCTTGTTCGCCCGATCGCGGCGCGATAGCATCCCCTTTGAAAAGTGCCCACAGCCGCCTCGGCGGCCGAGAGAGCACGTCGAACAGGGAGACCGCGCCATGGCGACGCCGAACATCTCTACGCTTGCCCTTTCCGATGCCGAGCAGCGTGTGCAGCTGCGCCGCGCGGTCGTCGCGGGCACGGTGGGGACGATCATCGAGGCCTACGACTTCCTGCTTTACGTGCAGGTCGCGCCGCTCGTCTTCGCCAAGCTCTTTTTCCCGGCCTCCGACCCGCTGGTCGGCACGCTGCAGGCTTTTGCGATCTACGCGGTCGGGTTCGTCGCGCGGCCGGTGGGCGCCGCGCTCTTTGGCCATTACGGCGATCGCATCGGCCGCAAGGTGACGCTGATCGCGACCTTGCTGCTGACCGGCCTGTCGACCTTTGTGGTCGGGTTTGTGCCGAGCTACGCCTCGATCGGCATCTGGGGCGCGGTGATCCTCACCGTCGTGCGCTTCGTCCAAGGCATCGGCATCGGCGGCGAGTGGGGCGGCGCGACCCTGATCGCCATGGAATGGGCCAAGACCAATGCACATCGCGGCTTCATCACCTCGTGGCCGCAATGGGGCGGCCCGGCCGGGCTGTTTCTCGCCAATCTGATGGTGCTGCTGTTCAGCTGGATTTCCGGCGACGGCTTCCTCACCTGGGGATGGCGCGTCCCGTTCTGGCTCAGCATCATCATGGTCGGGATCGGCTTGTGGATCCGGCTCGGCATCCTCGAGACGCCGATCTTCCGCCGCATTGTCGAGGAGCAGCGCGTCGAGCGCACGCCGGTGCTCGAAGTGCTCCGGCAACAGCCCGGCATGGTCGCGCTGACCGCGATTTGCCGGATGGCCGAGCAGGGCCCGTTCTACATTTTCGCCGCCTTCATCTTCACCTACGGCACGACCGCTCTGCACGCCTCGCGCAACCTGCTGCTCGCCTCGGTCATGGTCGCGACCGCGGTCTCGGCGATCACGACGCCGCTCGCCGGACACATCTCGGACCGCATCGGCCGCAAGAAGATGTACCTGATCGGCGTCGTGTCCATGGGCCTCTTCGGCTATGTCTATTTCGCTCTGCTCAACACCGCGATCCCGGCGGTGATCTTCATCGCCGTCATCCTATCGTTCATCCCGCACGACATGCAGTACGGGCCGCAGGCGGCGCTGATCGCCGAGTGCTTCCCGCCGCGGCTGCGCTACAGCGGATCGTCGCTGGGCTTTCACCTGAGCTCGGTGATCGCCGGCGGCCCGGCGCCGCTGATCGCCACCGCGCTCTATGCCGCGACCGGCTCGGGGTATGTGATCGCGGTGTACATTTCGATCACCGCGATCATCGCCGGACTCGCGACGCTGCCGCTGCCGGACTACACGAACCGCGACGTGTCGGAGGAGGAGCACTACGCTCCGGGCGGCGTTGCCGCGGAGGCGACGGTCGACTGACCGCTCGCGCTACCCGGTCGGCGCCACCAGGCGCTGCGCCCGTTCCCTGAGTTCGGGCGCGAGCGCCGCCGGGCGGCGCGCGTCGAGGTCGAGCTGTACCCCGTATTGCCCGAGCCGGGCGATCTCCTCGCCGGTCCGCGGGTCGTGCATCACGTGCACGAAGCGCACCGACGAATTGCCGAGCTGGGCGATGCAGCTGTCGATCCGGAACGGCTCGCCGAGCTGCGGGGCGCGGTCGATTTTGAGGCGCAGCTCGAAGGTCGAATAGGCGCGGCGCGCGCTCTGGATGTAGTCGGCGGTGAGGCCGATCGCGGCGCCGATCTGGATGCACGCGTCGGTGAATTTGTGGACGATCGGCGCGAGCCCGAACCGGCCGAATTCGTCGAGCTCGTGCGTCCGCACCCGACCGCGCGCCGCCGGGATGGCCCGCGCCAGCGAGCTCGGCTCGGGGCGCGCCTCGAATTCCGGCCCCTCCCACGCCGCGAGGTTCGGCGCCGTGACGGCGGGCACCCCGTCCCAATGTTCGTCGAACCAGGTGGTGACCTCGCCGCTCTCGGAATCGACGAAGCGGTGGCCGAGGCGCAACCCGGCGTCGCCGGCGAGCGCCGCGCTGTCGATGTGGAACGCCGCCCCGGCGCGGAATTCGCGCGCGAAGCGGACGTCGTAGCGGCGGGTGAACCCGCCGCTGCGCAACCGGTCGAACAGACCCAGCTCTTCGGCGATCGCCGCCTCGGCAACCGCGACCCGGTCGAAGTAAAAGGCGATCGTCCAATGCTCGGTGACGTCGGTTTCCCAGGGCGGCACGGTGCCGCGGCAGGTCTCGATCCAGGGGTCCATCGGCGGTTCCATCTCATCCCATCGGCAGCAGGCGTTGCGCGCGCTCGCGCAATTCGGGGGCCAGCGGCGCGGGGCGGCGCGTGTCGAGGTCGAGCTGCACCCCGTAACGGTCGACCCGGGCGATTTCCGCCCCGGAGCCGGCCTCGCGCATCACATGCAGGTAGCGCAGCGACGTATTGCCGAGATGCGCCAGCCCGCTATCGATGCGGTAATCCTCGCCGAGCCGCGGTGCACGGGCGATCCGCAAGCGCAGCTCGAACGCCGAGAAGCTGCGCCGCGCGGTCCTGATGTAGTCGGCGGTCAGCCCGATCGCCGCACCGAACTGCACCGCCGCGTCGCTGAACTTGTGCGCCATGCCGTCAAGGCCCATGCGGCCGAATTCGTCGAGATCGCCGGGCTGGACGCGGCCGGCCATGCTCGGGATCAGACCGGCAAGATCGGTCGGTTGCGGCAACGGCCCGAACGCCGGCGCCTCCCATGCGCACCGAAATTCGCCGGGCAGCGGTGCCGCTACGCCTTCCCAATGCACGGCGAACCATGTCGTAATCTCGCCGGTCGCGGAATCGACGACGCGATGGCCGAACCGCAGGCCGCCTTTCGCGTCGAGCGCCGCGCTCTCGATGTGAAACGCGCTGCCGGCGTGCTGCTCGCGCGTCAGCCGCACGTCGTAGCGCCGGGGAAAGCCGCCGGCGCGCAGGATGTCGATGAGGCCCAGCCGCTCGGCGAGCGAGGCCTCGGCCATGGCAATCCGGTCGAAATAAAAGGCGAGCGTGAAATGCTCGGTGACGTCGCATTCCCACGGCGACGCCGCGCCGCGATAGGTTTCGAAGGGCGCCGCCATGCTACCTCTGCCGCGCCGTCACTCTTCCGGCCGGATGTAGCGGTCGATCGTGCGGTAGCGGAACAGCCAGCGCCCGCCTTCTTTCACCATGTCGTCGTCATAGGCGCCACCCGACCCGATCTTGGGTCCATCGGGCGAATTCTGCACCGTCGTCCAGTTCGAGCGCACCCTGGCGGTGTCGCCGTCGAGCGCGATCACGACATTGGTCACGTGGTGGATCGCGCGCGGCGTCGGCCCCGGACGATGCGCGCGCAAGCCGGCGGCGAACTCGGCGATCGCCTTGCGCCCGGTCGCCTTGCCGAACGCGGTATGCCAGGTGCCGTCCTCGGCGAAGCACGCCGCCATGTCGGCGAACCGGCCGTCGTCGAGCGCAAAGCAGTACTGCGCGAGCGTTTCGCGGATCGCGTCTTTTTCCTCGAGCGGGCTGGCCATGCGTTTCCCTCCCCTGGCGGTCGCAGCGAGTGTAGCATGGACAAAACCCCCGCCTCACAAGAGGAACGCGCCATGCAGATCCAGGCCGCCGTCTTCCGCAAGCCGCACGAGCCCCTGACCATCGAGACGCTCGAACTCGACGAACCGATGCCGCGCGAAGTGCTGGTGCGCACCGTCGCGACCGGCGTCTGCCACAGCGATCTGCATGTCGTCGACGGGGTGGGGCGCTGGCCGCTTGACCGCCCGATCGTGCTCGGCCACGAAGGCGCCGGGGTCGTCGAGGCGGTCGGCCGGGACGTCACCACCGTCGAGCCCGGCGACCATGTCGTGGCCTGTCTCAGCGGGTTCTGCGGCACCTGCCCGCAATGCCTCTCGGGCCACCCCAACGTGTGCAGCAACAGCATCGTCGCGCGCAAGGAGGGCGAGAAGCCGCGCCTGTCGCTCGGCGGGCAGCCGGTGCGTCAGTTCATCAACATCTCGTCCTACGCCGAGAAGATGCTGTTGCACGAGAACTCACTGGTGAAGATCGACCCCGACCTGCCGCTCGACAAGGCGGCGCTGGTCGGCTGCGGCGTCTTGACCGGGGTCGGCGCGGCGCTCAGGAGCGCCGGGCTCGAGGCGGGGGAGACCGTCGCGGTCTATGGCTGCGGCGGGGTCGGGCTGTCGATCGTTCAGGGGGCACGGATCGGCGGCGCGCGCCAGATCATCGCGATCGACCAGTTCGGCCAGAAGCGGCAGATGGCGATGCGCGTCGGCGCGACGCATTTCGTCAATTCGAGCGAGACCGACCCGGTGAAGGCGGTCAGGGAGCTGACCGGCGGCGCCGGTGTCGATCACGCCTTCGAGGCGGTGGGCAACGCCAAGCTCTGCCGCCAGGCGGTCGAGAGCCTGGCGATCCGGGGCACCGCGACGATCGTTGGGGTGCTGCCGCCCGATGCGACGATCGAGTTCCCGTGGATGGCGATCCGCCCGGAGTGCAAGGTGCAGACCTCGCGCATGGGCTCGAACCGCTTCCGCATCGACATCCCGAACTACCTCGATTTCTACAAGCAGGGCCGGCTCGACCTCGACGCGATGGTCACCAAGACCGGCCGCCTCTCCGACATCAACGAAGCCTTCCGCGCGATGAAGGCCGGCGAAGTGGCGCGCACCGTGCTGACGTTCGATTGAGGCTCAGTCGCCAGTCGGCATGTGCAGGTACATCGACTGGATGCCGACCCGGCCCGGGCCGGTCATGCGGTTGCAGACGATCGACATGCTGCCGAAGAACCCGGTCGACAGGCTCTGCAGGTTGGTCGTCATCGTGACCGACGGGTCCTTGTAGAGCCAGCCGCCGGGCTCGATGTCGATCGACTCGCCGGGCGCCAGGGTCTTCTCGAATACGTTGCCGAAGCCGTGGAGCCACAGGATTCCCTCGCCGGCGGCGGCATGGAAGCGGTCGATGAAGAAGCCGGTGCCGCCGAACAGCATGCTGGCCGCGCCGCGCACCCGCTGAAACGTGTATTCGATGCCCTGCGTCGCCGCGAGGAACTGGTGCTCGCGCACCTCGACGGTCTGCCCCGGCGCCAGGTGCAGCGCAAAGATGTGGCCGGCGCCGTCGCGGCTGAAGGCGATCTGGCCGGGCCCGCTCGCCGCGGTGACGAAAATCTGCATGCCGGCCATCATGCGCTTGAGCGCGCCCTTCATCGGCAACAGGCCGATCTGCACCTGGGTGTGCTTCCACAACAGGATGTGATGCTCGAAATAGACTTGCTGGCCGGGTTCCAGATCGACCGTCAGCACCGGCACCAGCTCGCCGTTCAGATGGTAGGTGTAGCCGGCGAATGTCTCGCCCTCGGCGGATGTCGGCAGCAGGGCGGGGCGAATATCGGCGACAGGCATCGGCAATCTCCCTCAAGATGCGTTGGCGAACGTATCGCGATAATACCGCCATAAACATTAACCGGCGTCGACCGTGGACGGGATTGCCCCATCCCCTCGGCGAATGGTTCAATC
>Ga0335077_10011548_pt1 | contig 11038 bp, 9 predicted proteins | sample Lox_Sample_31_FD_207151 | JGI IMG/M metagenome (GOLD analysis project Ga0335077, IMG submission 207151) | Soil microbial communities from Loxahatchee National Wildlife Refuge, Florida, United States - Lox_Sample_3.1 | ecosystem: Environmental > Terrestrial > Soil > Wetlands | place: USA: Florida...
GAGGGCCGCGGCAGCACGTTCACCGTGCGGCTGCCGCTCCGGGCCCGGGCCGGCCCGGCTTAGCCGCGCGGCGGCGCGGCCCGCCCGCCCATCCGGCGGCATGTCCGCCGCCGCTCGCCGCCTGGCAATGCCCGCACCTGCCCCGGCCGCGCCCGCACCTGCCCCCGGCCGCGCCCGCACCTGCCCGGCCGCGGCCGTACCCTGGGCCCGGACCCCTGGCTTTGCGCCATAAAGTTGTCGGCCTCGGCCCTTGACTTTATGCCATAAAGCAGCGTCTACTTTATGACATAGAGTTGATGAAGGGAGCCACCATGAACCCCACACCCGACGCCGCTGCCACCGGCAACGGCGGCAGCTTCGGCCCCGAGCAGGCCGCCGCCCTGCTGGACCAGGCCACCCAGCAGGCACGCCGCAAGTTCGCGCCCTCCCCGCCCTGGCTGCTGGCGACCAGGGCAGTCGCGGTCCTGGCCGTCTGCGGCGCGGCCTGGCTCTCGGTGCGCGGACAGCACCCCTACCGGGGCCCGACGGCCGCGGTCATCCCCGTCCTGGTGGTGTTCATCATCCTCAACTTCGCCGCCACGGTCGGGGTCCGCGAGCGCGCGGTCGCCGGGATACGCGGCGTAACCAGGTTCCGCCCGGCCGAGATCATCGTCATGGTGGTGGCATGGGCCTCCGTGCCCGTGCTCATCTGGGTGCTGGCCGCCAACGGGACGAGCCTCGCCGAGTACCCGACCACGGTGCTGATCGTCCCGGGCCTGGCCTGGGCGGGGGTTATGGCGGCCCGGGCCGGCTGGCGCGGCTGCGGCACCGGGCTCGCGGTCGCCGTCGTCGGGCTCGCGGGCGCATTCGCCGGGCCGGCCGGGTCGTGGCTGGTCGCCGGCGTGGGCCTGTGCGCCGTGCTGATGGGCAGGGCCGTCGCCATCGCGTGGCGGCAGCGCGGCTGACGGTGTGCGATGAACGACGACGCGCTCGACCCGCTGATCCACGTTCCCACCCGGCTGAAGATCGTCGCAACGCTGGCGGCACTGCCCGACGGCGACACGCTCTCCTTCACCCGGCTGCAGGACATGATCGGGCTCACCCCCGGGAACCTGATCATCCATCTGCGCAAGCTCGAAGAAGCCGATTATGTCAGCAGCGAGAAGACCAGGAACGGGAGCGTGTCCATCACCACAGTCGCTCTCACCGGCCGCGGCCGCGCCGCGCTCGGCACCTACACCCAGGCACTACGCGACCTGCTCGGCGGCCTGTAGCCGGCCCGCCCGCCTGGTCAGGGTGCGGTGGCGGTGGCCAGGACGCGGCGCCGCGAGCCGAAGGTGTCCAGTGACCGCCGCCCCTCGCGCTGCATCGAGAGGAGCGCCTCGTCGGACCCGGCCGGGACCGACATGGCCTCCTGCCACATCCGGCGCTCGGCCGCGCGCCAGCCGGGGCGCTCGCGCACCTGCACGTCGGCGAAGCCGGCGGCGGCCAGATCGCGCCGCAAGTGCACTGCGTACAGCCGGGCCGGCACCCGCCCGTCGGGCGGGCCGGCCACCTCCCAGCAGGTCACCGCCAGCCGCCCGCCGGGCGCCAGCACCCGGCGGAACTCGCGCAGCGCGGCCAGCGGCGGGTCGGCGAACTGCACCGCGTCCACGCACATCAGGCCGTCGGCACTGGCCTCGGCCAGCCCGGTCTCGGTCAGCGTCCCGGCCAGGAACTCCGCCCGCCCGGCCGGCAGCCGCTCCGCGCTGCTGAGCCTGGCCTGCCCGAGGGCCACCCGGGAGATGTCCACGCCCAGCAGCCGCGCGCCGGCCCGCCGGGCCACCTCGATGCCGTAGCCGCCGCGCCCGCAAGCCAGGTCGGCGAGCAGCCCGCCCGGCGGCAGGCGCAGCGCCTCGGCCACCTCCCCGAGGCCCGCCCAGGTCAGCAGGGAACTCGACCGCAGCCAGGCCGGCAGCCCGAGAGTGCGGGCCACGATCGCGTCGCGTTGCGGCGAGGCGGCCATATCCAAGTACCACCGGTCAAAAAAGCCCGCGTCGAGCGGCACGGGGCTTTTCGGCTCCGCCGGTCTCATACCCGACATTCTGCCCGCACCGGCACGAGCTGTCGTTAGCCGGGAGCCGGACTGGGAACGGATACCGGCATGCTGCTGACCGGCGGACGGGCCCGGCTGGTGCGGCGGGGGCTGGGCTGGCTGGTGTTGCTCGTCGGGCCGGCAGCCGCCGCGATCGCGGCTGCGCTGTTGCTGACGCCCCTGCAGACGGTCACGGTGGCGGGCCAGGTCATCCAGGTCGGCGCGAGCACGCCCAGCCTCAGCCTGTCCGGGCCCGGCGAGGTTGACCTGTTCGGCCAGAGCCTCCCGACCAACCTGAGCTTCACCGGCCCGGTCCGGCCCCGGCTGCAGCTCGCCCAGATCACGATCAACAGCGAGCTGACCACGTTCGTGCAGGGCGACCACCCGACGGAGGCGGAACGCATCCTCGGCTCCCGGCTCGCCGACGGGTGGAAGCGCTACTTCCTCTGGGAGACCGCGATCGCCGGGGCCGCCGCGCTGCTGCTGGTCGGGGCGGTGGCCGGCTGGCGCCGGCTCCCGCACCGCACCACGATCAAGCTGCTGATCGCGGGCCTGGCCGTGACCGAGGCGGTCAACCTGGGCGCCATCATGATCACCGCGTACACCGCGCCCGCCGAGTTGCGGAAGGTGCACTCGCTCAGCGACCTCGTCGGCAGCCAGACCCGGCTGCCCCGGATCCAGCCACCCGGCCCGGCACTCCCCCGCGTCCAGGTCGTGGTCATCGGCGATTCCACCGCCGCCGGAGCGGGGCTCGCGCCGCTGCCCGGCTCATCGGGGACCACCCGGGCCTGCGGCCGCAGCTCGGACTCCTACGCGGACGATCTTTCGGTCGCCAACGGCTGGAAGGTGCTGAACCTCGCGTGCGACGGCGCGACCATCAGCCACGGGCTGCTCGGGCCGCAAGATCATGACGGCCAGGTGCTGCCGCCGCAGTTCGGCCAGGCGGAACGGGCGACCCAGGCGTCGGCCATCATCGTCAGCGTCGGCGCCGATGACCTCGACTGGGCCGCGACCGTCAAGTACTGCGCGGTCACGCCGAACTGCAACGACCGCGCCACCACGGCCTACTTCCAGCAGCTGCTGGCCTCGTTCAGCAAGAACTACCTCGACCTGCTGAGCCGGCTGGCGGCGCTGCCCGGCCACCCGCAGGTGATCATCAACCGCTACTACAACCCGTTCGGGCCGCAGCCTGGGTGCCTGAGCCGGGCCGGGCTGACCGCGGCCAACCTGCATACCCTGACCTCCCGGCTGGAAACCCTCAACGACGTGCTCGCCCGGGGCGCCGCGCAGTTCAACTTCTCCTCGCCGCAGCCCGACTTCTCCGGGCACCAGCTGTGCACCCCGCAGCCGTATGTGCAGGGCCTCGACGCGGCGGCGCCATTTCACCCCACCGTGCTGGGCCAGCTCGCGATCGCGCTGGCGGACCAGGCGGTGCTGCGCCGGCCGGTTATGGGACCCGTTCCGGCCGTGGGACCCGGCCCGGGCGCGTTACCCGGTCCGGGCGCATGACCGGTCCGGCGCCGGGCTCAGTCCCGGCGCGGCGTCGCGGGCGGCTGGGCCCGGGGCACGGGAGCGCCGCCGGCCGGCGGGCGGGCCCAGGCCGGCTGGGCCGCCGGGGCGGGCGCCAGGGCGGGCGGGCGGGCGGCGTCCCCGGCCAGCGCGGCGTCGCCCGGCGGCGTCGCGTCCGAGGGCGGCGCGGCCCGCGGATCGGGTAGCGGCACCGCGCTGACCCGCGGCAGGGTGACGATGGCGGGGTCGCACTCGACGGGCTGCACCACCGGTCCGGCCGGCCCGCGGGTGACCAGCAGCATGGCCTGGTCGGGCAGGTGCTGCAGGACCGCGGGCTCCACCGCGAACTCGTAGACGCGTCGGCTGGTCGCGGCGTTGCCCCAGCTGCTGCCCTCGGCCCAGGACAGCGCCGTGGACCAGTTGCGCGCGACCGACCGGCCGCGGGGGCGGCGGCGGGCCGGCTCGTCCCGGGCCGCGGGCGGTCCCGGGGAACGCCAGCCCGTATGCCAGCCGACGCGGATCGTGTCGGTGACGGTGTGGCCCTCGGTTTCGGTGACGGTGCGCGTCTGGCTGCCGCCGAGGTTGGCGGTCAGCTCGGAGAGCACGAACGTGTGCCGCCGGCCGATGTAGCTGGCCGCCTGGTCGGCCTCGGCGTGGTTGCCCAGCCGCATGAACGCGGTGGCGCCGCCGCCGAGCAGGGCCAGCCCGGAGTCGCGCAGGTGGCGGAACAGCAGGGTCAGCGGCACGCCGCGTCGCTCGCACGCGCTGGCCAGCCGCTCGATGTGCGGGCGGCTGAGCTCGTCCGCGTCGGCGATGATGACGGCCGGGGCCGGCTCGTCGCCGCCGGCCACCTGCACGGTCAGCCACTGGATAGCCAGCGCGGCAAGTACCTCAGCGCGGGCGCTGCGGCCGGCGGGCTCCACCGCGAGGCAGGTCAGGTACGCGGGCGGCGGCGGGGCGGCTGGCCCCGGCCCGCCCGGGGCCAGCCCGGGGCCGGCGTGCCGGGCGAGCCCGGCCAGGAAGGCTTCGATCCGCACCAGGTTCGGCTCGATCTGGCGGCGGTAGTCCGCCGGGAACATCTCGCCGGTCACCGCCGCCCGCTCGGCTCCGGACAGCAGCCCGCCGTCGTCGGCGTGACCGAGCGCCGCCCGCACCGCGGCGGACAGTCGCGGAAGCGTGATGTCGGCGCCGAGCGCGCCGTGCAGCTGTTCCAGCACCCGGGTATCAACGGCACGCTCGGCGCGGGCGCCGCCGGGCTCCCCCGCGTGCACGGCCTCGGCGAAGGCGTCGGCGAACTGGGCGGCCGTCAGCCCGGCCAGCAGGCCGGAGGCACCCAGGTCCGAGGGCAGCAGCCAGGTCGCGGACGGCACCCCGGCGGCGCGGGCCGTGCCGGCCAGCTCGGCGCACACCATCTCCCCGCTCAGGTCAACCACCAGCAGCGGCTGGCCGGCCAGCAGGGACGTGCCGTGCGTGGTCAGCAGGGCCTGCCAGCCCGGCAGGCTGCCGCCGAACACATCGACCCGCCGGGTGCCGGGCGGCGGCCCGGCGCTGCCCCACTCGTCGGCGTCCGCCAGGCGGGCCAGCTCGGCCCGATGCCAGGCGGCTTCCCGCTCTTGCCAGGCGGCGAGCGCCTGCTGGTGATCCTCGCCGACCCGGGCGGCCCGCTCGGCCGCCCGCCGCGACCGCTGCCACTTGACGGTCGTGACCGCGATGCCCGGGGCGCAGATAAGCAGGGCGATGAAGTCGGACAGCAGCGGGGGGCCGGTGCCGTTGATGTTGGCCTGGCAGCCGTTGGCCAGCAGCAGCACCAGCAGCAGGATGCCGCTGGGCAGGCCGAGGAACTTGCGGAACTTGCGGTAGCTGGCGTCATCGGCCTGGGCCCGCTCCGTGGCGGCCGCCCGCATCGCCTCCAGGTCCGGCGCGGGCTCGGGAAACGGCGCGGCGAGCTGCCGCCGGTCGCGGAACACCCAGCCCAGCCGCGGCCCGGGGGTGAACAGACCCGCCCGCCGCTCCAGCACTTCCGCCGGCGGGGGCGGCTGCACGCTCATGGCCAGATGTTACCAAATGATTGATTATGCATTCATTAAGCGCGCCGCCGGGCCGACCCAGAAAAACCGGGAACCGTCAATGGCCGCGGCGTACGGTAAGGCAATGACGAACACGAAAGCGTGCCTGGAATTCATCGAAAGCCAGCTGCAGCAGATTAAGTACCCCGCCACCACGGCCAGCGTGATCCGGCCGGCCCGGGAGTGGCTACCCGGCTATACCGGCCCGGTTTCCGGAACGTTCACGCTGGCCGACGTCGGTTACGCCACTCAGCAGCTTTGCCCGATCACGATCACGAACCCGGCCGGCGCCATCCCCGATGATTACCGCGGCCCCGTCACCGGCTTCGCCGGCGGCGCCTATGCCGGGCATACAGTGCTGGCTTTCCTGAACGCGGGCGGCACCGAGAACATCGTCGGGCCGCAGGCCGCGGTCGGCCCCGACGGCACGTTCTCGCTCGATCTCGCCCCCGTGCCGCCCGGCGCGCCGGGGTCGTGGAACTTCGCGCTCCAGGATCCCGGCACGTTCGCGTGGCCGGTGGGCGCCTACTGGCCGTCGCCGCCGGCCTACGCGGACCTGACCGTGCAAGGCTGGGTCATCACCGACACCGGGTACCTGGTCGCCAGCCAGCCGGCCCGGGCCGACCACACGTTCGCGTTTCCCGCCTCGCGGCCGGGCCGGAAGATGTTCATCCTGTACGACACCGCGGCCGGGGCGAACATCGCCGTCCACGTGCCCGCCAGCGGCGGCGTGCGCTCCTACCTGCTCGCGCCGGGTGAGCCCGGTTACGGGACGGGCCTCGCCGGCCAGGGCTACTCCTATGACCAGGCGATGTGCCTGATCGCGGCCATCGCCGCCGGCCAGGCCGGCCTGGCCGGGCAACTCGCGGGCGGCCTGCTGCAGTTCCAGACGGCCGCGGGCGGCTTCCTGTTCAGCGGGCCGCAGCTCAGCCCGGGCTACGGCGACCCCGTCTACCGGACCGGGGCCCACGCCATCGCGACGTACGCGCTGCTGGCGTACCTGCAGGCCTACCCGCGGGACACCAGCCACGACTACGCCGCCGCCGCGCGGCAAGCGCTCGGCTGGCTGGCCACGCAGAAGGAGGCGTCCGGCCCGCAGGCGGGCCTGTTCCGCGGCGGCCAGGGCGGCTATGTCGGGCCGGGCCAGGTGGACCCCGGGGCACCAATCACCAGTTGCGCCACGGAGCACCAATTCGACATATGGCACGCATTCGTCAAGGCGTCGATCGTCCTGGCCGACGATGGCTGGCTGAAAGATGCGGCCAACCTTGCTGAAGTGATCTGGACCCTGCTTTACGATCCGCGGCGGCAGCGTTTCTGCCAGGGGTACGACCCGGGAACGGGATTGGACGCCGGCGACCCTCTGGATATGCATTCCTGGGGCGCCATCTGGGCCCGCTGCAACGGGCGCCCCGATGTGGCCGCCGCGGTGCTGAGCAGCGCCGCGCTGGAACCGTTCGTCGTTTCCGATGGCGCCATCACCGGATATCAGCCGCAGTATGCGTCCGACCCGTCCGGCGACTACCCGGGCGCTGCGCCGACGATCTGGAGCGAGGGAACGTTCTTCACCGCCTACGCCCTCAGCCAGGCCGGGCAGGCCGCGGCGGCGAAATCGGTGATCGCCGGAATTGACCCCGCGCAGCAGCCGGACGGCTCATTCGCCTACTGCAGCATCCATGACCCCGTCTACAACCTGAGCCCGAGCCGGTGCGTGATCGGCCCGGCCTGGGCGGTCCTGGCGAACCTCGGCACCGGCATCTGGCAGGACGCGGCGCCCGCGCGTGCCTGACGGCGGCCGCGGGACCGCGGGAGGCGGCGGGATGGCCGGATCCCGGCGCGGCCATGACGGGGCTGACCGGGCCGCCGGCCTGGTCTACGCTCGGGGTGGTGATGGCCCCGATGCCAGGCGCGACGTCCAGCGGCCAGGATGTGGCGCGGCGGCTGACCGACGACGGCTACGTGGTCGTGTCCGGCCTGATGAGCGCCGGCGACGTGCGGAGCGCCGCCGCGGACCTGAAACGGATCCTGGAAACCGTGCCGACCGGGCGCAACCCGTTCGAGGGGCTGACCACGCAGCGGGTCTACGCGCTGTTCGCCAAGACCCGGGCCTTCGACCGGGCGGCCACCCACCCGCTGGTGCTGGACGTGCTTGACCGCGTGCTCGGGCACTACCAGCTCAGCGCCCCGGTGGGGATCTGCATCGGGCCGGGCGAGCAGGCCCAGATCCTGCACCGCGACGACGCGGTCTACCCGCTGCCGCAGCCCGGGCCGCCGGTGGTCGTCAACACCATGTGGCCGCTGGACGAGTTCACCGCCGACAACGGCGCCACCCGGTTCATCCCCGGCAGCCACCGCTGGGAACCCGGGCGCCAGCCGGCCCCGCAGGACGAGATCGAGACCGCCACCATGTCACCCGGCTCGGTCATGTTCTATCTCGGCAGCCTCTGGCACGGCGGCGGGGCCAACCGCACCTCCCGCCCGCGCCTGGGCGTGATCCTGGAATATGCCGCCGCCTGGCTGCGGCCGCAGGAGAACCACTGCCTCGCGGTGCCGCGCCGGGTGGCCCGGGAGCTGCCGCGGCGCCTCCAGGAACTGCTGGGCTACAACATCTATCCGCCGTTCCTCGGCTACGTGGACGGCGCCCACCCGCGCAAGGTCCTGGCGTCCGACGAGTAGCCGGCGACCGGAACGAGAAGAGAGCGCGAGCGGCAGGAGGGGCATGGATCCGCGGGAGCGACGGCTGCTGGCGGAGATGCCGCTGCACGCGATCACCGCGCTGCACGGTGAGGCGGGGCTGCGGGAGCGCTTCGCGATCGAGATCGCCGCCCTACCGGAGGCCGGCCGGGCCCGGGCCGCCGAGGCGCTGGAGCTGGCAGGCCGGCTGCACGCGGGCGACCGGCGCCAGCGCGAGCCCTACGTCAACCACCTGCTGCGGGTCGCCATCCGGATCATCACCTACTACCGGGTCACCGACGCCGACGTGATCTGCGCGGCGCTGCTGCACGACGCGGCCGAGGACCACGCCGACGACCTGGCTCCCGGCGGCGGCCAGCCCGGGGCGCTCGCGGCCATCGCGGCGCGATTCGGCGACCGGGTGGCCGGCCTGGTGGGCGCGGTCACCAACCCCGCGTTCCGGCCCGGGCGCGACCGGCACGAGCAGTACCGCGAGCACGTGGCGGCCAGCCTGCGGGCCTGCCCGTGGGCCCGGGTCATCAAGGCCTCCGACTTCACCGACAACGGCGTCGGACTTATCCACACCACCGGGCCCGCCCTGACCCGGCTGGCCGGCAAGTACGCCCCGCTGACCGGGGTGCTGGCCGAGCTGATCGCACGGGAGGACACCCCGCTCGGCGAGCAGGCCAAGACCCGCATCCTCGGCCAGCTCGACGCCGCCCGGCAGCGGTTCGCGGCGATCACCGCGGCCGGGGCGACAGCGCCGCCGGACGCCGCCGCGGACTGACCCGCGGGCGGATGTCGAGATCCGCGCCGCGGCGGTGTCCTCGGGCTGAGAGCGCCGCCGGGCGCGGATATACAGAAGGAGCGCAGTCATGGACTGGAAGCTCGAAGTGGTGGTCGTCCCGGTCACCGACATCGACCGGGCCAAGCGGTTCTACGTCGACCAGCTGGGATTCCGTCTCGACGCTGACACCCAGCCCACGCCGGCCATGCGGGTGGTGCACATGACCCCGCCCGGGTCGGCGTGCTCGGTGGTGGTCGGGCCGGCCCTGCTGCCCGCGGGCGCCGAGCGCGGCCCCGGGGCCAGCCTGCAGCTGGTGGTCACCGACATCGAGGCCGCCCGCGCCGAGCTGGCCGGGCACGGCGTCGAGGTCTCGCCGGTCCAGGAGCTGGACCCCCGGGACGGCGGCAAGTTCATGTTCTTCGCCGACCCCGACGGCAACAACTGGGCGGTGCAGGAGGTCAGGGACCACGTCGGCGCGGCGCTGGGCTGACCGCCGGGGTGACGGCCTGGCACACCGGGCCCGGCCTGGCCAATGGTTTGGCCGGGCCGGGCCGGGAGCAGGTCACGGAGGGTGAGCCGTGCCATTCCGCTGCTGGCCAGCCGCCCGCCGGGCTGGTTCGCGACCCAGATCGTGCACACCGGACGGTTCCCGCTGTTCTGCTTCTTCGTCGCCTTCCTGGTCAGTTTCGGCTTCATCCGGATGTCGGTCCGGCTGATCCGGGCCCAGGTCCGCTGGTGGCCGGGGAACGTCACCCGCGGCGACACGCACCTGCACCACATGGTGTTCGGCGTGGTGTTCATGGTCGCGGGCGGCGTGGCCGGGTTCGCCCTGCCGCTGCACCCGCCGGGCTGGCGGGCCGGGGCGGCCGCGTTGTTCGGCATCGGCACGGCGCTGGTCCTGGACGAGTTCGCGCTGATCTTGCACCTGCGCGACGTCTACTGGTCCAGCGCCGGCCGGGTCTCCATCGACGCCGTGTTCATCGCCGCCGGGGTGACCGCGCTGCTGCTGCTCGGCGTCACGCCGGCCGGGGTCCGCGATGTGGCGGACTACCTGCGGCTCGGCGGGAACGGGGCGGCCCTGGCCAGCCTGCTGCTGACGCTGGCGGCGCTGTTCGCCCTGGCCGCGATCACGCTGCTGAAGGGCAAGATCTGGACCGGGCTGTTCGGGGTCTTCCTGCCCCTGCTGTTCCTGGTGGGCGCGGTGCGGCTGGCGCGGCCGCACTCACCGTGGGCGCGGTGGCGCTACCAGGGCAAGCCGGGCAAGCTCGCCCGGGCCCGGCGCCGGGAGCAGCGCTGGCGCGAGCCGGCGATCCGGACCAGGACCCGCCTCGAGGATCTCGTCGCCGGGTACCGCGACCGCCCGGCCGAGGCCGGCGGTGACGTGAAGGACCCCCAGGACAAGCCCTTACCCGCCGGCCGGGGTACCCGCAGCGGGGGCGTCCGCGGCCAGGCCGCTGGCCCGCATGGCCTTGCGGTAGGCCACCGCGACCGCGTCGAACTTCAGGTGCAGCTCGGCCGCCAGGTCGAACGGCACCCGCTCGGGCCGCTGCGACTCGACCACCACCTGGTCCTGGCCGAAGATGGTGTCCTCGAAGTCCTGTATCACCCGGTCGCCCTGGCCGAGGTTGTAGTTGCGGCCGATGATCACGTACCCGGCGCACCGGTCGGCGGCGGCGGGCTGGGACGCGAAGAAGTAGACCATGCCCTTCTCGCCGCCCCAGCCCAGCCGGAGCACGATCGTGTACGGCAGGTGCAGTTCGTAGCGGCTGCGCCGCTCCGGCGGGCCGGCCTGCTCGTTGCCGAACACCGGGAAGTCCTCGGTGTTGGCGGCCTCCGGGCGCACGATCGTGTAGTGCAGCACGTGCCCTTCCGAGCGCACCTCGTGCCGGGGCACCACCGGGCGCCCGGGATCGCCCAGCAGGCCGGGATGCACCCAGGGGAAGTGGCCGA
>Ga0335077_10011549_pt1 | contig 11038 bp, 8 predicted proteins | sample Lox_Sample_31_FD_207151 | JGI IMG/M metagenome (GOLD analysis project Ga0335077, IMG submission 207151) | Soil microbial communities from Loxahatchee National Wildlife Refuge, Florida, United States - Lox_Sample_3.1 | ecosystem: Environmental > Terrestrial > Soil > Wetlands | place: USA: Florida...
TGATGCGGCGCACGGCTTCCAGCGTCTCTATACCCGCGGTGCGGTAGTCCTCCTGGCCGGTGGAGATGGGCAGCGTGAGCGGGTCGAAGATCAGGTCCTCGGAGCGCAGGCCGTACTTCTGCACGGCGAGATCGTGGATACGATGCGCGATGGCGACCTTCTTGTCAGCGGTGAGCGCCATGCCCTGTTCGTCGATGGTGAGCGCGATGACCGCCGCGCCGTAGCGGCGGGCCATCGGCAACACTAGGCTGGTTCGCTTCTCGCCGTCCTCGAGATTGATGGAGTTGATAATGGGCTTGCCGGGGACGCGCTTGAGCGCCTCCTCGATGACGTTGGCTTCCGTCGAGTCGACCAGGATCGGCGCTGTCACGCGTGTGGCGATCTTTTCGAGCACCGCGTTCATATACGCGACTTCGTCTTCGCCCACGATGGCGCAGCAGAGGTCGAGCATCTGCGAGCCTTCGCTGACCAGGCGCTTGGCCAGCGCAAGGATTCCGTCGTAGTCCCCAGCGCGCACCATGTTGCGGAAATGCTCCAGCCGCGTGGTGGTGTTCATCTCCTCGGCGATCACCACCGGCTGGCCGTCCACTTCGAGAGGCACCGCGCTGAAGGCGCTGGCAGCCACCGAGACGGGGACAGCCTTGCGTGCGGCCGGCGCGATACCTTTGACGGCTTCGGCCACTGCTTGCAGATGTTCCGGCGTAGTGCCGCAGCAGCCGCCGACAACCTGCACGCCGTACTCGCTCACAAAGCGGCGATGGAAGGTGGCCAGTTCGGCGGGGGTGAGCTTGTAGACGGCATGGCCGCCTTCGTTCTGCGGCAGGCCGGCGTTGGGCAGCACGCTGATGGGCACCGTCGCGTTCTGGCAAAGGTAGCGGACCGCGTCATTCATCTCAGCGGGACCGGTGGCGCAGTTGAGACCGATCACGTCGGGCTGGAAGCTTTCGAGAACCGCCAACGCGGCGCCGATCTCGGAGCCCAGCAGCATCGTACCGGTCGCCTCCAGCGTGACTTGCACCTGCAGAGCCACGCGGCGCCCATTCTTTTCGTGCTCTGCCTTGATGGCATCCTGGCACGCCGCAATCGCGATCTTGGCCTGCAACAGATCCTGGCAGGTTTCGATCAGCAGCACATCCACGCCGCCCTCGATCAGCGCCTCGGCCTGCTCGCGGTAGGCAGCCGCCATGTGGTCGTAGGTAATGTGGCCCAGCGAAGGCAGCTTGGTGGTGGGGCCGATGGAGCCGGCAACGAACCGTGGCTTCTCCGGCGTGGAGTACTGGCCGGCGACTTCGCGCGCCAGGCGGGCCGCGGCGATGTTCAACTCGCGGGTCCGGTCCTGGAGGTCGTACTCGGCAAGCACGATGCGCGTCGATCCGAAGCTGTCGGTCTCGATGACGTCGCAACCCACATCGAGAAACGAAGCGTGAATGGAATGGATCACGTCCGGCCGCGACAGCACCAGCAATTCGTTGCAGCCTTCCTTGCCCCAGAAGTCGTCGGCTGTGAGGTTGTGCTTCTGCACATTGGTGCCCATCGCGCCGTCATAGACGAGCACGCGCCGGCTCAGTTCCTGAAGAAAGTCCGCCAAAACCAGCTCCTGGCCGCCAGGGGTTTCGAAATGAATTCGGGGGAAAAACGGCCTGAATCAAGAATAAACGACACCTATCATGTTTCGAATCAATAAGCAGGGAAACGACAGGATCGCGCGCTGAAAATGGAAACGCACAGGCTGAGAGGAACAGAGGAGGACCCCGGCTCGTTGCCCGGGGGCACGGCGTTATTTCGATTCCGTCAGCGCCTGGACGGGAACCAGCATGTCTTCCTTGCGCATCACCAGGTTGGTGGCGTTCAGCGTGGCGAGCTCGAATCCGTGGCCGTGGGTGATGGCGTCCGTGGGGCAGGCCTCCACGCAGTAGCCGCAGAAGATACAGCGGTTGTAGTCGATGTTGTAGACCTTGGCGTAGCGCTCCGACGAGGAGATGCGATGCTCGGCGGTGTTGTCCGCGGCCTCGATATAGATGCAGTTGGACGGACACGCCGCGGCACAGAGGAAGCAAGCCACGCATTTTTCCAGTCCGTTCTCGTCGCGCTGCAGCACATGAGCGCCGCGATAGCGCTGCTCGAAAACTGCGCCCTTCAGCGAACCGGGACCATCAGGGTAATTCTCGACCTCAGTGGGACGGAAGATCTCGCTGAACGTGATGCTCATGCCCTTGGCAATGCCAGCAATGTTGCGCACGATCGACATGCCGCTAGTATACGACGGCGCGGAACGACACAACGAAATACATCCGAGGCCGCAAAAAGGCGCCGTGACGGACTCGGATTAGCGATGGCTGCCGGGCGGAACGGAGCGGCCCTGGTTGTTCGGCGGCGGGGTGGTTGTGGGTCGGCGCTCGGGACGCCCGTGAACGGTTTGCTGGCAAAGCGCCGAGTCCTGTCCGCGCGCCACTGGCCAACTGCCCTGAAAGGCGCACAGCCGCTGTTTCATGGCGTCGGCCTCTTTTCCGGCCAGCAGCATCATTCGTTCCAGACGGCTGAACGGGTCGAGATCGTAGCGCCAGACGAAATCCTCCGGCGGCTTGGCCTTGCCATAGTCGAAGTGGTTCCAGGTGCCGACGAGCGCGCGGCCGTCGGGGCTGGCGAGGATGGCATAGACGCGAGTGACCGTTACGCCTTCCGGCGAACTCGTGGTCCAGATCGGCACCGCCTGCCCGCCCCGCATCCAGTGCGCGTTCCAGATGTGCTGCGACTGGTCGTAGAAGAGCGCCGTGAAGTAGGTGGTGGCGGCGCACTCGCCGCAGTCGTCGTACAGCGCCCCCAGTTCTCCCGGCCCGATCCCTGAGAACTGCATCCAGTCGAGGAAGCGAAGGTTAACGCCCTTGAGCAGCGGCGTGATCGCGTGCGTCGTGAGCGAAGCGCTCCACAGGTTGAATGTGTCGGAGCCAGGAGAAGCCTCGGGATTGGCGCGCAGCGTGGTCACGACCAGGGCCGCATCGTAGATGACCCCGATCTCCCGAATCGAGGACCACTTCTCTGCTTCGAGCGAGCGCGTCACCCAGACGATGACGTCCTGGTCTTTGGCGGAGTGGAAATCCATCCAGCGGAAGGAGTCCTGCTGCGCGTCAAGCGGAAGAGAGTTGCCGAGCGCGGATGCAATCCAAACCGCAAGAAGAAAAACCCGGAACCGGACACCCCGCATGATTCAGGTATAGCAGATGGGCCTTGGAGCCCCTCCGCCGAAGGTCCGGGCAGCGGCGATGATCTAATCGAAATCCCTCACAGTCCATGATAGATCGCCGGATCGAAGCCCGTTTGAACTAACCCGCCATGAACGGGCAAACACGCATACGGCAGACAGAGAACGCTTTTTAACAACTTTGTGATGCCTTCTTCTCGGCCGGGCATCAAACCATGAAGCCTGGGCGGTACCGCGGAAACCAAAACAAGAACCGAAGGGGATTCCCATGAGTGAGTCTACTGAGCTTCGGATGATGAAAATGCCGTTCAATCACGGCAACGGCCAGATGCCCGCACTCGGCTTTGGCACCCTGATTCCCGACGCAGCCGTAACCAAAACTGCGACCAGAGACGCGCTGGAAGCCGGATTCCGACACTTCGATTGCGCGGAGCGATACCGCAACGAGCGCGCGGTGGGCGAGGCGTTGCAGGTGGGACTTGCTGCCGCGGGGATCGCACGCGAAGACATTTTCGTAACCTCAAAGTTATGGAACAGCAATCATCGGCCTGAGCGTGTCGAACCGGCCTTCGATGCAAGCATGGACAGGCTCAGGCTCAGGTATCTGGATCTCTACCTCATTCATACTCCGTTTGCATTTCAACCGGGGGACGAGCAGGACCCGCGAGATCAAAACGGGAATGTCGTTTACGACGACGGAGTGACCTTGCTCGATACGTGGAGAGCCATGGAAACTCTCTTCGATGGGGGCAGGTGCCGGGCTATCGGACTGTCGGACATCGGCTTGAACGAATTGTTGCCCATCTACGAATCCGCGAGAATCAAGCCAGCCGTGGTCCAGGTCGAAGCCCATCCGTATCTGCCGGAAACGGATCTTCTGGAATTCTGCAAGGAGAAGGGTATTGTGTTTTTAGCTTTCGCTCCACTGGGTCACGGAATGAGGCCGGGGCTGCTTGAAGATCCAGTCATTTCGGCAATCGCCGCACGAGTTGGGAAGACACCGGCACAGGTTCTGCTGGCATGGGCGCTCCAACGTGGGACGGCTGTGCTCACCACCCCTAAGACTGCGGCCCGCGCGAGAGAGAATTTCGATATCTCCGCCCTTCCTGAAGACGCGTTTAACGAAATCAATCGCATTCAGATTAGACAGAGGCTCAATGAAGTGGTGAAGACAGGTAGCCCTGGTTTCATCGCGCAAGGTAGATGAACATGAAAGCCAACAAAAACTGGAGTAATCCATGGATGAGGAACAAATACGGGAAGCCCTGAATTCGCACTGGCGCGCGTCGGCAGCCGGCGATGCAAACGCGGAACACGATATTTACGATGACAATGCCATATGTGACTATCCCCAGTCAGGCGAGCGAATTCTCGGGCGAACGAACTTGCAGGCATTGCGCAGTCATCACCCCGGCAAGCCGTCAGGTTTCAACGTCAAGCGAATTCTTGGAAGAGACGATCTCTGGATCACGGAATACACAATCACCTACCAGGGGCGACCGGCATACACCGTAAGCATCATGGAATTCCGCAACGGGAAAGTCGTGCACGAAACACAATATTTCGCGGATCCTTTCGAGGCGCCCGCCTGGCGAAGCCAATGGGTTCAGCAGATCGGGTGACGCCGAATTGAAATACGAATAGTACCGACGAGTCGCCTATCGCATTTCTCCTTCAGGTGTAATCCGAAGCCGATGCGGCAAAATGGCAATTTCTTGTTGAAATTGCCACCCTGAACAAAACATGAAGTGGATCTGTCAGAACGAGAACTGCCGTAGTGGCCTGTTTTCGGGATGATTGTCGGGTTGGTGAGCTCCGGCGAGAATCACAGCCCCAGCCTCGCCCAGATCGCATCCACGCGCGCCCTGGTCGCGGCATCCATCTCGATCATCGCGGGCCAGGGGCGATTGAATCCCTCGGCCTTCCACTTGCGGGTGGCGTCGATGCCCATCTTGGAGCCGTAATTCGGCAGCCGCGCGGCGTGATCGAGCGAGTCCACAGGCCCAAGCGTGAACTGGATATCGCGCTCCGGGTCGATGTTGTTGGCCACGCGCAGCACCACTTCGCCGATGTCCTGCACATCGCAGTCTTCATCCACGACGATGATGCACTTGGTGAACATGGCCTGGCCCAGCGACCAGATGGAATTCATCACCTTGCGCGCCTGACCCGGGTAGCTCTTGCGAATCGAGACCAGCATCAGGTTATGGAACACGGCCTCAACGGGAAGATGAATGTCAACGAGTTCCGGAATCGTCATCTTCATCGCCGGCAGAAAGATGCGCTCCACGGCCTTGCCCATCCATGCGTCTTCCATGGGCGGCTTGCCGACGATGGTGGCCGCATAGATGGGATCGCGGCGATGGGTGATGCAGGTGAGATGGAAGACCGGGTATTCGTCGGTCAGGGTGTAGAAGCCGGTGTGGTCGCCAAAGGGGCCCTCGCTGCGCAGCTCGCCGAGTTCGACGTAGCCCTCGAGGACCATCTCGGCGTGCGCGGGGACCTCGAGATCGACGGTTTCGCATCTGACGATCTCGACCGGCTTGCCACGGAGAAAACCGGCGATCATGAACTCCTCGACTTCGGGCGGCGCGGGAACGATGGCGGAGAAGGTGGTTGCCGGATCCGTACCGATAGCTACTGCCACTTCAAAGCGCGAGCCCTGCATTTTGCCCAGCGTCACCTGCGGCAGGCCGCCGACAGGACCGTCGGGAATGGTGACCGCTCCGCCGGCTGACTCGGCCATTGCGGCGACGCGAGCGGACTTCTCGCCGAGCACACCGGCGCTGCCCGCCGCCGCCGCCGCACGCAGCGCTTCGCGGTAATGCTCGGCCGCGACCTTCTGGCGCTGCCAGTGCATGCCCGTAGTCCGGCCGTCGTAAACCTGCATGCGATACATGCCGATGTTGCGCTTTCCGCTGCGCGGATCGCGCGTGTGCACGCACGGCAGCGTGATAAAGCGCCCGCCGTCATGAGGCCAGCACTTAAGAATCGGGAACGCATTCAGGTCGAAGCCGTCGCGCAGAATGACTTCCTTGCAGCGGGCCTCGCGCGCGCTCAAGGTTTTCGGGAAAACGTTGGCCAGCGCGCCGAGCTGAGGCAGCATCTTCAGCTTGTCCAGGAAGCCGCCCTGGGGCGCCTTGATGTTCATCAAGCCGGAGATGCGTTCGGCAATCTCCTCGATGCGCTCGACACCCAGCGCCATAGCCATCCGGCGTTCGCTGCCGAACTGGTTGATGAAGACCTGGTGTCCGGGATGACCCTTGACATTTTCGAACAGCAGCGCCGGGCCGCCGGGGGCGAAGTTGCTCGCGCTTCCCTTCCCCCGCGATCCAAATTTCGAAACGCGGTCAGTGATCTCGGTGATCTCGAGCTCGGGTGATACCTCTTCGCGGATGCGCCGCAGCTCGCCATTTCTTTCCAGTGTCCGGATCCAGTCGCGCAGATCGTCGTAAGCCAATTTGCTTTGCTCCCGGGGCACATTCGCCCACAGTCGATAGTACGGCTTCAAGTTGGGCCGGCTAACATTCCTTGCTTTTGCGTCCCAGATCGCCCGTGTGCCATACTCGCCGCCAACGGTTTCCCAATCTCCGAAGGAGTTCGCCATGGCCTCTTCCCCCGGCACCGTGGTCAAGTGCAAGCCGTATTTCAAACTGCTCTCGAGGACGACGCGTTTTCGCCCCGAGAGCACTGCCTCCGCCGTTGCACCGCCCTCTCCCTGGCAGGTGCCTTCCCTTTGCGCTGCGTATGACTGGCCTACGGCTCTGGCCGGCAGCGGCGTCATCGCCATCGTCGAATTGGGCGGCGGCTGGGTCCAGTCCGACATGGACGCGTTCTTTCAGGGCCTGAATCAACCGGTGCCCTCGATTACCGACATCTCCGTGGACGGAACCCAGAACAGCCCCAACCAGAGCGTAGGTTCCTCGAACGACCCGGACTACGAAATCGCGCTGGACATCCAGGTATCAGGCGCCTCGTTTTTTGCGGCGACCGGCCAGCCGGCGACGATTCGCATCTACTGGGCGCAGGACATTGCCTCCGCAGTCCAGATGGCGGCCACCGACGGCTGCGACGTGTGCAGCATCTCGTGGGGCGCTGATGAAGCCCTTTGGGGCGCCTCCGCAGCCGAGCAGATGGAACAGGCAGCCGCCGCGGCAACCGCCGCCGGCATGGTGATCTTCGGCGCGGCTGGAGATAACGACTCCAGCGACGGCGGCTCGACCCCCGCAAATGTCGACGTGCCCGCGTCGTGCCCGCACGTGATCGGCTGTGGCGGAACCTACAAGACGTCGGCCGAGGAGGTTGTCTGGAACGACAATCCCGGCCAGACCAACGGCGAGGGCACGGGCGGGGGATATTCAACCCTCTTCCCCACGCAGGACTGGCAGCTGAACGCGCCGCCTCCGCCTGCCGGCACAACCGCAGGCACCGGACGCATGGTACCGGACGTGGCCGGAGATGCCGATCCGAATACCGGCTACGACATCTATGTCCATGGCGCCGGAACGATAGTCGGCGGAACCAGCGCGGTGGCGCCGCTGTACGCAGGGCTGTTCGCTTCGTTTGGTACCAAGCTGGGTTTCATTACCCCTACACTGTGGCAGAATCCGCAGGACTTCAACGACATCACCGTGGGCGATAACGGCCTCTACCAGGCAGAGCCGGGACCCGACCCATGCACGGGACTGGGATCGCCCATCGGAGTCAGCCTGGCCGCATTGTTCGGAAACGGCGGTGGGGGTGGTGGAACGGGACCCCATCCCGGCCATCACCGGCACCATCATCACTAGACCGGGGCATCCAGATCTGTTTCTGGGGTCAATTCGTTCCGGCCACCTGGACCAGCGGCTGTGCCGGCATGAAGGGCTCGATGGCGTCCAGCGGGTAGCCAAGGCGCTTCCACTCGTCGAAGCCGCCGCGCAGCGGGCGTACGCGCTCGACGCCGAGCTTGTGCAGCGTCATAGCCGTTTTTGCCGCGGTGGCCTCGCTGGGGCAGGTGCAATAGAGCACCACGTCGCGATCCCGGGGAATCTCGTGGACCCGCGCGGCCAGAGCTTCGGGCGAGACGTGCACTGCGCCGGGCAGGATGAAGGGATCGGGAACCAGTTCCAGCGGATGGCGCAGGTCGACGATGTACACCTGCTCGCCGGAATCGAGTTGGCGCTTCAGCTCTTCAGGCTCCAGGCGGGCCTGCACCAGCTGGCGCAGCAGCCTGCGGCGGCGGTAGACCCGGTAGATAAAGAACCCAACGATGCCCAGGACCAGCAGCGCGCCGGAGAAGCGGCCCACCCAGTCGAACAGGCGGGGATCCTTCTTCAGGGCGTCGCCGAAGAGCCGCCCCACAGTCAGCAGCGCGCCCGTCCACAACACCGCCCCGATCCCGTCAAAGAGCAGAAAGGATGGGTAGCTCATGCGGTTCTGGCCGGCAACCGGGGCCGCCAGCGTGGCCACGCCCGGGATGAATTTGGCATAGAGCAGCGTGGTCCCGCGCCGCCGTCCGAACGAGTCCTGGGTCTTGCGCACGCAGATGGTGGGCTCCATGGACAGCTTGCAGAGCAGCCGCAGCACGTGATGGCCATAGCGCCGGCCGATGAAGTACCACGTACTGTCGGAGATCAGGCACGCCGCAAGCCCGGCCAGAAGCGCGACGGCAAAACTTACTTTATGGTCGGCCGAGAGCCCCCCGGCAGCCAGCAGCACGGGCGTGGCCGGCAGTGGGAACCCGAACTGCTCCAACAGAACCCAGGCGAACAACAGCATATAACCGTAAGCGAGCAGAATCTGCGTGGGCAGGGCCATGGAGGATACGTCTCCGTGCGGGGAAAGTTGAGACTCCCGGGCCGGGCCGAATTGGCCCCTGGAGCCCTATTCCTATGGGATGATCTTCGCCTGAATTCGTTTCAGAAGGCGAGCCCTTTCCAGCAAAGAGCGGAGATTTGGCAGCCGAACGTTCGGATTGAGCCCGGAAGGAGAGGCGCTGGACTCCTTCCTAGACGATCGTCACCGATCCTGTCACCGGCCCGGTTCCGCTGGCGACGCATTGCGCATAGATATGCCACACGCCCCCGGTTCTGAGGCCAAGCACATGCGCGCGAATTGGATAATCAGGGATCCCGAAGACATGCGTGACGCGGCCGCCCCCGCTGGGATGGGTCAGGCGCCCCATCAGCTTGATGGTCTGGCGAAGCATGGTGCCGGTCTGGCGCCCGCCTCCCGGCTGAATGTGGGCGACGAGCAGCCGGCCCGGCTCCCGGCGAATGGCAAAGATGCAGGCGCTCAACTGCCCGGTGATCATGATGTCCGGCCCGGTTCCATCCAGCACGTAGGCGGGGATGGCGGAGATATCGAGCGGCTCGGTATTGGGATTCATGCGTACGTTGTGCACGCTGAACCGGGTGTATAGCTTGTTATCACCGCCCGTAACCGCCATTGGGCCGCCAACCGGGGCGATGGTGTCGAACTTGAACGCTTCCCCCATCCCGACCCCCTGCTGCGCGACCCCCTGGAAATGCGAAAAGTAGTACAGGCATACCTGCGAAGTCGAGGAACCTGCCATGGTAAGGAGGTGCGTGCCAAGAAACGACGGCGGGTCGGCGCGCAGGAGGGTGAGCGCAGTGTCGAGCTTCATGGTGTGGTGAGCCTAACATTCAGGCTACAAACCCCACGAGTAAAAAATGGTAAACACGGCCCAAAGCGTAATGGGCCACCCTAAGGCGGCCCCCTGTTTTAACCCGGAAGGATGTCTACTGGATTTCGCCCTGGCCGGCGCCGGCGGCTGCGGGGACCGGGGCCAGCGTTGCCGTGGTCTGCGCCTTGTCGGCGAAGTAATTGTGGTCCCAGAGGTTGCGGTAGAACGCGCCGGTCAGTTCGGCGGCGCGTGGACCAAAGGTGGGCCGTCCGCCCTCGAGGAAGAACACCGTCACGAGGCTCCCCACAGGCGAATCAGAGTAGGAAGCAAACCAGCCGAAGCGGGTGCCCTTGTCGGAGCACGTCCCGGTCTTGCCAAAGACGGGCAGCTCGGTGAAGCTGGCTCGCAGGCTGCGCGCTGTGCCGTATTCCACCGCACCGGCCATGCCATCCTGGAGGTCGGGAACGTAGCGGGCGATATCGAGCGTGCGCTTGACGCGGGGCTCGAAGCCGGCGATCTCTTCCTGCGTGGTGGGGTGCTGCAGGTAGTAGAGGGTTCCGCCGTTGGCGATTGCGGCGACGAAGGCTCCGAGTTGCAGAGGTGTCATGGAAACGCCCTGCCCGAAGCTGCACATCCGGCCGACGCCACCCTCGGATGCAGGGAGCGGCTGGTCGGGATACATGCCGAGTTGCTCGCCCTGGATGTTATAGCCGGCCAATTCGCCAAGACCGAACTGGTTGGCGTAGTGCCGGACGCGCTCGAAACCCAGCTCGCGGCCCAGTTCCTCAAAGTAAAGGTTGTTGCTCTTGGCCAGCGCCTGGGTCATGTTCATGCGGAACCCGGGCAACTGAACCATGGTATCGCGGGTGACCAATCCCTCGGAGAGAGCGGCCATCGCAACGGTGAGCTTGATGGTGGAGCAGGGCTCGGCGCCGGGCGAAAGAGCCAGCTTCTGGTTCACCATCGCCAGGATGCGGCCGTTGTCAGGGTTGATAACGACAGCGGTGCCATTCATGTCGCCCAGGGCGTCGATGGCGGCCTGGCGAACAATCGGATCCTCGCCCGTGGTGATGTCGTCTGCGAAAATGTTCCCTGCGGCGAAGGAACTGGCGGTGAACCTCTCGTAATAATGGTGGCGGCGGACGCCGAGACGGGCGCGGCGGACGCTCGGGGCGCCCTTGGCAGTGCCGTGGGAAGTGGGGGAAACAGAA
>Ga0335077_10011550_pt1 | contig 11038 bp, 6 predicted proteins | sample Lox_Sample_31_FD_207151 | JGI IMG/M metagenome (GOLD analysis project Ga0335077, IMG submission 207151) | Soil microbial communities from Loxahatchee National Wildlife Refuge, Florida, United States - Lox_Sample_3.1 | ecosystem: Environmental > Terrestrial > Soil > Wetlands | place: USA: Florida...
GCAACTCACCGCGCCGGTGTTCGACCTGTCCTTGCTCTCCACCATCCACGCCGCCCGCGAGCGCGCCGTCGAATCCCGGTACGACGCCGAGACCACGCGCCAGGCAACGCTGCTGGCGGTGCTGGAACTCGACATCAACCTGTTTCAGGCCGATTCGCGCATCGCCGCCGCGGCCGCGCGGCTGAGCACGGCGCAGGCCGTCCGGAAGCAAGCCGAGGAATCCGAAGCCGCCGGCACGGCCAGCAAGCTCGATCTCGCCCGCACCAGCCAGCAGGTCTTCGCCGAGAGCGCCAACCTGACCCAAGCCACGCGCGACCGCGACGTGGTGCGGGCCATGCTGCTCGAAACCGTCGGCCTGGAGCAGGACGCCGCCATCCGGTTCGCGGCGCCGGAGCTCGAAAACTTCCAGCCACGCCTGCGAACGGTGGATGAGATCCGCAGCGGTGCCTTCGAAGCGCGGTCCGAGCTGAATGCGCTCGAGGCTCGCCGCCGCGCCGCGCAGTTCGATCGCGAGGGCGCCGCGCGCGAACGGCTGCCCAAGCTGGCCTTCAGCGGCGATTACGGCGTGCTGGGCGAAGGGCCGGACCGCAGCCTGTCCACTTACACGCTCGGCGGGTCGCTGACCATTCCGCTGTTTACCGGCGGCCGCATCCGCGGCAACATCGATGCCGCGCAGGCCCGCCTGGCGCAGGCCGAAGCCGACCTGCGCAAGACGCGCCTCCAGGTGAGCGAGGAAGTGGAACGCGCCGCCATCGAATCGGACGCCGCGCGCGAGACACTTTCCGCCGCCGCCAGCGCCACTCAGGAAGCGCGCCGCGCGCTCGAGCTCTCGCGGCTCCGCTTCCGCGCCGGCATCGCAACCAGCGTCGACGTCGCCACCGCCGAAAGCGCGCTCGCGCAATCCGAGGATTTCGAAATCCGCACCCGCTACGATTGGTACGTGTCCGAAGCCCGCCTGGCACGCGCCGAAGGAAACGTGTACTGGTTCTTCGACCGCGGGGAGCGGTAAAGAAGAAGACAGGAGACAGGAGACAGAAGGCAGGAGACGCGAGGCAGGAGGCAGGCCCATCATGAAGCAAGCCTCACTCGAACGCACGAGAATGGCGCGTGTGGGGCAGGTTGGCCGCCAGGCAACCTGCGGCGGATTGCCAATCCGCCTCTCGCCATCCACCGGCGGGCCCTTCTTGAAGGCAGAAGGCAGGAGGCAGAATGCAGCGGCCGCCACGGAGCCGCGACCGAAGGGAGCGGGCCAGTGCCTCTCTGTAACCCGTTCACCCCTCCAGCTTGAAGCGCGATTCGGCCAGACGGTACAGCGGGCGCCAGACCATGCGATTGACCGAGACCACCAGCGTCGCCATCACCACAGTCGATAGCAGCAGCAGTTCACCGTTGCCGGAATCCGTCGCCGAGCTGATCTGCGCGCCGAGGCCAATGGTGGTCATCACCTTGCCCTTGAAGTGGAAATACTCCGCCACGATGCTGGCGTTCCAGGCGCCGCCGGATGCGGTCACCAGGCCCGTCACCAGGTAGGGAAAGATGCCCGGCAGGATCAGAGTCCGCCAGCGCTGCCAGCGCGTGAAGCGAAACACGGAGGCCGCCTCGCGCAATTCGGTGGGGATCGCCATGGCGCCGGCAATCACGTTGAACAGCACGTACCACTGCGTTCCGAGCAGCATCAGGATGATCGAGCCTACGCCCAATCCTCCGCCGAGCGATACCAGCGCCAACAACACCACGGGAAACAGCGCCGTGGCGGGCACCGAAGCCGCGATCTGCGCCAGCGGCTGCGCAACCTTGGCCAGGCGCGGGCTGAACCCGATGGCGACCCCCGCCGGAATCGCCCACAACGACGCGATCACAAGCGATGCCGCCACGCGGCCGAAGCTGGCGCCCGCCGCCGCAAGCGTCGACAGAATTTCGGCGCCCTCGAGACCCTTGAGCACCAGCGCCGCCTTCACCAGCAGGTACGGCACCGCGACGGCGATCGCTAGCAGCGCGGCGAAGCCCGCTATCCGCCCCAGGCGCCTCCGGCGCGCGCCCGGCACTGGAGCCGCGACCGGCGGCCTGACCGTCAGCCGCTCGCGCAGCGGCCGCAAGGCGCGCCTGTCGATCCAGCGCGAGACCTCGGAGCCGCGCAGCAGTTGCAGAATCGGTGACGTGACCTCGGACGAGCTTTCCACCTGCTCCATCTTGAATTTCTCCGACCACGCGATGGCCGGCCGCCACACCAGTTGGTCGATCAGCACGATCACCGCGATCATCGCCGCCAGGCCCCACAGTATGCCCGCCGTATCGCCCTCGCTGGCCGCGGTCTGCAGGTACGAGCCCAGCCCCGGCAGGCGGAAATCGTGGTTGCCCAACTGGAACATTTCGCACGCCATCAAAAAGAACCAGCCGCCGGCCACGGAAACGATCGAGTTCCACACCAGGCCGATGGCGCCGAACGGCAGCTCCAGCTCGAGAAACCGCTGCGCGCCGCTGAAATGGTTGATTAACGCGGCTTCGTGCAGGTCGCGCGGGATGGATTTCAGCGAGGAATAAAAGCTGAACGCCATGTTCCACACCTGGCCGGTGAAGATGAGCACGATCGAACCCAGCTCCACGCCGAGTTGCCGCGTCGGGAACAGCGCCACCATCGACAGCATCACGCCGGGGAGAAAGCTGAGCACGGGGATGGATTGCAGGATATCGAGCACGGCAAGCATCGCCATCTCCACGCGCCGGTTGTGCGCCGCGATGTAACCGTAACCCACCGCGAAGGCCAGGCTCAGCGCGTACGCCACGGCCATGCGCACCAGGGAGTAAAAGGCGTAGAGGGGCAGCGCGGAGGGAGACCGCGAGATGTGGGCGGCCGGCGTCACCACGCCCATCCAGTACCGCACCGTGGCCAGCGCCGCGTAGATGCCGGCCAGGATGGCGGCGAACACCGCCAGGTCCACCAGCACGGACCAGTTGCGCTCCCGAATCAGGGAGCGGGTGAGCTGCGGAAAAGCCATCAGCGGCTCTCTACCTCGTCGCCGGCGGGCTGCGGCGTTTCCTCGGGGATGAAGAAGCGGCCGGAGGAATCGCGGTCGAACAATTCGGCGTAGCGGCCCCAGGTGACGGCGGTCTCCAGTTGCCGCTCGGTTTCTTCTTCGCTGAAGTGCTCGTCCAGCAGGTCGTGGAAGAAATCGGCCGGCATGGAGTGGTCGCCTTTGCTCGCCAGCGCGCGGTTGATCTGGCGGATCAGCGGCACCCGCTCCGCGGCCACGCGGAAAAGCTCCTTGCGGCGCAGGATGCCGGCGGCAGCGAAGCGCTGGCCCTCCGGCGTCAGCTCCGCGTCGCCTTCCTTGACGGTGATGAAGCCGAGCAGCGAAGATGCCTCGACGATGGGCAGCAGGTCGTCGATTTCGAAGGCCAGGTCGTCGGCCAGGTGATAGATGTCGTCGCGGCCCTCGCGGTCGGCCAGCAACTCGAGCAGGCCGGCGATTCCGCCGGGGCGCGCGTGCGGCATCATCGGGTACTTCGCGCGCCCGGCGACGGCCGGCGCGGCAGCGGCTTCCGGCGCGGCTTCCGCCTCGGGCGCCAGGGCGGGCACCACGTCGGGCTGCGTCAGCACGCGGTAAATGTAATCCACCGCCTCCAGGAAGCGCGGATCGTGGTGATCGCGCGGCCGCGGCATGTTGACGCGGAAATCGGTGCGCACGTGGCCCGGATTCTTGCCCAGCACCACCACGCGGTCCGCCAGCGTCACGGCTTCCTCGATGTTGTGGGTGACGATGAAGACGGCGCGCGTCGGCATTTTCTTGCCGTCCCACAGCTCCAGAAGCTCCGAGCGCAGGTTCTCCGCCGTGAGCACGTCGAGCGCGGAAAAAGGCTCGTCCATGAACAGAACTTCCGGCTCCACCACCAGCGCGCGGGCGAAGCCGACCCGCTGCTTCATGCCGCCGGAGAGTTCCTTCGGGTAGGCCTGCTCGAACCCGTCGAGCCCCACCGAATCGAGCGTGCGCAGCGCCCGTTTCATGCGCACCGGGGCCGCGATGCCGCGCGCCTTCAGCGGCGCCTCCACGTTGTCGAGCACCGTCAGCCACGGAAACAGCGCGAAGCTCTGGAAAACGATGGCGACGTTCGGGCACGGGCCCACCACCGGCTGGCCGTGCCACAGCACCTGTCCGGAGGAAGCCGGTGAAAGTCCGGAGAGCATGCGCAGCATGGTGGATTTGCCCGAGCCGGAGGGTCCCAGCAGCGCCAGAATCTCGCCCGGATAAATCGCCAGGTCCGTGGCCGCCAGCACCTGGATGCGGGCGTCGGGCGGCCCGTAAAACTTCTCGATCGCACGGGCCTCGATGATCGGCTCTGCCGTTGGTGTCACTGGTCTGCCTTGCCGCTGGATTGGGACGGGAAGTCCCTCATCCTTTATACCGTTGTTCGGCGCGGCCCGGGGTTACAGAACCGTGACTGCGCGTCGAAGCCGGGCGTGCAAGCGTGCTACGCTGGCCGCTAGAGGGGTCCCCAGTGAGAACGCCCGCTTACCTTTGTCTTGCCGGACTTGTTTGCACGGTTTCGGCTTTCCTGGTGAAAGGCTACGGGCCGCAGTCCCCGTCAGCCACCGATCGGTCGGCGGCCGTGAATTCACTGGCTGCCGTCACGGTGGATTATCCGGCCGAGAAATCGATTTTCCCGCCCGACATCACGCCGCCCACGTTTCTCTGGCGCGATGCGGCGGAAAGCGCGGCGTGGTGGGTAATCGACGTCGTATTCGCCGATGGCGGGAGCGACGTTCGCGCCACCTCGTCCGGCGAAAAGATGCGGGTGGGCGAGCTCGACACCAGTTACGGCGGCTCGCCGCCGCCGAAGCTCACGCCCGAGCAGGCCGCGGCGCACACCTGGAAGCCGGACCCGGAAACCTGGGCGGCCATCAAGAAGCGCTCCGTCGCGCATCCCGCCAGGGTGGTCATCACCGGCTATCGGGACAAGGACGCCACGCAGCCGGTCTCGCGCGGCCAGGTCGCCATCGAGACCTCGGCCGATCCCGTGGGCGCGCCGATCTTCTACCGCGACGTGCCGCTGGTGGATTCCAACGGCCAGGGCGAACGAGGCATCATCAAGCCGTTGCCGGATTCGCTGCTTCCCCTGATCAAATGGCGCCTGCGCTACATCGATGAAACCCGCGGCAGCATCATGATGTCAAACCTGCCCACGTGCGCCAACTGCCATTCCATTGCGCGCGACGGGAAAACGCTCGGGCTCGACGTGGACGGCCCCAACAACAACAAGGGGCTGTACGCGCTGCTGCCGCTTCAGAAAGTCAGCTATATCGACAAGGAGCACGTCATCAAGTGGGCCGCGTTCACCGAGAACACGCCGCAGCGGTTCGGTTTCATGTCGCAGGTCTCGCCCGACGGGAAATACGTGGTGACCTCGGTCGAAGTGCCCGGCTCCGCCAGCAAGCACCTGGGCGACCGGCTCTACCAGGGCTTCTACCCGTCGTACGGTTTCGTCCAGGTGTTCTATCCGACGCGGGGCATCCTCGCGTGGTACAGCCGGGAGACGGGCAAGCTCCAGCCGCTGCCGGGCGCGGACGATCCCGATTACGTGCAGGCGTGCGCCTTCTGGAGCCCAGACGGCAGCTACCTGGTGTTCTCGCGGGCCAAAGCGCGCGACCCGTATTCCCCCGGCCAGCCGAAGTCGCGCTACGCCAACGACCCCAACGAGACGCAGATCCAGTACGACCTCTACCGCGTCCCCTTCAACCACGGCCTGGGCGGCAAAGCCGAGAAAATCGCCGGCGCTTCCGACAACGGGATGAGCAACAATTTCCCCAAGGTCTCGCCCGACGGCAAGTGGATTGTGTTCGTCCGGAACAAGTCCGGCCTGCTGATGCGTCCGGACAGCGAGCTGTACATCGTGCCCGCGCGCGGCGGCGTGGCGCGGCGGCTGAACGCAAACCAGAAGATCATGAACTCGTGGCACAGCTTCTCGCCGAACGGGCGCTGGCTGGTCTTTTCGTCGAAGCACCGTTCGCTCTACACGCAGCTCTATCTCACGCACATCGACGAAAACGGCAACGACAGTCCGGCCATCCTGATCGACGACACCACCGCCGCCAACCGCGCCGCCAATATCCCCGAGTTCATGAACATTCCGCGCGGCGGACTGGAGCGGATCGAAGCGCCGGCCACCGATTTTTACCGCCTGTTCAACGTGGCGCTCGACCTGATGAAGAACAACCGGTTTGCCGATGCGGTCGTCGAGTGGCGCAAGGCGATGGATCTCGATTCCGACGACGACAAGGCGCACTTCAACCTGGGCTTCGCGCTGAGCGAGACGGGCGACCTGCCGGGCGCCATCGCCGAATACCGCCGGTCCACCGAGCTGAACCCGACCCGCGCCGTGACCTTCGCCAATCTCGCGCTGGCCCAGGCGCAGACCGGCGACCTGGTCGAATCGATCGAGAACTACACCAGGGCCGCGAAGCTCGACCCGGACAACCCCTCGTTGCAGGCCGACCTGGGAACCGCGCTGTTCGAGAGCGGCCGGGCCGACGACGGCATCGAGCACCTGGAGGCGGCCGTCGCGCTGGCGCCGGGCTCGGCCGACGCGCATAGCAAGCTCGGTTTTGCCCTGGCGAAGGCCGGCCACGCCGCCGAAGCGCGCGCCCACCTGGAAAAAGCGGTCGAGCTGAAGCCGGATTCCGCGGAGTACCGGTTTAACCTCGGCTACGTGCTCGGCCGCGGAGGCGACACGGCCGACGCGATCGCTCAACTCCAAAAAGCCGTCGAATTGACCGGCGGCAAGGACTGGCAGTGCCTGGCCGCCCTGGGAACCGCCTACAACCTCGCCGGCCGCAAGACCGACGCGATCGACGCCCTGCAACGCGCCGTGAACCTGGCGCTCGATGCCCACAATATCGAGCTCGCCGCGAGCCTCCGCGCCACGCTCGAACGTATCGAGCAGCCCGCCGCGAGCCAGCCACCCCGATAGCGGAACGTGGGACAGGCGCTTCCGCCTGTCAACCCGCAATCTCGCCGCGAGCCGGCGACCGCCTTAAACCCGCCGTACGGAAACGCACATTGCGGCCGGATGCTGAGCCGGCACTAGGCGGGCCGGCGTCATAATGTGAGTAATCGTCTGAAATGACGAACTGGAAGTGCGCTGAAATTCTGCACGATGCGCGGTGCAGCGGCGGCCATGGGTGGGGCATGCTTTAGCTTGCCCGCCGCCTGGTTCAGCGGCCTTTCGGAATCTGTGAGGAGGGTTGCGGTGGGAGGCCGGAGAGGGGTTCGCGTTGGGACTCGCATCGGCGTCGGCGCGTGGAGCGGATCGCTCGTCCGCTTGCTGGCGTGCTGCGCCCTGGCTGCCTGTGCGTGTGCGCGCGCGCAAGACCTCGAGGCCCGCGCGGCCGCGGCGCGCGATGCGGACAATATTCCGGCGGCGCTCGATCTGTACCGCCAGGCGGTTCAGCAGAAGCCCGGCTGGCTGGAGGGTTGGTGGTTTCTGGGGCTGCTCGATTACGAATCGGGCCGCTTTGCCGACGGCCGGCAGGCATTCGCCGAATTTACGAAGTTGAACGCGGAATCGCCCGCGGGATGGGCGTTCCTCGGCCTGTGCGAGTACGAGACCGGCGGCTACGATGCCGCGCTCGAGCACCTGGAGCGCGCCCTGGCTCCGGGCGCCCGCCTCGACCCGGAAGTGGGACAGGTGGCGCACTTTCACCGGGCGCTGCTGCTGACGCGCGCCGGCTATTTCGACCGGGCCCGCGACGAGTTGAAGCCGTTCGCCGAGCGCGGCATCCGCGATCCGGTGCTGACGGCCGGGCTCGGCCTGAACGCTTTGGAAGTGCCTATGCTGCCCCAGGACGTGCCGGCGGCGCAGCGCGACCTGGTCGACCTGGCCGGCCAGGCGGCCTACGCATGCATCATGGGCGATGCCGCGCAAACCGAAACCGCGTTCCACGCGCTGCTGGGCAAGTATCCGAACGCGCCCGGCGTTCACTACCTCTACGCGACCTACCTGCTCACCGTGCAGCCGGAAGCGATGGACGCCGAATTGCGCCGCGAGCTCGAGGTGAATCCCGCCAACGCACGGGCGCGCGCGGCGTTGGCGCTGCGGCTCGCGCTCGGGGGCGACGCGGCCACGGCCCTGCCGCTGGCGAAAAAGGCGGCCGAAGACGCGCCGGGGCTGGGCCTGGCGCAGTATGCTTACGGAATGGCGCTCGATAAGACCGGAGCCTTGAGCGACGCAATCGCGCATTTCGAGGCCGCCGTGCGCGTCGAGCCGGACAACCTGGGATACCACACCGCGCTGGCCTCTGCGTATTCCGAAGCCGGCCGCTACCAGGACGCGCGGAGCGAGCGCCAGGCTTCGATCAAGCTGGCGAAGGAGTCGGGTGGGCCGGGTTAGTTTCGCCGCCGCAGCCTGCCTGGCTCTTGCCGGCGCCGTGTCCGCCGGCGAACGGCCGGTGGCCCGATTCACCTGCGCCACGTGCCACCGCGCCGAAGCCGAGTCGCAGCCGAAGACCGCGATGGGCGTCGGCATGGAGATGCCGCCCAACCAGGCGGTGCTGCGCGCCCACCCGAAGCTCACCTTCGCGCGCGATGGGTACAACTACCTAATCGAAAGCGACGGCAACCGGAGCACCTACACCGTGAGCGATGCCGGCGGCACGCTCAGCCTGCCCATCCGCTACGCCTTCGGAGCCCACAGCCAGACCTTCGTGCTCGAATACCAGGGCCGGTTCTACGAGAGCATCGTGAGCTACTATGCGACCACCGGCGCGCTGGGCGTGACGGTCGGGAACGGAAAAATCGAGCCGCACAACCTGGTCGAGGCGATGGGCAGGCTGACCACGGATTCCGAAATCACCGCCTGCTTCGGCTGCCACAGCTCCGGCGCGGTAACGGACGGCAAACTGACGCTGGAGACGATCGTGCCCGGCCTCACCTGCGAGCACTGCCACGCCGGCGCCAGCGCCCACATGGAGGGTTTGGCGGCCGGCAAGCCGGGGCCGCCGCCGAAGAACCTCGGCGAGATGAACGCCGAGCAGACCTCGCAGTTCTGCGGCCAGTGCCACCGGACGTGGGAGTCGGTCGTCAAGCTGCGGCAATTCGGCGAGGCCAACATGCGCTTCCAGCCCTACCGGCTGGCCAACAGCCCGTGCTTCGCCGGCGCCGATGCGCGAATCCGCTGCACCGCCTGCCACAATCCGCACGCGAATCCCGCCACGGAACCTTCCGCCTACGACGACAAGTGCCTGGCCTGCCACAGCCCGGGCGCGCCGCCGGTAGCCGGCGAGCAGGCGCCGCGCGCCAAAATCTGCCCCATGGCGCAGGGCAAATGCGTCACCTGCCACATGCCGCGCATGAAACTGCCGGCCGGTCCGATTTCGTTCAGCGATCACCAGATTCGGATCGTCCACCCCGGCGATCCCTATCCGAACTGAGCGAAGCGAAGCCGAGCTTGCGGCCCGCGCTCAGTCAGCTTTCTGCACGGGCGCGATTTTGCCCCTGACCGCGCGGCACATAAGAATCGCGCACGCGAGGACCAGCCGCGTTCCGTATATTGCGGCGAAGGTTCCGCGCCGCCCCAGCCAGTTTCGCAAACGCCACATATCATTCCGGAACCAGCAGAGCCTCGTTCCGGCCAATCCACGAGTAGAGCGATCCGGGAGCAGTCTGGAAACAGGTTGACTGACTGCTACGGAACGGCGACTGCGCGCCAACCTGGATTGCTTCCGCCGCTTTGATGACCAGGAGTTGCCCGGAGACCGTGATGCCGCACTCCTCGCCAGCGGGCGTTCGCACACATGGCGTCCGGCGTGGTTCGCGCTACAGCGATGGCGACCGTTACGGGAGGTCTGGAGGAGTTCAGTGATCATCGCGCTCCGGGAAGTGCACCGGCTTTCCCGTGATGACAGCGTGGATCGAACCCGTCGCCGCATCGTAAATCTCGAGCGACGACAGCAAACTGCAAGCGGGAGTCCCCGAGCCTGTTGGTAGCGTGACAGGAGAAAGCTCGATGTCAACTCGAACCACGGCTCGCTGACCCGCGGCACCGATCGCCGAGTACGTTAACGGGACTGACAAAATGCCCGTCGCCACCGAAAAACCTATGCTGGTTCCGTCTCCGATGACGGAGCCTCCGGCGTTGTAGAAGGTCAACGTGCCGGAGCACTGGGGAAGCAGGTTGCTGGAGCCGGATTTGGTGGCGATGTTTGTTAAGTTCACTTGCAGTGTTTCAGATGGGGCAACGCCCACCGGCGGAAACAGCGGAGAAGACGTCGAGGCGGTGGCCGAGCCGATGCTCTGTCCGAACAAGGAAACGCCAGCCAACGAGATACCCACGATCAGCGCACGGAAGCTCCTATGAGGAAGCATTTCTTGATTTCTCCTTTTCTGGAAACGATACGATGCGGCGAGTACCGGTAGTCTCACACGAGGAGACGTTCGGGACGGACTGTTCGTGCAGCAAGTTTTTTGCGCCATTTCGCCGTTCTCCACCTGGCAGGTAGTCCACGGGAGGTCGAACTGGACAGCGATCCACATGAGCGAGAGGTCGCCGTTACTGAGAAGTGGTCAGTTCCGCGTGATGGAAAGCCATCGCGGTCGCTAACCCGGCGATCCCTATCCGGACTGAGCGAAGCTTGCGGCCCGCGCTCAGTCAGCTTTCCGCACGAGCGCGACTTTGCCCCTGCCCGCGCGGCACATAAGAATCGCGCACGCGAGGGACCAGCCGCGTTCCGTATATTGCAGCGAAGGTTCCGCGCCGCCCCGGCCAGTTTCGCAAGCGACACATATCATTCCGGAACCAGCCAGGGCCTCGTTCCGGCCAATCCACGAGTAGCGCGTGACGTGAGCCGGACTTCAGGGGACTTGGCGCGGGGCCACTTCACTTAGTAGTCATCTGCCCGCATTTGCCGCGTCGGTACCGCGAAGAGAGGCCTGTATCATCCAGCCTCCGGGAGACCAGGCTCAAGGTCCGTTTGCTATGCTTTCTGTGACGGAAGGAACCTACGATGATCAGCGTCCTCGGCATAGACCTAGCCATCAACTGGAGGAGC
>Ga0335077_10011551_pt1 | contig 11037 bp, 10 predicted proteins | sample Lox_Sample_31_FD_207151 | JGI IMG/M metagenome (GOLD analysis project Ga0335077, IMG submission 207151) | Soil microbial communities from Loxahatchee National Wildlife Refuge, Florida, United States - Lox_Sample_3.1 | ecosystem: Environmental > Terrestrial > Soil > Wetlands | place: USA...
CGCTCGAGGCCATCATCCTCCGCGCCATCGAGCGGGATCCCCGGAACCGCTACGGCAGCGCGAAGCAGCTCCTCGCCGACCTCACCAACCCCTCGGCGGTGCCGCCCCGCGACGAGGGCGGCGAGGCGGGGGACCGCCGCGGGGGCTCCCGGGTTTCCCGCCGCCTGGTGCTCGCGCTCTTCGTGCCGGCGATCCTCGCCGCCCTCGGGGCCCTGGTCTGGCTCTCTGCCCGTCAGGCCCGACCGCCGGCGCCCGTCCCCACTCACCGAGCGAGGTAGACGATGTCTGGGACACTCGAGCAATCGCTGAATCTCGCCTGGGTCCTCGTGTGCGGGTTCCTGGTGATGTTCATGCAGGTGGGCTTCGCCATGGTGGAGACCGGGTTCACGCGCAGCCGGAACGCCGCGAACACCATGGCCATGAACCTCGTCATCTACCCCATCGGCGTGCTCGGCTTCTGGCTCGTGGGCTACGGCCTCATGCTCGGCGGCGTGCACGAGTGGCCGGCGCTGGGGGCGCCGGTGGTCGGGGCGCACGAGGCCTCGATTCCGATGCTGGGCCGCTCCTTCGGCCTCTTCGGAACCGCCAAGTTCGCCCTGGTGACCGTGGCCCAGAGCCCCGCGAGCCTCGCCATGTTCCTCTTCGCGGTGGTCTTCATGGACACCGCGGCCACCATCCCCACCGGCGCCATGGCGGAGCGATGGAAGTTCACGGCCTTCATGATCTACGGGGTCTTCGTGTCCACGCTCCTCTACCCGATCTACGGGAACTGGGTGTGGGGCGGGGGCTGGCTCGCCACCCTCGGGCTGAACGCCGGCCTGGGACACGGACACGTCGACTTCGCCGGATCGAGCGTAGTCCACATGACGGGCGGGGCCACCGCGCTCGCCGGGGTGCTCGTGCTCGGCCCCCGGCTCGGCAAGTACCGGGCGGACGGGACCATCGGGGCGACGCCGGGCCACAACCTCCCCATGGCGGTAGTGGGGACGCTCATCCTCGCCTTCGGGTGGTTCGGCTTCAACGCCGGCTCCACCCTGTCGGCCAGCGACTCCCGCATCGCGCTCGTGGCCGTGAACACCATGCTCGCCTCCTCGGCCGGAGCCCTCTCCGCGCTCCTCTACGTGCGGTTCTCCTTCCGCAAGCCGGACGTGGGGATGACCTGCAACGGGCTCTTGGGCGGGCTCGTCGCCATCACCGCCGGCTGTGCCTTCGTAAGCCCGGCCGCGGCCGTTCTCATCGGCGTCGCCGCCGGCGTGCTCGTGGTCTGGGTGGTGGCGCTCCTCGAGCGTCGGCTGCACGTCGACGACCCGGTGGGTGCCATCGCCGTCCACGGCGCCTGCGGGGCCTGGGGCGCGCTGGCATTGGGCCTCTTCGCCGACGGGAGCTACGGCTCGGGCTGGAACGGGGTGGCGGGCCCAGTGCGAGGGCTTCTCTTCGGGGACCCGGCCCAGTTCCTTGCCCAGCTCGTCGGGGTCGCCGCGAACGCGGCCTTCGTCTTCCCCGCCTCCTACGGCTTCTTCCGGCTGGTGGAGCGCCTCATGGGCAACCGCGTGCCAGCTGAGGTGGAGCACGCCGGCCTCGACACTCTGGAAATGGGGTCGGACGCCTACCCCCGCGGGTGAGCCAGAGCGCCGCTGGGGTGCAGCCCCGGACCGATCCGGTGCCGCACCCCAGCGAGAGTGGTGCACGACCTTCCTTCTCTAGGCCGCGGGGACGGGCTTCTCGACCAAGACGGTCTTCCCCTTCTTCTTGCTGGCGCGCGCGAAGTAGACGCCACCGTAGAGGCCCCAGGCCGCCACCACCGCGAGCGCGATGTAGGGCTCCTTCCAGCTCATGCCGGAGACCGAGAACGGGCCCACGAGGTAGAAGAGCATGCAGGCCAGGTTCGCGAGGAGGCCGAAGACCGGAACCACGAGGTGCTTGAAGCCGCTGAAGGTGTGGTGCTCCCGGAAGGCCACGATGGCGATGCCGCAGGTGAGCATGTAGAGGAGGAAGGTGCCGAAGTTCGAGACGAGCGTGGTGATGACGAGCGTGTTCGGGAGCTTCGCGTAGGTCTCGGGCTTGAAGATCCCAAAGCTGTACCAGAGGTTCTGGTACTTGGCCTCGAGAGGCGCCGGGGTCGTGCCGCCCAGGTAGACGAGCACGGTGATGACCCCGATGACCGCCGAGAGGATGGCAAGCGTCCAGATGGCGCGGTGGGGGGTGAGGCGCTTCCCGTGGAGCATGCCGAAGTGCTCCGGGACCTCCGCGTCGCGCCCCATGGCGTAGGTGACCCGGGCGCCGGTGTTGAGGCAGGAGAGGGTGGTGCCGATGAGTGCCAGGAAGACAGTGGCGGCCTGGACGAGCATGAACGCCCGGCCGGCCGAGTAGCTCCCGAAGAGCCAGGTGCCGACGAGGACCATCATGTCGCCGAGGGGGGCGCCGGAGCCGGCGGCGTCGGCGAGCGTGTACCCCTGGTTGAGGAAGTAGTTCCCGGCGAAGTACTCGATGAGGTACATCACGAACCCCTGGATGGCGAGGGAGAGGAGCACGGCGCGGGGGATGTCGCGCTTCGCGTTCCGGGCCTCCTCGCCCATGGAGGTCACCGATTCGAACCCGACCAGGATGAGGATGGCGATGCAGGCCTGGATGAACATCAGGTTGAACCCGTGCGGGGCCGTCACCGAGGCGGCCGTCGCGTGGAACTTGAAGTGCGGAGTCAGGTCCTTCGGGTGGTCGCTGTCGACGGGCTCGAGCACCTCGGACTGATCGGCGGCGTAGCTCAGGAGGAAGGGCACGGGCTTGCCGTCCTTCATCTCCGGGACCGGGTTGCCCTCCGAGTCCATCTTGTTCTGCGTCATCGGGGCGCCGGTGGGATCGAGCTTGGGCTTCCCGTTCTCGAGCACCGGCTCCTGCGCCACCGCGAAGTCGACGGGGACCCCGTTCACGAGGTGGTAGCCCCTCGCTCCCTCGGGGTGGCCCACGCGGTAGGAGATGGCCATCACCGAGAATACGAGGAGCGCGGCGATCTGGATGACGTTGATGGCCAGGTTCACGTTCGTCGTGCCGGTGACGCCGCGGAAGGCGATGTAGGCGACCCCGATGGCGAAGACGAAGCAGAAGAGGATCATGAAGAGCGGGCTGTTGTAGGTGCCGCTGAAGGTGTCGGGGAAGAACTGGTTCAGGAGGTACCCTGCGAGCACCGCAGTGACTCCCACCATCACCCCCGGGTACACCCAGTAGTAGAGGTGGCTCGCCCAGCCGGTCACGAACTTCGCCAGGCGCGCGAACTGGTAGGCCTTGGTCTTGGAGAGGAAGGCCTGCTCCGCGAAGAAGTAGGAGGACCCGGCGCCTGGGTAGAGCTTGGAGAGCTCGGCGTAGCTGATGGCGGTGGCGAAGCACAAGAGCAGCGCCACCACGATCCCGAACCACATCGCCTTGCCGGCCAAGGGGGCCCCGTAGAGCGCCTGGATCTGGAAGGTGAGCCACAGGAAGGCGCCCGGCGCAATGAGCGCCATGGCGTTCACGGTCAAGCCTGTGAGACCCAGTGTCGGGCGTGTCGAGACCTTGTCGGTCGAAACGCCGCCGCTTCCCTCTGCCATTGGTGTTCTCCCTTCCCGCGTGTGTTTTCGTCCGGCGCTACTGCGCCGGGAAAAGGTTCGAGTTGCCTCACTCCCGCGAGGCCCCCGAGAGACCCCGGCGGCCCGTTGCCCGCCCCAGGCCCTTTGCAGCCCCCGTGCCGCGACGGCCGCCCAGCGGGGGCCCGGGCGGGTGGTCGGGACGGGAGCATTCTCTGGTCGTCGCGAAACCGCTTGCCCGACTGTCGGGCAGGGGAGGGAGGCGTCGGCTCCCGGCCTCCCGGCGCGGCCGGTCCGCCCATCGCCGAAGGCACCTCCGCCCGGACGCCCTGCCCGGGTTCCGGCCAGGGGGGTGCGCAAGGTGCGGGCAGGCGCACGCCCTTCTCCGCCTCGGCGCGCGCCCACCGGCCAGCGCGGATCCCTCTCTGCGGCGGGGAGGGCGCCTCCTCGCCCCGCCGTCCACCCGGGGTGTGCGGGCCTGGGCTCGAGGCGACGCACGTCCCGAACGCTCGCGCCTCGCGGGCCGGGTGTAGGATGACAGGGGGAGAACAAGGACCGTGGATGCCCTCTCGCGCCTCCTCATCCCTTCCTCTGGGCCCCCGACTCCCGCACCCCCGGTGCCGGCCCCGGCGGGAGCTGGCGCGGGCGGACGAGCGCCCTTCGCGGCCGGGCGGTAGGGATGCCCGGCGAGCCCGTCGCTACCGCGCTCCTCCTCGCGACCGCCGGCGCCCTCCTCCTCGCGAGCGTCCTCTTCTCCGGAGCCACCCGGCGCCTCGGCCTGCCCGTCGGCCTCGTCTTCGTGGCCATCGGGATCCTGGCCGGCTCGGAGGGGCCCTTCGGGCTCACCTTCCACGACTTCGGCTTCGCCTGGCGGCTGGGCACGGTGGCGCTCACGCTCATCCTCTTCGACGGTGGGCTCAACACCCCTTTCCCCTCGTTCCGGGTGGCGCTTGGCCCGGCCGCGCTCCTCGCCACCGTGGGCGTCGTGGGGACGGCCGCCGCGTTCGGGGGGCTCGCGCACCTCCTCGGCTTCCCCTGGGGACAGGCCCTCCTCCTCGGGGCGGTGGTCTCCTCGACGGACTCGGCGGCGGTCTTCTCCATCCTCCGGGCGAGCGGCATTCAGCTCAAGCGCCGGGTGGGAGCGACGCTGGAGCTGGAGAGCGGCCTCAACGACCCCATGGCAGTGATCCTCACCTCGTCGATCACCGAGCTTCTCGTCTCCGAGCGCCCGCTCGGGTGGATGACGCTCGCGGAGCTCGGCTTGAAGCTCGCCGCCGGCGCCGCGGCGGGCGTCGCCATCGGGTGGGCGGGCCGGGCCGTCGTCTCGCGGGTGCGGCTGCCGGCGGGAGGCCTCTACCCCGTCCTCACCACCGCGCTCGCGCTGCTCGCCTTCGGGGTGCCGGAGCTCGTGCGCGGGAGCGGCTTTCTGGCGGTGTTCATCGCCGCGGCCATCATCGGCAACGGGCCCATCCCGTTCCGGGGAGGGGTGCTCCGGGCCCACGACGCCGGGGCCTGGTTCCTCCAGGTCTCCATGTTCCTCGTGCTCGGGCTCCTCGCCTCGCCGCAGAGGCTTCTCGCCACCGGCCTCGTGGGCCTGGGGCTCGCCTTCTCCTTGCTCGTCGTCCGCCCGCTCGTCGTCGTCCCGCTGCTCTGGCCCTTCGGGTACCGCTGGGCGGAGATGATCTACGTGGGCTGGGTGGGGCTGCGCGGCGCGGTCCCCATCATCCTGGCCATCGTCCCGGTCCTCGCGCGCGCTCCGGGCGCGGAGCGCATCTTCGACGTGGTCTTCTTCGTGGTCCTCGTGAACATCCTGGTGCAGGGGATGAGCGTCCGCCGCGGCGCCCGGACTCTGAAGCTCCAGACCGCCCGGCCACCTCCGCCCCAGGGGCTCATCGAGATCTCGGCGAGCCGCCCGCTCGACGCGGCTATCGAGGTCTACTTCGTGGACCCGGCGAGTGCGGTCGCCGGCTCGAGCCTGGCGGAGCTCCCGCCCTTTCCGGCCGGGTCCTCGGTGCTCATGGTGCTGCGCGGCGACGACCTCCTCGCCGCCCGCGGGGGGACCATTCTCACCCCCGGCGACCACGTGTACCTCCTCACCCGACCCGAAGACGAGGCCTTCGTCCGCCTCCTGTTCGGCGAAGCGGAGGAGGCCTGATTAATAGGGCCGGACGGGAGGCGTCGAAGCGATGAAGCTCTACTACGTGCCGAAGACCCGGTCCACGCGGCCGCGCTGGATGCTCGAAGAGCTCGGGATTCCCTACGAACTCGTCCGGCTGGAGCCGGGGAAGGACACCGGCTCGGCGGAGCACCTCGAGCGCCAGCCCCTCGGGCACGTCCCGGTCCTCGAGGACGGCCCGAACCGGGTGTTCGAGTCGGCCGCCATCTGCCTGTACCTCGCCGACAAGTACCCGGAGAAGAAGCTCGTCCCCCCCATGGGGACGCCGGAGCGCGGGCTCGTGTACCAGTGGCTCTTCTTCGCCATGACCGAGCTCGAGCCGCCGCTCGTCGCCCTCACCGAGGCCCGCAAGGCGGGGTGGCCTGGGGAGGCGGCGGCCTCCGAGGCCCGGGCGCGCTTCGCCAAGGCCGTGGCCGCGCTCGAGCCCATCCTGGCAAAGCGCCCCTACCTCCTCCCCTCCGACTTCAGCGTCGCCGACGTGGTGGTCGGGGCGGTGCTCGGCTGGGCCCAGGCCGTGCGGCTGCTCGAGGGATTGCCCGCCGTCGGGGCCTACGTATCCCGCCTCCTGGCGCGGCCGGCCTGGCAGCGCGCCCGGGCCGACTAGCAGGGGCCCTCCGCCCATGTCCCCCGACGAGATCGCCGTCCTGGAGGTAAACTCCGCGTTCTACCGAGCCTTCGCCGAGCGGGACTTCGCGGCCATGGAGGAGCTCTGGGCGCGGGAGGCCCCGGTGGCCTGCATCCACCCTGGCTGGGATGCCCTCCGGGGTCGCGAGCGGGTGATGCGGAGCTGGCGCGGGCTCCTCGCTGGCGACGCGCCCCGCATCGCCTGCACCGCGGCCTCCGCCCACGTGCTCGGCTCCGCCGCCTTCGTGGTCTGCGCCGAGCGCATCCCCAACGGGCCGCCGCTCGTGGCCACGAACGTCTTCGTCCGGGAGGGGAGCCGGTGGCGGCTCTGTCACCACCAGGCGGGGATGGTGGCCCAGCCGAGTGACGAGCGCCCGCCCGGCGCCCGCGCCTGACGCGCCTCCCGCGCCGCGAGGGGTGCTAGCATGCGCGCAGTCGAGGGGAGGGCGGCCCGATGGAATGGTGGATGTGGGTGCTGTTTGGGGTGACGCTCCTCGCCCTGGAGATCGTCACCACCGGCGGCCTCTTTGCCCTCTTCTTCGGCGCCTCCGCCCTCCTCACCGCGGGCCTCGCCGCCGCCGGGCTCGGGCCCGCCTGGGTGCAGTGGCTCGTCTTCGCCGCACTCGGAGTGGCCCTCCTCGTGGCGCTCCGCCGCCGGGTGGCGGAGGGGCTGCGCCGCCACCACCTTCCGGTGGACGGGCTCGTGGGGGAGGCGGCCTTCCCCCTCGAGGACCTAGCGCCCGGCGCTACCGGGAAGGCGGAGCTCCGGGGCGTGCCCTGGACGGCGACGAACGCGAGCGAGAGCGCGCTCGCCCGGGGGCAGCGCTGCCGGGTAGCCCGGGTCTCCAACATCAGCCTCTTCATCGTCCCGGAGGAGGGTCGCCCGTGATCGCACTTGTCGTGGCCGTGGTCGTCGCCGCCTTCGTGGTCTTCGTGGTGCTCCGCACCGCGGTGGTCGTGCCCCAGCAGAGCGCCTTCGTGGTGGAGAGGCTCGGGCGCTTCAACGGCGTCCTCGACGCCGGGTTCCACGTGCTCGTCCCCTTCCTCGACGTGGTCCGCTACCGCCAAACCCTGAAGGAGCAGTCCGTCGACATCCCGGCGCAGGTGTGCATCACCCGGGACAACGTCCAGGTCCACGTGGACGGGGTCCTCTTCCTCAAGGTCCTCGACGCGCAGCGGGCGAGCTACGGCATCGCCGACTACCACTTCGCCATCAGCCAGCTCGCCCAGACCACTCTCCGGTCCGAGATCGGCAAGATCGACCTCGACCGGACCTTCGAGGCCCGCACTCACATCAACGCCCAGCTGGTCGAGGAGCTCGACAAGGCCACCGGTCCCTGGGGCATCAAGGTGCTCCGCTACGAGATCAAGAACATCACCCCGCCCCAGGACGTGCTCGCCGCCATGGAGAAGCAGATGCGCGCCGAGCGGGAGAAGCGGGCCGTGATCCTCTCCTCCGAAGGGGAGCGGGATGCCGCCATCAACACCGCCGAGGGACGCAAGCAGCAGGTGATCAAGGAGTCGGAGGCGAAGCGCCAGCAGCAGATCAACGAGGCCCAGGGACAAGCGCTCGCCATCCTGGAGGTGGCGAAGGCCACGGCGGAGGGCATCCGGAACGTGGGGGAGGCGGTCTCGCAGCCGGGCGGCATGGAGGCCCTGCAGCTCCGGGTGGCGGAGCAGTGGGTGAAGGAGTTCGGGAACCTCGCCAAGGCCGGGAACACCCTCGTCGTCCCCGCCACCCTCTCCGACGTGGCCTCGATGGTGGCGCTCGCCCTGAAGGTCGCACGGCGGGACGACGCGCCTCCGGGGGCTGCCGGGCCGCGGCCGCCCTCGCCCCGTCCGCCGCCGGTCGCGCCGCCGAGGTCCCCGGTGCCGTAGGCGGTCCGGCGATTAGCGCCGGAGCTCGTCCGCCATGCGCTTTCGCAGCTTCTCGGCGGGGAGGACCTCGCCTCCCGCGCAGAGGTTGTCCGCCACGTGCGAAGGGTTCGAGCTCGCCGGGAGCACGCAGGTGACCGCGGGGTGGGAGAGGATGAAGTTCAGGAAGAACTGACCCCAGCTCGAGGCCCCGGCCTCCGCCGCCCAGGGCGGGAGCGCCCGGCCCCGCACCGCCTCGAAGAGCGCCCCTTCCTCGAAGGGGCGCATCACCAAGACGGCGGTCCCGGTCTCGGTCGCCACCGGCAAGAGCCGTTTCTCCGCCTCCCGCATCCCGAGAGAGTAGGGGAGCTGGACGAAGTCGATGCGCTCGGTGCGCAGCAGCCGTTCGAGCTGGGGGAAGGCGCTCGCCGCGTAGTGGGTCACCCCCAGGTAGCGGATCTTCCCCTGCTCCTTCCAAGAGCGGAGCACCGGCAGGTGCGTCTCCCAGTCGAGCAGGTTGTGGACCTGCATGAGGTCGAGGCGCTTCGCCCGCATGCGCCGCAAGGACTCGCGCATCTGCGCCTCCCCGCTCCCGCGCCCGGTGGTCCACACCTTGGTGGCGAGGAAGGGAGGCGCGGGCGGTGCGGCGGAGGCGACGAGGTCCCCGAGCACCGACTCGGAGCGCCCGTACATGGGGGAGGAGTCGATGACGCGGCCGCCGCCAGCGAAGAAGATCCGGAGCACCTCGGCGAGGGGGGTGCGCGCCGAGGCCTCGGCCCCGACGTCGAAGGTCTTCCACGTCCCGAGCCCGATCGCCGGCACGGCTTCTCCACTCGCCGGGATGGTCCGGTGGATCATGGGAGGCGCCTCGCTCATTCGTACCACCCTGGTCCGGGCGGAAGCCACCCAGCCCCGGCCCGGGTGAGGCACGCCGCGGGGCCCTCTCAGCGGCTCTCTCGCCTGCGCTCCTCGCGGGCGAGCCACAGCGCGAGCGCGAGGCCGACCAGGCCGAAGGGAGCGCCGAGGAGCATGCTTCCGCCAAGGCCGATCCCGAGCGAGGTGACGCCCTGGGCGAGCCAGGCGGCCCCCGAGTCGCCCAGGCGGTAGACCACGGTGTCGATGAAGCCCTTCGACTTGTACTTCTCTTCGCGGGTGACCACGGTGAAGAGGACCTCGCGCGCCGGCCTCTCCACCGCGTAGCTCAGGGCGCGCCGGAGCGCCTGGAAGGCGGCGAGGAAGACGAGGCCAGGAAGGGCGGCGGCCGCGACGAAGCCAACGGCGGAGAGCGCGGGAACGAGCCCGAGGGCGGCCCCGAGTCCGAGCCGGGTCAGGAAGGCGCCGGTGGCGAGGGACTGGGTGGCGAGGGCCGCGAGGTTCACGGCGAAGTCCACGGCGGCGAAGAGCGCGGTGCGCCGGGCCGACTCCGGGACGGCGGCAGCGACGAGCCGCGCCGTGTGCGAGTAGAGGAACGTGGAGCCCAGGGTGAAGAGCAGGGTCTGGGCGGCGATGCCGAGGAGGTAGCGATCCCGGATCACGAGCCCGATGCCGCGGAAGGCGCCCCCGCCGAGCGCCTCTCCGGCCTCGCCCGGGCGCTCCTCCCGGGCCCGTTCGGCGGAGGCGCCGCTCTCCCGCGACCAGCGCACGAGGCCCAGGGCTGCCCGGGTGGAGAGCTCGAGGAGCACCGCCGAGACGAGGAGCAGGTTCGCCGCGCCGAGCGCGCCGGCGAGGAGTCCGGCCGCGGCGGGCCCGACCAGCGCGCCGGCGCTGCCCCCGGCGGCGACGAAGCCGAAGAGCCGCTTCGCCTGGTCGCTCGTCATGAGGTCGGTGAGGAACGACCAGAAGACCGAGACCACGAAGAGGTTGTAGACGCTCACCCACACGAAGAAGGCGCGGGCCACTTCCCGCGGGGCCACCCCGAAGCGCACGAGGAGGTGGAAGGCGAGGAGGTTCGAGAGGAAGAAGCGGTAGACGAGCGGCACGGCGCGCGCCCGCGGTACCCGGGCCACGAGCGCCGAGTAGAGGGGGACGGCGGCCACCATGGCGAGGAGGGTGGCCGTGAAGTTCCAGGGGAGGTTCTCGACGCCGCCCCGGATCCCCATCTCCTCCCGGAGCGGGCGGAGGATGTAGTAGCCGGCGAGGAGCGCGAAGAAATAGGCGAAGCCGAGAGCGGCGGCCGCCGCCTCCCCCGGCCGGACCTCGACCCCGAGAGCGAGGAGCGGGGTCCGGACGCGCTCTGGAGCCTCGCCCGCCAACGGGAGGAGGGGTCAGTCGCCGGGGTAGAGGACGTCGAGGTCGTGGTCCTCGAGGCGCTCGTCGCCCTCGGCGGCCGCGGCCCACTCCTTCATCGAAGGGAGCGCGAGGAGTGCCCCCAGGTAGCGGGCGCCCTCCCCGCCCGGCGAGACGCCGTAGGTCTGGAAGCGGAAGGCGACCGGTGCGTAGAAGGCGTCGGCGGCGGTGAAGGTGCCGAACAGCATCGGCCCGCCCCGGCCGAACCGGGAGCGGGTCTCGGTCCAGAGGGCTTCCACCCGGGCGATGTCGCCGAGGAGAGCGGGGGTCCTCTTCCGCTGCGGCCTCCGGGAGCGGACGTCCATCGACATCTCGCTCCGGAGCGCCGGGAAGCCCGAGTGCATCTCGGCGCAGACGGAGCGCGCGAAGGCCCGGGCCTCCGGGTCCGCGGGCCACACGCCGGGGTGGCGCTCGGCCAGGTACTCGACGATGGCGAGCGAGTCCCACACCCGGACGGCGCCGTCGGAGAGACAAGGGACGCGCCCGGCGGGGAGCCGCGCCATTCGCGCCGCCTTCCCTGCGTCCGTGCGGAGCGAGACG